>Ga0335073_10009698_pt1 | contig 13520 bp, 5 predicted proteins | sample Lox_Sample_22_FD_207093 | JGI IMG/M metagenome (GOLD analysis project Ga0335073, IMG submission 207093) | Soil microbial communities from Loxahatchee National Wildlife Refuge, Florida, United States - Lox_Sample_2.2 | ecosystem: Environmental > Terrestrial > Soil > Wetlands | place: USA: Florida...
TTCAAGGTGGTGCTGCACGTGGTGCCGCCGGGCGATTTTCACGGGACCATTCATGACCGGGAATCGGAAGCCAAAACGCCAGGCGATGCGGTGGAGTATTGGCAAGAGCACCTGCCCGTGGACAGGACCGGCGTCGATGGCTGGTGGCCGGACGAGGGCGACCTGCTGCCGGTGAACGCGCGACTCGAACGCAACCAGTTCTACTGGGACGGGCCGCTGAGCGCGCATCCGGAGCGGCGTCCTTTTGCCCTTCATCGCAATGGGTATGCCGGGTTTCAGCGCTTCGGCTGGCTGTGGTCCGGCGATGTCGATTCGACCTGGGCGGCGCTGGCGGCGCAGGTGCGCAACGGGATCAACGTTGGGCTCTGCGGAATTCCGTGGTGGGGCACAGACACCGGCGGCTTTGTTCCGACGCGCGAGCTGACGCCGGAGCTGTACGTACGCTGGTTCCAGTTCAGCGCGTTTTGCCCTCTCTTTCGCTCGCATGGGCGCGCGTGGAAGCTGCGCCTTCCCTGGGGCTGGAATTCAGGAACGGCGGGACCGCTGGAGGGGAGCGAAAGACTGGGACCTGACTGGCCGCCGGCGGCAGACCTGCACGACGCGCGCGTGGAAGAGATTTGCCGCGACTATCTGAATCTGCGCTACAGCCTGCTTCCTTATATTTATTCCTCGGCTGCGCAGAGCCACCGAACCGGTTTGCCTCTCATGAGACCGGTGTGGCTTGCATATCCCGGCGACAGCAAGGCGCTGAAGCGCGATGACGAATACTTGTTTGGGGACCATTTCCTGGTGGCTCCGGTGCTGGCCGCGTCTGCTGAGAAGAGGACGGTTTATCTGCCGGAGGGCCAATGGTGGGATTTCTGGACGCATGAATCCGCAGCGGGAGGGCGCGAGGTGTCGCGAGCAGTCGATCTGAAAACGATGCCGCTGTACGTCAGTGCCGGAGCGGTGCTCCCGGTTGGTCCAGTCAGGCAATACGTCAGCGAACCGGTCGAAGCGGCGCTCAGACTGAGAATCTATCCGGGCGCTGACGGCGGTTTTTATTTTTATGAAGATGACGGAGAAAGCTTTCGTTACCGGCAGGGAGATTTCACCGGCATCGACTGCGCCTGGAACGATCGCACCCGCGTTCTTACGCTGCGCCGCGATCCCAAAGGCAAACCGGCGACCGGGCGGCGCAAATTCAGTGTCGAGATCGTAGGCGGTGGCGAGCCGGTCAGCGTCACTCTTCAGGGCAGGACTGCCGAACTCCGGCTGTGACGCGCGTTTTCCAGTGTCGTGTTTCCGAAATCTCCTTATTGCCCACGAACGGAAAAGCAGGTCCCTCGCTCGCCTGCCCCATCTTCGATGGGGCCCCAAAGCGCTCGCTTCGGCATGACGGGTAAAGGAATTTTGGAAACACGACACTAGCCGCTGACATGGAGAGAGCGGGGCTGTCATTTCCAGCCGGCCTGCCCTTCTGTGACGCTGATATAGCGGTCGACGGGCGGGTCCGTGATGCGCTGGCGGCTGCCGCTCGCTCCGGGCCATTGCACCTCAAGCCAGTCGATATGGGATCTCGATCCGATGCCCAGCACCATGCGCGGATCGTGCGACGACAGGTAGCTGCCGCCGCCCACTTTGCTGCGATGGCGTACCAGGTCGCCGCTCTTCCAGGTCACTCTCGCGCCGATGGCGTCGATGTTGGACCGGGTGCCGATGAGGCGAAGCCCGAGCCAGTAATGATCGCGGCCGGCGTTGTTCTTGAGCAGCAACGGCGCTCCGTCGTTGGTGGTCACCAGCACGTCGACAGCGCCATCGTTGTCGAAATCTCCGAGAGCAAGCCCGCGAGCAGCGCGAGGCAGTGCGAAGGCCGGCCCGGCGGAAGCGCTGGCATCTTTCCATGCTCCGGCATCCTGCTCGAACAGGAGCAGCGGCTGGCGGTAGCGAAGCTCGGGATGGTGCTGCTGGATCACGAGATCCGGATGGCCGTTCGCAACGATCAGGTCGAGGTCGCCATCGTTGTTGACGTCGAAGAATTTCAGGCCCCAGCCGCTCATGAGGCGAGTGATGGGTCCGATGGGCGTGCGCAGCGAGACGTCGTCGAATCCTCCCTGCTGATTGTTGTGATAGAGGGAGTACATCTCGTGGTCGACGTTGGCGACAAAGAGATCGACAAAGCCGTCCTGATCGTAGTCGGCGGCATCGACTCCCATACCGGAGCGAGCAACACCGAAAGGGTTGTAGGCAACGCCTGCGAGCAATCCGTTGTCGACGAAACGGCCGCCACCCTGATTCACGAACAGCGGATTGGGCGCCGTATCGCTGCCGACGAAAAGATCCATGCGGCCATTGTTGTTAAGGTCGGCTGCGACAACGCCCCAGGCCTTGGCAAGGGAGGCGGCAATGCCCGATTCGCGGGTGACGTCGGTAAAAGTGCCGTCGCCGTTGTTATGGAAGAGCCAGCTGGGCACCGGCCGATAAACATTCGGCTTGCAGTAGTAGCGCTCCCCGGGACCATGGCCGCCGCACCAGACATTCTTCTCCTTGCTGAAATCGGCGAATCGGCAGACGAACAGGTCGAGGCGGCCATCGTTGTCGTAGTCGAACCACACGGCACTGGTGGCCCACCCCGGAGCGGCCACGCCGGCTTTCGCGGTCACGTCGGTGAAAGTGCCGTCGCCGTTATTGCGGTAGAGAATGCTGCGGGGGTATTGCGTAAGGTAAAGATCGGGCAGCCCGTCGCCGTTGTAATCGCCGACGGCGACGCCCATGCCGTACGCGCTGCCTGGAACGCCGGCCTTCTCCGTCACATCGGTGAACGTGCCATCGCGGTTGTTTCGATAGAGCGCGTTGCGAATTGGCTTCGCGGGAGTGTAGAAGTCGCACGGGCCGCTGTTGACGAGATAGATGTCCATCCAGCCGTCGTTGTCATAGTCGAGAAAGGCACAGCCGGCGCCGACCGTTTCAGGAAGATACATTTCGGGCGAAAGGCCGGCGGTGTGAGTCCAGGTAATGCCGCTCCGCTCCGGAGATATGGCTTCGAAGTAAGGCTGCGTTTGCGCAGCGGCCAAAGTGCGTGCAAACGGAAACGCCGATGCGACGCCAAGCGCGGAGCTGCGGACGAAATCTCTTCGTGAGAGGCGGTGTCTTTCTTGCTGTGAGCGGGAGGACATCAGGGCACGGGGATATTTCGCTGCGTTGCTGTCGGCGCCGGCGAGCTCAAAGCGGCCGTCATTGCTGGACGGGATGCCCCTGCGTGGTGTCAGCGGATTTCGAGCGGGCAGCCGCCTGGGCCTGGAGAGCCATCTCGCGGCGCGCGCCCTCCTGGTCTCCGGTGTGCGCGTCGGCGATCGCGAGCTGGTAGTGGCCGGAAGGATCGTCGGGCTGAAGCGCGACGTAGTGCTGGAGAGGGGATTTGGCTTCGGCGTAGCGGCCGCTCGCAGCAAGCGACATACCGAGCGCGAGATATGCCTCTGAAAAGCCAGCGTCGAGGTGCGCCGCCTGCGTGAAGTGCCGGACGGCATCGTTCCAGTCACCCTTGCGCCTGGCGAGCTCGCCGAGGATGAACTCTACGGAGGCGTTGGTGGGATCAACCGCGGCCTCCTTTTCGAATTCCGCCTGCGCCGCGTCCGTGGGACCCGCATCGCCGGCTTGTGCGAGTGCGATCTGTCCGAGACGGTAATGAATACCAGGAACAGTGGGATGATCTTTGAGGATGTCGCGGTAGATGATGGCGGCCTGATCTTCCTTGCCCTGCGACTCGAGGCCTTCGGCTTCAAGGCGGCGGGCCTGATAGGAGGTGGGATCGTCTTGCTGCAGGTCGCGCGCGGCGCGCATGGCCAGCTCGGAAAACATGTGGGTCTGGATGTACAGGACTTCAGGATTGCCGGGCGATTCGCGCTGCAGCCGGAAGAGCGTGTCGGCCGCCGTTTGCTGATCGTTGACAGCCATGGCACAACGAACTTCTGCCATGTCGCCTCGATAGCGAAGGGCTTTATCGGTGATGTGAGGCAGACCGCTTTTGAGAAGCGGCAGGGCCTCGGTGCATCGCCCTGTCTCAACGAGCTGGATGCCATGCTCGACCGAAGCTGCCGGGGTGGTGGTCTGCGCGGATACAGGTGTGCCACCATCAAGCACAACGGCGCAGAGGAGAGTGAGGGCTGCTTCGCGGGCGATCATGACTGCAGTTCTCTTGTTCATTGGCGCGCCGTGGCAGCTGGTTTGAGCACAATGTCGACAGGCTGCGCCCCGAGGCGGATGACCCACGCGCCGCGCTCCATGGAGAGCGATTCCCCCGGCTGGTACTGGCCGACACCGGGGATTTTGGCGGGTTGCTCGAGCCGCAGATACGCTGCTGGCGTGATGTCGCTTGCCGGGTCGAGAGTGAGGCGGACCACGCCCCGCGCAGCGTTGAAGCGCACGGTGCGAATCGTTCCTGCGTCGAGTGTGATCCAGAGACCGGCAGGAGCGATGTAGACGCGGCTGCGCGCGGCATCGAGAGGCGAGACGACGATCTCGCCGCGGCGGTCCTCCAGAGCGCCTCCGAAGCAGAGCCATCCCAGAGCCGGATCACGCACGACATAGGTCGCTGTATTCACCGCGAAACCCCAGAATCCGGTTCCGTAGTCCGCCGAATACGGATCGCCGGCGAGCATGTCGGGGAAGGCGTGAAAAGCGGCCGAACCGAATCCATTCTGGTCGATATTACTCAGCTCTCCCATGGTTCCGCCATAGGCCACGCGCAGTAAATAGAGATCGGAGGGATCGGCGCGCCAGGCGGAAAGCAGGGGCACGGCGTTGATGCCGGAGCCGTAGTGATGCAACTGGCGCTCGAGACGGCGAACTTTGCCCGCGTAAAGAAAGTCCCAGTAGCGGCGGGCGCTGCCGTTATAGCCCCAGCTCGGGATGGTGGGGTCGTAACCGAGGATGGCATGGATGCTGGTTTCGGCCTTCGCATCGAATCCGAAATGTTTTGTCCATGCATAGACTTCTTCCTGTCCGGTAGAATCCCACGGCATCTCACTGGCGAATGGATACTCTTCCGTATTCCAGTGGTCGGCGCGCCGCCGCATCGTGGCCTCCAGCTGATCGGCCTCAGCCGTCATACTTTCGCGTCGCAGGTCGTCAAGTATGTAGAGGAACACATCGCCTTCCATCTGGCCGAACTGGGCGTAGTACGGCGCCAGGCGCGTCATCGCCATCGAGGTTTCATACGCATGCTCGAGAAACCACTGCCACGGGTGATCTTTGATAAGTCCGGAGTGATAGCGAGCAAGGCGATAAAGAACCCACCAGGCTGATGCTACATGCGGATAGTTATAGGATCGATCGACAGCTTCAGAGGCCTTCTTACTCCAGCTGGCCCAGCCTTTCCAGTCGAAATCGCTGTTATAAAATCCGGGAGATAACTGGTCCGGCTGGTAGTAAAAGAGGCTCTTGCGCACGCCATACTGGTCGGGCCCGTCTTTGTACTGGATTTCGCCCCATAGCACACCGTCGGCGAACTGCTCCAGTTGTGCAACTTCTTTTGAGTCGGGGGCGATAAGTTCCTTCATGGAGAGGGCCAGCCATGATCCGGCGCCGGCTTCGTCGCTGAGGCCTGCAATCCACACGCGGTTGTCCTGAGTCACTTGCCGGCGGAGCTGATTGTCGTATGTGATCGCGGAAGGCGCACGGTGGAAAGGATCGGCGGCGTCAGCAAACCATTGTTCCTTCGTCAGAAAATGACCAAGATCGGCAACCGTCTCGGCCTCCGGCTTAATGACGCGATAAGCGATCGTTTGTACGAGACTGTTGCTGTAGGTGATGGTGAGGCGGGCGCGTCCCCAGACTTTTCCTCGCAGCGTGTAACTGCTCCAGCCGCCCGGGGTAGGTCGTCCTTTTTCAACTTCGATGGCGCCCTCGGGATCAACCGCCAGGGAGCGGACCGGCTGGTTGTACCTGAGGAACAGATGGCCATCGTTGTCCGTTGGCAGGATGTAGCCAGGGATTCCGACCGCGACAGGGCGTCGATTCGCGACGAGTGTCGACTCAATTCCTGGGATCGTATCGGCAAGGAGGAAGCGAAGCCCATAGACGCGCGACTGGCCGGGCTGCAGGGTGAAGCTTGTCGCCGGGTTCCAGGGCTGCGCGTTCTTCCACTCGTTCTGCTGCCACGCGGCACTGTGGACCATCCACTCGTAGAAACCCTCAAAGGTGATCTCGCGCGGCGTCGGATCGTGGCCGACCTCAAGATGCCCAGGCCTTTCGCCGAGGATAGGATTCCAGGCTTCGAAAGGAGTGTGGCCATCTGGCACGACGAGGAGTGCCGGCCCGTGACCGCTGAGCCGAGTTACCTGGAGGTAGCCGGCGTCCTCACCAATGTAGGGATCGTAGAAGCTGCAGACAGAGTGCGCCTCCACGAGTGTGCGCCCCGTCATGATGTTATCGAAGATCATCGGAATCCCGAGGGAACCGATTTCAACGGGCTGCCGGGTTTTATTAGTCAGGGTAAAGCTGAGAAGTAACTGGCCGTGATCCTCTGACCATGTTCTGGTGACTGCCAGGGGAATGTCGGAGGGCAGCGTTGGCGCAAGATCGGCCGAAGCAAGGATGCCGGGTGAAGCGGGAAGCATGGTGACCGGTTCGCGAGCGAGCGCAGTGGAGTAGTCATGCCAGGGTCCGGCCCCGCCATTACGCAGACGCAGGTCGAGGTCGCCAAGATGGTAGTAACCGTTTTTCGAACGCTCCACGAGCCGGTCGCCCGGAGTGAAGTCGAAGTCCCCGGCCCCTTTGGGAACGAGGGACGCCACCGTTTGGGACGAGCGAACCAGCTTCAGCGTGAACTGCGGCGTTTCGAAGCTGACGAGACCCTGGCTGAGCATGGGCCCGGGGACCGGAGGCCTGGAAGGCTCTGTCTTCTGGGCGGCGGCGGGCAGCAGGTAGCCAGCCGAGAGAAAACAAGCACACAGAAGCAGGACTCGCATGGAGCGGAGAAATTGGAGCAGCTGTTCTCCCGGCAATCCAGGCCGGCACCTGTGAGGTTTCACACTCTGCTCATCCGTTCGTGATGATTCTAATGTGACGGGCGCCAACGCCGATGCCCAGGAAAAAAATGCCGGACGCACAAGGCGTCCGGCTTGCTCACGGGGTCTTACTTCAAAATCGGAAATTACCGCGAAGTTCGATCGTTCGTCCAAAACCGGAACTCTCATTGGTGGGTCCACTCTCACCGAAGCCGAAATCCTGAAGACCGGAATCGAATGATGGCGCAGATACCCCGGGCACATACGGCCCGAAGCCATTCGCATATCCAAAGACCGGATGATTCCAGACATTGATGAAGGAAGCCTGGAGGTTGAAATTTATTGCTTCATGGATAGGAAACACCTTAGTCAGTTCCAGATCCTGATAGAACTGCTTCGGCCCGTGCAGGTAGATTACTTCCCCAATCGTTCCAGGAGTAGTGTTCGGCGTGAGGTAAGTGGCATTCGCCCCGCCGCCCGTCGGGCTGACCAGGTACTTCGGATCGATCAGATTGGCAAATGGCTGCCCAGGCACTTCGCGAACCCCGATGGAACTCTGTAACTGCGACGGAGTCACTCCATGCAGGCGAACGCCGCCGTCCCCGTAGTCGTTGAAGGTGTAGTACCCGCCACCGAGCTGCGCCGGAGCGCCACCCTGCCACGTCACAATCGTTCCTACCGTGTATCCACCCAGAACGGCATCCAGCGCCCGGCTGTCGGAGAGCCAGGTCCGTCCATGACCTACAGGGATATCGTAGGTGCCGCTGGCATGGAAGACATTCCGGATATCGAACACCGTGGGACCATAGCTCTGTCTGAGATTGCGCAGGCTGAAGGCGTTGAAAGAGCCAGTCCACGAATTGGGGGACTCAACTCCAAGAGTGTGACTCCAGGTGTAGTTTGCGTCGAACTGGAGGCCATGCCATGCTCCCTGTCGAAGATCGACCTGCAGTCCGTGGTAATTGGAGTAGCCTTCGGAAAGCAGTTCCCCGCTGGAATTTCCCCCACCCGTGCCGATGGCATAAGGGTTGGCCACGAAGAAATTAATCGGGTACCCGGCACCAGCGCCCGTATAGCCTGCGTTCGTTGCGCAGGGCGAGAAACTGGCGCCGACCAGATTGCAGAAATAGGGAACAGTGCCGTTGATGCCGGTAAGAACGCCGGCCATCGCTCCTGCCTGGCCGGTATTCAGATAATTGATGTACTGAGTATTTGTGTAGTCGGAAGCGCTGGCGCCTCCAAACGCGGCGTCGAGAATCGGCGTGGGATTGCCATAACTGCTCGAGAAGGACGAGCCGCCCGAAGCGGCCAGGTTTGCCTGGGCGTTCTGGAAGTCCTTCAGGAACCCGTTCTCGAAGATATTCACTTCGTTGGGATCAATCGAAATCCACTGATGGAGAGTGCGGTTGCCGTTGTACCTGAGCTCCAGCGCCATCGAATGGCCAAGCCCGCGCTGAATGCCGAAATTCCAGGATTCGGCCGTGGGTTCGTTGAGGTTCGGCTGAATGCCGTTTACCCCTGGCCCCTCCTGAAATGTGAACTGCGACTCGGACGCTGTCTCCTGGTAACTCGGCGGCGACAGAGTGAATCCAGGCAGCGCATTGCCGATGGAGAGACTGCCTGGGGCGAATGTTCCCGGCTGTCCGGTGTTGTTGGCGATAAGGTTGAACTGCTGGTAGTAGAACTGCCCGTAGTCCGTAGCGAAATCCCAGAAGTACTGGTACGGTTCTGTGAAGCGGCGCAGCGCCCAGCCTCCGCGAATTACTGTTTTGTCCCCGCCGAAGATACTCTTCAGGGCTCCGGAATCGACATGCGGATTCCAGGCAAATCCGAACGCGGGCTGCGGCGTGACCTTCCACGGAGTGTACGGCTGTGCGTGAACCGCAATCGTCGGGTCCAGATTGCCCTTGAGGGAGCCGGGATGGAACAGGTCGCCCACGGCCGTGGGGCCGTAAATCGACGCCAGATCCGCAGAATGATAGAAACCGGTGAGATCCTTTTCGGCGCCGAAGATATCCCAGCGGAGACCGTAATTGAGCGTTAGTGTCTTGGTGATCCGCCATGAATCTTCCGCGAACAGGCTCCACGCCGACGACACCTCGTCCAGCGGGTATTCGCTCAACTGGCCGGTAGGACTATAGGTTTTTGTCCTGATGTTATAGGCATTTTCCCCGGTAACGCCGCTGAGTCTGCCGGCCAGGATCGCGTACAGTGAATCGGCCTTTGTCAGTTCTGCGTTGGTCGCATTGGGCAGGGTCGGATTGGCTCCGGAATTAGTGAAGGCGTTAATCGCAGGGTCGCCCGTCGCCAGACCAAAGTTGTAGTTGTAGAACCCACCCGGCGCATTCCAGTAGTGATCCTGTTCCTTGTACCAGGACACTCCATACTGCAGTGTGTGCTTCCCGTACTGCAGGGTCATGGAGTCGGAGAAGTCCCAGATGGGATAGTAGGTGTCGATCGGGAGCTGATAGCCCTGCCCGGACATGACGACATTGGATGGTATTCCCGGATAGTTCCAGTTCACCGTCGGCTCAGTCGCATAAAGCGGCGCGGCATTGTATGCATAGAGAGTGACGTCATACAGGTAGCCCGCCTTAAACTGATTCATCAGCTGTGGCGAGAAGATGTAATCGAAGCCATATGAACTCGTAAAGTTTTTGGTCTGGTTCCCTGCTTCCTGATCAGCAAAGCCGCTGCCGGGAAAGGTGGGCGCTGTAACGCCGGGCTGGTTGTACTGCGACATCATCCATGACAGGTACATCTTGATCTTCTGCGAGGCATTGAAGTCAACCCGCGCTACCGGGAAATAGTCCGTTTCAGGCGAAGGCTGGGTCCAGCCGACTTCGCTGTAGTTAGGATCGGACGTTGGCCCAAGATGGCCGGAACCGAGCGCCGTATTGATTGCCGAGAACTGTTTGGCAACCTCCGCATTGACCGTGGATGGCAGACCATGATTCTGCGCAATGGTCAGAAGGTTGGCCGTGTGGGTCGCACCGTCCGTGCCGGTGTAGGTATACGTACCGCCCTGAGCTGTGCTGGTGAAGGCATAGTTGGTTGCCGTGAAGCTCCCCGGTATCTTGCGCATGGCGTAGGTACCGAAGAAGAAAAGTTTGTCGTGAAGAACGGGCCCGCCCACGCTGGCGCCGAAGTCATTCTCAATTTGTTTGTTCTTGCGCAGACCCAGCGCATCGTTGAGCCAGCTGTTCGCATTCAGCCCATCGTTGCGGAAGTCCTCATAAAGCCATCCGTGGAACTGGTTGCTGCCGCGGCGGGAAACGAAATTGACCTGGGTAGAGGCCTGGCCGAACCCGGAGTTCAGGCCGAGCTGGTCAGTCTGGACACTCATCTGCTCGATGTCTTCAAGGCGAGGTGAGACGGCCGGCGTAATGTTGGCGTCGAATTTCATGCGGGCCGCGTTTCCGACCATGCCGTCCAGGTTGCTGCCCTCGTCCATAATCGGCAGGCCGTTGAACGTACCCTGGCCGCCCGCGCCGCTGAATCCGGGAACAATCGTCGCCAGAGAGGTAATGTCGCGGCCATCCATCGGCAGGTCCAGGATCTGCTTCACATCGATGACCGATCCGACTTCGTTGGAAGTCGTTTGAAGCACGGGAGAGGTCTCACCGGCGACCCGTACGGTCTGGGTTGTCTGACCGACAGAGAGTTGTACCTTAAGATCGGTAACGAGCGACGCCTCGACAATGACCGCGGAATAGACCTTGGTGGCATACCCGGAACGGCCGACTGTGAGCGTATAAGTGCCGATGGGCAGGTTGACGAAGGTGTAGTCGCCGCTGTTGTTTGTGCTTGCCCGGTAGGTGTTGTTCGTCTGATGCTCGACGATGGTGAGCGCCGCGCCCGGCACGACGGCTCCAGTGGTGTCTTCCACCGTGACAACGACTTTTCCCTGCGTTCCTTCCTGGGCGAGAGCCTGGGACAGGGGAAGGGCAAGGATGACTCCGAGCAATGCCGGGAGAAGCAGAATGCGCCGCAAATCGCTGGTCTTCATAGGCTGACCTCCAGGGGTGGCAATTAAACGTTTTCTCGTCCGGGGAGTTTTATGTGTGGTTCTGGGGACGCAACTTCCCGGGAGTTGTCAGACGGCTGAAAAAACTTGGTAACGGGAGGACTCGGGAACCGGGGAGAGTCTGCCGCTATTGAGTCTCATCTTGTATTAAAAATTGTATGCATTGTCAAGCCGTTTGGGATAAAGCCTGGCGTGGCGCGGGATGGCGAGGCGCGCCAGACTCAGCGCCGGCACAGTGAAATGAGCTGCCTGCTACTGCTGCGGACCGGGACTCCCGGCTGATTTTTGGGCAAGCAGACGGCCGATTTGCTGCCGCATCAGGCGGGCCTGATCGTGTTCACCGAGCTGATCGAGGGCGCTGGCCAGGCTGCTGTAGACAGCAGGATTATCGGGCTCCAGGCGGCGCCCGATCTCCAGATGATCGACGGCTTTCTGCGGTTGATTCTGCATCAGGTAGATCCTGCCCAGCGCGATTTGCGTAGCCGAGTAGTCGGGATTCTGCTGTGCGGACTGTTCCAGAGCGCTCTGGGCCTCGGCAACCTGCGGGTCGCCCGGCGCCGCTCCTTCATGAAGCAGCACGGTGCCGAGGAGCGAGAGCATCCGATAATCGCGGTGACCCGTCCGGAGGGCTTCATGAAGGACCTTGTCCGCCGCCGAAAGATTGTCCTCGTAGAGATCCTTCTGCACCAGGGCAAGAAATCCGATGTAGCTGTCGGGCGCCAATTGAGCGGCGCGTTCGAACTCCGGTTTGCCCTCCTCAAAGCGGCCAAGCTGGCTCAGGAAAAGAGCCTTTTCGTAGCGCAGGCGCGCGGATTCAGGCAGCTCCAGCAGGCCCCGATCGACGATCTCGAGGCCCAGCGAGTAGTTTCTGTGATCGGTGCATGCGTCGGCGAGGTAATCGTAGAGCTTCTCGTCTTTCGGCGTAGCGGCAGCCGCGCGTTGAAAACTACGGAGAGCATCCTGAGGCTGCGCGTTCCCGATGTAAGCCTGTGCGAGCAGATTGTCGACCGCGGCGCGATCGGGCCCCGAAGCCTTCGTCGCCTGAAGAACCGCAATCGCTCGCGGGTAGTTCCCTGTTCCGAGGTAGCAGATGCCGAGGTTGACCCCGGCTGCATAAGGATTGATGCCGGCCTGCTGTGCGGCGAGCAAATGCGGGATGGCCTGCTGAAGGTAGCCTCGGCGGGTGAGTTGCGTTCCGGTCTCGAGTTCCCTGCTGGCATCGGCATCGTCTGCAGATGGATGACCCTGCCCGGTCGAAGAGACGGGAGCGCGAGGCGCGCCTTGTGATTGCGCACCACACGAGGGAACCACGGCCGTGCTCAGCAACGCAGCAAGAGCGAGGGTCAGGGTGGCAGCGCGACGATACATGCGGCCTATTTTAGGCGGACCGCATTTCATCCCAGGCATGGCGCATACGATGTTGTATACATTATGCAGTTTGCTGTATAACTCAGCGCATACGTTGGTTCCTCGAACGACCGGACAAAAAAATCAAAGCTTAACGGGATTGTCGACAGGCTTCTCGACGTGGCGCGACCCCAGGGACGGAGATGGACAGAAGACGTTTTCTTCAGACGGTAGCGGCTGGGACGGCGGCATTCCATGAATTCACGTCGCTGGCGGATACGGCGACCGAGCCTGCGCCGCCAGCAGCGCCACTGCGCGGAGCGCTTCGTGCAAGCGAAGTGTCAGTCGAAGGGCACATGTCTCTTGGTACCTTCACGCGCCGCGATGAGCACTGGAGCGTTTACGAAGATTTACGAACCAGGGACGGCGTCATTACGTTTATTTCGTCCGGCGGGACCGCACGGATCCTGGCCAAAAACGCAGAGGCTGTTTTTGCCGAGGAAGGTCCGCAATATATGGGGCTGGAACTCAGCCAGATCGGGATGTTCGGTCCCGATCTGCTGGCTGACAAACTTCTGTCACGCGGGGAGCCCGATGAGGACGAAGTGCGGCGTGCGGCTCCGCCGATGGATTCGGCCGCTCCCGAAGGACGGTATTCGCGGCCACACTGGAACGCCATCGTGGGAACGCGGGAGTGCAGCGATACAATGCCTGTCTATCCGGCGGGCAACACGCGAACGTGGCATCCGGTGCAGTATTTCCCCGAGATGACCAATGAGCGTGCCCGGAAAAGATATGAAGGCCTGGTAGGCGGCTGGATGCCCGCAGTACGGAAAGTGCTGCCCGGGGACGACAGCTCCCTCTTCGAGACGATTGTTTTTGGCGATGTGCTGGCCGAGGATCGATTCATCGTACAGACCTGGCATCGTTTGCTGCACATTAAGGACGGGAAAATCGTGAAAGCTGTCTACGGCTATAGTTACCCGGCTTATACACAGCGCAGGCAGGATCCGGACGCGGCGGAGTTTTATCGTGGGCTGCTGGAGTTTGCCGAATACTGGGATCGCCAGATGCACGATATCTCGCCGGTCAATCTTCCGAACGAGAGCTGGGCCAATATGGCGCAGCACGCATTTGTGAAGGAACAAATGGTGCGGCCT
>Ga0335073_10009699_pt1 | contig 13518 bp, 11 predicted proteins | sample Lox_Sample_22_FD_207093 | JGI IMG/M metagenome (GOLD analysis project Ga0335073, IMG submission 207093) | Soil microbial communities from Loxahatchee National Wildlife Refuge, Florida, United States - Lox_Sample_2.2 | ecosystem: Environmental > Terrestrial > Soil > Wetlands | place: USA...
TCGCGGTAGAAGGCAAGCGATGCTTCGGGGTCGTTGTGCGGCAGCATCGCGCTGTTGATGGTGATGTTCATGGCTGGCACTCTAGGTGTGGTCACTTGACCGGCGCTTCTCGATTCCTGACCGGTTTCGTCACCTGCTTGGCCACGCACGACGGCATCCCCGCGGTCGCGCGCGCCTGCTCGCGCCGGTAGGCGCCGGGCGGCATCCCGACCAGTTCGGTGAAGCGCGTGCTGAACGTGCCGAGCGACGCGCAGCCGACCTCGAAGCAGACCTCGGTGACGCTGAGGTCGCCGCGACGGAGCAGCGCCATCGCACGTTCGATCCGCCGCGTCATCAGATAGCTGTAGGGCGACTCGCCATAGGCGAGCTTGAACTGGCGGCTGAGGTGGCCGGCGGACATGTGTGCGTCGCGGGCAAGCGCCTCGACGTCGAGCGGCTTCGCGTACTCCCGGTCGATCCGATCCCGGACGCGGCGCAGGATCGCGAGGTCGCGCAGGTGCTGTTCGTGCTGTGCGGTGGGTGCGCCTGCCACCCGCACGATCATGCCAGCTTGCGCGTCAGGTGCCGACGTACTCGGCGAGGTGCTCGCCGGTGAGCGTCGAGCGGCCGGCGACCAGTTCGGCGGGCGTTCCCTCGAACACGACCCGGCCGCCGTCGTGGCCGGCCCCGGGTCCCAGGTCAATGATCCAGTCGGCGTGCGCCATGACCGCCTGGTGGTGCTCGATGACGATCACCGACTTGCCGGAGTCGACGATGCGGTCGAGCAGCGCGAGCAGCCGCTCGACGTCGGCGAGGTGGAGGCCGGCGGTCGGCTCGTCGAGGACGTACACGCCGGCTTTCTCCGCCATGTGGGCGGCCAGCTTGAGGCGCTGCCGCTCGCCGCCGGATAGCGTCGTGAGCGGCTGGCCGAGGCTGAGGTAACCGAGACCCACGTCGGCGAGCCGCTCGAGGATCTTGTGCGCGGCCGGCACCTTCGCGTCGTCGCCGCCGAAGAACGCCGTGGCCTCGGTGACCGGCATCGCCAGCACCTCGCTGATGTCGCGGCCGCCGAGCTTGTATTCGAGCACGGATGCGTCGAAGCGTTTGCCGTCGCATTCCTCGCAGGTCGAGGCGACGCTGGCCATGATCGTCAGTTCGGTGTAGATGACGCCGGCGCCGTTGCAGCCCGGGCAGGCGCCCTCGGAGTTCGCGCTGAACAGCGCCGGCTTCACGCCGTTGGCCTTCGCGAACGCCTTGCGGATCGGGTCGAGCATCCCGGTGTACGTCGCCGGGGAGCTCCGCCGCGAGCCGTGGACCTGACCCTGGTCGATCGTAACCACCCCGTCGCGGCCGGAGATCGAGCCGCCGATCAGCGAGCTCTTGCCCGACCCCGCAACTCCGGTGACCACGACCAACACGCCCAGCGGGATGTCGACATCGACGTCCTGCAGGTTGTTGGTGTCGGCGCCGCGGATCTCGAGCTTGCCTTCCGGCCTCCGCGTCGATGGCCTCAGCGAGGCACGGTCGTCCAGGTGGCGCCCGGTGATCGTGTGGCTGTCACGCAGTCCCTCGACGCTGCCCTCGAACACCACCTCTCCACCGGCCCCGCCGGCCCCCGGCCCGAGGTCGACGACGTGGTCGGCGATCCCGATCATCTCCGGCTTGTGCTCGACCACGAGCACCGTGTTGCCCTTGTCGCGGAGCTCCAGCAGCAGGTTGTTCATCCGCTCGACGTCGTGCGGATGCATGCCGATCGTCGGCTCGTCGAACACGTAGGTGACGTCTGTGAGCGAAGAGCCGAGGTGGCGGATCATCTTCGTTCGCTGCGCCTCGCCGCCCGACAGCGTGCCCGACGGCCGGTTGAGCGACAGGTAGCCCAGGCCGATGTCCACGAACGAGTCGAGGGTGGCCCGCAGCGCCCCGAGCAGTGGCGCCGCCGACGGCTCGTCGAGTTCGCGGACCCATTCGGCGAGATCCGAGATCTGCATCGCGGATAGGTCGGCGATGTTGGCGCCGCCGATCTTCGACGATCGCGCCGCCTCGCTGAGCCTGGTGCCGTCGCACTCCGGACAGGTGGTGAACACCACCGCGCGCTCGACGAAGGCGCGGACGTGTGGCTGCATCGCGTCGACTTCCTTGGACAGCATCGTCTTCTGGATCTTCGGGATCAGACCGTCGTATGTCAGGTTGATGCCGTCGACCTTGATCCTGGTCGATTCCTTGTAGAGCAGGTCATGTAGCTCCCGCTTGCCCCACTTCTTGATCGGCTTGTCCGGGTCGAAGAAGCCACAGCCGCGGAAGATGCGGCCGTACCAGCCGTCCATGCTGTAGCCCGGGATCGTGAGCGCGCCCTCGTTGAGCGACTTGCTGTCGTCGTAGAGCGCGGACAGGTCGAAGTCGCTCACCGAGCCGCGCCCCTCGCAGTGTGGGCACATGCCGCCGGTCCGGGTGAAGCTCGCGCTCTGGGTGATCGTCTTGTTCCCGCGCTCGACCGTGATCCCGCCGCTCCCGTGCGCGGAGGCGACGTTGAAGGAGTACGCCCCCGGCCCGCCGATGTGCGGCTGCCCGAGCCGGCTGAACAGGATGCGCAGCATCGCGTCGGCGTCGGTGGCGGTGCCGACCGTCGAGCGGGGGTTCGACCCCATCGGCTCCTGGTCGACAGCGATCGCGGTCGTCAGCCCTTCGAGCACATCGACCTCGGGCCGCGCCAGCGTCGGCATCCAGCTCTGCACGAAGGTGCTGTACGTCTCGTTGATCAGCCGCTGCGACTCCGCCGCGATCGTGTCGAACACGAGCGAGCTCTTGCCCGATCCGGACACGCCGGTGAACACCGTCAGCCGGCGTTTCGGGATATCGATGCTCACGTCCTTGAGGTTGTTCACGCGCGCGCCGTGCACGCGGATCAGGTCGTGACTGTCGGCCGCGTGCCGGCGGGTGTTCCTGGTCTTGCCCATTAACTCACGGGTCTTGGAGCAGCCCGAGGTCGTTGCCGTCGGCGTCGGTGACAGTCGCCACAAGACGGCCGCCACCGACATCGTGGGCGGCCTCCTTGACGGTGGCGCCCGCGGCGGTGAGCTCGGCCAGCTTCGCCTCGATGTCCGACACTTCCCAGAAGGTCACCGGTGAGGTCATACCCTGTGGTCCGCCGCCCGGCACCAGCCCGATGTGCTGGCCGCCCGCGTCATACCCCACGTAATAGGACGAGTCCGCCGTCGGCGGAACACCGAGGAGAGCGGTGTACAGCGGCTTGGCGCGTTCCAGATCGGAGACGGGGTGAAGCACGACCTTGATTCCCTGGGTGGAGTTTTCGGTCATGGTGACTCCTCATGTGTTTGAACGGTGAATTCCATGGCCGCCAGGCTAGCTGCGGGTGCGCGACCGCGCTTCTCGATTCCTGATCGGTTCAGGAGACCGAGTCGCGGAGCGATCGGACCACGTCCCGATGCTCGCGCATCGTCTGCATCCCGTCCGCGCCGGGCTGGCGGCCGAAGCCGCAGTACATCGCGACGCCGAAGTCGCGCAGGTACCGCGACGCGGTGGCGTGGCGACGTCTCAGTCCCGCGATGCCGTCGACCGGGAGCACGATCCCGAGATAGACGCGCGTATCGCCGATGTCGAGATCGCTCAAGGGGCGGAAGAAGCGCTTGTCCTCGCTGCGCAGGTAACGCGGTCCCGCCATGTGGACCCAGTCGACCGTCCGCCCGGAGTTCGCGACCGCGTAGTTGGCCATCCGCACGAGCACGTCATAGTCGCGCGCCTCGTACATCGGCCACTCCGGGAACGTGCCGTAACAGAAGTGGTAGCCGACCATGACCTCTTCGGGAATCTGTGGGGTGAGCCGGCTCACCGGACCGGCAAAACGCTCCCACGCCCCTTCCGAGGTCCACGCCAGCACGCCCTCGATGTCCTGGGTCTCGTAGGCCATGTCCCACTGGATCGCGAGATCCGCGGCGGGGATCTGACCCAGGAGGCGGACGAGCTCGCGGCCCACGAGGTCCTCGAAGGCGCGCTCGGCGACCGGGTAGTCGCCGGCGAAGTCGGCCTTGAAGGCGTTGAGCGCGCTCGAGGGGAACGGCAGCCCGACCTGGAAGCGCAGCTCCTGCCCAATCACGCCCTCGTCGCGGAGCGCCCGGAACTGCCGGTAGGAGTCGATCGCGTCGTCGATCCGCGGCCAGCTGTCGAAGTGCAGCTCGCTGACCCCGGATCGGATCTTGAACACCGGTGTCTCGTAGGCATGCCTCGGGATCCCGGTCGGAGACTCGGTCTCCTGCACGACCTCGACGTCCGGGTTCGGCCGGGCGAGACGCTCGCGCTCGTAGCCGACCCACGCCGCGCGGGGGCCGGTCTCGCCGTCGGGCAGCGCGAACACGAGATCGCCGAACAACTCGGCGCCGGCGCGGAACGCCTCGTCGGTCGAGGCCGCCGGCAGGCTCCCGACGAGCAGCAGCTCGCTCGCCGCGCGCGAGGTCACGACGGCTCGCCGGCGATCTCGTCGATCACGTCGGTCACGTCGCGCGCGACCAGCGCCGCGTAGGCGCCCCGGCGCTCCATCAGCTCGTCGTGGGTTCCGCGTTCGACGATCCGTCCCTGGTCGAGCACGACGATCTGGTCGGCGTCGCGGACGGTCGACAGGCGGTGGGCGATCGTGATCGTCGTGCGGCCCTCGGACAGGCGCTCGAGCTCGGCCTGCACCGCGGCCTCGGTCTGGGTGTCGAGTGAGCTGGTGGCCTCGTCGAGGACGAGCACGGGCGGGTTGCGGAGCACCGTCCGAGCGATCGCCATCCGCTGCTTCTCTCCGCCGGAGAAGCGGTAGCCGCGCTCACCCACGATCGTGTCGTAGCCGTCGGGTAGCGAGGCGATCAGGTTGTGGATCCGCGCGGTCCGCGCCGCGTCCTCGATCTCCTCGTCGCTGGCCTCTGGCCGGGCGAAGCGAAGGTTCTCCCGGACGCTCGCGTGGAACAGGTAAGTCTCCTGCGAGACGACGCCGACCGTCGCCGCCAGCGACTCGAGCGACGCATCGCGCACGTCGACCCCGTCGATCGTGACCCGCCCCTGTTGCGGCTCATACAGCCGTGCCACGAGATAGCCGAGCGTCGTCTTGCCGGCGCCCGTCTCGCCGACGACCGCCGTCCGCGTCCCGGCCGGGACGACGAGGTCGATGTCGCGCACCGTCCACTGGTCATCCCCGTTCGCGCCGTAGCGGAACGACACGTCCTCGAAGCGCACCTCGCCGAGCAGCTCACTCGGCCGAAGCTCGACCGGATGCTCCCTCTCGACGATGTCGACCGGAAGGTCGAGGTACTCGAAGATGCGATCGAACAGCGCCAGCGAGGTCTGCATGTCGGCCTGGACGCTGAGCAGCGACTGGATCGGGAACAGCAGCCTGGTCTGGAGGGTGGTGAACGCGACCACGGTGCCGATCGAGATCGTCTTGCCGATGAACGTCTGCCCGGCGAGCCAGTAGATGATCGCCGGCTGGACCGCGAACGTGAACTGGATCGTCGCCATCATCCAGCGCCCGGCCATGCGCGAGCGGACCTCGAGGTCGGCGATGTCCTTCGACTCGCCGGTGAACCGATCGGCGAGATCGGCGCCCCGGCCCATCGTCTTTCCGAGCATGATCCCGGAAACCGACAGCGATTCCGCCACGAGCGCCGACATGTCGGCAAGCTGGCGCTGCTGTTCGGTCGTGATCCGGCGGCGGATCTGGCCGACGCGCCGCGTCATCCACACCGACGGCGGCACGAACACGAGCGAGATGATCGCGAGGCGCCAGTCGAGCAGGCACATCGCGACGAGCGAGGCGATGACCGTGGTCGCGTTTTGCGCGATCGTGGTCGCGGTCGTCGTCACCACGCTGTCGAGCCCGCCGATGTCGTTGGCGATCCGCGACTGCACCTCGCCCGTTCGCGTGCGCGTGAAGAACGCCAGCGACATCTTCTGGAGGTGCTGGTAGACGGCGGCGCGCAGGTCGTGCATCACGCGCTGGCCGACGACGTTCGACATGTACGTCTGCCACACGCTCGTCGCGTTCGTGAAGATCGAGATCGCGATCATCGCGAGCACGGTCACGGTGAGCACGGTCTCGTCGTGCTGCAGGATGCCGACGTCGAGCGCTCTACGGAGCAGGAACGGCTGGAGGATCGCGATCCCGGCCGACACGACGATCAGCACGAGCACGGCGGCGAGTCGGAGCCGGTAGGGCTTGAACAGCGCGAGGATGCGGCCGGTATCGCGCTCGCGCGTCGGATCCATCAGCGGCGGCGGCTTCTTCGACGGGCCACGGAGCGAACGCATCGCGCCACTTCCGCCGGCGCCGTGAGACGCCGCAAACCCGTGATTCCCAGAGCTCATCTACCCCCCATGATGACAGCGCTTCACACTTCGCTTGGCGACGAAATGTGATGGCGCTACCGTGTGTGTCGTGGAGCTCGTTCGCGGTGACGCCGACATAGCCAGCATAGGCGCGCTGATCGCCGATCCGGGGCGAGCGCGCATTTTGCTCGCGCTCGGCGACGGCCGCGCACTCCCGGCGAGCGTGCTCGCCGACGAGGCGGGCGTCGCGGCCTCCACCGCCAGCGCCCATCTCGGCAAGCTCGTGAAGGGCGGCATGCTCAGGGTCGAGCGCCACGGCCGCCACCGCTACTTCCGCGTCTCGGGCCCCGAGGTGGGCGAGCTGATCGAAGCGCTCGCTCGGATCTCGCCCCCTGCGCAGGTCCGCTCGCTCAAGCAGGGGAGCAAGGCCCAAGCGGTCCGGTTCGCCCGCACGTGCTACGACCACCTCGCGGGCATGCTCGGCACGCACTTGATGGAGTCGATGCTCGAGAACGAACTGCTGACCGGAGGTGACGGAGTCTTCGACCCCGACTCGGCACGCGACGATCGGTTGGCGTCCCCCGGCTTCGATCTCGACTACCGCCTGACGCCGAGCGGCGTGCGCGAGCTCAAGGCGTTCGGCATCGACTTCGACGCGCTGCCGCCGCGGCGGCCCCTGATCAAGTACTGCGTGGACTGGAGCGAGCAGCGCCACCACCTCGCCGGATCGCTCGGCGCAGCGCTCGCGACGCGCATGATCGACCTCGGGTGGGTGCGCAAGGCCGACCGCAGCCGCGCCGTGCATGTGAACGACATCGGCTACGACGGGCTGCGCGAGCACTTCGGCCTCGAGCTCGCGGCGCCCTAGACCTAGACCGGCGAGCCATACTCCGTCACATGTCCGGTCAGGAGATCGGCCTCGCCGTTTCCGTGTTTCTCGCGTGCGCGGTCGAGGCCGTCGAGGCGCTTACGATCGTGCTCGCGGTGGGCGTCACCCGAAGCTGGCGCTCGGCGCTGCTCGGCGTCGGCGCCGCGACCCTGGTGCTCGCGGTGATCGTCGCCGCGCTGGGGCCGGCGCTGACGGCGCTGCCGATCAACGTGCTGCGGGTCGTCGTCGGGGGACTCCTGCTCGTATTCGGCCTGCAGTGGCTGCGCAAGGCCATCCTCCGCTACGCCGGCCTCAAGGCGCTCCACGATGAGGACAAGGCGTTTGCCTCTGAGACCGACGCCGCGCGGGCGGCGGGGAGCGCCGGCGCCGGGTTCGACGGCTACTCGTTCACGATCGCGTTCAAGGGCGTGCTGCTCGAGGGTCTCGAGGTCGCATTCATCGTGCTCACGTTCGGCGCCAGCCAGCACAATGTCGGGCTCGCGGCCGTTGCGGCCGCCGTCGCGATCGCGGTTGTCGTGGCCGCGGGCGTGCTCGTCCGCGCTCCCCTGGCGCGCGTCCCCGAGAACACCCTGAAGTTCTTCGTCGGCGTAATGCTCACGTCGTTCGGGATGTTCTGGGGCGCCGAGGGCGCCGGAGCATCATGGCCCGGCGGCGACGCCGCGCTGCTCGTGATCATCCCGGGGGTCGCGCTCGCCTCGCTCGGGATGCTGCGGTGGCTTCGCCGCGCGCCCACCGCCCGCCAGGCGGTCGGGGAGCCGGCATGAGCTGGGTCGTCCGGGCCGCGTATGGCGTCTGGCAGTTCGTCGTAGGCGACGACCCGTGGACCGCGTTGGGGGTCGCGGTGGCGCTCGGCGTCACCGCGCTGATCGCCGGCGCGGACGCGCCGGCGTGGTGGGTCATGCCGCTCGCGGTCCTGGTGCTGCTCGGGCTGTCGCTGCGCCGCGCGGCGCGCTGATCGCCGGGCTACCGCTGATCGGTGAAGCCGGGAGGCAGCAACAGTGACCACATGCGCTGCGGAGGCTTCGGCTGCGGGCGGGAATCGCGAACCGGTTCGATCGCGACTCGCGGGTTAGGTTTGTCCCGGGGCCGCTGAGGCGTGGCGCGCCGAGCCGGTCTGAGCTTCATCTTCAGGGACCCCCTCGTGTCCATAGAAGCCCGCAATTTGCGGACATGTATAGCCACGGTATACCCGAGGCACCGGCGTTTTTCATCAGCTCACGTTGGAATCCAACGCGTGCCGCCGGGTGGTGGGCGCGCCGGGAGACGACACGCAAACAGTGACGCGGCCGGGCGTCCGACCCGGCCGCGTCCCCGAGTGATCAGCGGATTGCCCCCGGGCGCCGCGATCCTCACCGTGGCGCGGCCGCCCCCGGCCCGCGCCCTGTCGACGACATCAGCATCGCCGACTTCTTGCCCCCGTTACCGAGCGCGGTCGCCGCCGCGATCGGAAGCCTTGGCCGTTAGCCGATGAACCCCGTGTAGCCGGCGAAGCAGTCGTGGGCCTGGCTGCCATTGCCCGCGGGCCAGTTGACGCCGTCGTTGTAGAAGACGTCCACTTCCTGGCCGTCGGCCGCGATCTCGGTCGAGTCCGACGCGCTTCCGACCTGGTCGAAGTCACCGGCGTTGAGCGGCGCGTCCTGCGTGGAGTCCATCGCGTCGCTGTTGGTGTGGATGTTGATCTTCGTCCCAGCCGGCTGGGGGCCGCCGTTGGCGTCCATGTCGGCCGTCGTATTGGCGGTCACGTCGAACGTCACCTGCTGCGCGCCGACCTTGCCGCTCGGGTCCGAGCAGGTGGAGCTGAAGGTGAAGTGGCCCGCGTGGCCGAGCACCTTGGTCTGGCCGACGCGGAGGAACTTCTCGCCGCCCGAGCTCACGAAATGCTTTGCCGCGAGGTAGTAGCTCGGCGGCTGTCCGCCCAGTCGCGCCGAGTTGTTGGCGAGCTGCGTCGCGGCAACCGCGGCGCCACCGCCCAGCGCCACGAACAGCGCCACCAGCGCCAGTACAAACGAGGGTGAGAGAAAACGTGACTTCACAGGAGACCTCCGATTTGAGTGCTGATCCGACGGGCTCGAGGGGAATCCGTCGCCGGAGATCCTGCGGCTAAATCGGGACGCGCACATCGGGCGGTTGCGCCGTCTTGCGGACGGTCCTTTAGAAGTTCGTCATGCTCGTTTAGGCCGCCCGCTCCTGTCTTTAGAATTCACCGTCACCAGCGCCGTGGGGATTCGCGCGCAAGGCGGCAGTGCCACGACGGCGAGGTGCCCGTACTGATCGAGGAAACCGCAACCCAGACGAGGCAGCCGAGCGAAGGAGCGCTCGGCAATCTGCCCGTGATGCTTACGCGGCTGGTGGGGCGAGACGCGGCCCTGGGCGAGCTCAGGTCGCTGGTCTGGCGCACGCGAGTGCTGTCCCTTTGCGGGCCTGGCGGCGCGGGCAAGACGCGTCTCGCGATTGCCGTCGCGGACGCGATGCGCCCGGACTTCATCGGAGGCGCCTGGTGGGTCGACCTGTCGGCGACGTTCGAGCCCCACCTGGTCCCGCAGGTGGTGGCGTCGACGGTGTTGGAAAGCGAGCTGACCAGCGATCCCGCGCCGGCGGCGCTCGCCCACCGGTTCCCCGAATCGACGCTGCTGTTGCTCGACAACTGCGAGCAGGTCGTCGACGGCTGCGCCGAGTTGATCGTGGCGCTGCTCGAGCGCTCCCAGTCGCTCCGGGTCATCGCCACGAGCCGCCAGCCGCTGGGCGTGCCGGGCGAGCAGGTGTGGCGAGTTGGCGGCCTGGCCGTCACCGACGCCGACCCCGCGGACGGGGATGCCGCTGACCACGTCGACGAGGACGAGTCCGACGACGGCGCGGTGTCGCTGTTCATCGAGCGCGCCGCCGAGGCCTCGAGCCGGTTCGATCCCGATGCCCCTGGCGTGCGTGATGCGATCCGCCGGATCTGCCGCTACCTCGACGGGATGCCGCTGCCGATCGAGCTTGCCGCTGCGCGCGTCCCGGTGCTGTCGGTGAGCCAGATCGCCGAGCGGCTCGAGCGCGACGCGAGCGTGCTCCGCCACCCCAGCCGGACCGCACCCGAGCGCCACCGGACTCTCGACGCGACGCTCGAGTGGAGCCACCGCATGCTCGAGCCGGAGGAGCAGCGCCTGTTCAGGCGCCTCGGCGCCTTCCGGGGAACGTTCTCGCTGACCGCGGCGGAGTTCGTGTGCGGCGGCTACCTGCTCGACGCCGCGGACGTGCTCGACCTGCTCGCGGTGCTGATCGACCGCTCGCTCGTTCAGGTCGTCGAGGATCCCGAGGAGCCGCGCTATCGGCTGCTGTCCACCGTCCGCCAGTACGCCGCCGCGAAGCTCTGGGACACCTCCGAGGCCCCGACCGTCACCTGGCGGCACACCGAGTTCTATACGTCGATGGCCGCCGAAGCCCAGGCCGGACTGGCCGGAAGCGAGCAGCCCTGGTGGCTTCAGCGCTTCGCGGTCGACCGCGACAACCTGATCGCGGCGCTGCAATGGCTGGGCGAGGAGTCGATCGAGGACTGCGCGCGCTTGGCCTCGCTGATGTGGCCGTTCTGGTACCGGCGTGGCTTCTACCGCGAAGCGCGGATGTGGTTCGAGCAGATCCTCCTGCAGGCCGACGCGATCTCCGCCGAGCGGCGCGCCGACATCCTCGTCAAGGTCGGTCAGGTCGCGTTCCTGCAGTGCGAGTACGACGAAGCGAGCCGGCACCTGCATGCCGCGCTGAAGCTCGTCGACGAGCGCGGCGACCGCCACGCCGCGGCAGCGGCGCTGCAGCGGCTGGGATCGATCGCCCGCGAGCAGGCGCGCTACGACGAGGCCCGCCAGCTCCACGAGCGAAGCCTCGCGATCTTGAGGGAGCTCGGGGACGGCGAGGGAGTCGCGGCCGCCCAGGACTACCTCGGGTTCGTCGCGTGGCTACGCGGCGACAGCGACATCGCCGAGGAGTTGTGCACGGCCGCGCTCGCCGAGTTCCAGCGGACGGGCGACCTTCAGGCCACCGCCACCGCGCTCGTGAACCTTGGGGCGTGCGCGCTCTACCGCAACGCGCTCCCGATCGCCCGCCAGCGGCTCGATAAGGCCCTGACGATCGCGCGTGAGCTCGGGTTCCAGGAAGGCATCGCGTGGTCGCTGCACGAGCTCTCGATCGTGGCGCGCCGCGCGCGCCGGCCGGCCGGCGAGACCGCGCCGATGCTGCGCGAAGCGATGCTGATCCACCGCCAGCTCGGCGACCGCTGGCGGCTCGCGAGTGTGCTCGAGGAGATCGCCGGCGCCGTGCTCGCCCGTACCGATCCCCGCCTGGCAATTGAGGTCATGGCCGCCGCCGAGGCGGTCCGCGAGCGGCTTGGCACGCCGATCCCACCGGTCGAGGCCGCGGATCGCGACGTCATCGTCGACCAGCTCCTGCGCAAGCTGAACGTGTCCACATTCGCCGCGGCTTGGGCAGACGGTCGCAGCCGCGAGCTCGACGCCACGATCGACGTGGTGGTGGAGGCGATCGAGATGTCCGAGAGCTCCGAGGCGGGCGGCGAGTCATTGGAGGCTCCGGTCCTGACCCCCCGCGAGCTCGCCGTGCTCGAGCTACTCGCCTCGGGACACACCAACCGCGAGATCGCGGCCGCCCTGTTCATCAGCGCGAGCACCGCCGGCGTGCACGTCTCGAACATCCTGCGCAAGCTCGATGCCAAGCGGCGCGTCGACGCCGCCGGCATCGCCCACAAGATGGGCCTGCTCCCGGTCCGCTGACTACGCCGGCGCCCGGACCCGGGGAGAGCCGCGCCGGGGCGGCAGCTCAGCGTACCAACGTGACCGGCAGCGTCTTGAGCTGGTTCACGAACGTCGACAGCACCCAAGTGGGCTCGCCGGCGAGCTCCATCGCGGGATAGCGGGCGAGCGTCTCCTCGAACAGCACCCGCAGCTCGAGCCGCGCCAGCGCGGTCCCGAGGCAGAAGTGCCGCCCGCCGGCGCCGAACGCCTGATGCTCGGGGTTCCGGCGGACCTCGAATCGTTCGGCGTCCGCATAGCGTGACTCCTCCCGGTTGGAGGACACGTACCACATGACCACCTTCTCGCCCTTGCGAATCGTCTGTCCCGCGAGCTCCGCGTCGCGGGTCGCCGTCCGCGCGAAGTGCGCGAACGCGGGAAACATGCGCAACGACTCCTCGACCGCGCTCGGGATCAGCGAGGGATCCTCGAGCAACAGCCGACGCTGCTCGGGGTCCTCGAGGATCGCGCGCATCCCGCTGCAATAGGTCGCCTTGGTGCTGTCGTTGCCCGCGGCCATCAGCAGGAAGAAGCCCATCACGATCTCCTGCTCCTCCAGCTTCTGCCCCTCGACCTCGGCGTGGACGAGCACGCTGGTGAGATCGTCGGTCGGCCGCTCGCGCCGTTCGGCGATCAGGCGCCGGCAGCGGTCGAAGATCTCGGGGATGCTCTGCTCGAGCAGCGTCTCCACGCCGTGCGGGCTCATGTCCGGATCGGCGACGGCAAGCGTGGAGTTCATCAGCCTCGCCCAGGCGGCGTCGTCCTCGGGCGGTATCCCCATGAAGCTCCCGATCACGCGCGAGACGACCGGCTGGGCGACGTCGGTCACGAGATCGCACTGATCGCGCCCCGCCAGTCGGTCGAGCACCTCGACCACGATCGCCCTGATCGCGGACTCGTGCGCCGCGATGCGTTTCGGGGTGAACCCGGCCTGGAACAGCATCTTGAGCCGGTCGTGGCGGGGCGGGTCCATCCCGATGAACATCGAGCGGATCAGCTTCAGCGGGAACACGCCGACCGACGTGATGCCACCAACCTCCGATGAGTACGTCTGCCAGTCCCGGCTGACCGCATGGACGTCATCCGAGCGCGTGACCGACCAGAACCCGGGCTCGCCGGGATAGTCGGGAGTGCCGTCCGTCCAGTGCACGGGGCATTCCGAGCGCAGCTGGCGAAACAGCTCGTGCGGTGGTCCGTCGCGCCAGCGGGCGAGCTCTCCGACGAGCACGTGGTCGAGGTCGCTGTGGGTCGAGGTCACAGCACCACGGATCCTAATGGCTGGCCGGCCAGCCGGTCTACCTGTTTCCGTCGATTGGTCATAACTCGGCATTCGGCGATGCGTGCGGCTCGAGTGCGCCGGAGTGACCCGTATAGGTGTCCGAATCCACATTCGGCGCCGCCGGCGGGCCGAGCGTGGGTTGTGACCCGTCCCCCGTGTGGGGTTATGACCGCCCCCGAGCGGGGCGGGCCTCACGCCGCCGGGGTCCCGAGCGAGGCGAGCCTGACGCCGGCGGGACCCCGAACAATCCACCATTCGGCGCGCGTGTTCGCTCGAAC
>Ga0335073_10009700_pt1 | contig 13517 bp, 11 predicted proteins | sample Lox_Sample_22_FD_207093 | JGI IMG/M metagenome (GOLD analysis project Ga0335073, IMG submission 207093) | Soil microbial communities from Loxahatchee National Wildlife Refuge, Florida, United States - Lox_Sample_2.2 | ecosystem: Environmental > Terrestrial > Soil > Wetlands | place: USA...
TGTGCCGTCGCCAGAAATGTTTTAAAGTCTTCGAGATTGCCATAACGGGAGTGGACCGAGGTGTAATCGGAGATGTCGTAGCCGTCGTCGCGCAAAGGCGACGGGAAAAACGGCATTAGCCAGATTGTGTCCACGCCCAACTGCTGCACGTAATCCAGCTTCTGTGTGAGCCCCTGAAAGTCGCCAATGCCGTCGTTGTTCGCGTCGAAGAACGTGCGCACGTGAATCTGGTAAATGATCGCGTCTTTGTACCAGCCAGGTTGATTTCGTACAGGCAATTTTCAATCTTCCTGCCAACCTGCAAAGCCAAATAGCAGGCTAACGTTTATCTTCCGGCCAATCCTCTTGTATGCGCAACTGGGAGATTTCAGGACCCGTTTCAACCCGTGATAGAGGGATCACCTGATTGTTGACGCCGGCCGTGCCCGGTAGTCTAGTTTGTGAACTTTACATGTCCGCTCAATTCCAGGCCGTCACCCGCGACGCATTTTCCCTGCGGTTTTGCAGCTTCTGCCGCACGCCGTCTCAATTCATACTTTAACGATTTATTGTTTCGAGGGCTTCATGAGAATTGCACAGGTGGCTCCTTTATATGAAAGTGTCCCACCAAAACTCTACGGAGGTACAGAACGCGTCGTTTCCTGGCTGACTGAGGAATTGGTATCGCAAGGGCACGAAGTCACTTTGTTTGCCAGCGGAGATTCACTGACGACCGCCAACCTGATTCCGATCTGCCCCGAAGCGTTGCGACTGAATTCCGAATGTGTGGACCAACTCGCCCATCACATTTACCTGCTCGAACGCGTGCTGCGCGAAAAAGACGAATTTGACCTCATTCATTTTCATATCGATTATCTGCATTTTCCTGTAAGCCGCAGCCATGCTCTGGCGCAGGTCACAACCCTTCACGGACGCCTCGATATTCCTGACCTGATTCCGCTGTATCGCGAATTCTCCGAAATGCCCGTGATTTCGATTTCTGACGCGCAGCGTGGGCCCCTCCCTTGGGCGAACTGGCAAGGTACGGTCCATCATGGATTACCGGAGGACGGTTTTGAGCCATCCTTCGGTCCCGGCGAATACTTGGCGTTTCTGGGGCGAGTCTCGCCGGAAAAGGGTCTCGACCACGCTATTGAGATTGCGAAGCTTTGTGGTATCCCATTGAAGATTGCGGCGAAAATCGATCGCGCTGATCAGGAGTATTTCGAAGTACGCATTAAACCGATGCTCGATCACGCGTTGATTGAATTCATTGGCGAAATAAGAGAAGGCGAGAAGAACGAATTTCTCCGCCGAGCCATGGCGCTATTGTTTCCCATTCACTGGGAAGAGCCGTTCGGTATTGTGATGATCGAGGCCATGGCTTGCGGGCTTCCGGTTATCGCATATCCTCGCGGTTCCGTTCCCGAGATCCTCGAAGATGGGATCACCGGACGTTTAGTCCGTGACGTTGGCTCGGCAGTGGACGCCATCGCACGAATATCCGAACTCGATCGCCGCACCTGTCGTCGGCGATTCGAAGAGCGTTTCACCGCCAAACGCATGGCGCAGGATTATCTGACCATCTACCAGGGGCTGGCGAAAACCGAGCCCAAGTCGATGGCTCTTAGTACGGGAGAGCTCAGTTGGATGAACTTGGAGTCACCCAGCAGTACTACATAGCTGCCGGATCGTCGCCCTCCGATTACCGCACCCGGGTTCTCAAGTATGGCGAGACTTTTGCCGTATTCAACCGCTATGGCGATGTCGAACCTCTCGGACTCGGGGAACAGGGCATCTTCTACCAGGGCACACGGCACTTGTCGGAACTGATGTTGTCTCTCTGGGACACGCGCCCCATGCTGATGAGCTCGACCGTCAAATCCGACAATTTCGTCTTCATTGCCGATTTATCCAACGTAGATGTCTCCGAAAAGCAGCAAGTCACAATCGCGCGCGGCACGCTGCACATCGTGCGCTCGCGATTTCTGTGGCAGGGCGTAGCCTACGAAGAGCTGAAGATGTTCAACTATGGGCTCTCGGTTTTAGAGATTCCCTTCCGCATCGCCATCGGAGCAGATTTCGCGGATATTTTTGAAGTTCGCGGGACGCGGCGCGAGATTCGCGGTCGCCGCCTCGACGACGAGTTCACCAGGAACTCGATCTTGATGAGATATGAGGGCCTGGATCAGATCGAGCGCCAGACCCGCATCGATTCGAATCCCGCGCCTGTGGGCATCACTTCTTCCGAGCTGTCTTTTCAAACCTCCATTCCTCCAGGTAAATCCACGCTGTTTCATCTGTCGATTGCTTGCAAACCGGACCCAAAGCACCACTCGATTGGCTATGCTCGTGCCATGGCCGGGGCGGAGACGGAGCTTAAAGCGGTTTCCGCAAATTCGTGCGAGATTTCCAGTTCGAACGACCGCCTCACCCGTTGGATCAAGCGTTCCAAGGCAGATGTCGAAATGATGACCATGGGCAATCCCGAGACGAATTATCCCTATGCGGGCGTGCCCTGGTTCAGCACCGTCTTCGGCCGAGACGGCATCGTCACCGCTCTCGAAATGCTTTGGATCGCTCCCTGGATCGCCAAAGGCGTACTGCAATACCTCGCTTCAACTCAGGCTACTGAAATTGACATGGACTCTGAAGCACAGCCGGGAAAAATCCTGCACGAAACTCGTCGTGGCGAAATGGCCAATCTGGGCGAGGTTCCTTTCGGACGCTATTACGGCAGTATCGACAGCACGCCGCTGTTTCTCATGCTCGCCGGAGCGTATTTGGATTGCACCGGCGATCGGCCATTTCTCAAGTATTTGCTTCCCCACGTCGACCTTGCTCTGGAATGGATCGATCGTTATGGCGACGTCGATGGGGACGGCTTCGTTGAGTATCAGCGGCACGGCCACAAAGGACTCGTGCAACAAGGCTGGAAGGATTCCAATGATTCTGTTTTCCACGCCGACGGGCAGATCGCCGATGCTCCGATTGCGCTGTGCGAAGTTCAAGGTTACGTCTACGCGGCCAAAATGGCGGTCGCCCGCATTTTCGCTGATCTTGGCGATCAGAAACGCCAGACCACGCTGCAAAACCAGGCTGCAGACTTGCGCGATCGCTTCGAAGAGGCCTTCTGGTGCGACGATCTGTCGACCTACGCTTTGGCTCTCGACGGCAAGAAGAGGCCCTGCCGGGTCCGGACGTCGAATCCCGGCCATTGCCTATACACCGGCATCGCCGATCCGAAGCGGGCGCAACTGGTAGCACACACGCTCGTCAGTCCCGATTCTTTCTCTGGATGGGGAGTTCGCACCGTCGGCTGCCACGAAGCTCGCTACAACCCGCTGTCTTATCACAACGGGTCGGTCTGGCCGCACGACAACGCAATCATTGCTGCCGGCATGGCGCGCTATGGCCAGCGCGAATTCGCCGGCCAGATTCTGATGGGCCTGCTCGATCTTAGTGGCGACGTGGAACTGCACCGGTTGCCGGAATTGATTTGCGGAGTCGAGCGTCGTCCCGGCCAAGGACCGACACTCTACCCCGTCGCTTGCTCACCGCAGGCATGGGCGGCCGGAGCAGTGTTCCTGCTGCTGCAGGCGTGCCTGGGAGCTTCCGTCGATTGCCGACATCGAACCTTGAAATTCGACCGCCCTTTTCTTCCTGACGGAATCCGCCAGCTGATGGTACGTGAGTTGCCGATCGGTGATGCCGTGATCAGTTTGTCTCTGGAGCGTTCCTCGGGATCTGTCCGCGTGGAAACCACCGAAATACAAGGCGAACTAACGGTCGAAGTTCACTAATAATCGCGGCTCGCCGGCTTCAGAAAGTGCCTGCTAAAAACCCTTCCGTTCCGGCACCGCGATTCCTGCGTACAATGGACGTTTCGTTGAAGTCATAATCATCTACGCCTTCCAAACCTATGCCGACATTCGAAACCAGATTCACATCTTCTCGCCGCGGATTTCTTCAGAGCGCGGCAACGGTGGGCGCTATGTATCCGGCCCTCACTGCCGCCAGAGCGCTTACCCCAAACACCGCTCTGCCCTCCGATGAAGTCAAGCCGTTCGAACTCGACGAGATCACCATCCCTGACTTGCAGGACGGAATGAAGTCAGGCCGCTTCACAGCGCAGGATCTGGTCGAAAAATACATAGCTCGCATCCACGAAATTGACAAGCAAGGTCCTGCAATCAACAGCGTGATTGAACTTAACCCGGATGCGCCAAGTATTGCCGAGTCTCTCGATCGCGAGCGGAAAGAGAAGGGTCCGCGCGGGTCATTGCATGGAATTCCTGTATTAATTAAAGACAACATTGATACCGCCGATCGCATGATGACGACGGCAGGTTCGTTGGCATTGCTCGGATCGAAGCCGCCCAAAGATTCCTTTGTGGCGCAACGTTTGCGGGCAGCAGGGGCGGTGATTCTCGGCAAGACCAATTTGAGCGAGTGGGCAAATATTCGTTCCAGCCACTCGACCAGCGGATGGAGCGGACGCGGCGGCCTGACCAAGAATCCCTATGCCCTTGATCGCAATCCTTGCGGATCGAGTTCCGGCACGGGAGCGGGTCTCTCGGCCAATCTGGCCGCCTGCGGGATTGGCACAGAAACCGATGGTTCGATCGTTTGTCCCTCCTCGTCGAACGGACTGGCGGGAATCAAGCCGACCGTAGGTCTAATCAGCCGCTCCGGAATCATCCCCATCTCCCATAGCCAGGACAGCGCCGGGCCGATGTGCCGAACCATCCGTGATGCCGCGATCATGCTGGGAGCGCTAACTGGGGTCGACCCCGAAGACCCGGCAACAACTCCGAGCGCGGGCAAGTCTCATACCGATTACGCGCAGTTTTGCGATTCGGATGGTCTCAAAGGCGCTCGCATCGGCGTAGCCCGCAAGTATTTTGGATTTAACGACGGGGTTGACGCCCTCATGGAACAATCGCTGGACGTAATGCGAAAGCAAGGGGCGACGGTCATCGATCCCGCCGATATTGCTACACTGGGCAAGTTCGATGAGAGCGAGTTACTCGTCTTCATGTACGAATTAAAAGCCGGCCTGAATTCCTATCTGGCGCGGCTTGGACCGGACGCCCCGGTAAAGAGTTTGAAAGAGATTATCGAATTTAACCAACGCAACCGGCAAAAAGAGATGCCTTACTTTGGCCAGGACTTATTCCTAAAGTCAGAATCCAAGGGGCCACTGACCGAAAAAAAATATGTGGATGCGTTGGCCAAGAATCATCAATTGGCGCGGACCGAAGGAATCGATGCGACTATGGATAAGTATCATCTCGATGCGATCGTCGCGCCCACGGGCGGTCCCGCATGGCTTACCGACCTGATCAATGGTGACCACGTCGCCGGGGGCAGTTCAAATGCGGCGGCTGTGGCCGGTTATCCCAATATCAACGTAACGGCGGGTTATCTCTGGGGCTTGCCGGTCGGAATCTCATTCTTCGGTCGAGCCTGGAGCGAAGCAACGCTGATTAGGCTGGCCTACTCGTTCGAGCAGGCGACCAAAGCAAGACAAGCTCCGCGATTTATCCCGAGGACCGAGCCGGTATAAAGTAGGATAGGTTAGTAAAAACCGTCGGAGACCGCATGACGCCACTCCATCGCGCTAATCCTGCTTGCCTTCATCTAAGAGCTCTTTGGCTGATTTTCGTCGCCTTGTACGGTCTTGCCCGCGCACAGGTTCTGGGGGTAGATCAGCAAATTGAAGTCAGTGACCTACCCTCGATTGTTTCGCCTTCACGCCACAGTTCCGACGTGCTCAAAAGTTCGCTCGCAACGGTTATCCATGACCCCGAGGTTTGCTGCGGGAAGGACTCCGCTCTTGAATATAGCCTGGAACGAGCCGACCCGAAATCATTGCAGGATGTCGCGGCCAAGTTGAACGGCCGGCACTTACTCAGCGATGGCAGATCTATCACAGTCAATGCCGACTTCTTTCCTACGGATAAGATGAGCGCCGGTTATTTGGTAACCACAATGAAGGGCCAGCGGGCCGGATTGATGGAGTGGAATTCCCACACCTACGTGGTTCACGGCCTGGTTTATTTCTGGATTGCGAGCGGCGGCGATCCGAACAGTGGTGAAGGCGGCGTTCAAATTGTAGTTCGCAAATTTCTGTTATGGGATACCCGCTCCTCCGATTCACGACGTGAACTAATCTTTAACCGCGATACCGACGACCTGAGCAAAGTACAAGGCTTCCTATTCGTCCAAGTAAAGCGACAGTAGGTCAGATTACTCGTACTCTTTTCTCACTTATAGCGTCGCTACTCATGATAGTCTGATCATAGAAGGGAGTAGCGAATGGCTAACCTGAACAACGTAGTGGCCTCCTTGCGCGCCGAGTATTCGCGTCTTCAAAACGAGACGCAGCGCGTCAAGAAGGCACTGGACGCGCTTGGCAGCGTGAACGGAGCCTCAACTGCGAAGAGTCCGAAACGGGTCTTGAGCAAGGAGGCTCGTCGCCGCATCGCCGAAGCCCAGAGACAACGCTGGGCCAAGCTGAGAAAAGCCAAGCAAGCCAAGCAGTCTTAAGTATTCTGGCAAGCACCACGGCCCGGCCTCATGAGTAAGTGCTGGTAAAGACCTGCAGATGAGGTCGGGACGGTCTTATCATCGCGCAACCATCGTCTACGTCCAGCGGAACCATCGCAAAGCCAGGACGAACGAAACCCCGCCCCAGAGAACCATGATCAGCAGCCGCGACCACTGATGCACCAGCGGCGTCCCCTCGAGAATGCTGGCGCGTAACGCATCGTTGAGGGCCGTAAGCGGCAGAGCCTTGATCAGGGGCTGAATTACCGTTGGAAAGCGCTCATACGAGAAGAACACTCCGGAGAAGATCCACATCGGCATCATCACAAGATTGATCAATCCGCTCACCGATTCGATCTTCTGCGCGCGGCTGGCCGTGAGCAGGCCGACGCCGCCAAAAGTCAGCGAGCCCAGGCCGGCAATCAATGCAATGGCCGCGATTGACCCCAAAACGCGCATGTGAAAGAAAATCACGCCGAAAGCCAACAGCAGGCCAACTTCGATAATCATCAGGATCAGCCGGCTGGAGGCGAGAGCAAGCAAGAAATCGCCCCGTCGCATCGGCGTTCCGACAAAGCGTTTGAGCAGCTTTCGCTGCCGCATATCGACCAGCGCGAAGCCGATGCCCCACATGCCCGAGTTCATCAAGTTCATGCCAAGCAAGCCAGGGATGAGGAAATCGATGTAGCGCGATCCCGGCTCGGAAGAAGTGACCGCATTCGTAGCTACGGAGTCTTTCCGACCCGCAGCGGCTTGCAGTGCGTCATTCACTTCGGTCTTTGCCAACACGCTTTCCGGACGCGCCGGATCATAGACGTATTCGACGCCCCCGTTCGCATTCGGCTCGACCACCAGATCAAACTTGCCCAGCCGAAACCCTTGCCTAGCTTCTTCGGAATTCAAGACCTGCACCTTGAAGCGCGTGTGCTGGGGAGCGCGCGCCAGCAGCGCCTGCGCATCCGCGAAACCGTTTTCCCCGACGATAGCCACCGGGATTGACTCTTCCGGCTTGGTGCGAAACGCGATTCCAAGCCCGAGTGCCAGCAGCAGCGGGAACACAAATACCCAGAACACCACCTCGGGCTCGCGCTTGAGTTCGAGCATGCGCGCCATGAGCAGATGTCGGTATCCCGACCAGCGGCCATTGCGGCGCACCGCCGCGGGAACTGATTTCGGCTCACTAACTGGAGTTTGCTGAGCAATACTCATAACTTTGTCATCCTGAGCAAGCCACAGTTGCGCAGCGAAGGGGCGATCTGCGCGAAGCGTCGCCGTGTCGGCGACGCAATAATCGCGCGTTCGGGTCGCTGCCTTTTCAAACTGACCCACGACTCCGTGCCGGCTTCCACTGAGTCAGGAACCGCAGCAGAACTTCAGGCGTCAGACCTCGAGCGTCTTCGAACTCGCCATTCTTCTGGCTCACGACCAGCCGGCCGTCGCTCTCGGCAATGGCCAGTGCCGGAATGCCTTTGTTCAGCGGAATCTGATACCGCTGTACCAGGTCGGCATTCTTCTGCTCATCCGGACCCAAGTCCACGTGCACGACTACATAATTCGCCGTCAGTATGGGCGCGATATCGGGCCGGTGAAACGCGAGATCGAGCACGTGACAATCGAAGCACCAGTTCGCGCCGAAAACCAGCAGCAAACGCTTATTTCCCGTAGCGGCTTTGGCCTCCGCCTCCCGGATTTCGGCGTGCGCGTCTGCATTCGCCGGATAGATGTCCTTCTTCATGTTTGCAGGCTGTGCCAATTCCGGGGCGTCCGTTCGCTCGACTTCGATCAGCTTCCACTCACTTCCCTGCTGCTGCCACGACTGATCCTCAGTCAAGTTGAGGGCAGGACCGCTGGCCGGCTGAACCTGCGCGCGAAAAATGTAACTGATATGCCCGTGCCGCGGCTCGTTGCGCACAACTTCCGTCTTCATCTCGACCGGCTTCAGCCGGAGCCAGAAGTCCACGTCTGCACTCGCGTCGTGCATTACCGTACCGATGCTGACTCTGGCCGGGGGATCGGTGCTGTAAAACGAACGCAACGCAGCACCATCCCCTGCGAGGATGGCTGCCTTCCATTGCTCGAACGGCGCGAAGTGCGGATCGGGCAAATTGGCGCTTTGTGCTGGCGCGCAGACCGTCACCACTAAGGCTAGCGCTAACTTTGCGGCATATCTGGTGGCATTCATATGTGACTGCCCTGGTTCAAACCGCTTTACTCTTCGCGCAAGTGCCGTCCCGTGAGCCGCACAAACACATCTTCCAAACTCGCCTGTCGAGTAGTCAGATGTTCAAGCCGGCTTCCCTGCTTTTGTACCGCGTCGAGCAATGCAGGGATCGTCAGATGCGGTTCTTTCACATTCAACGCAAACATCCCATCGTCGTCGCGCACGGATTCCACGCTCGGCAATGTGCGCCAGGTTTCGTGACGGGCACCGGGAGCTCCGTTGCCATTGGAACTGACGGCGAATTCCACGACATGATGCCCCCCGAGCCGGTCAATCAGATCTGCCGGAGAACCCTCCGCGATGACTTGTCCATGATCGATGATCGCCAGGCGGTCGCACAACCGTTCCGCTTCGTCCATATAGTGCGTCGTAAGCAGCACCGTGCCGCCATCGCGCTGAAACACGCGAATAATGTCCCATAATTGTCGCCGGCTCTGCGGATCGAGACCCGTCGTGGGCTCATCCAGAAAAAGAATCTTCGGATTGCAGACCAGCGCGGTCGCTACCGCGAGACGCTGCCGTTGTCCACCGGAAAGCTTGCCCACCCAGGAGTCGGCCTTTTCCGTGAGTTGCAATTCTTCGAGCACTTCGTCAGACGAGCGCGGTTCGCGATAGAAGCTGGCAAACAGCTCAAGCGTTTCCCGGACCGTGAGCTTCTCGGAAAGACGCGTTTCCTGCAGCGAGATGCCGAGCCATTCGCGCATCTCCCGTTCGTTTTCCTGCCACGAGTGGCCGAGGATCGATACATACCCGGAAGTCGGCTGCAACAAACCTTCCAGGATTTCGATGGTTGTGGTCTTCCCTGCGCCATTCGGCCCGAGCAGGCCGAAGCATTCCCCGGCATGAATCTGCAAATTCAATCCGCGGACGGCTTCGACCTTGCCGTCGTATGTCTTGCGCAGATCGCGGCATTCGATAGCGACAGCCATTGTGTGATTTTACCGGAGAGAACGGATTCAATGTTCGGAGAGTGTGCCCGACGTTTGTCTGTGGGCAGCCTGTCGAGACAGGGGGCGGGAATTTTTGCTTCAGCAAGTTTCTGCTGGAGGCAGGAGCTGCGTCGCAGCGATCTCATCCCGGTCCGGGCGGAGCCTGCTGTGGAATGTCTGGTGGCGGTGGAGGCATAGGCGATGCTCCGTCGGCCGGGTTTGGGACCTCTTGGGAATCCTCGCCGGGACGTCGCAGGCTCGGCGCATTGGCTGGTCGCGTTTCCTGCTTCGCCTGGGTACTCTCGCCCGGCTGAGGAAGCTCAACTTCTTTTGCGGTGCGAACGATCTTCTCGCCATCCACTTTCATCGTCTCGACGCGGACCACTTCATCGCCCACGAAACGCACAAAATTGACATCTGCCGGCGCCTTGCCGTAGATCCATTCTTCGTACTCCACGCCGGTGCTGTCTTTCTCCCGGTCTTTCATGGGTGGCCTGCCCATGGCGTGGAGCACCATCTCGCTATTCATTCCGACCAATACATGATGCGCGAGAATCGCCTGCTTGACCTTCGGAGGAACTGTGTCCAGATAGGCTTCATCTTTGTTGTGCGCACTGAAATCCAGAACCGGAAGCAGCAGATCCCGTAGCTGCTGCGCCGTCATCTCCGGAACATACTTATCGAAGTAAACGTCCAGATAGCTGCCGTGCGGATTCTCAATGTCCGGCTCGTCGGACCCGGGATTTACCGGCGTCCCAGCAGTGCCGTAGACCTGCACACGCTGGTACCATTTCTTGCGACGCACAGGCCCACCGTTGATATCAAAGTGAATATGATTGTCCTTAATCCGCACGAAAGAAAGATGCACCGGATCGCCCGGCTTGATCGATGGTCCCCAGAGCGCCAGCTCTTGCCGCAGTTGTTCACCGTTCGGCGTGACTGCGCCATCTTTCAAGATGAGACCCTTCGACCCCATAGGAAACGTGATGCGGGAATACACCATCAGTGTTTCGAAATCACGAATGATGTTGTAGCGGGTTTCTTTCGACATGTGCGGTGCGTTGGCAGGGATAGGTGGGCCATGCGGCACCGGGATAGTCGCTGAATTGGCGGAAGCATTAGTGGCCGGCATTTGGGCCGTCTGATTATTAGCAGTTTGGCCCACGGCGGCGAGTGCGGTCGCGGCAGTCAAAACAGTGAGCCAATAAAGTAGGGATACGCCGCGAAAAGTTTTCATAAACCACCAGGCCCACTGCTTTCAGATTATAAGCCAGTGTTCACTGAAGAAACCGGCAGTTTTCCCAGCTAAAACAATCCAATTTTGAATTTGGATGCCCTTCTGAGCGTCGGGGGGAACGCTTTTTTCATTGACACCGCAACTCGCTTACGCCAGACTTTCAGGCAGTCGCGCCCGCCTCTTTTCGGTAACTTCGTCTCCTGGCCAATCTTATAAGTTTCCGTGCGCGTATGGCGTCTCCGCTGTCGTTGATTTCGCCTGCTCCAGATCCGGAAGAAAAGCCGTTGCAGCCATGCGATGGAGAGAAAGCACCTGCCTGCGACACAGCCGCTCGGAACGTAGTCACGGCCGACAGTCAGGCGATAACGGCTCCCGCTATTACTCATGTTGCTGATAGTAAGGAGGACATCTTCGGCGCCCTTTCTCGAAGTCTCGCCGACGAATCGCAGCCGCCGGATTCCGTGATCCGCGCCACCACCGAAGCAGCGCGCGTTCTGACAGTAGCGGATGGTGTCGCGATTGCTTTCCGAAACAAGGGCGTGATCTTGTGCCGGGCTCGCAGCGGTGATCTTGCCCCCGAACTGGGGTCGTACGTGAACGCCAATGCGGGGATTTCGGGCGAATGCCTGCGGACAGCTTCCATCCTCGTTTGTGAGGATGCGCGCACCGACTCCCGTGTTGATAGGCCGGTGTGCGAGCGCATGGGAATCCGCTCCATCGTGGTTGTGCCCCTGCGCGGGCCGGTCGGAATCTCTGGGATTCTCGAAGTCTTTTCAACCCGCGTTAATGCCTTCGGAGAACGCGAAATCAATTGCCTTCGAGGCCTGGCTGAGCTCGCGGAGGCGGCGTACGAACGCGAGCGCCTTGCTCAGCAGGAGGCAGTCCGGGCGGCCCTCCGCTCCGCCCACCGGCTTCCCGCTCTGTTTCAGCGCTCAGCCACGAACGCATGCGAATCTGATAGTAGCGCGCAGGAGTTTGCCACTCCGCGCTGCGAAGTCGAATTTCCTCGCCCGGGCCGATTCCTCTGGGCCATCGGAGTAGCTATCGTTGCTCTCCTCCTGATCACAGGAGTTTGGTTGAGCTGGCACGGTCCCATCTCCGAGCTTGCGGACCTTGAAGCGGCAGAGAAACAGAATGTCGTTCAGGCCGCGCCTGAGCCCAGAGAAGCAGTGGCTTCGCCAAAACCGGTGGCTGGGATTGTCCGCGCAGAAAAACTGAAACTGCCTGGCGTGATAGCGAAAGCTTCCCGCGTCGACATAATTCAACACTCGCCAGACCAGTTCGGACACCAATCTACTTCGCTTCGGCCCGTGGCGTCAGCGGGACAGGGCGCACCCGATCCTCCTAGCTCGGCGCTGCCTGACCACGCTCCCGCAGTAACGATGAATGCTTCGATGAATCGCAGTGAATTTGCCGGCCTGCTTGCGGGCCCTCAAGCTCTGCCTGTGATGGCCGCGCCCATTTCGCATGGGGTTACGCAAGGAAGACTCATTCGGAGAATGGATCCCGTTTATCCGCCGCAGGCGCGTGCGGAAGGGATCAGCGGGCCGGTGGTGCTTGAGGTTCGCGTTCGCGAAGATGGAACGGTCCGCAACATCCAGACCCTCAGCGGAAACCCGCAGCTCGTCAATGCGGCGGTTGAAGCCGTTCACCAGTGGCGATATGCGCCGACGCTGCTCGACGGTCATCCCATCGAAACTACGAAACAAGTCACCGTGCTCTTCAAGCTTCCCTGAGTGGGCTGATGTGGGGCGGACGCCCCCGGTCGAGCGAAGCTAGGCACTAATCCGCTTCCGGAAGATTCAGGAGACTAGGTTGAGCGCCTTCTTGATCGTGCCACGTTCCTTCTGAATCTTCTCTTGCAGCAGCGTAATGGCATAGATCAACTGCTCGGGGCGCGGCGGACATCCCGGCACATAGACATCAACCGGAATCACCTGATTTACGCTTTGCACCAGCGCGTAATTCTGAAAAACGCCGCCGGAAGTCGCGCACGCTCCCATGGAGATCACCCACTTCGGTTCCGGCATCTGCTCCCAGAGTTGTCGAATGACCGGAGCCATTTTGTTAGAGACGCGCCCGGCAATGATGATGAGATCGCTCTGCCGTGGCGACGGGCGAAACACTTCCGCGCCGAAGCGCGCAATGTCGAAGCGCGACGCGCCCATCGACATCATCTCGATCGCGCAACAGGCCAGGCCAAAGGTCATCGGCCAAATTGAACTTTTCCGCATCCAATTCACCGCGGAATCGAGCGTCGTCAGGACGACGCCCTCCGGCGTGGGATTCCCGAACGTCAGCTCTTTGACGACCTTCTTGCCGTTTTCCAGGTCCACATAAGGACCAAAATCCAATTCGCGGGACATAGTTCTATATTAGCAGCGAGACAACAAAGTAGCCTTGATGAAGTGCCCTCCACTCAGAACCATGCAAAAGCACGAAGGATGTACGACATGTTTTTCCTTGTGAGTCATCGAGAATTGTTGTACGGGGCATCGGGCCCTCGGCCGTCCGGTCGGGCGAAGCTCGGCAGGCCGCGGCCGCATGTACACACCTAATTTTTTTTGCACGTTCCGATAAAAGCTCTGTTTTCCGTGAG
>Ga0335073_10009701_pt1 | contig 13517 bp, 12 predicted proteins | sample Lox_Sample_22_FD_207093 | JGI IMG/M metagenome (GOLD analysis project Ga0335073, IMG submission 207093) | Soil microbial communities from Loxahatchee National Wildlife Refuge, Florida, United States - Lox_Sample_2.2 | ecosystem: Environmental > Terrestrial > Soil > Wetlands | place: USA...
TGACATAGTAATACTATAGCCAGCTTGTGAGACGTCGAAGTAGTCCCCGATTCAGGCACTGTCTACCCTCAGTAAGAGGAGCAATCGCTTGTTGGATAATCTACTATTCTTAAAATTCGAGCCTTGTTGCCGGAAATCATGCTCTTTAGACCTTTATTGTCTTTCTTTCTCTAGTGTAGGGACACAGCCCATTTGATGAAGAACTAACGAAGGACCCATGCTTCCCTTCCACTGCCGTCGAATTCGACTCACTTGTTCCTTTAGCTTCAGAATTAATGTTGATGAAAAACAACGACGGGGCGGGAATCCCAAGTCTTTATCGTATGTATTGAATGAATTCTTAAATCTAATCTACGAAACAGGACTGCTTTTGTGAATGCCCTAAGCTAAGCCCTACAAAGACGCATATTCCTCAACACTCCCACTTGTGTCTTTGTCTATGAATGAAATGGAGATGCTGTTGCACTTCCCAAACAGGAAATAATCTCCAACCTGATATCCCATGATCTCGTCTATGAATGATACCTTCTTCCATGTGAAATTAATGATAATCTCCAAGCTTTCTCTCAAATAAATAAAGCTCCCACTGACGTTTAGACGTCATGTGGTCATCCTCATGCGAGCGGTGCATTTTTCATGCTTCTCGCGTCCAAGCGCCTTTGTAAGGCTGTCGGCTGTCATCTCAGCGGTAGGGATGTATTGAACCCAGATGACCTTATCCTGAATGGCCTCACGAATGAAGTGGTGGCGGAGATTGATGTGCTTGGCTCGAGCATGGGATACAGGATTTTTCGCAAGCGCTATTGCACTTTGGTTGTCCGAGAAGAGATCCGTGGGATCATCATTCGAGTTCGAGTGGCTGAGCTCTGCAAGAAGGGTTTTGATCCATTTCAATTCCTTCGTCGCATTTGTGAGAGCCATATATTCCGCTTCCATTGTTGATAAGGCGACAGTAGGTTGACGGCGGCTTTTCCAGGCGATCGCTCCATTATTTAACATAACAATGTAGCCAGTCGTGGACCTTCTTGTGTCCATATCGCCAGCCCAATCTGCATCGGAATAGCCTTGAAGACGGAGAGGAGGAGGATGGTACGTGATCCCAAGCATAGATGTTCCTTGGAGGTAACGGAGTACTCTTTTGGCGGCGGACATATGCTTGGAGGACGGGTTATTTAAAAACTGCGACAATTGACCGACTGCACACATGATATCCGGCCTCGTTACGTATGCCGCAAATATTAGTCCTCCCATTATGCTGGCGTATTCTCTGGCGTCGGCTGGGGCTTCTTCATTCGTGATCAATGAGAGCTTGACTGACGTATCCAGCGGAGTGGTGATGGGGGAACAATCGTACATCCTGTGGCGATTGAGGAGCTGTTGAATATACGTATTCTGGTGAATTTTAATCGACCCATCATTTCCGTACTCAATCTCCATGCCGAGGAACCTTGATGGGATTCCCAGATCCTTCATGTCGAATTGTTCACTGAGGCGTCATTTAATCGTGGAGATATCGTCCTCATTGTCCCCAGCAGTGATGAGGTCGTCGACATAGAGAGCAATATACGTGCGCTCGCCGTTTGCATTCTTGTGGATGAAAATGCAGGGATCGGACTCGCATTGCTTGAAGTCGAAATCGACCAAGACTGTTGCAATCGAGTGAAACCATGCTCGCGGGGATTGCTTCAACCCGTAAAGCGCTTTTGGGAGGAGACACACATAATCCTCTTTGCCAGGCACCTCAAATCCCTCTGGCTGCTCAATGTAGATGATTTCATCGAGATCGCTGTTGAGGAAGGCCGTATTGACGTCCATTTGGTGGATTTGGCATATTTTTACAACCAGCGAGGAGTGCGAAGAGAGTGCGGATAGAGGTATATTTAGCGACAGGGGCGAAAGTTTCGTCATAGTCTACCCCCCACTGCTGGGTGAACCCTTTGGCACAGAATCGAGCCTTGTAGAGGTTGTTGATGTCCTTGATACGGAGAACCCAACGAGATTTGACAACTTTCGCATCCTTGGGGCGAGGGACAAGTGTCCAAGTACCATTCTTCATGATCGAATCGTACTCCTTCTGCATTGCAGCCTCCCACTGTTTGGAGTCTTCGGCAGCCATGGCCTCATGATAATTATGTGGCCACTTCCAGTTCCCCTTGACCACGGCCTTGAAGGCTTTCGCGATCATACGACGAGTGTGCCTATTTGGCGGCTTTGGAGGAGCTGCTGTGGCAGCTGTTACAGGTTCTGCAGGTGTATCCGGAGGAGGTTGTTGAACTACAATTTCGTCGTAGATGATTGGGGAAACATTTTCTGCTTGTTCCTCATCTCCAGATTCTCTCGCTGACTCCGATTCATCTTCATGATCGTCTTCATGGTCAGATTCATGCTGGATTTCATCAACAGCAGTGGGGAGAATGTCCTCGACTTTGCCAATGACCTCTCGTGTATCGAAAAATTGGCTCTCCGAGAAAATGACGTCCCACGAGACCTTAAATTCCTTCGTCCCTGGGTGATAAATACGATAGATCCCCCCAGGCTGATATCCAACGAGGAAACCCATCATGGACTTCTTGTGCCACTTCTTGCGACCCATCTTCTTGTTGATATGACGATAGACTTTGCATCCCCACTTTCGAATATGCCTGATGGAGGGTTTTTGACCAGTCCAGGCTTCGTGGGGGGTCTTCCCGTTGAGTGCTTGATATGGGAGATGATTGCGGATGTACGTCGCAGCGAGAATAGCTTCAGCCCATAGTTCAATGGGTGCCCCGGAGGCATCTAACATTGTACATGTCTTATCCAATAGTGTATGATTCATACGTTCAGCAACACCATTCGATTGGGGGGAATAGCCAGCAGTGGGGTTGTGTTCGATCCCTTGGGATTTGACATATTCGATCATATCTCCCATATATTCAGTCCCTCGATCGGTGCGTAATTCTTTGATCTTGCACCCGCTTTGACGTTCCGCCCAAGCTTGATATTCTTTGAAGGCCTTGAGGACGGTTACAGCACTCTTATTGGGGAGAACGTAGACCATTCCATGGCGTGTACAGTCATCCGTGAACGTGAGGACATGCTTCCCCCCTCCATGGGATGTTACATTCGACTCACATAAATCAGAATGTACTAGTTCGAGGGGTTTCCCACATCGCCCTTGACAAGACGGAAAGGGAGAACGATGATGCTTGCCGAAGATGCAAGGCTTGCAAGGCGATTGATCCCAGTCGGATACTGGTTTATCAATGAGGTCAGGATCGAAGTCTTCGAAGGCGGATTTTCCATATTTCAGCAGAGTAGTTTTGCCGACGTGCCCGAGGCGTTCATGCCAGTCTGTAAGCGACGGCTTTGTGGGTGCCATGTTGGCGAACAGTGCATTAACATCCTTAGCATGGGAAACGCCTCGACTCCAGACACAAAGACCATTCTTGATCGGGCTGCTAATTTTGAAATCACCGTTTGAGACAGTGCAGCCATTCTTCGCAATAATCGATGTCCATCCCAGTAACGCGAGTGTATTAAGCGACATGAGGCCACACTTAAGTTTTGGGACATGAAGGACACCTTTGAGGGTACGTATGTTACCGTTTTCATCCTGGATTGGCATGTCCCCCACACCCACAGCCTCGAGGCCACTGCCGATTCCACCGACATATAAATGATGCTTGAGTGAATGATAATCGGTAAACAAGGACTTTTCATGGTGCATATGATGAGTCGCACCGTTATCCTTAATCCATACGCCATTTATATATCGAATCCGTCCGTTGACTGCTGCTTTGTAATAGTACGCGAGTCCACCAAAAATGGCGTTGTAGGCGGGAGCATTGCTACTGCTATTAGCATTAGCCATATTAGCTTCTTGGTGATCGTTGCCACCTCCGCCGCCTCGACGCCCTTTACCCCCTTTGCCGCTCTTCTTCTGAGACTTGCAGGCTTGCTTTGCATTGTATTCTTCAGCAATGCATTTGTAACAGTCTTTTTCGGCGTGATTTCGCTTACTACAATGACTGTACGGAGGGAAAGCGTCGTGCTTTCTCGGGGGAAAGATACGATTTGATCGAGCAAAGTTTGCTTGAACTGTGTCTGAATCTCGTTCAATGCCGAGTGTTTGACCCAAGCCAGCCAAGTTGAGATGACGTCCTTCTTCACGGATGCAACCTTTGAATTCTGTGATCGAAAGGTTGTCGATAAAGGCCATCTGGCTTTGAATCCAGTTGCCAAAAATCTTAACGGGGAGCGAGTTTGCGTACAGGACAATTAGTTCGTCAGAATCGATTACTTTGCCGATTGCTATGAGACTTTGTACGAGGTCATCAAATATTCGCTCGTGGTCGAGAAGAGAGCCATTGGGGCTCATATCGAGACGATAAAGGCGTCGCGGTTGTGAAAACTTGCATTGCTTGTCGTTCGACGCGTGGACGCGCTGCAATTCATCCCAGGCGCCTTTTGCGGTCTTGCCGTAATGGATGGGTCCTTGCAGTTGATCGGAAACAGTGAAACTGATGATACGAAGTGCTTCTTCATTCTTTTCGTCCCACTCGTCAATCTCCTTCTGCAGCTGCTTCTTTTGCGCTGCTGTGAGGGCGACGTCCGTCCCGTTTTCAGGGTGTTGCATCACTTCAACATAGATGGGTCGAGTGTGCTCGCCATTGACGACCTTCCAGACTCTCTTTTCAGAAAGGAGCATTCGACATTGGAAGGACCACGTCTGGTACGTGTGGTCACGTAGCTTCTCGATGCCGTAGCGGCTTTGGTACGAATTTTCGGATAGATTGTCGGCCATTGATGGGAGAGGACAATCAGGTGGTTTAAACAAGTGGATTTATTGCTTCGTTCAAATGAATGGATGGAATTCACCGCATGGGCTTGCGCTAACCCGGGCTCATAACCTGTTGATGAAAAACAACGACGGGGCGGGAATCCCAAGTCTTTATCGTATGTATTGAATGAATTCTTAAATCTAATCTACGAAACAGGACTGCTTTTGTGAATGCCCTAAGCTAAGCCCTACAAAGACGCATATTCCTCAACAATTAAACTCAACTGTTGTGCTCATATCTTCCTCCGTCATTGACATCGCTTGTCCTGAATAACGTTTGGCATATCTATGAAGAAAAAGAGGGCTTATGAAACGTTCTCTGCTGCAGGGGCATTCAAATAGCCCCTTCAGCCGACACTGGATAAAACTTACTGTCCCGTCCTCGAGCCGCACCTTGGTCTCGCGTTGATAATCCCGCTTGACATGAGCGTTCAGCGTAGTCCTATTATGAAAAACCTTCGAACAAGTGCAACAGGCAAGAGTTTCGATCCCCATTTGGTAAATTTTAACCGACTGATTGATTATGATAGATGTGTGCATATCACAGATAAGTGTGATTGCTTATATTTCGTGTCAAATATATTTATGTGTGTCGAGGCGTGTGCCCACACGTGGAACCGTTCGAAAACTTTACGGACACCGGATGCATAAACATCCGGGAAATTTGGGATATTTAGTGACCCCGGTGGAAAAAACACACGTAATTTCAAATGAACCCTAGGCGGTAAATCGCAGAGAATCCAAGTTTTGTTCGCCGAGATGGATTGAAATTCCGCTTTCATGCCGTCGATCCACTTTTGAACTTCGGACCATGGCAATGCATTGGAAAAGGAGACAGGCTCGTCGCCAAATGGAAAGAGCTGTAGCCGAAGGAAGTGAGAGGACTTCGATTTCATTGAACATTTCGAGTTCCGTAGCCGGAGAAAGAGGAGTGGATGGTTTGACTGCCGAAGTCTTGTGCCGTAGGAAATTCCGTTTCTCTGATTAGATCATGCGAGTAATCGAAGCATTGTCGCTCGAAATCCCAAATTTTGTATGAGTGATATCCGACCAAGCGGCCTCGTGTCGATTGAGATGCAAGTTTTCCGAGTGAGCGACGTCGTTGTTTAGGCACGAAGGTGTGACCGTTGCATACGAAAGGTTTGAGAACAGACAGTTGATCCGGATTGAATCTTTCGTTAAACCAGAGCTCGTATGGGATTTGGCCGCTAATTGCATTGCTGGGGAGGAAGATCAAAACGTGGGCAGCTATCGCCATTACTTCAGCCCAGAAAGATTCAGGCATATTAGCATGAAACAGCATCCCGCGAACAGATTCGTTGAGAGTACGGTTGATCCGCTCAGCTTTCCCATTTGATTGTGGTGTATACGGTGCTGGAGGTTCGTGAATCAGGCCATCTGGCAGTATAATTAAGGGGCAGTTGAAAAATCCCGCTTCACCTTTCGAAAAAATCAGTGAAAATTCAGTGGTAGGGGGCTTGCTGCAAATTCCTGATAGAAATCGAGCCCCTGGATGATCTTGATCAGATCACCACAGAAATTTGGTCAAGCGGGTCAAGCAATTTTTGTGGCGGCCAATTGCTTGATTTTTTTGTCATCGAGGGTCTAATTGTATTATTGTAGAAGACTAGAATGGTGGGGAGAGGAAGAGGTACCTAAATCTGGACCAAACTTTTTAAACTGAGTTCAATAAATTGCTTTTTAATTTTCATTATGTTGAAGCTGAACTGGATCTTCATGGATTCTCTTTGTGGCTGGTTAATCATTGATCTGATTGCTGAGGCTCAGATGCACTGACCCATCTAAATTTTGATCCGACACAATTATCTATCGATAGTTTTCGTGGTTGGTTTTCCCGCTCGCCAGGACTCATCACAAAATGTAATCATCCCGTACAGTATCTCCATATGAATCACGTCCTTGATTCCTGATACATCTACCCTTGTCCCCAGCGCTCCTGTTGCCACCATCAGCTTGTTCTCTCCCGACATCCACAATTCCAATCTCTACTTTCCTGCTCACTCCAGGATGATATGATGCGCATCCTAGTCGCCTCGCTAAGCTCTCACACCCTATTCGACTCTTGCAGGACCCCACCGACAGAACCGGTCTCCGATTGGAACACAGTCAGCTATCACCTTTGCTGGTTTCCTAACGGCATATCGGACACTATTAATACCACCCCCCCCTCCCACCCGATAAAACCCGTCCCCAACGAGCCCGTCGTCGATGACGGTGGTCGCCAGCGCCAGGGACGAGACGACGACGACGATGATAACGATGACGATGACGACAGGCCGAAGCGGGTAACGGCAATCCAACTTGGATGCGCGCCGAGTTTGACGGGGTTTGTGGATTCTACTGCGTCTTCGCTGTCGATGGGGATCGCCAAGAGACGCCCTTTCGAAGTGCCTGCCGACATCGGGATCGACGTCGAGATGAGTATGTTTGATCGCAAGAAGCCACCAGTCATGCAGACGAAACCGTCGACGGTCAGTATACCCTGAATCGGTAGCTTGGGTCGCCGGTAGAGTAGATACGGACGATGTTTGAGGCGGAATAGACGACATCGAAGTGACGGATGCATTTTTCGTAAAAATCGAGTGTAATTCGATTTAATTGAGGGTGGACTTAGCGGACATGATCCCGTAGCCTCTGGACTATTTCAGTGTGAGTCATGCCCCTCGAGGGTACCATGCCCAGGCATTCCCGGCAGATGAGGGCTCGGAGGTCGTCGTAGTAGATACGTTGGATGGATGTGAGTGTGGGAGACACTACTGTCAGCACTGACAGGGAAACAGAGAATAGCACCCTTACAGAGATAGAGATCGACGACGGCTTCCAATCGTGTAACCCTCCATGAATCGTCCGTGACACCGCCATCGATGAGGGAACGCAAGGAGGACAATTTGACATGAGTTTCGGATCGTCGGTCGTAAGTCCTGACAACTAAGGGTCAGCGAAATTTTCAGGAGAGGGAGGTATGCGCCATCATTGCCCATTGAGACCGAGATCTTGACTTGATGCGTGGGGTTGTGATCGTCGAGTTGGTTCTTGCTCATGAAGGGAGAATGGTCGCATTGGCAGTATTGGAAGGTCTTTGCAGACGGCTGACCCTCGACAGGGGCAGAATCACATCGATGTCTTCAGAGGAGGTTGCGCGGGAGAGGGGTTGATTCATTTTTGCGGCTCAATTGAGATGACGGATCCTATGGGTCAGCAAAAGGTAAGGGAGAAAGAGGCATACTTGATAAGAAATTTGTCTCTGGTGACGTTTTACGAAAAGCGAGAGAGAGAGCAGGAGGAAGAGAGAAATGGGTATGGTGTACAACGCGCAATGTTGGAACAGCGGAGGGCAGAGGAAGAGAGAATGGACGTGCGGGTGGTCGAGAGGCGATAGTCACTGCAACCGATGACCGTCAAGTAAAGAGAGAGGAGCAATGATGGCGATGAACGATGAAAGGGCGAGAGAAGCACATCGACCAATTGACTGCTGCACGATAATCGATTCAAGTTGCGAAAAGAGAACGAATCGCGCTCGACATGTGAAGCATGGGTAAGTATGGACGGAGGTCGACAACGAAGGAGGAGGATGATGAGTAGGAGGGAGGGAGAGAGTCGTTGATGACGAAGACAGAGGATTGCCGATCAAAAGACAATGAAGGCGATACGAAAAATGAACAAAGGAAACAAACGCTGACGACCGTAACGGGAGGGGCGTGTATAGAGCAAAGAGGTCGACGTACACGGCAGGAAGTGCAACAGAGATTCTGGCGCCGAGAATGTGGTCATAGTTCTAGATGTCGACTACAGCGGTGTAGTTGGTGGGAATCTCATACACAGCGTGAATGAAGTGGATGTGGATGTGGACCGCTGGAGGTGATAGTTGAGTCGTCTAGGGGACGTGTACCAAAGCATTCTAGTGGACGAGTGCTCTGCAGAGGGGCGGGATTTCGGTAATCAGATAGTGTCGGACTGTCTGCCTGTCGGGGACAGGCGCAATTCTTTTGTCAGTGACTCATTAAAGAAACAAGTATCTATTATGTACACAACAGGAGCTAAGATGTCCGATTCTCAAGGATCGAAACCGCCAGACATCAAATTCGCGAAGCCATGCTATTTGTGAGTCTGTGGTAAAACTCCGCCATGACAAATTAACGCCACATGCGCAACCCTTTCAGTCGTCCCCAAAGTGTGCGGGGACGGTATGATATAGTTAGGAATGATGTGAATTCCTATCATTCCGACACTCCCTATATAAACCCGAAAAAACCAAACAGAACCGGAAAGCTAACTATAGAAGCTAAAGTAATAAACTTTTGTTGGCCTGCACACAGATCCGAAACTCCACGACACTCACTAGTTTGACAGGCATTGCCATTCATCTGCCCCGTCGACTGGGTTCGCCGAACTATCCCCTCCAATACAACAGGATTCTCCATACCCCGCGATGTTTGTGCATCCGTTATTGCATGTAAAACTTTCCCAGGCAAAACCATCGCAGACGTTGATGTTGTTATCGTCCGCGCAACACGCGTGCGTTGTATAGGGATCGCACGCGTCGCCCACGTTCCGGTTACAAAAGGGTTGGGCGCTATCGCGTATTTGCAATCGAGGGACCGCAATGACGATTCGGAACAGGAATAGTAAAATAATTCGATGGGCGATCGAGTGCATATTGATTCCCAAACTGGTGACCACAGATGCAATTGTGATTGATAGTTGATGCAGGGGGTTGCAGTTGGTTCAGGATCTTAGGAAAATCTGACTCCGTTTCTTTTGCGAGAATCACTTCCATTAAATACTGTTCATCCATAGCCACGAGGTCTCGGACGGATGGTACAGGACCTTCAGCTTGCTCGGTTCTCCGGGATACGATCACTGCTCGGGCTTTAAGCTAATTGCGATGCGTACTCCACGTGGTTGATCCTGATAGAACTATAGGGTGCCATCGGAGCGCCAAGCTACCGGAGGCGCACATCAACATCCAGCTTCCGGGACTCCTTTATCGTGCCTTCGCATGACCCAGCATTCGGGATTAATGTCGCTGAAGCCAGTAGGGCGACGGAATCTGATGCACCCCGCCAAGTTTGTCTTGGCCTTGGGAACAGACTCCTTGATAAGTTGCGTCGAAACATACCCTGTATAAAAGGCTGGTGTTTGGGTCCCTAACTTCTCCAGACTCCGGCCCCTTGAACACAGTAAATGGACCCAGACAGCGACGTTGCAATTACTAACCTAATTCACATGTCTGCGGAATCCCCGAGGCCGGGTGCTGGATTATCATCGCACAATGCAAGTACATATGTTTCGCCTTTCAGCCGCCCAGGTTGTGGATTCGGCCGAAAGGCCAAGACGTACGCTGTCCGGTATGTAACCTGTCGCTGTCGAATTACGGGGCCCCGGATGCGCAAGCTCAAATAGTACAATGCGACTTGAATTTCGAAAAGGCGACCGCGTATGGTAGCTCACTATGAACATACGTACGGAAAGACCAAGCAAAAAGCTCGATTGGAAGCCCCGGTCCAATCACCATTATCGAGGAAATTGGAACCCAAGCGTAGGTACCATTTAGACCTCCTCATATCAATATTTTCGAATCCGTCTGCAATTCCAAACCGCGCTCTGGACCGCCCTCCGGCTATTGCTATTAACCACCAAAAAGAGCGGTACAAAGTTGAACAAGTCCTCGACTCGAACGTACGTAAGATTAGGGCGATCTTGCACCGCCATAGATCTTGCATTGCCCCATACTAAGGCCATATACAGTACGCGCCGCATGAACGGAATCACGGTCGAAAATCGCCGAAAATCATTGAGGTACTGGTACCACAAATACAATGAGATCTTGGGGAAACTTTCCAATTGCCGCGACACTGCATTTCCAAATAGAGTATAGCATGACCTCTCTGTTGTAGTCTCAATACTTTGTCCATATGCAGCAATAACAGCGCCGCACCGCCTGGGCATGCTGTCCATTAACTTCCCTATTCCCTCTTGTAGAACATCCCGAGCTTCCAAACTCTTCAATAGATTGTTGAACAAGTTTTGGTGAAAGCCTGCTTTGAGTTCTGTCCATAGATTTTCGATGATATTAAGGTTAGACGATTGAGGCGATTCCATCATAGGAACATGGTTTGATTGAATTCGGTTGTTGTCGCCGAATTTCTTCTGCAATTTCCGCGACGCCAGCTTCCTAGTAGGAGGAAAAACGGCCCTAGTTAAGCTGAGTATCTATCAAAGTAGTGCCTTCTCTTCACTCAGCGTGAACAGCTGCTTCGCTTCATTAGTTTCTTTCCGCCGCTCCTTTTTACGCTCTCTCAAAACTAGACTCGGGAATACTGTGTGCTTTCGTTGCAACATTTGGTGATGGAAATAGCTTGAAATAGCTTTTTATCGTAGTCCCGTACCGCATCTTCAATTGCTTGACTCTTGAGTTCAAGCTGCGGTTTTATCATTGCTTTTTTAGACCGTGCTTCTCATGCCAAATTTTGTAGAATAGTAAGGAGAGCGGACAGTAACTTGATTAATGAGAGGTGACGAAGTCTACTTAAATAGGGCGCGCTGCGGATATAAGTAGTCTCTTTTTCTTTGCCTTGCTGCGACTTTCGTCTAAGTCTTTTTCTCCCGACTCACCAAGTATGTCGCTATGCCCACGGCATTCGGTCTGGCACCTGCAACAATGAGCGCTTTGACGGCCCTGAGTTGGGGTCAGGAACCTAGCATTTAATCTCGAATGACAGGAATGAGTCTTCACTCAGATTCGAAACGCAGCCAACGTCAGACAACTGGGACAGCGGAAAAAAATCCAAGTCGATGTCGTGACAGTTGGGGTCCGAGTATGTCGCGATTTCACAGTTCAGGCCATCTGGGGCGTCCGAGACCAATGATAGGCTGAACATCGGTGATCGCAAGCTGGGGTTTTGGACGATAACTCCAGCAAAGCAATCTGGAAGTTGGTCAGTAGTTACGGACCAGGTCAAGTCCAAGTTGCTACAGGACGTATCATTCGTGGAAGCCGATATTTCGATGAGCTGATTCCGTTTCACCTTGAAAATATCAACATAGATCGAGATTTACGATGACTCAACCTTGAGACCATCGAGTGAGGTGGCAGAGACAATGTTGGCGATGAATGCGATGAGCTTCATTTTCGGTGCAGACAAGTTCTTTCCTTTGATTGATGTCTTTTTTTAGTGCTCTAAAAGGGCTTTATATCGGTGCATGGACGAAAGGAGAGAATAATCAATAGATCCAGGGCTGTGGCGAAATGTTTGTGTTGTGCTATGGCAGGGCATCCGACGCATCGCGATACACTGAGGCCATAGGTACGTGCTTCCAGGGTGGGTGCCGCTTGACCGGAGAGCTTGCGACGTGCGTGAAGGAGGAGCGGAGTTGTCAAACTCTGATTGTTTTACTCGGAAGGTTGAGGTGGTGCAGTTCTTCCACGGCCGACCGGAAGACCTTCGGTGATTGTACAGCATCGGGACCATAGTTTGTGCATGAAATCAGAATTCCCGATAAGCCTGAGCAGCCCGATTGCGGCTGTCAGGACGGAATACCAGAGTTCGATACCTTTAGCTTGCAGCGGTAATGAATCCATTAGCGGTAGCCCTCTAGCATGTCTTCAGTATCATCCTGCATGACCGTTATGTGGGTTCCGGCCATTAACGAACTCTTTCTCTCACTCCCTCTCTCCCGCCGGATGTAGGTTCCAAGAATAGACCTAACCGCCGGGATTCCCATTTCTTAAGCGGTGGGTTACTAAGATCCGACGACTATAAACTAAGCTTACTTAAAAAGAATAATAGTAAGCTTAAGTCTACCACAAATAGGTCATCTCTGACTTTTGTTAAAGATTGAAATCGATCACATTACTCTCGGGGGTTCCATTCCCCACCAAGCTTTACCCTAGGGTGGAATTTCTCACGTGGGGGGACCCATATCTCGACGGACTGACTCCACACTAAGGTCCCAATCATCGACGGATGAATCTTTTCTAACATATATTAAAATCATAAGTTCATACGATCACGCCGTCCCTCGTAACGACCCACATTTTCCCCCACTTTCACCGTGGCGACCGATGGGGAATGGGAATTCCATCTGGAATTAGTCCTGGCAGATTCTTTGGTCTTTGGTAATCATTCTATGCCCAACATTGCTCCAACTTTGTGAGTGCCCCAAACTGACAGGAACATAATTTTCCTTCCATCCCTTTAACTCGAAGGATTATCTGGTCTGGGTTTTGAAAGGACTAACGTTCAGGAAATGAGTCTCTTAGCTATGTCTTTTTATTCCTCACCATAAACCAGCACAACAACGCCGTCAGGTCTCTGTGGTGCCCATCTTCGCATTTCCCGGTGGCTATTCAGTAATTTCGACCCCGGCAATTCCAATACCATTCTTTCTTTCTCTTCCTCCTTGGTGTAGCTTGGCTGAGAGGCGTTGATTGTCCTGTTCGCGCTCCTTGATTCTCCCGTGGATTAATTGGGTCTTCATTGATCTTTCAAAGGGAAGAAGACCGAGCAAATACAGTATTAATATTCCAACTAAAAAGAAAAGAACGACAACACTAATTCAAACCAACGGGTAAATGATATACGCTGCTGCCACTAAAGAATGCCTTCTCACGTCAAAGTAAATTCGAACCCAGCGCCGGCAATATCGACACGCCCACCGGAGGGCGGGAAGA
>Ga0335073_10009703_pt1 | contig 13515 bp, 15 predicted proteins | sample Lox_Sample_22_FD_207093 | JGI IMG/M metagenome (GOLD analysis project Ga0335073, IMG submission 207093) | Soil microbial communities from Loxahatchee National Wildlife Refuge, Florida, United States - Lox_Sample_2.2 | ecosystem: Environmental > Terrestrial > Soil > Wetlands | place: USA...
CACGACCTTCCACGAGAAGTGCCCGGACTTCCCCGAGGCCGACTACCGGCTGGCGCTGGTGCTGCTCAAGGAAGGCAAGCAAGACCGCGCCCGCCAGGAGCTCGAGGCCTGCGCGGACGCGAAGGCCTCGAAGGACACCGATCTGGGCACGGAGTGCGCACGGCTCCTCAAGCTGATGCAGTGAGCTCGTTCGGGGCGTGGCTCGCGCGGGAGCGAGAGCTGCGGGCGCTGACCCGCGAGGACGTCGCCCGCACCACACGCCTCCCGCCGCCGTCCGTGGCCGCCCTCGAGGAAGATCGCTTCGACGCCTTGCCGGGCGAGGCCTTCACGGTTGGCTACATCCGCAGCTACGCCGCCTGCATCGGGCTCTCGGCCGACGAGGCCGTGCTCCGCTACCGCGAGGCCCGGCAGGCGGGTGAACCGGCCCAGGAGCCCGCCCGTGCGAGCCGGCCTCTGCTCCCCCGGGCGCTGCTCGCGGCGGCCGGCCTGCTGCTGGCCGCCGGGGCCGTGGGACTCGCGTGGCTCCGGCTGTGGCGGCACTGAACGATGGAGATCACCACTGCCGCCGTGGTCCTGCGCCGTTTCGACCACGGCGAGTCCGATCAGGTGTTGTGGCTGTTGACCGCCGACCGGGGTCGCGTCTCGGCCTTCGCGCCGGGCGCCCGCCGCAGCAAGCGCCGCTTCGCGGGGACCGCGCTGGAACCGTTCTCGATCGTCCAGGCCCGCCTGGCGTCGCCGCGCCGGGGCGAGCTGTGGCGGCTCGCGGAGCTCGCGTCCGAGGGGACCCTCGCCGCGCTGCGCGGCTCGCTCGAGGCCATCGCGTGCGCCGGCGCCGCCTGCGAGCTCTGCGCCGAGCTGTCCCGCGAGGCCGACCCGAGCCCCGAGCTGTACGAGCTGCTCGCAGCCTTCCTGCGCTCGCTCGACGCGCGGCTGCGCTTCGACGATCTGTTCGGCTTCGTCCTGCAAGCCCTCGGCGTGGCGGGCCTGGCCCCCCAGCTCACGGCCTGCGTGCGCTGCGGCGGCGGCCCGCTGCCGCCGGAGCTCCTCGATCCGTCGGAAGGGGGGCGCCTGTGCGCGCGCTGCCCGCCGCGCGGGCCCGGCGCGATGCGGGCCCGCGGGGAAGCGCTGCAGGCGCTCGCGGCCGTGCAGGGCGGAGCCAGCGTGGCGCTTCCCCCCGACGCGCGAGCCCTCCTGTGGCGCTACCTCGAGCACCAGCTCGGCAAGCGGCTCGCGAGCCGTGCCCTGCTCGAGGAGCTGCACCTGGGCTGAGCCCGGCTAGACGCCCCGCGCGTCCTTGCCCCAGATGTACTTGTGCGCCTGGAGGTTCAAGCGCGCCTGGACCCCGGCCTCGAGCATCCAGGCCGCGAGGGCCCGCGCCTCCACCTGCTCGAAGCTCGGCGAGAAGAGGAGCGGCACCCGGCCCTCCAGCCGGCGGCGGCGCACCAGGTCGAGCGACCAGTCGAAGTCGCCGCGGGAGCAGACGACGAACTTCAGCTCGTCCTTCCCGTCGAGCTCGTCCAGGATCGACAGATCCTTGGCCTCCTCGCCGCTTCCGGGGGTCTTCACGTCGACGATCTTGATGACCTCGCGGGGCAGCTTGGAGACGGGCAGCTGGCCATGGGTCTCGACGGCGACCGTGAAACCCTGCTCGAGGAGCTGGCGGGCGAGCTCCGGGAGCTCCTTCTGCAGCAGCGGCTCGCCCCCGGTGAGGGTCACGAAGCGCGTGGGCCACGCGAGGAGCCGCTCGACGATCGCCGCGCAGGTCATGTCCTCGCCCCCCTGGAAGGCGTAGGCGGTGTCGCAGTAGCCGCAGCGCAGGTCGCAGCCGGTGAAGCGCACGAAGGCGCACGGCAACCCGGTCCGGCTGGTCTCGCCCTGGATGCTGTGGAAGATCTCGGTGACCCGCAGGCTCACCGCAGGGCGACCTCGGGCGACGGCGGGAACCCGACGTCGGCCACCGCCGGTCCCTCGCCCAGCTGCTCGACGAGGCGCAGGTAGGCCGCCTTGACGCGCCGGGGGTAGACGCGAAGCGAGTCGGGAATGGGGCGCCGGGCCCGCAGGTAGCCGCTCACGCGGTGAGGGCCGGCGTTGTAGGCCACCAGGGCCACGCCCATGTTGCCGAAGGCTTTCGTCAGGCGGTGGAGGTAGCGCACGCCGAGCCGCACGTTCAGCGCGGGGTCGTCGAGCGCCGCGTCGCCTGCCGGCTTGCCCAGCCCCTCGCTCGACGCGACGAAGCGCAGGGTGGGCGGCCGCAGCTGCATCAAGCCGCGCGCGCCGGCGCTCGAAACGGCGCCGGCCTGCGCCTCGCTCTCCACCTGGATGACCGCCATGACGAGCAGGGGATCGAAGCCCGCGGCGCGGGACTCCTCGACCACTGCGCGGGCGACGCGGCTCCGCTGGGCCGCATCTCCCCAGCTCTGCGCGCCGATGAGCGCGTCGACCTCGCCGCGCACGGGATCCTGGACGGCCGGGGCGGCGGCGGTCTCGATGTCGACCGGCACGTCGGCCCACCGCGAGGCGGGGGTGGTCGAGGTCCAGCCCAGCCAGAGGCAGACGCCCACCAGCGCGAGGCGCGAGCAGCCCGGCAGCGCGAAGGCCTGCGCCAGGCCACGCGCCATCCCACCGAGGCTATTTGCGTGGCCGGATCTCATGGCCTATCGCTTCGCGCCTCCGGTCGGGGCACGGCGCCGGCTGCTGAGCCGCTCCAGCCGCGCGCCCAGGTCGTCGATCTTGCCGCGCAGCGCGTCGATCTCCTCGCGGCTCGGGACCTTGAGCCGGGAAAGCGCCCGCCGCAGCCCTTCCTCGACCGACTTCTCGAGGTCACGCCGCTGGGTCCGCAAGCGCTCGGACAGCTCGCGGCGGTACTTGAGGACGTCGTCAGGCTTGATCTCGACCACCTCGGAGAGACGATCCAGGAGCTTCTTGACCTCTTCCTCGGCGGCGCCCATGGTGACGAGCGCCTGGGACCAGAGGTCCTTGAAGAGGTCCTGGGACCCCCTGCGCTCGCCGCCCTGTGGCTCCTGCGATGGTCCATGCTCCATGGTGGTCCTCGCGCCGGTGTCCTTGCAACCAGCCTGCCAATTGGGGGGCGGCTTGTAGCACACGCCCCCGTCATTCTGTCCAGCCCCCCTCCCCCTCGGCCTGTCAGACTGGCAGCTTAGGCCTGACCCACCCGGCCACGCTTCTTTCCATCCTTGGCCAGTGTCTCGACTTTTGATGCCAAGCGCTTGATCTCTCTAGCCAAACTCTCCACCTGGTCCCGCGAGGCCACGCCCACGAACTGGATGGCCTTGGTCTGGAGCTCGTCGAGGTGCGAGGCCAGCTCGACGCCGAAGTCCTTGGCCTTGCCGGCCAGCTCCCCCGGCCGCTCGACCCAGCCCTTCTTCTCGAGGCGAGCCAGCAACCGGTCGAGTTCCTTACGGGATTCACGGCCTCGCTCGGCCAGGTCCTTCAGCGTCTTCTCGGCTTCCTTCTGGAAGTCCGACAGGCGGGTCTGAACGAACTGCACCTGCTCGCGAACCATCTCTCCCAGCGGGTTCTTCTTCGAGGTCTCCGGCATGGCATCCTCCGAGCTGCGGGTCCGCGCTTCATTTAACGCACCGCATCATGGCTGTCAAGCGACGCAGTGCGGCATGACGGCAGGCGGCGACCACGGGTGGGTAAGGAAGGACCTCAGCCGGTCGCCGCCGACGACAGCTCCCCGGGGGACCGAAAGCCTTCCCGACGCATTCGCAGCGCCAGGTCCCGGCAGAGCCGGCCGGGCATGGAGGGCCCCCCGTAAATGAAGCTCGTGTAGACCTGAACCAGGGAGGCGCCCCTCCTGAGGCGGTCGAAGACGTCGTCGGAGGTGAACACGCCGCCCACCGAGATCACCGGCAGCCGGCCCGCCGCTCGCTTCACGATGATCTCCAGGCAGGCCCGCGACCGGGCGGCGAGCGGGCGGCCCGATACCCCGCCAGCCTCGCGGTAGGCCCCCCAGGGCGGCTCCGGCCGGGCCAGGGTGGTGTTGGTGGCGATCAGCCCGTCGACCTTCGCCGCGAGGGCGTGGTCGACCAGCTCCTCCAAGGCCGGCGGCTCCAGATCGGGCGAAACCTTGAGGAGCAGCGGCCGGCGGCCGGCTCCCCGGTTCGCGGCCACCAGGCGCTCGAGCAGAGGAACGAGCCGCTCCGCGTCCTGGAGGCGCCGCAGCCCGGGCGTGTTGGGCGAGCTCACGTTCACGACGACATAGTCCGCGAAGCTGCGCACGGCCGAGAGCGCGGTCTCGTAATCGTCGGCCGCACGCTCCTCGGGGGTGTCGCGGTTCTTGCCGATGTTGACGCCCAGCGGGCCCGGCCAGGGCCTGGTCCCCAGCCAGCGGCCGGCGGCCTCGACTCCGGGGTTGTTGAAGCCCATCCGATTGACGAGGGCCTGATCCCGCACGACCCGAAACAGGCGCGGCCGCGGGTTGCCCGGCTGGGGCCGCGGCGTCAGCGTCCCGACCTCGACGAAGCCGAAACCGAGCGCGAAGAGGCCCGCCGCGGCCCGCCCCTCCTTGTCGAGGCCGGCCGCCAGCCCCACGGGACTCGGAAACGACAAGCCGAAACAGCTCGACGCGAGCTCCGGAAGGGGCGGAGCCAGGCGGGCCCGGAGCCGCGACGCGAGGCGCCGGCGGTGGCCGAGGCGCGCGAGGAGCCACAGGCCCAGCCGGTGGGCGAGCTCGGCCGGCAGGAGAAACAGGAGCGCGCGGAGCGTGCGGTAGATCATCGGGATCGACTCGGCGGGCCGAGCCAGCGGATGGCGGGCCGGCATGTTACACTCGCCGCCGATGGGGATCACCCTCGCCGCCCGCGCCGCCGGGCCTGTGTGCGCGTTGCTCGTCGCCGCGATCGCCGCGGCGAGTCCCGCGGCGCCGGCCGGGACGGACGGTTCGGACGGGGAGCTCGCGGGAGCGAAGCTGATCGACTCGGTGGTCGCGATCGTGGGCCGCCGCGTGATCACGCTGAGCCAGCTCCGCACCGAAGCCCGCGTCGCGCTCGCCGAGCACGGCTCCCCGGAGGCCGCCGGCGGCACGCTGACCGACGCGGTGATGAGCTCCACCCTGGATTACGTGATCAGCGAGGACCTCGTGGAGGAGGAGGCGGCGCGGCTCGGCGTCTTCCCGGTCACCGCCGCCGATTGCCTCGTGGCCGAGGAATCCCTGGCCGCGCGCTTCTCCAACCGGCAGGCTTTCGACGGCTTCCTGGCGCGCTTCGACATCGACCCGGAGCGGCTCACCGCCATCCTGCGTCGCGGGCTCCGGTCCAGGCGCTACCTCGAGAACCGGCTCCGCCTGCAGATCCAGGTGACCGATCGGGAAGTCGGCGCCTTGCTGGTCCGGGCCGCCACTGACCCGACCCTGCCGCGGGCGCCGTCGCTGGCGCGGGCCTATCTTCAGCGCCAGAAGTACCAGGCCCTGGCCGCAAAGCTGGTCCAGGATCTGCGGGCGCGCGCGGACGTCCGGATCCTCGCCAGCTTCGGCGCTTCCGCGGGCCTTGGCGCGCTGCCGGGGATGCCCGACGAGGGCTCGGGCCAGAGCTCGGCCCTCCTCGATCCGGTGCGCCGCGACGCCGCACCATAGGAGGGTGTCGAGGGGTCGTGAGACCGAACGCGGAGGATCCGAGGAAGACCGAGGCGAGCGCGGCGCGCCCCCTGGTGGAGATCCGCCGCATGACGCTGCCGGATCTCGACGACGTGATGGCCGTCGAGCGGGCTGCCTTCAAGCACCCGTGGTCCACCGAGCTCTTCCGCCGCGAGCTGATGCACGACTGGTCCACCGTGCTGCTCTGCCTGGCTCGGCCGGGCAGCCAGCCGGACGGCGGCCCGCGCGTGCTCGGCTTCATCATCTTCTGGCTGGTCCACGACGAGGTGCACGTGCTCAACGTGGCCACCCACCCCTCGGCCCGCCGCCAGGGCATCGGCCGGCTCCTGATGGCCGAGGCCATCGAGCGCGGGCGCCGCACGGGGGCCTCGCTCGTCACGCTGGAGGTGCGCCGCTCCAACGCCGCCGCGCTGGGCCTCTACCGCGAGCTCGGCTTCCGCCCCATCGGCATCCGCCCGAACTACTACGTCGACGAGGGCGAGGACGCCGTCGTCATGATCCTCGATCTGTGACGTCTGGAGCACGTTCTCCACGATCGAGAAAGCGTGCCGGGCGTGGAGAGGCTCCGCCTGGCCATGGTCTTCGAGCGATCGACCTCGCTGGCCATGCGATCGAGCGATGACGAGGTGAGTCGACGCACGGTGCCCTTCCGATCGCGATCGGTGACTTCGAGTCGACGCCCACACGGGCAGCGATCGAGCTCGCTGCCTTCGAGTTCGCGCGTGGTCGATGACCGATCGCGATCGGGGACCGTCCGTGGGCACGCGGTGCCCGTGCGAGGGCGCGCAGGGCGCGTGAGTCGGCCCACGGGGCTCGGGCGATCGCGATCGGACGATTCCAATCCACGATCGCATCATTCCAATTCGCGATCGCATCATTCCAATTCGCGATCGCATCATTCCAATTCGCGATCGGACCAATCCATGAACGCTCGTCGAGGGCCCTGGAACGCTGGACGACCGCTCGCGGGTGGTCGTCCAGCGCCTACCGGCTGTCCGGCTTCCAGAGCGATCGGTCGCCGTCGGCCGCAGGAGAGAGGCCCTGCGATCGAGCGCAGTCGGCCACCACCCGGGCACGCTTCGCCTCGACCACCCGTCCGACGATCACCGCCCGCGATCGCAGGCTTCCCGCGTGAGCGCACACGCCGTGAGTCCGTGGGCTCTCGACCAGCGTTCGAAGGCCCTCGCCAAGGGCCTTTGAACGCTCGTCCAGTGTCCATGAACGCTCGCCATGCGAGCGCCGTCGCACGGCCACCGCTCGCGGATCGGAAGCGCGTGGACGCGGCTTCACTGGCTGCGTTCGACGCCTCTGGGCGAGCGACACCGATCGCACGGCCAGCGTGCGCGGACGCACGGGCAGAGCCCGCGATCGCACGCCCAGCGAGGGCCCACGGACCGCCACCACGGGTCATCGGTCGACCAGCGACCTCGAGCGCTCGACCAGGGACCCCGAATCGTCGGCCAGCGACCCCGAACCCGAGCCGACCACGCAGGAGCGCACGGCCAGCGTTCAAGGGCCGTGACGTCGCGATCCCGGGATGACGCGCAGAGGCCACGGGACGACGGCTACAACGAACGATCGCAGGCCGTCCGCGCGTCGAAGGGAGCCGTCGTTCGCTCCATGGAGCGCGTGAGGCCCCGATCGGACGGCCTCGACGCTTCGAAGCAGGCCGTGCGATCGCCCGCGGTCGGCTCCAACCGGCCGGCAGGCATCCCGATGCTCGCGGTGCGAAGCGCCGAGAGGATCGCGGGCCCTGCCAATCCACGCGGCCTGTCAGCCGTGCCTTCGTGCGTAGGCCAGCTTCGCCTGTTTCTGCGGGACTCAGGTCCGCACGTAGAAGGGCTTCGTCTGGTTCAAGAGGTAGTCGCTCAGCGTGTCGCCGGCCTCCACGGCGACGAAGTCGATCGCTTGCCCCCGCAGGACGTCGCTCGCGGCCGCCCCAGCCTCTCGAATCACGCCGGCCGCATCTCCCTCGGCCTCGATGCCGATCACGAGGTGCGGCCCGCTCTCCCGTGGGTCGCGCATGAGCGCCAGGTAGGCCGCCCGGACGTGCGCATGGCGTGCGAGCAGCGACCCCAGGGACGCGGCGAGCGCCGTCGGGTACTCCTCGGGCTGGCCCAGCAGCACCTCGGTCGGCTCGCCGACCACGCGGCGCTCGGGCGTCGGCGCCGTGCCGTGCGCGAGGAGCGCTTCGACCTCCGCGGGGCTGAAGGCCTTGCCGTAATCGGAGCCCGGGTTGAGCACGAGCGCGCTGCCGCGGGTGGTCTCGAGGAGGGCCCGGGCCGGCAGCGAGACGAAGTGCGCCGGCCCCTGGATCGCCCGCTGCAGCGCGGCTTTCGAGGTGAAGAAGGGGATGAAGGGAGTGCCGTCGGCCCGCTGCCAGGTCTGCAGGGACAGCTCGGCCCCAGGGGGCAAGCGCACGCGCCCGTCAGCGGCGGCCTCCCCCTGGGGGCCGAGGACGTAGACCGTCGCCTCGAGCAACGCCCGATAGAACTCCGGGCGCCGGGCGGCATCCCTGGCCGCGAGCTGGAGAAGCCGTTCGATGTCCAATGCCTCTGTCGTCATGGTTGGCGCTGAGACTGCTTGATGTGCGCTCGGCCGGCAAGCCCTCCACTCTCGGCCGAGCTCGACCTTGTCGGGCGCGAGAGCCGCACGGGCGACTCAGCGCGCCGCGGCGCGCCGCGCGGCCTCGAACTCGTCGCCGGCCTTCCAGGCGGGCAGCGCCGCCTGGTTGGCGATGCGCTCGCCCACGAGCCAGTCGAGCTGCGCGTCCTGCACCGCGCCGGTCAGGTCCCAGCTCGCGGGGGAGGGCGGGTACTGGTCGGACGTCTGGTGGTAGTGCTCGCGCTCGTACTTCGCGACCCAGTCCCGGCCCCACGCGTCGTCGTGTCCCACGTAGTGGGGGCCGCCGGTGAGCCGCACCGCGGGGACGCCCACGCGCGCGAGGGAGAAGTCGTCCGAGCGGTAGGGGTAGCCGCGGTCCGGGTAGGCGTCGCCGTGCACGGTGCGCCCCTGCGTGGCCGCGGCGGTCTCGACGAGATCGTCGAGCGTGGTGCGGCCGAGCGCGAGGAAGCCCACGTCGGTGGTGAGGCCGTGGATGTTCACGCCGTCGAGGTTGATGTCGGCCGCGAGCCGGCCCGCGGGGATGGGCGGGTGCGTCGCGAACCAGCGCGAGCCGAGCAGCCCCTGCTCCTCGGCGGTGGGGAAGAGCACGATCACCGAGCGGCGCGGCGGGTCGGCGCGGAAGGCGCGCGCCATGGCGAGCACCGCGGCGTCGCCGGAGGCGTTGTCGAGCGCGCCCGTGTAGACGTTGTGCTCGCCGGGGACGGGCGGCACGCGCTCGCCGAGGTGGTCGTGGTGCGCGCTGTAGACCACCGCCTCGCCCGCGACGGACGGGTCCGTGCCGCGCAGCAGCCCCACCACGTTGGCGCTCGGGACGGTGCGGTGCGCGACGGGCATCTCGAAGGTCGCGCCGATGCCGAGCGGCACGGCCCTCACGGGGCCCTTCTGCGCGCGCGCGGTGAGCTTCGCGAGGTCGCGGCCGGCCCACCGGAAGAGGCGCGCGGCCGCGTCGTGGGCGAGCCAGCCCTGGAAGGGGAGGTGCGGATCGGGGTCGCCCTCCCTGGGGAGCCCGAAGGCGGTGGGGCCGTTGGAGCTGGTCACGACCTGCCACGGGTAGCCGGCCGACTCCGGCGTGTGGATCACCAGCGCGCCCACCGCGCCGTGGCGCGCGGCCTCGAGGTACTTGTAGTCCCACCGCCCGTACCAGAGCCTCTTGCCCGGCCCGGCCCACGGGGGATTGAAGTTCAGGAGGACGGCGATCTTCCCCTTCACGTCGGCGTGCCGGTAGTCGTCCCAGTGGTGCTCGGGCGCGACGATGCCGTAGCCCACGAAGACGAGCTCCGCGTCCTTCACCGACGCGTCGTCGACGTCGCCGAGCGAGTGCACCACGATCTCGGCGGCGGTGCCGGGGCCGGTGGCGAGCGCCTGCGTCTGGGCGCCCTTCGTGAAGGTTATCTGGCGTGGGATCGTCGCGGTGTGCGCCACCAGCGGCACCTCCTGGAACCACGACGGCCGGCCGTCCGGCCCCACCGCCCCGGGCTCGAAGCCCTCCGCCTCGAGCTCGGTCGCGAGGTACTTCACCGCCAGCTCGTCGCCGGGCGTGCCGGGGAAGCGGCCCGTGAGGAGGTCGTCGGCGAGGAAGCGGATGTGCGCGGAGATCTCGGGCGCGGTGATGACGTTCATCGCCGCCTGCTCGGCCGGCGTCACGGCCGGCGCGGCGAGGGCGAGCGAGAGGGCGAGCGCGATCACAGCTTCCTCCTTTGGCCGGCGCGCGCCGCGAGGAAGTCGCGGACGATCTCGGCGTGGTCGAAGCAGAGCGGGGCCGGCGGGGCGCCCAGCGGGAACGCCTGCGCGACGGCGGCGTCGTCCCCGCCCGCGGGCTCGCCCTGCGCGCGGCCCCAGAAGGCCGTGGAGATGGTGTGGCGGCGCGGGTCGCGCTTGGGGTCGGAGTACGTGTGGAGCTGCTCGACGAGCTGCACGTCGAGGCCTGTCTCCTCCCTGGCCTCGCGCACCGCCGCCGCTTCGAGGCTCTCGCCCGTGTCGACGAAGCCACCCGGCAGCGCCCAGCCGAGGGGCGGGAACTTGCGGCGCACGAACACGAGCCGCTCGCCCGGCAGCTCGATGAGGATGTCGACGGTGGGGAGGGGATGATCGGAGTCGGGCAGCACGCGGGGGACCTCCTGGGCCGGGGCGGGAGGCTACCACGGGCTCGGGGGCTCGGCACCTCGCGCGGCCGAGGGAGGCCCTTCGGCGAGGGCATCTGGCTCGTGCTCGCTTCGAGGATGCCCGGCATCGCGCCGAACCTTCGCGCCACTTCCTCCAACTCGCCGGCGTCGCGCGCCTTCGGCACGTGCAGCGTGAACGACCAGGTCGCGCGCTCGCGCGATTCGATGGAGCCGTTCACGAGGCGGATCGCGGCATTCACCTGCCCCACCGTGGCCTTGGGATCGAAGGCGACGTCCAGCTCGTCGAGGATCACGTTCCCCTGGATCTCGTCCGCTGAGGCGGGCCGCGGGTCCAGCTCGGGGCCGGCGTTCAGGGCCAGCGCGGACGGCGGTCCCTGCAGGAGCATCGGTTGCCCCGGGATGCGGGGCGTGGGGAGGATGCTCCGCTCGTACCGCAACCAGAAGGCGACGCTCTTGCGGGTCGCGGCCTCGTTCATCGGCGTGCCCGCGACCAGGCAAGGATCGGCCAGGACCTGGCCGAACGATTCTCCGAAGGAGAGGATCAACCGGGTGCCGCGGGGCGGGGGACGGAGCCGGCGGTTCCCACGAAGCGGCGGCCAGGCGACCTCGACCCTGTCGCCTGCCCGAAGCTTGGCCCAGCGCGCGCCGACGCGCGGGACGTCGGCCCGATTCCCGGGAACGGCGCCGAGCGCGCGGGCGAGGCGGTTCTCGTCGAGGAGGTCGGGGTTCAGCACGCGCAGCACACGCAGCTGGACCCGGTCGGAGGGCGGTTGCTTCCCCGGCGCCCACGTGCCGGAGACGGGCTGGGAGCCGACGACCGCCGCGACCACCGTGGGGTCGTGAGAGAAGTCGGGGTAACAGCGCCTCGCGTCGTTCGCGAGAGGCTGGTCGGCGTAGCGGAGCGCGGCGTAGCGGTCTCCCACCAGCGCCTCGAGCATGGCGTCGCTGCGGGCGAGCCAGAACAACGGTCCATCGGCGGTGGCAGCAGGCTCGGCGCCTCGAAGGAGCGCCGTGGCCATGGCGGTCTGGTCCGCCTTGACGGCCGCCTTCTGGGCCGCGCTCTTCATCGCGGGGGCCGTGGCCAGGATGGCCTGCACGAGCGCGAGGTCGCCCGCGCTGGCCGCCACGTCCAGGGCGGCCTCGAGCTCGCCGAAGCCCGGCGGGGGCGTCTGGGCGAGCCGTGAGCGGATCTGGCTGGGGCTCGATCGCTCGTTCAGGACCGGACGGCGTGGCTGCGCCGCGCGGGCGCTCCCCTGAGCGGCCAGCCGCGCCTGTCGCGTCCGCGCGTCGGCGCGCAGCGCCAGCTCCTCCTGGCGGAGGCGCTCGTTCTGCCGCCGGGCCATCGCCCCTGCCTGGTACCGGTCCAGCCATGCACCGAGCCAGGCCGGCTGCCAGATCAGCAGGACCGCGGCAGCGGTGGCGACGGCGACGAGGGACCAGGCGGCGGCACGCATCGGTGGGTTCTTCTTCCGGGCCCGACGGATGCGTTCACCTTACGCGAAGACGCCCGCCGCCGACAGGCCGGCGCGGGGCCTGCGACCGCGAGCGGACCTGCGCGCCCCTCCCCCGAGCTCGACCGGGGGAGGGGCGCCCACCTCTCAGCCGCAGTTGCCCGAGGCCTGGCACGCCTCGCCGATGGGGCAGTCCGTGTCGACCTGGCAGGGGCAGAGGCAGCTGCCGCCCGTGCAGCTCTGCTCCGCGCCGCAGTCGGACGAGCTCTGGCAGCTCGCCGGCGGGCCCGCCACGCAGCGGCCGGAGGCGCAGACCTCGCCCGCGCCGCAGTCGGCCGCCGAGTCGCAGGGCGGCGTGCAGGCGCCGTCGTTGCACAGCAGGCTCGGCGCGCAGTCCGCGTCCTGCGTGCACTCCGGCAGGCAGGCGTAGAACGTGTCGGCCGCGGCGCCGCAGCGGTAGCCGGAGCGGCGGCAGGCGTTCGTCCCGCAGTCGGCGAGGCACACGGAGTACAGCTCGGCCGTGCCGCCCGCGGGCAGGTAGAAGCACTCGGAGCCCGCGGGGCAGGGGTCGGCGGAATCGCAGTTGATGGCGGTGCAGTAGCCGGCGCTCCACTGGGTGGGGCTGGCCCCTTGCGAGAGGTCCAGCGGCGGCTGGCAGATGCCGTTCTGGCCGCAGTCGGAGTCGCTCGTGCAGGGCTGGCCGACGGGCACGCCGTTCAGGTCGCGGCCCGGGCAGGCGCAGTCGCCGCCGGTGCTGCCGCCCGAGGCGCCGCCGGTCGACGCGCCGCCGCCGGTGCTGCCGCCGGACGAGGTCGTGCCCGCGGAGCTGGTGCCCGACGACGTCGTGCCGGACGAGGTGGTCCCGGACGACGAGCTGCTCGAGGCGCTGCCGCTCGACGACGCGGGGCCGGTCGTGCTGCCGGAGGACGTCTCGCCCGCCGACACGCCGCCGTCGCACTCGCCGCCCGTGGTGGTACCGCCGGTGGAGCTGGACGAAGCCGCCGCGCCCGTGGTCGAGCCGGCGCCCCCGCCCGTGGAGCTGCTCGACGGGCCGTTGCCCATGCCGCCGTCGCAGCCGCCGCCGCTGTCGCCGCCGATCTCGCCGCCCGTGCGGCCGCCCGAGCCGGGCGCGCCGGTCGAGCCGCCGGTCACCTGGGTCCAGCCCGTGGTGCCGCCCGGGTTGCCGCCGGAGCCGCGGCCGCCGTTCGACATGCCGCCGTCCGGGCAGTCGATGCTCACGCCGTTGCCGACGCAGAGGCCGTAGTCCTGGTCGCAGGTCTGGCCGGGATCGCAGTCCGCGTCGCAGGTGCAGCTGCTCAGGCAGAAGCCCTGGAAGCAGCCCTCGCCGGTGGAGCAGTCGGAGCCCTGGTTGCAGCTGCCCGGGTTCGAAGGCGTGGAGCTCTGGCAGCTGTTCTGGAAGCAGCACATCTCGGAGCCGCAGTCGTCGCCCACGGAGCAGGCGTTGCCGCCCCCGCCGTAGCCTCCCCCGTAGCCGCCGCCGAAGCCCCCTCCGCCGTCGCCCCAGCCATAACAGCCGGTTACGAGAGACCCCAGGACACACATCGCCATCTGGATGCGTCGCATCGTTCGATCCTCCGGGTATACGCTCGTCGTCCGGCCCGGAGCGGGCCGAGGCGGAAACGTGGGTGGTTTCACTTCAAACGACGCAAGGGGCGGCGCCGTTATTCACCCGGCAGTG
>Ga0335073_10009705_pt1 | contig 13515 bp, 8 predicted proteins | sample Lox_Sample_22_FD_207093 | JGI IMG/M metagenome (GOLD analysis project Ga0335073, IMG submission 207093) | Soil microbial communities from Loxahatchee National Wildlife Refuge, Florida, United States - Lox_Sample_2.2 | ecosystem: Environmental > Terrestrial > Soil > Wetlands | place: USA: Florida...
CGGGTGGACGCGGGCGCGCTGAAGGTCGAGCTGGTGGTGGGCAACCACGACCGCCTGCTGCACCACGCGCCCGCGGCCCGGGCCAGGCTGCGCGCGGCCTTCGGCATGCCCGGGGGCGACGCGCCGTTCCCCTCGGCGCTGCGCTTCCCGCGCTACGGCGTGCTGGCCACCCATGGCCACGAGGTCGACCAGCTCTGCCACGACCCGGACGGCGGCGCGCCGCTTTCCGACATGATCGCCGCCGAGCTCATCGTGCGCTTCCCGCTGGAGATCCGCCGGCGCCTCGGCTTCGACCACGCGCGCCTCGACGACATCGACGACGTGCGACCCGTGCTCGCGGTGCCCGCCTGGGTGAAGCAGCTCGCCGAGAGCGCCGAACGCGGCGAGCCCGGCGCCGGCAAGAAGCCGCGCGGCCTCGGCCGCGAGATGGCGAAGGCGTGGCAGGCGCTCGTGGGCGAGTTCCTGGACAACGGCCACGTGCGCGGCTGGTTCAAGGATCACCACCGGCGCTTCAAGCTCGACTTCGCGGGCAAGATGAAGCTGCTGCTCACGCTCTCCACCAAGCGCTCACTGCGCACGGATTCGAGCCTGCATCTGCTGAACGACGCCTTCTTCAAGTTCTTCGACGTGCGCTTCGCGAAGGCCGCCCTCGACGCGCTCGAGCGGCCCGAGAACCGCGGCCTGCGGTACGTGGTCAACGGCCACACCCACTTCGCGGCCATGACGCCGCTCGGCCTCGTGAACGACCGCCCCGCCTGCTACTTCAACCTCGGCACCTGGCGGCCCGTGCACCAGCTCGGCAACCTCGCGCGCGGGCGCCCCGGCTTCCTGGCCTACGACGCCATGGCGTACCTGGCCTTCTTCGGCGAGCGCGATGCGCTCGGTCGCGAGTTCGAGTGGTGGCAGGGCGCGGCCGCGTCACGGCCGCCCGCGGTTCCCGGCGCCTAGCCCGTCCTGGCTGGCGGATCGGCAGGTCGCCGGCTCGAGGTCTCTTCGCCGAGCGTTCGGGTGGTAACATGCCGAGGAACATGGCGATCAAGGCGAGGCAGACTCCCATGCGGTTCGCCAGTCGGGCGGGAACGACCTTCGTCATCGCCTGGTCTGCGATGGCGGTCGGGGGCGGCACGCTCGCTGCGTTCGCAGCCCAGCAGCGCCCCCAAGCCGGGGCGCTGGCCATCGTCTTCGTCTTGCTCGGCGTGGCCGCTCTCCTCAGCGGCGGCATGGCCCTCAGGGCGTTCGGCGACGTCCGGAGGAGCCAGCAGCTGCTCTCCGTCCCGCAGGGAAAGATCGGCTCGCTGGCCATGGGCCCCGTGGAGCTGTCCGGCCGCGTGCAGGCGATGACGGAGGTCAAGGCCCCGTTCTCCGGCCAGCCGTGCGTCTGGTGCAGGTGGGAAAAATGGGTGGTCGGCTCTAGGGGCGGCGGGCCGGTGGAGGCCGGCGCGCTCGGCGTCCACTTTCGGCTCGACGATGGCACGGGCTCGGTGGCAGTGGACCTCGCCGGTGTCGCGCCCGCGGCCGATGCCTTGAAGAGGGAGGTGGTTCCGCTCGCGAGCGGCGCGCTCGTGCAGACGCGTGGCGTCGAGTACACCTTGCGCGAAGGCACGACGGTCTTCGTGGCCGGCGTCGCCCAGCTCCGCGGCCCCTCCCGGCAGGCATTCCCGGCGGCGAAAGCCGAAGGGATCCAGGACGACGAAGCCCTCGGCGAGCGGCTGGCGCGGCTCAAGCACGATCCGGAAGGGCTTCGGCACTATGGCCTGACGCCCGGCGAGGAGCTGACTGCGGAGCGCTGGGAGAAGATCGTGGCCGCCGTGCGTGCCGAACCTCCCCAGCCCGTTCGCGCTGCCGTCGCCGATCCGGAGATCTTCATCGGCGCCGGCGAGGGCATGCCCCTGCTCGTCTCCGGCCGATCGCGGGAAGAAACCACCCGTGAGCTTTCCGCGGACTACTGGCGCCGGACGGTCCTCGGCACCGTGCTGCTCACCTTCGCGCTGATCGCCACCGGCGGCTTGGTGTGGCGAATCGCCGGCGCGACTCCCTGGGTGCCGAGCCTCGTCTGGTCCCTCGGCGAGTCCCGTCAGGTGCGCTTTCCGCGCACGCAGAGCGTCACGGTGACGGCCACCCTCGGCCCGAGCTGCCGCGACAAGACCGTGCTCTCGGTGGCGGGCCAGGGGTTCCGGCTGGCGCTGATGGACGTCGGCCAGACGGACGGCACCGGCCGCCACAGCTTCGACTGGCTCTCCTTCGGTCCCGACAATGGCGGCACGGCGAGCTGCAAGGTTGCGGCGCCGGGATCTCACCGCGTCGTCGGAACGATCGCTCGGGACGGCACGAGGCTCGACGTCGACGGGAGCTGCGTCGGCGCGCTCCGCGGGGGCCCTTCCAGCCTCGGCCCCGAGAGCGGCGCAAGCATCTATGTCGATCCATGCGTGTCCGCGATGACGCTCACGGCCGCGGCCGAGGATTCCTCCGCTGGCACGGCGGCCCGTTAGCGTCTCCACCGGGCGCCCCCTTCGACGAGGGCCGGTCGGCGAGAGCTAGTTGCCCAGGCCGGCCCTGGCCCGCTGGGCGGCGTCGCTGTCCGGCGGCGCGAGCTTGAGGGCGGCGCGGTACTTGTCCTTGGCGGCGTCGGGGTTCTGGCCGAGCAGCGCATCGCCCTCGTCGTCGAGCTCCTCGGCGCGGCTCTCGTTGTAGCGGCCGCCGCCCCCGCTGCTCGGCGAGGCGACGGCGCCGCCGCCTCCCCCTCCGGCCTGCCGCTGCGGTAGCGGTGAATAGCTGGCGTGCCGGCGCGTCGTTCTCGGATGCTTCTGCCGCTTCGGGTGGGGCTCCTCGGTGGGCGGCGCAACGATGGGGCCGCCTGGAGGGATGGCGTCCGGCAGGATCCCGTTGGCCTTGGCGGCCGCGATCTCGGCGCGCGCGGGGTTGCTGCGCTTGAAGCGCACGTACACCTGCTTCAGCAGGTCCACGTAGTCGAGCTTCAGCTCGTCGAACTCCGGGCCGCCGGCGCCCTTCGACGCGAGCATGTCGTAGGCCCGGCCCATGTCCTGATCGGCGGCGTCGAGCTGGTGCGAGAGGAGCTCCTTCTTGGCCCGCGTGTAATAGTCGTGGGCCTCGGCGGCGGTGGTCGGGTCGATGGGGTTGCCCGCCTCGGCCTTCTGTTGCTGCGCGGCCTTGAGATCTGCCTGGCGCTTGGCGAGGTCGGCCCGGATCGCGGTGACCTGCTGGTCGAGGTAATCGTTGTGCGGGATGCCGTCGAGGACCTTGCTCGCGCCCTCGAAGTCCTTCTGATCCATGAGATCCTTGGCGTGGGTGAGCGAGCGGCTGCCCTCGCTGATCACGTGCGCCGCCGCGATCTTCTCCTGCACGGTCGTCGGGTCCGGGTAGAAGCGCAGCGCGCGCTGGAAGTCGTCGAGCGCGGCGTCGGCGTCCCCTTGGTCGAGCTCCTGCCGGCCGCGGTCGAAGGCGGCGGTGGCGGCGGCGAGCTGCTCCTGGCGCTGCTTGAACTTGAAGATGACCAGGAAGAAGATGAACATCGCGAACACGGCCACGGCGGCGATGAGGAGCGTGCGGTTGTTGTTTCCCGTCTTCCCGCGGGCGGCCGGCAGGCGCGGCTGGGTGGGTACGGCGCCGCCCTGGCGGCGGGCCTGGGAGATCGGGGCGCGCCCCTTCTCGCGGAACTCGAGGGTCGAGTCGCCGATCTGCAGCACGTCTCCGTGGACGAGGTTCACCTCGTCGGCGCGCTCGCCGTTCACGAGCGTGCCGTTGCCGCTGCCGAGGTCGCGGAGCATCACGCCGCTCGCGTCGACCTGCAGCTCGAAATGGCGCCGGCTCACCGCCTCGTCGAGGATGGAACAGTCGCACTGGGCCGAGCGGCCCACGGTGTGGGCGCCGTTCGTGAGCGGAAAGCGGGCGCCGCGGGCGGGGCCCACCGTGACGAGGAGCTCGTAGCGCGCAGGGCCCTCGAGGGCCTCGACGCTCAGGATGCGTGTGGCGCGTGGGTCGGCCGGCGCCTCGGCGGGTTCCTCGGCTGGCTCTTCCTCCTCTTGGACGTCGTCGAGGCTGGCCCGCGGCTGGGTGCTTTCGGGCCGCTGGGCGCGCGAGGCACCAGCCTTCTTCACGGGTCTGGGAGGTTCGGTGGGGGGGCCGCTCACGACCGTGCCGCTCGCAGGTACGACCTCCCCCTCGTCGGTGTTTTCGGGCACCGACCCTTCGGGGGAAGACCCCGTTCCGCCCGGTCCGCGACCGGGTCGATTGGCTCGTTGTCCCGTGGCCATGCAGGGAGAAGCCCCGTGAGCGCTGTGGAGAATACCGTGCGCGGACTGGGTGGGTCAATGTTTCGGCCCCAGGGTGCTCGCAGCCGGGAGTGCCGTCTTTCCGCCCATTTGCAGGCTGCCGGCGGGGGCGATCCGCGGCAGTCTTCGATTGTGAGAGACCGGGAGTTCGAGTAGCGTGCGGCGGCTCTCCCGCGACCACATGCGCGTCTGTCGAACCCTCCTCGCCGGCCTGGCGCTCGCGTGGCCCTCGTCGGCCTCGCCCTTCCCGCTCGCGAGCGCGCTGCCGCCGCTGCGCCCGCCCTGGGTGGCGGTGACGCAGGCCCCCGACGAGCTCGCGGGACGTGACGAGCTGCCCTGGGGGAAGACCATCGTGCTCGTGGACGTGACGGGCACGCGGCGCGTCGAGAAGGACGCAGTCCGCGCCGTCTTGAAGCAGAAAACGGGCTTCACGCTCACGCGGGCCGGGGTCGCCGCCGACGTGCGCGCGGTGTTCCGCCTGGACTACTTCTCGGACGTGCGCGTCAGCGCCACGCCGGACGGGCCAAACGGCGTGGACCTCACCTACGCGGTGGTCGAGAAGCCGGCGGTGCGCGCGGTCACTTTCGAGGGCAACGACGAGCTCTCGAACGACGACCTGAAGGACCTCGTCGACATCAAGCCGTACTCGATCCTGAATCTCGCCGCGGTGGTGCGCAACGAGCACAAGATTCACGACAAGTACATCGAGAAGGGCTACTACCTCGCGGAGATCGAGCACAAGCTGGTGGCGCGGCCGAACAACGAGGTCGACGTCGTGTACCAGATCCGCGAGCACGCCAAGGTCTCGGTGCGCCGCATCACTTTCCTGGGCAACCAGCACGTCCCCGACGGCGACCTGCGCAGCGCCATCCCGACGTCGGAGGGCGGCTGGTTCTCGTTCATCACCTCGAGCGGCACTTTTCGCGAGGACGAGCTGGATCAAGACGTGGCCGGCATCCAGGGCGTCTACTACGACCGCGGCTTCATCAACGTGCGCGTGTCCAAGCCCACGGTGGAGCTGTCGGCGGACAAGAAGTACATCTACCTGTCCATCCGCATCGACGAGGGCGAGCAGTACAAGCTCGGCGCGTTGGACGTGACCGGTGACCTGCTCCTCTCGCACGACGCCATGGTGAAGAAGCTCACCATGCGCAGCGGCGAGCTCTTCAACCGCACGCGGCTCCTCAAGGATCGCTCCACCCTCGACGCGCTGTACCAGGACCAGGGCTACGCGTACGCGAACATCAACCCGCGCACCGCCGTTCACCAGGATACGCGCCTCGTCGACCTCTCCTTCGACGTGCAGAAGGGGCAGAAGGTCTACATCGAGAAGATCGAGATCTCCGGCAACACCAAGACGCGCGACAAGGTGATCCGCCGCGAGATGCGCGTCTACGAGGGCGAGCTCTTCTCGGGAACCGGCATCAAGATCAGCAAGCAGCGCGTGCAGGCCCTGGGCTTCTTCGAGAGCGTGGAGGTGACGACCCGCAAGGGGAGCGCGCCCAACCTGATCATCGTGACGGTCACGGTGAAGGAGCGGCCCACCGGCACCTTCCAGGTGGGCGCGGGCTTCTCCTCGCTCGAGAGCTTCATCCTCACGGCGCAGGTGACGCAGAACAACCTGCTCGGCTGGGGACAGACCGCGAGCCTCACCGCACAGCTCTCGGCGATCCGGCAGTTCCTGCAGCTGCAGTACGTGGACCCCTACTTCCTCGACACCAAGTGGACCTTCGCGGCCGACGCTTTCCGGACCGAGATCGGCTACTTCAACTTCCTGCGCCAGGCCACCGGCGCGGACGTGACCTTCGGCTACGAGCTGCCCTTCCCGAAGGCCTGGGGCCCGCTCTTCGAGGACCTGCGCGTGTTCCTCACGTACATGGCCCAGGACGTCGCGACCACGCCGTTCTACGAGGGCACGCAGCAGGTGGAGCTCGCGAACGAGTTCCAGACGGGCATCCTGTCGAGCGCGCGCATCAGCGCCACCTGGGACAAGCGCAACGACCGGCTCTACCCGAGCAAGGGCTTCATGCTCAGCCAGTCGGCGGAAATCGCGCCCGCCTGGCTGGGGAGCCAGTTCACCTTCACCCGCTACAGCGGCTACTTCCGCTTTTACATCCCCCTGCCGTTCGGGGCGGTGTTCAAGAGCAACTGGACCTACGGCCTCATCGAGGGGCTGAACGGCGGGCAGGCGCCCACCTCCGAGCGCTACTTCGTGGGCGGCATCAACTCGCTGCGCGGCTACTACATCTTCACCGTCTCGCCGACGCGGCCCGTGGGGAACCGGACGCCCGACTCGAGCACGCAGGACTTCGAGATCGGCGGCAACAAGGAGATCGTCTTCAACAACGAGATCGAGTTCCCCATCCTGCAGCAGATCGGCATCCGCGGCGTGGTGTTCTACGACATGGGCGACGCCTACTCCGAGGACGAGAACTTCTTCCAGGACAAGGCCTACCCCAACCTCCCGCTGGGCATGCTGCACTCGGTGGGTCTGGGTGTGCGCTGGTTCTCGCCCATCGGGCCGCTGCGATTCGAGTGGGGTTTCCCGCTGACGCCGCGGCCGCAGGACCAGCCCGTGGACTTCGAGTTCACCATCGGCAACTTCTTCTAGCTTCGGCGGCCGGCGGGCCGCTTGTTGGCGGCCGAGAGCCGCGCCTCTATGCTGGCGCGCGTGCGGACAGTCCTGGCGCCGGTCGCGTTGCTGCTCGCCGCTTGCCCGCGGGCGCCGCTGCCGCCCGACACGGTGGTGCTGCTCGTCGAGACGCCGCCGGAGACGCTCGATCGCCGGCTGGCGCTGTCGGCGGTGGCCGAGAACGTGTCGGGCAACCTCCTCGAGCCGGGGCTGCTGCGCGTGGGCGAGGACGGGCGGCCCGTGCCCGACCTGGCGGACCGGGTGGAGCAGATCGATCCGGTCACCTTCCACTTCGAGCTGCGGCCCGGCCTGCGCTTCTCCGACGGCAGCCTGCTCACGGCCGACGACGTGGTCGCGACGTTCCGGAGCCTCGCTGACCCGGCGCTCGCTTCGCCGCTCGCGACGAAGTACTCGGAGATCGAAAGGGTCGAGGCGCGCTCCGACCGCGACGTGGAGGTCACGCTGCGCCGGCCCTTCGCGCCGTTCCTCGTGGACATGCAGCTCGGCATCGTGCCGGCGCGGCGGCAGGCGGCGCCGGGGCAGAGCGCCTTCGGCCGCCATCCGATCGGCGCGGGGCCGTTCCGCTTCGTCTCCTGGGACGACGACGAGCACCTCTTGCTCGAGGCGAATCCGACCTACTACGCGGGGGCGCCGGCCATCGGCCACCTGCTGGTGGAGACCGTCCGCGACGAGACCACGCGGGCGCTCGAGCTGCGCAGCGGTGCCGCCGACATCGCCATCAACGCGCTGAGCCCTCCCCTCTTGAAGGAGCTCGAGGCGGTGCCCTCGCTGCGCATCCTGAGCCAGCCGGGAGCGGACGCTGCCTACCTCATGTTCCAGACCTCGGATCCGGTGCTCGCGGATTCCCGCGTGCGACGGGCCATCGCGCTCGCGATCGATCGCGCCGCCATCGTCCGCTACAAGTTTCTGGGCCACGCCCACCTGGCCGATTCGCTCCTGCCCCCCTCGAACTGGGCGCACGCGCCAGGGTTGCCCGCCGTGCACCGAGACCTGGCGCAGGCCGAAGCGCTGCTCGACGCCGCGGGCCACCCGCAGCCCGCAGCGGGGCCGCGGCTGCGACTCGACTACGCTATCTCGACCGACAGGTTCCGGCGCAGCGTGGCCGAGGCCATGGCCGCGCAGCTCGCCGAGGCGGGAATCGAGGTGCGGCTCCGGCCGCTCGAGTTCGGCACGTTCTTCAGCGACGTGCGCAAGGGGAGCTTCGAGCTCGCCTCGCTCAAGTGGGTGCCGATCGTGGAGCCGGATCTGCTGTACTGGGTCTTTGCCTCCCCCTCCATTCCCACCCCCGGCAACGGCTACGCGGGCGGGAACCGCGAGCGCTTCCGCGACGTGGAGCTGGACGGCTGGCTCGCCGAGGCGCGCGGCACCACCGACGAGGCGATCCGGCGGGCGGACTACGCCCGCGCCCAAGCGCGGCTCGCCCAGGCGATGCCTTACTTCCCGCTCTGGTACGAGGACAGCGTGGCGGTGGTGCGGCGGGATCTCGAGGGCTTCGTGCCGTCGGCCTTCGGCTACTTCACGGGCCTGGCCCAGGCGCGACGCGTGCGCCCATGAGGTTCTGGCTGCGCAAGGCGGGTGGCACGCTCCTCGCGGCGCTCGGCGCGACGCTGCTCGTGTCGCTCTTCCTCGATCTCATCCCCGGTGATCCGGCCGCGATCCTGCTGGGTGAGCAGGCGCAGAGCCTCGACGTGGCGGCGCTGCGGCGGCAGATGTGGCTCGACCGGCCGCTGCCGGTGCAGGCCTGGCTGTTCCTCGAGGAGTTGGCCACGGGCGAGCTGCGCAGCTCGGTGCCGCCCTTCCAGGAGCGAGTCTGGGGGCGCCTCGCGGAGGCCGTGCCGAAGACGGGACTGCTCGCGCTGCTGGCCATGGCGTGCGCGCTGGCGATCGGGCTGCCGCTCGGGGTCCTGTCGGCGCGACGCGCTGGGCGGGCGGTGGACCGCGCGGCCATGGGGCTCGCGGTGCTGGCGATCTCGGCGCCGGCCTTCCTGGTGGGCCAGGCGCTCATCCTCGCGTTTGGCATCCGGCTCGGGTGGCTGCCGATCGCCGGCGACGACAGCTCGGCTGCCGTGCTCCTGCCGGCGCTCACGCTCGGGCTCGCGCTCTCGGCGCTGCTCTCGCGGGTGACGCGCGCGTCGATGCTCGAAGTGCAGGGCAAGGAGTGGGTCCTTTCGGCCCGCGCGCGCGGCCTGTCCGAGCGCAAGGTCACGTGGCGCTATGCGTTTCGCAGCGCCGCCGTTCCCATCCTCACCATCGCGGGCTTGCAGTTCGGCGGGGTACTCACCGGCGCGGTGGTGGTCGAGAAGGTCTTCAACTGGCCGGGGCTTGGCACCTACCTGCTGACCTCCATCGAACGGCGCGACTACAACGGCGTGCGAGCCTGCGTGCTCGTCTTCACGCTCACCTACCTGGCCGTGAACCTGCTCACCGACGCGGTCTGCGCGTGGGTCGATCCGCGCGTCCGCCTGTCCACGAAGGCTCCGTGAGCGCGGCCCTCGACTGGGATCGAGCGGCGCCCCGCTGGTCCGCCGGCGCCCGTGTGGGTGTCGCGCTCATCGTGGCCACGGCGTTGCTCGCCTTGTTCGCGCCGGTCATCGCACCCGTGCCGCCGGGGCGGCTGGACCTCGCGGCTTCCTGGCTGCCGCCGAGCCGAGCACATCCCTTTGGCACGGGGGACAACGGCGTCGACGTCCTGGCGAACGTGGCCTATGGCGCGCGCGTCTCCCTTGGCGTGGGACTCGCGGCGGTGTTCCTCTCCGGTCTCTTCGGCACGGCCGTGGGCATGGCCGCGGCCTGGGCCGGAGGCCTCTGGGACGACGCGGCGATGCGCGTGATCGACGTGCTGCTCGCCTTCCCGGGGCTACTGCTCGCCATCTTCATCACCGCCGTGATCGGGCCTTCGCTCGGGGGCCTCCTGCTGGCGCTCTGCGCCACGGCGTGGGTGTCGTACGCGCGGCTCGCGCGCGCGCAGGTGCTGTCGCTCCAGCAGCGCGAGTTCGTGCTGGCGGCACGGGCGCTCGGCGCGTCGCCGCTTCGCATCGCCGTGCGGCATCTGCTGCCGAACCTCGCCGGACCTCTCGTCGTGCAGGCGACGTTCGGCTTGCCTGGGGTGATCCTCGCCGAGGCGGCACTCTCGTTTCTCGGGCTGGGCGTGCCGCCCGGGACGCCTTCGTGGGGAGCCCTGGTGGATCAGGGGACGGCGCACCTGCTGGACGCGCCACACGTGGCACTCTTTCCCGGCGCCGCGATCGCGGTGGCCACCCTCGGCTTCAACTTCTTGGGAGATGCGTTGCGGGACCGGCTCGACCCGCGCAGGTGAGCGAGTTACTTGCCGGCAGTTGCCGCGGCGGCTGCCTTCGCCAGCCGGGCGATGTGACGTGAGGCGGTGCGGGCGTGCAGGACGCCCTTCGCGGAGGCCTTGTCGATCGTGCGGGTAGCCTCGCGAAGCGCTTTGACGCGAGCTTCCGGATCCTTGCCAGCGAAGGCTTCACGCGCCTCCTTGATCACGCGCTTGACCGTCGTGCGGATCGCGCTGTTGCGGACCCGCCGCTTCTGCGACTGGCGGTTGCGTTTGATGACCGAGGCGATGTTGGCCATGAAGACTCCTGTACCCGAAGGCGGGAGCGGGTTAGTAGCACCGCGGCTTTGCTCTCGTCAAGACCGCTGGTTCTCTAGACAGAGAAGCGCAACGCGCGGCCTGCCTTATCCACCGCAAAGGCCGTTCCGGCGGGAGCCTTGTGCCAGGCATGCGACAACACTGTGAACAAGGAGGAGCCCCTTTCGGACAAGCGACTGGTTTTCCTCGACGAAGGCTATTGCACAGGCGTAGGGCAGGGCCGCTCTCGCTTGCGTCAAATCTGTGCCCGAGCGAACTGCCCACAGCCTTGCCAAGAGCTTTTCCACAAGCTATGCGGGCCCAGGTCGTTCAGCGGCGCTCGTTTCGTTCTGCTCGATTCGTTTCGCCTCGTCCCACAGTGCCTGGAGCTCTGCCGCGCTCGCGCGGTCGGGAGAGCTTCCTTCGGCGGCAAGCCGGGCCTCGATGTGTCGAAAGCGGCGATCGAAGCGCGCGATGGCTCCGCGCAGAGCGTCCTCGGCAGGGGTCTGCAACCAGCGCGCGAGGTTGCAGAGCGTGAAGAGGAGATCGCCCAGCTCCTCCTCGACTCGCCGGCGGTCGCCGGTAGCCATGGCCGCATCGAGCTCGCCGAGCTCCTCGTCGACCTTGGCGCGGACCTGGGCGACGGCGGTCCAGTCGAAGCCGGTGCGGGCGGCTTTCTCGCCGAGGCGCTCGGCGCGCAGCAAGGCCGGCGCGTCGCGCGGCACGCCGTCGAGCGCGGAGGGATTCGCCTCCCCCTTGCGCTGCCGCTCGATCTTCTTCAAGGCCGCCCAGTTGCGGAGGGCCGTCTCGGCGTCGGGTGTTTCGCCCTCGCCGAAGACGTGCGGGTGGCGCGAGATCAGCTTGTCGGCGATTCCACGAGCGACGTCGCCCATGCCGAAGGCGCCGCGCTCGGCCGTGAGGTGGGACTGGAAGACGATCTGGAACAGCAGATCGCCGAGCTCCTCGCGCAGCTGTCCCAGGTCGTTGGCGTCGAGCGCGTCCAAGACCTCGAACGTCTCCTCGACCAGGTACGGACGCAGTGAGCGGAGATCCTGAGCGCGATCCCACGGGCAACCGCTTCGCAGCAGGCGCATGATCGCGAGGAGACGGGCCAGTTCGCGGCCGGCGGCGAGGTCGCGTTCCTCCGGGACGGGGTCGCTTGGGGACATGCAAGGCTGAGGTATACTCCAGCGGGCAGTCATGCACCGAAGCCTCTTTCTCGCCCTCGCCGCCACCACGGTCGCCGTGGCCTTGGCCTCGCCACGCGCGCAGGCGACCGTGGAGGCCGTCGACGAGGAGGAGACGCCGACCCCGCCCGCGACCCAACCGGCGAGACCCAGGCCAGTGCCCCCTGCGCCTCTCGCTGCGCCGCAGCCAGTCCGGCGCACCGCGCCCGCGAGGCCTCAGCGGCCGACCGCGACGCCCGGGCACGCCACGGCCCCTTTCCGGAACGTCGCCGCGCCGCCAACCGCAGCTCCGGGGCGTTCGACCGCGCCCTTCCGGAACGTGGCGGCACCGGCGCTCGCCCCGGCGGCGGTTGTTCCGGACGGCGGCGTCACGACGACTGGGCCGGTACCAGCCGCCGTTTCGCCGAAGGGCCCCATCGTGTTGCCGAAGGGCAGCTTCGCGGACCTCCTCGCGGCGTTCCGCGCCCGCAAGCAGGCCCTCGTCGAGCAGAACGTCGCGGCGGTCAAGACCCAATCGAAGGCCTTGCTCGATCTTCGTGCGACCCTCGGATTCAGGGATCTCTTCAGCGTGGCCGACGCGCTCTGCCGCGAGGCGGACCGCGAGGTCGCAAGCGGCTTGCGTCCGCAGGCGCTCGATTCGGCGGGGCTGGCCGTCCAGCTCGCGCCGGACCTCCCGGAGGCCTGGTGGACCGAGGGGCGGGCCCAACTCGCGGATCGGGGCTTCGGGGGCCTCGGGCAGGCGGCCGCGTCCTTCCTCGCCGCCGCGAAGGCCGACTTGCGGGAGCCGCGCTACGCGCGCGCCCTCGCGGGGAACCTTGCGGCCAGCGCGGTGTTTGCGGCGCTGATCGCGGGTGCGCTGGCGTTGGCGCTCTTTCTCACCATCACGCTTCGTTACTCGCTGCACGACTTCCACCATCTGTTCCCGAAGGCGGTCAGCCCGGTGCAGACGTCGGTGCTGGGCGCGATCATCCTCGCCGTTCCCTGGCTGTTCCACCTGGGAACGTTCGCCGCGCTGGCGAGCTTCGTCCTGGCATCGTGGCTGTACCTGCAGCGCGGCGAGCGTGCCACGGCCGTGGTGGCGCTCGCGGTGATCGCCGCCGCGCCCTTCGCGCTCGGCGTGATCGCGCGCTGGTCGGCCCTCTCGCCGCTGGGAGAGGACCTGTACACGGTCGATCGCGACCTGGACAACGATCTGGCGGCGGCGCGACTGCAGGCCATCGCCGACGGCGCCAAACCACCGTACCCGGTCCTCGTCGGGCTCGCGGCCCGCGCCAAGCGCCTGGGCAAGTACGATGACGCGGTGAAGCTCTACCGGCGTGCGCTCGAGGCCTACCCGGGCCGGGCGGAAGCGGAGACGAACCTGGGCAGCGTGCTCTTCATCCAGGGCGATCTCGCGGGCGCCAAGTCGCTGTACGAAGCGGCGATCAGCCACGACGCGGGCCTGGCCGCCGCGTACTTCGACCTGGGCCAGGTGTTCAACCGGCTGCTCCTGCTCGATCAGAGCCAGCAGGCCCAGCACCAGGCGCTCGAGTTGGATCGCGGCCTGGTGGAATCGCACGTGTCGGCCGACGACCTGCGCGCCAACCGGTACCTCATCGACGTGGGCCTCCCGTGGGCGGACATCGCCAGCGCCGGCTCCGAGGACGTCGCGGCGGGCGTGCGCATGCAGGTGGAGGGGCGCCTGTTCGGTCCGCTGGCTGGCGACGAGGTGCCGGTGGCCGCGGTTCTTGGGCTGTTGCTCCTCGCGCTCACGGTCGGGCGCCGACGCATCCGGCCCTGCTCCCAGTGTGTGAA
>Ga0335073_10009706_pt1 | contig 13513 bp, 13 predicted proteins | sample Lox_Sample_22_FD_207093 | JGI IMG/M metagenome (GOLD analysis project Ga0335073, IMG submission 207093) | Soil microbial communities from Loxahatchee National Wildlife Refuge, Florida, United States - Lox_Sample_2.2 | ecosystem: Environmental > Terrestrial > Soil > Wetlands | place: USA...
ATCAGCGGCTGACGGTGTTCGGCGACCCATCGGTGCTCACCGCGTGGCAGTCGAATTCGGCGCTGTGACGGCTCCGCGGTTATGCCCGGGCGGCTGCTCGCGATCAGCGACCTGCACGTCGGGTACCCGGAGAACCGCGCGTTCGCCTTGTCGCTGCGCGCGCAGGAGCCGGACGACTGGCTGATCGTGGCCGGTGACGTGGGCGAGGTGTTCGCCGACGTCGGGTACGTGCTCGCGACGCTCGCCGGCCGGTTCGCGCGGGTGATCTGGACGCCGGGCAACCACGAGCTGTGGACGCTGCCGACCGACCCGGTGCCGGTGCGCGGCGTGGCCAGGTACGAGGCGCTGGTGACGGTGTGCCGCCGGTTCGGCGTGCTGACCCCGGAAGACGAGTTCGCCGTCTGGCCGGGACCGGACGGGCCGGTGACGGTCGCGCCGCTGTTCACGCTGTACGACTACTCGTTCGGCGCCGGGGGACGGCGGGCGGCGCTGGCGGCGGCGCGGGCCGCCAGGGTCACGCCCGCCGACGAGCGGCGGCTGCACGCCGACCCGTATCCGTCGGCCGGGGAATGGTGCCGGGACCGGGCGGCGGCGACCGAGCGGCGGCTTGCCGCCGTCGCCGGGCCGCTGGTGCTGGCCAGCCACTGGCCGCTCCTGCGCGAGCCCACGATGGCACTGCGCCACCAGGAGTACGCGCCATGGTGCGGTACCACGCGCACCGCCGACTGGCACAGGCGCTATCAGGTCGTCGCCAGCGTCTACGGCCACCTGCACATCCCGCGCACCACCGTGCACGACGGCGTGCGCTTCGAGGAAGTCTCGGTCGGCTACCCGCGCGAATGGCAGCGCCGGGGCGCCGCTCCCCCGCCGCCGCGCGTGATCCTCGGGTCCCCGGGATGCGGCACGCCAACATAGTGGATCGAAAGGCACACCATGGTGTGCTCAATGATCCACTATCTTCAATAACCGGCTCGGGGGGTGGCTAGGGCAGGCGGCGCTCGAAGACCATCTTGCGGTCCGCTGGGCCGTCGTAGCCGGAGACCGGCCCGGTGACGGAGAACCCCATCGCCGTGTGGAACGCGATCGACACGCTGTTGACCGGCGCGGTCACCGCGTGCACCATGCTCCGCCCCCCGGCCGTGGCCAGCCGGAAGAACCGCTCGTAGAGCTGGCGGGCCAGGCCGCTGCCGCGGAAACGCGGGTTGACGCCGACGAAATGGATGTACGCCTCGTCCGGGTGCGACGCGGACAGGAAGCCGATGAGAAAGCCCGCGAGATCGGGGCCGGCTTCGGCGACGAAGCTGGTGTCGCAGAAGTGGTCGAGGAACAGCCGTGGGAGGTTGTATTGCACCGGCCGGCCCCACCAGTCGTCGATGACGGCGGCGATGCGGTCATAGTCGGCGGGAGCGGCGGCCCGCACGCTGATGTCGTGATCCACCCCGCGATGCTACCTGCGGCGCTAGGGAGCACCGTAGCCGCGGGCGAGGCCTATGAAGAAGTTGCCGATCCCGGCAATTATGCGCAGTGGCAAGCCGATAATCCACACGGCATCCGACGGAGCCTTGATCACTATATACACGACTACGAATATGAGGATCCAGACCAACGCCGGCAATTTAATAAGCCAGTATTGCTTCATACTCACCGATGGTAAGCATCGAGCTGCCCACTGACTAGTAATTCACATTCGGCGCACGTAGGCGGCCGATAGGCGTTGGGCCAGGCGTGGGGAATCCCCTCATGGGAGGGAAAATGGCCGATCCCGACCAGATCAGGACGCGGCAGGAGTTCGCGGCCGCGCTGACCCTGCTGCGCGAGAGCGCCGGGCTGACCGTTCGTGACGTGGCGCGGAAACTGGACGTGCCGTCGGCCACTATCGGGGGATATTTCTCCGGCCGTCACGTGCCGCCGCTGAAACCGCCCGATCAACTCGCCAGGATCCTGTCGGTCTGCGGCGTCAGCGACCCGGCGGAGATCCAGAAATGGCTCGAGGCGCTTGGGCGCGTCCGCCGGGCGCCGGGCAGGCGCCCGGCGGACGCGCCGGTTCCGTACCGCGGGCTCAAGAGCTTCCAGCCCGAGGACGCCGAGTGGTTCTACGGCCGCAGGCAACTGACCGATGCTCTGCTCGAGAAGTTCCGCGACTGCTACCGGCACGGTGGCCTGCTGGCCGTGGTGGGTCCCTCGGGTTCCGGCAAGTCGTCGCTGCTGCGCGCCGGCCTGATCCCGGAACTGCGCTCCGGCACGCTCGGCATACCGGGGTCCGCCGACTGGCCGCTCATCCTGCTGACACCCGGTGCCTGGCCGGCCCGTGAACTCGCCGGGCGGCTGGCCGCGGTCGCCGGCGGCGCCCCAGGCGACGGCGGCGCTCCGGACCAGCGCGTCGTCATCGTGGTGGACCAGTTCGAGGAGACCTTCACATCCTGCCAGGACGAAACCGAGCGCCTCGCCTTCATCAGGGCACTGTGCGCGGCGACCGACCGCGACCGCGGGCCCGCGGCGCTCGTCGTCATCGGATTCCGGGCCGACTTTTACTCCCGCGCCCTCCGATATCCGGAACTGGTGACGGCGCTGCAGAGCCGTCAGGTGCTCGTCGGGCCGATGACGGAAGAAGAACTGCGCAGCGCGATCACCGGGCCGGCCAGGCGGGCAGGGCTCGACTTCGAAGACGGCCTCGTCGAAGTGCTGCTGCGCGACCTCGCTCCCGCCGCCAATCGCCCCGAACCGCCGGCGGCGCACGAAGCGGGCGCCCTGCCGCTGCTGTCGCACGCCTTGCTGGCCACCTGGGAGCGCAGCGGCGAAGGGCGGCTGACGGTCGCGCACTACCGCGACACCGGCGGCATCAGCGGAGCGGTCGCCGCCAGCGCCGAAGAGGTGTACGCCGGGCTCACTTCCAGCCAGCAGGAAATGGCCCGCCGGATTTTCACCCGCCTCGTGCACGTGTCCGACAACACGGCCAGCACGAGGCGACGCGTGCCGAGGAGCGAATTGCCGCAACTGCGGGCCGGTGTCCAGCCGGTGCTCGACGCGTTCATCGAAAAGCGCCTCATCACCGCCGGGGCCGATGACGTGGAGATCGCCCACGAGGCCCTGCTCCATGCCTGGCCGCGGCTGCGGCAGTGGATCGACAGCGACGGCAGCGGCGCCCGCACCCATCGCCAGCTCACGGCCGCCGCGGAGATATGGCGGGAGGCCGGCCAAGATCCGGGCGCCCTGTACAGCGGCGGCCGCCTGGCGGCCGCCGAGGAGTGGGCCACCCTGCCCGGCCACGGTGACGACCTGAACGTCCTGGAGCGCGAGTTCCTCGACACCAGCGTGCGGCAGCGGCTCGCGGCGGAAAGATCCGCCCGCCGTCAGACCCGGCGGCTGCGGGTCTTCGTCGGCGCGCTCGCGGCGCTGTTCCTGGCGGCGGGGACGCTCGCCGTCGTCGCCTACCAGCAGAAGACCACCGCCTCCAGCCAGCGTGACGCCGCCATCTCCGGGCAGCTCGCGACCGACGCCGAGGAGCTCAGGACCACCGACATCGCCCTGGCGATGCAACTGTCGCTGGCCGCCTACCGGGTCTCGCCGACCGCCGAGGCGATCTCCAGCCTCCTCGACTCCACGGCGGAGCCGCCCGCGACCCGCATGCTCGGGCCGGCCGGCACCGAAATGCTCGCGGTCGCGCTTGGCCAGGGCGGCGCCTTGCTGGCGACCGGCGCCGACGACGGGACCGTGCGGTTGTGGAGCCTGGCACGGCCCGGGCATCCACTGCTCCTCGCGGCGCCGCCACCGTTGCCGGGGCCGGTGTCCGCTCTCGCGTTCAGCCCGGCCGGGAGTCTCCTGGCCATCAGCGCGGGCGGAACGGTATCGCTATGGAACACCGCTGACCCGCGCCGGCCGGTCCTCGCGGGCACGATCCCGGCCGTGCCCGGAGCGGCCATGAACACAGTCGCCTACAGTCCCGATGGCCACACGCTGGCCACGGCAGGGGCCAGCGGCCGTGTGTACCTGTGGGACACGGCCGATCCGCGGCATCCGTCGCCGCGCGGCGCCCCGCTGGAAGCGGGCACCGGCCAGGTAGCCGCGGTCGCGTTCAGCCCGGACGGCACGATGCTCGCGGCCGGCGGGGCCAACGGGCACGTGCGCCTGTGGGACCTGGCGAAAGACGCCGCGCACCCGGCGGCGACGGCGGTCCTCGACGGGCCCGCCAACGGCATCAACACGATCGCGTTCAGCCCAGACAGCCACACGCTCGCCGTGGCCGGCAACGACAGCAGGATCTGGCTATGGACGCTGGCCGGCGGCGGGCGGACCGCCGCCCCGCTGCCGTCACTGTCCGGAGCGCGCAGCTGGATATATTCGCTGGCCTTCAGCCCCGCCGGGAACGCCATCGCGGCGGGCAGCGCTGACGACAACGCCTATGTGTGGAGCCTGCCGGGCGGGGTGCTCACCACCACGCTGCCCCATCCGGTACCGGTCTCCGCCGTCGCCTACGGAGCGGGCGGCGACACGCTCGTGACCGGCGACGCGGACGATGTCGCGCAGCAGTGGACGCTTCCCGGCCCGGTGCTCGCCGGGCCGGCGGGCTCGTCCGTGTTCACCGTCGCGTTCAGCCCAGAGGCGGACATCCTGGCGGCGGGCAGCGCCCCGCCGAGCGGACAGGGCGCGGTCCAGTTGTGGGATCCGGCCAGCCACGACCGGCCCGCTCCGCTGGGGCCGCCGCTGACCGCGGCCAGCGGCCTGGACGGAACGGTGGCTTACGGGCCGGGCGGGCGGCTGGCGGCGGGCGGCGACAAGGGCGGCGTGCTGATCTGGGACGTGCGGGATCCCCGGCACCCGGTCCCGCTTCCCGCGCCGGCGACGGCCCTGAACTCCGCGATCCAGTACGTGGCCTTCGATGCGACCGGCCGGCTCATGGCGGCCGGCAGCACCGGCGGCACCGTCGAACTGTGGGACACGGCCGATTTCGCCCGGACGACACCGCTGGCTGTCTTCCCGGCCGACACCACCGGCCCAGTCGCCTACCGTGACGTGTTCGCGGTCGCGTTCAGCCCCGATGACCACCTTCTCGCCACCGCCGCGGCCGACGGAACGGTCCGCCTCTGGGACATCAGCGACCCGGCCCGCCCGCGGCAGCTCGGCCAGCCGCTGACGAGGCTCGCCGACGCCGTCTACCAGGTGACGTTCAGCCCCGGCGGGCGCCTTCTGGCCGCGTCGGGCGAAGACGGCGACGTCCGGCTGTGGGACGTGACCCACCCGGGCAGGCCCCGCCTGCTCAGCGTGCTGAGCGGACCGGTCGGGATCGTTTACGACGTCGCGTTCAGCCCGGACGGCCGCACTCTCGCCACCGCCGACGGCGACAAGACGATAGGGCTGTGGAACATCGCGAATCCGGCCGCGCCGGTCAAGATCGGGTCATTGACCGGCCCCGCGGATACGGTGTTCTCCGTCGCCTTCAGCCCGGACGGCACCACGCTCGCCGCGGGCAGCCAGGACGACACGACCCGGCTGTGGATGGCCACGCCGGCCGCGGCGGCGGCGTATGTGTGCGCCGTCACGGGCGAGCCCATCACCCGAGCCGAGTGGGCGCAGTACATGCCGGAACTGCCGTACCGCCCGCCGTGCGGGAACGGCTGAGGACAGACACGGTGCGGGACGGCAGTCGGCCGGGGCCGTTCGGGAAATTAATGGAAGAAACCGCCGGGGCGGGAATTGCGGTCGGCGATGAGGCCCGCGAGGGTGCTGATGGCGATCTCGGGCGGGATGCGGGAGCCGATGTTCAGGCCGATCGGGCGGTGCACCCGGGCGATGTCGCCCGGCGCCACGCCGAGGGCCTCGAGCGCCGGGATGTGCGGGCCCGGGTGCCGGGGGTTGCCCATCACGCCGATCCAGCGGGCCTTGGTCGCGAGGGCGTCGCGGAGCACCACGCCGAGTTCGCCGCGGTGGTGGTCGGTGACCACCACGTCCGCTCCGTCCAGGTCTTCAGGCACCTGCGGCAGCACCTGGAAGCCCGACATCGCCGCGCCGGCGGCGCGGTCGGGATCCGGCTCGACGAGCAGGCCGCGGTACCCGGCGTCCGCCCCGTAGCGCAGCAGGAAGGCGGCGACCGGGGAGGCGAACACCGCGACCAGCGTGCGGTCGGCGGCGGGTTCCCCCGCCGGGGAGCTCGCGGTGGCGGTGGCGGTGGTCGTGGCGGACGGGGCGGCGCCGTGGGCGACGGCGCAGGGGTCGGTCTCTTCGGCCATACCACCAGTGTGCTCCACCCTCCTGCCGCTGGTCACGCGGCTCCGCGCTAGGGTCAGCCTTCATGGAGTTCCAAGACGTCGTGCAGCGCCGCCACATGGTGCGCACCTTCACCAGCGACCCGGTCCCGCAGGCGTCGCTCGACCGGATCCTCGGCAACGCGGTCCGCGGGCCGTCGGCGGGGTTCTCCCAGGGGCAGTCGTTTCTGGTGCTGACCGGGGAGGAACTGCCGAAGTTCTGGGCGCTGGGGGGCGAGGCGGTGCACGAATCGGCGCAGACCGCGCCGCTGGTCATCGTGCCGATGTCGTGCAAGCGGGTTTACCTGGACAGGTACGCCGAGCCCGACAAGGGCTGGACGGACCGGGACGAGGCGCGCTGGCCGGTGCCGTTCTGGCACATCGACACGGGGATGGCCGCGCTGCTGATCCTGCAGACGGTGGTGGACGAAGGGCTCGGCGCGGTGTACTTCGGGATCGTGCCGCCGGCGGTGCCGAAGTTCCGCGCCGCGTTCGGGGTGCCGGATGACCAGGAGCCGATCGGCGCGATCGCGATCGGCTACGACGCGGAGCCCGCGGCGCGCAACCTCCGGTCGAGGCGGCGGGCGCTCGACGAGATAGTCCACTACGGCCGGTGGTAAGCCGGCAGTAACGGCGTAACCGGCACTTCCTTGCCCTGCTCGTACCGGCGGATCACCTTGCTCTCCGCCCCCGCGATCACGGCCAGCAGTTGCGGCCGTCCGCCGTAGCTGCGGAAACGCGCCTCGTCCAGCGCTTGCGTCAGCCCGCTGAGCGTGTACGGGTAGACGCGCGCCACCTCGCCGGAGTCCGTGCCCGGGTCGGCGTCCCGCACCACGTACGCCTTCCCGCCGGTGACCACGCTGACCGCCTCCCCCGCAGGCGTCCGCAGGCCCTGACGCGCCCCCGCGTCGCTAATGCCTCAGGCGCCTCCAGGATCACGGTAGCAACAGCCCAGGTCAGCCAGGCCGCGGGCAGGTTCAGTCGCGCTGGTTGACGGGAACCGCCGCAGACTCCGCGTCGGTTGGCGGCTCGGTCTCGGCTTCGGCCTCGGCCGTGCCCGCGATGGGTTCGGTATCCTTGCCGACCGCGTCCGGCACGTCGCGGACCGGCGGCCCGGACAGGCGCCACGCCTCGCGGACGATGACCTGGAAGGCCCCGGCCGACGGGATCGCGATCAGCGCCGCGACGAAGCCGCCGAACACCCCGCCGACCAGCGATCCCAGGGACGCGCCAATCAGCACCGCGAGCAGCACGAGCAGCGGGCTGATGCGCACCGTCTTGCTCATGATGATCGGGTTCAGGATGTGGTTTTCGACCTGGGTGTAGATGAGGAACACCACCAGCGTGACGATGCCCGCGGTGAGCGAGTGCGTGAGGGCGAACAGCACCGTGGGAATGCCGGCCAGCGCGCCGCCGATCATCGGCAGGAAGTCGACGAGCGCCACCCATATCGCCCACAGCGGGGCGAACGGCACGCCGACCGTCATCAGCGTGACGAACACGACCAGCCCGCAGATGACCGAGGTCAGGAAGTTCCCGAGCATGTAGCCGAGGACCGCGCGGTTGACCTCGCCGGCGATCGCGGTCACCTCTGTCGCCGACTTAGGCGACAGCAGGCCGAGGAAACCCCGGCGCAGCCGCGGTCCTTCGAGCAGCAAGAGCAGCACGAGAATGAAGATCGTCAGCAACTCGATCAGCAGCGACAAGGCGGCCTTGCCGATCGAGAGCACCGGCTGGGTCAGGTCCTGGGCGTAGGTGACCAGCTTGGGCGCGTTCTGCGACACCCAGTGCTGGACGTGGTACTTCGTCGCGAGGTGCCCTATCCAGCCGCGGCCGCTCTGCGCACTGGCGACGTAGGACGGCAGCTTGTTCGCCAGGTCCGTGATCCCGTTGACCAGCGGGTTGCCGAACTCGTAGGCGAGCCCAATGAACACCAGCAGCGCGATCAGTGTCACGATGCCGACGGCGAACCCGCGGCGGCGCACCACGTAGCGCTGGAGCACGAGCACCAGCGGATTGAGGAGCAGCGCGACGAACCCGGCGACAAGCATGAGCAGGAAGACGTCACGCAGCCGGTAGATCAGCTTGCCGGACAGGTAGAAGACGATGACGACGACGACCGCGGCGACGATCGTCCGCAGCGGAACACCGCGGATGTCGGCGGCCCGCCACAGCTTGGCTATCCGCGCGCCAAGCGGGCGCTCCTGTTCGTCACTCACGCTTACAGGATGTCAGGTCCGCTGAGGCATTCGCGCCACGGTGGGACAAGTGAGTCATCCGGCGCCGACCGCCGCCGTGATCACCAGCACAAGCACGGTCACCGCGAACAGCGCGTGCAGTGTGATGACCAGGGCTGGCGGTCCGCCCCCTGATCGTCCCCGCGCGGCGGGGGCGGCCACTCGCCGCGGGCTCGGCAGCCCGATCAGCAGCACGGCCATGCCAAGCCCGGCGACCGGGGTCAGCACGCCGACGGCTACCCAGGCCACCGCCGCCCACCCGGTCGCCGCGAAGACCGCCCACAGCCCCAGCCCCAGCAGGGCAAGCCCGGCATGCCCAAGCACCACGACCGGCGGCACCGCCGCGGCCGTCCGCCGCAGCCGCCCGCCAGCGCGCCACCAGCGGATCAGCATGTACCCTCCGCTGGCCGCGGTCAGCAGCCAGGCGAGCAGGGCCGCGATCCGCACCCCCGCCTCGCTCCCCGCGCCGAGCAGCGATCCGGGTGGGCTCCCCCCGGTGCCGACGCCGGCGCTGGGCACCTGGATGACCGGAACGGGCCAGGTCAGCAGCGCCTTCACCCACGGTATGTCCGCCGTTACCCGCCTCCGCCAGTGGGATTTGGGACCGATGTCCGCGGCCAGTTGGATCGCCGTCGTCGCCGCCTGGCTGACTTGCGCCTTGCTGAGCCCGCGGCATTCGGCGGGCACCGCGGTGACAACCTCGTGGCGCTGGATCGCCCGGTAAGCGGAGGCCGTGCACGCCGGCACGGTCCCGCCTGGCGCGCTGACCGGTTGCGCCGCGCATCCCGCCACTCCCAGCGCCGCGACCAACCCGGCGGCGAACAGCACAACCCTGCGCACACCACCACGTTAACGCCATCCGCCCGGCCTTCGACCCAGGCAAATACCCGGGTCATCACCTGCCCGAGGTCAGCACGGCAGCAGGCCGTAGGCCTGCTTCGCGGCCAGGATCCGCTGCGCGCCGGCGTCCACCACCGCCCGGAACGGCGCGGACGATGACGCCTTCGCCAGCACCGCCGCCGCCATCGTCTCCGCCGGCGGCAGCGACTGAGAGGTGATCATGTCGCCGCCCGCGGTCAGGAACGAGATCGCGCGCGTCCCCACCGGGATCGACTGCACCGCGATCGCGTCGCCGATGTCGTCGGACATGATCACACCGCCGAACCCGAGCCCCGGCGCCGAACCAGACCGCAGCAGCCGCATGACCGCCGGCGAGAACACGGCGAGTTCCGACGCGTCGATCTGCGTGTACGTGGCCTCCGCCACCATGACGAACGGCACTCCCGCCGCCACCGCCGCGCGGAACGACCCCAGGTCGGAAGACGACGGCCCAGTGACCGTGTCCACGACGTCGGCGGTGAAGTCGGTGTTGCCCGTCACCTGGCCCAGCCCGGGGAAGTGCTTCGCCGCCGTCGCCACCCCGGCCGACCCCATCCCGGCGATGAACGCCGCGCCGTGCGCGCCGTTGCCCGCCGGCGTATAGCCGAACTCCCGGTCCAGCGCCCCGACCGGCGCGTTCTGGCTCGCGGTGGCGGCCGGAACCACGTCCATCACCGGCGCCAGGTTGAGGTTCACCCCGGCCGCCTTCAGCTCACTCCCCCAGCCGGCCGCCACCGAGCGCAGCGTGGCCGCCGGCCACGTGCCCTGGGTCAGCGCCGACGGCATCGTGGCGAAGCCGGGCCCGGTCAGCTGCTGAATCTCGCCGCCCTCCTGGTTGGCGGCGATGAAGAACCGCACGCCGTCGTTGGCGGCGGCGAGCGACTGCATGTGCGCCGTCGCGGCGGCCAGCGCCGTGACGCCCTCGGCGGTCGGATTGAGCAGCAGCGATCCGAAGTGGTAGGTGCTCACCGCCGCGGTCGTCTGCGGCCCGGCGATGTCGCTGGTGACGCCGACGAGGAACAGCTCGCCGACCCGCTGCGCCAGGGTGAGCCGCCCGTACACGCGCGCCACGCAGGCGCCGTAGGGCCCGGTCGGCGCCGAAGGACTCCGCGACGGCGCGGCCGGGGCAGACGGGTGGCGGGTGACAGCCGACGGGCTGAGCGACGCGGCCGACGGGGCGGAGCCCGAGGTGCAGCCGGCGAGCACGGCGGCGACCGCGACGGCGGCGCACGTCACGGCTGCTCGCGGGCGCCATCGACCCCGGACCCTTGGCACCCCACGACTCTAGTGGCACGGGGCGAGAGGCGGAGCCACGCGTACGTTCCGGATAAAAAGGGACTGACACGCTTGTGGAAGTCGTGGTTGCTGGTCAGGGTGGAATTTAAGAGCATTGATCCGGAACGGGCCCGTGGCGGCTCTAGCCGCCGTCAGCTAACACATACTCCCGGGAGGGGCCGACGATGCGCTTCGGGGTCTTCGACCACAACGACGCCTCAGGCAGGCCGGCCGCGACGCAACTGGCCGAGCGGCTGTCGCTGATCTCGGAGTACGACCGGCTGGGTTACTACGCCTACCACATGGCCGAACATCACGGCACCCCGCTGGGCATCACCCCCTCCCCGCACCTGATGCTGGCGGCGGCCTCGCAGCGCACGTCCTCGATCAGGCTCGGCACGCTGATCTCCATCCTGCCGCTGTACCACCCGATGCGGATCATCGAGGAGGCGTGCACGCTGGACCAGCTCACCGGCGGGCGGCTCGACCTCGGCGTCGGCCGCGGCATCTCCCCGATTGAGACCGGGTTCCACGGGGTGCCCGGGTCCGAGACGCCGGAGCGGTTCGACGAGGCGTTCGAGGTGCTGCGGATGGGACTGTCCGGCGCGGGCTGTGTGGACTTCCACGGGAAGTTCTACGACATCACGAACGCGCCGGTGGTGACCGGGCCGGTGCAGGACCCGGTGCCGCTGTGGTACGGAACGCGGACGCTGGACCGCGCCCTGTGGTGCGCCCGGCTTGGCATGCCGATGATGGCGCTGGTGCCGTCGCCGGCGGTGCGGCCGCTGACCGACGCGTACCGCGCGGAGTGGTCGTCGCTGGGGCGGTCCCCCGCCGACCTGCCGCCGCTCGGGATCACCAGGTCCGTCGTCCTCGCGCCGACCGCCGGCGAGGCGATGAAGATCGCCAACCGCGCGTTCACCGGGTTCGTGGGCAACTTCGAGTCGCTGTGGAAGCGCTACGACGTGCCGCACCCGCCGGTCCTGCCCGCGTCCACCTTCGAGGGCGTGCACGCGACCGGGCACTTCTACGCGGGTGACGCTTCCGGTGCTCGTGACTGGGTGGCGCACCACCGGGACGTCGGCGGCATCAACTACATCGCGATCGAACTCGCCTTCGGCGACATGGCGTTCGCCGAGGTCCAGCAGTCCGCGGAGCTGTTCGCCACCGAGGTCATGCCCGCGTTCACCTAGTGTTCCGAGTCAATAGTTCGGCCTTAGCTGGTAGGCTTTGGCGGTGCCGAGTCCGAAGTTGGTGCCGCTTGAGCTGGCCGATGACGAGCGGCTGACGCTGACGGCGTGGTCGCGGCGGGGGAAGACTGGCCAGGCGCTGGCCGGCAGGTCGCGGATCATCCTGGCCTGCGCGGAGGGCGGGACGATCGGCGGCGTGGCCGCTGAGCTGGGTGTTTCCCGGGACATGGTGTCGAAGTGGCGGGGCCGGTTCCTGGAAAGGCGGCTGGAGGGGCTGACTGACGAGCCGCGGCCGGGCCGTCCCCGGCTCATCAGCGACGAGCAGGCCGGGCGGGTCATCACGGCGACGCTGGAGCAGACCCCGGCGGGCGGGGACACGCACTGGTCGACCCGGTCGATGGCCAGGTCGCAGGGCATGTCCCAGTCTGCGGTCGCCCGGATCTGGCGGGCGTCCGGCCTCAAGCCGCCCATCGTGGAGACCTGGAAGCTGCCGCCGGCCCGCCGCTCATCGACAAGGTCCGCGACGTCGCCGGCCTCTCCGTGAGCCCGCCGGCGCGGATGACCCGCGACTGCGTCCGCAACGGCACCACCAGCCTGTCCGCCGCCTTCGGCCTGGCCAGCTCCAGCTGGATGAACCTCGCCGGGCGCTGGTTCGCCGAGCTCACCAACCGGACTGCGCCGCTCAGCGCACCGCGGCGTCATCGAGCTGGAGACCGGCATCCGCACGTGGACCAGCGAGTGGAACTAGAACCCGGGGCCGTTCGTGTGGGCCAAGACCGCCGGTGAGATCCTGCAGACCCCAGCCGCCTGCTGCCGCCGGGTCAGCAGCCCGGGTCAGCAGCCCGGGACGCCAGGCCGGCCGGCGGCGTCCGGAGCGAACGCGAGCACGCGCCGCTGCCCGTAGACCCCGAAGCCGAGCCGCCGCAGGATCGGCGAGGACGCCGGCTCGGCGTGGACCAGCGCGAGCGTCGCCCCCCGGGCCGCCGCATGCGCCAGCCGGGCCCGGACCAGGGCCCGGTAGATCCCGCGGCCCCGGAACGCGGGCACCACGGCGGCTCCCCACAGCCGGGCAGCCCCGCCGGCGAGCGTGTAGCCGCCGGCACCCGACGGCGTCTCGTTCCAGTACCCGACGAAACAGCCCGGCGCCAGGCCGGCGAACGCCCGGTCGATATCAGCGTCAGACGGCGGCGGGTACCCCCAGGCCGCACAGCTGACCCGCTCGTAGCGGGCGACGTCTTCCCTGGTGCGGACCGGCCGCGCGGTGACCGCCCCGGGCAGCGGCCAGTCCGGGACAGGGCCGTCCAGCGGGTACGCGCAGATGTCGATCGTGCGGTTCACGCTCGCCCCCAGGTCCAGCAGCGCCTGGCCGGTGCCTTCCGGCGAGTACCCGGGGCCCACGGCCCAGAAGGCCTCAGCCACGTGCCGGCCCCGGAACTCGCCCACGACCCTGCCGGCCAGCTCCGCCGCAGTCATATCCCCGGGCGCGACCCGCATCACCGTCGCCGCCCCGCCGGCGACGTAGAACTCCAGCCAGCCCAGGTCCACGTGAACAGAATCCGGCGGGAACCACACAGAGACCCAGGCCGCAGACGCCCGCAATACCTCATCCGCTGACCAGCTCATCCCGGCCACCGGGCACGCACCCCAGCCGCGGCCAGGCCCAGCGGCACCAATCCCAGACTCAGCATCCGCC
>Ga0335073_10009707_pt1 | contig 13513 bp, 9 predicted proteins | sample Lox_Sample_22_FD_207093 | JGI IMG/M metagenome (GOLD analysis project Ga0335073, IMG submission 207093) | Soil microbial communities from Loxahatchee National Wildlife Refuge, Florida, United States - Lox_Sample_2.2 | ecosystem: Environmental > Terrestrial > Soil > Wetlands | place: USA: Florida...
GACCACGAATTTCTGTTCCGTGGCGCCCGCGATTTCGTGGAGCTGCTCTTCGACTTTGATGTGTGGCACCATCTCGCCGCCGATCTTGCTGAAGCGGCTGAGGCGGTCGGTGATGGTGAGGAAACCGTCTTCATCTTCGGTCGCGATATCGCCGGTGACGTACCAGCCGTCTTGCAGCGCCTCCGCCGTTTTTTCCGGCTTGCCGAGATAGCCGTGCATCACGTTGGGGCCGCGAACCAGAAGCAATCCGGGCGCGCCCGCCGCCACCGGCTCGCGCGTATCCGGATCGACGATGCGAATGCTGATGCCCGGCAGCGGATGCCCGATGCGGCCGCGCTTCCCGCCGACCTGGCGAATTCCGGGCGCGCGAAAGTCTCGCGTGTTGACGGCGACCACCGGCGCGCATTCCGTGGCGCCGTAGCCTTCGAGCGGCTTCACGCCGAAGCGATCTTCGAATGCGAGCGCGAGGCGTTCGGGCAATTTCTCCGCGCCGACGAGCACGAAATCGAGGCTGCCGAAATCCTCGGGCGAGCAGCGCCGCATGTACGCCTGCAGAAACGTCGGCGTGGCCATCAGGAACGTGACCTGGTAGTCGCGCACGAGTTCGCTGATCGCGATGAGATCGAGCGGGCTCGGATGATAGACGACCGAGACGCCGAGAACGGCTGGCAGCCAGAGGGTGACCGTGAAACCGAAAGAATGAAAAAACGGCAGCACGCCGAGCAGGCCGTCTTTGCGGCCGAACATGAACATCTGGCCCATTTGCTCGATATTGGAGGCGATGTTGTAGTGCGTGAGCATCACGCCCTTGGGATCGCCGGTGCTGCCGCTCGAAAAGATGATCGTGGCGAGATCGTCGAGCGTGCGCTCGTTGCCGCCGGAAAGCGCGCGCTCGATCCAGGCGCCGGGCAAGAGGCAAAGGAGGAGCGCGACGAGGCGCTCGCCGAAACGCGAGCCGGCGGCCACCTCCTCGATCAGGATCGTCTTGCCGGGAACTTTCAGCGGGATGCGATCGAGCAGCGCCTTGGTCGTGATTACGGTTTCGAGTTTGCACTGCGCCGCGCAGGAGGCGAGCGCTTCGTCGGAAACCGTGTAGTTCAAATTCACCGGGACTTTGCCGGAGAGCATCGCCGCGAAATTCGCGAGCGCGCCGGGAACCGATGGCGGCAGCAGGATGCCGATCATTTCCTGTCCGGCCCAGGCGGCGCGCAGGCGGCGCGCGAGAAAGATCGCGCTCAGCAGCGCGGCGCTCCACTTCATGCGCGGGCGACGCTTGTCGCCCATCGCGAAGCGAAAGGGATTGCGATGCGCGGTGCGGATCAGCGAACGATGCAGCGTGCGCAGATGTTTTTTTCGGTGGACGTAGGCTTCGCTTTGCAGCGCCTGGACGGCGCGGCGCACCTCGAACGGCGTCGAGGTCGGTGGCATCGGCTTGCCAAAACTGATCGTGACGGGATACGGGATCGAGCGCGGCATCTTCCAGAGGAAGCGCCCGCGATCGAAGCTGAAGATGCTGCCCCACACGCCGTCGAGATGGATCGGAATGATCGGCGCGTCGATGCCCTTCATGATGCGCTCGAAGCCGCGGCGGAATGGGAGCATCTGGCCAATGCGGGTGATCTGTCCTTCAGCGAAGATGCAGACGAGCTCACCGCTGCGGATCGCGTCGCTCGCGGCGCGCAGCGCGTGCAGCATCTCGCGCGGCCGCAGCTCGGACGAAATCGGGATCACGCCCATCAGTTTCGCGAACGGTTTTACGTACGGCAGGTCGTAGATGCCCTTGTACATCAGGAAGCGTATCGGCCGCTCGACTGAAGCGAGCAGCAGGTTGGCATCGACAAAAGACATGTGATTGCAGACGAGCAGCGCGCCCCCGCGCTCGGGGATATTTTCGCGGCCTTGCACACGGATTCTGTAAATGGTGTGCGTCGCCATGAACAGCACAAAACGCAGGAGCGAATCGGGCAGCAGGTAGATCGAGTACGCGGTGGTGACGAGGGTGAGGATCGCGCCGTCGAGAAAAATGCCCGCGGCGCTTTGATGGAACACGTCGGTGAAAACGTAGTACGCGAGCGAAGCCAGCGCGATGCCGATGAACGAGACCAAGTTCGCCGCGGCGATGACGCCGCCTTTTTGTTCGGGGCGCGGGCGATGCTGGATCAACGCGCCCAACGGCACCGCGAACATTCCGCCGAAAAATCCGAGCAGGCCCAAATCGAAAATACGGAGCGTGACCCATGCGATGAGCAGGGAAATCGTGGACTGCGCGAGCGACGGAAGACGCAGGGACGCGCTGCGCAGCCAGCTCGAAAGCAATTCGGCCGGCGCGCGAAAGTAGAGCAGGCCTCCGAAGAGCGTCATGCCGACGGCGCCGAGCGGAATCAATCCGTATTCGATCTTGCCGCCGGAGAGATAGCCGGCGGCGATGCTGCCCAGCCCGATGCCGATGGCGATGGCGGCCTGCAAACCTGTGATGTGCGCCTCGTCGATACGGAGAACATCATGCCCGTAAATGATCACGGCAAGCTGCAGGAGCGCAGCGAGGAAGAAGAGATACGTATTGCCGAGGACGGCCCAGCCGAGCGTGCGATCGGCAACGATCGTCTTCATCTGTGCGAAGAAATCGCCGAGGGGATTCCAGCGGAATTTCTTCGCCGGATCGGCGGGCGGAACGCGCGAGACGCCGAAGCTCGCGGCGAGTCCGACGAAGGTGCAGCCCAGCAGGAGAAAGCCCGCGAAGGCTTCGCGGCCGTGGTAGCGCTCGGCGAGCTCGCCGGCGGCGACCGTGCCGCCGATGCCGGCAAGGAATGTGCCGAATTCGATGATCCCGTTGCCCCAGGAAAGTTTTGGTTCGGGCAGCAGCTCGGGGAGCAAACCATATTTGGATGGGCCGAAGAGCGCGCCTTCCGTGCTGATGAGGAAGACTCCGGCGCATTCGAGGGGCAGGCTTCGCAAAGCGAGGCTGACGATGAAAAACGCCATCACGGCGATTTCGAACAGCTTTGTCGCGATGGTGATGGTGCGCTTGCTGTAGCGGTCGGCGAGATAGCCGCCGGTCATCGAGAAGAGGATGAAGGGGAGCGCGAACATCGCGCCGACGATCGGGACGAGCTGGTCGCGCCGCGCCTGCGGGAGATTCATCGCGATCACGATGTAGGTGACGAGGAATTTCAGCGCGTTGTCGTTGAAGCCGGTCTGGAACTGCGTGCCGATGAGGCTCCAGAAGCCGCGCCGCCAGCCGGCGGGTGGCCGGGGCGCGCGGCCGGCCGAATCTGTCGGATGGTTCATGGGGCGAATATCGGCGATTGTTCCACACCGCAGGCCGACGCGAAGGCTTGGCCGACTCGCATCCGATTCTCCTTTGGGCCGCGGGCGACCGAGCGCGGCGGAGCCACCAGCGTATCTTATGCCGCATGGGGTGGGACGCAAGGGTGAGGTTGTGCGGACTTTCATTACTTGTAGTGAACCAGCCGTCGGAGATACTTCCGGATGAGAGTACAATCGCGGCCATCTTGGGAAGGAAAAGCGAGCGGCATGACGGATAGTCCCGCGATCGAGGCGCGCGGCCTGACGAAAAGGTACGGCTCGTTTGTGGCGCTGGACCACGTGTCGTTCGCCGTGCCGCGTGGACAGATACTCGGTTACCTGGGCCCGAACGGCGCGGGCAAGTCCACCACCATCGGAATTCTGGTTGGGATGCTTTCAGCCTCCGAAGGATCGGTGTTCTTCGGCGGGCACGAGTTTCGCCGGGATGACTACGCGATGCGGCGGCGCCTCGGCTACGTGCCGGAAAGTGGCGGACTCTACGAAACGATGACGGGCTTCGAATTTCTGCAGATGACGGCCCGGCTCTACCACCTCGGCGAGAAGGAAGCGGAACGGAAGGCGCGCGGATTCCTGGAGCTATTCGAACTCGAGCGAGCGATGCACCAGCGGATGGGCACATACTCGAAAGGCATGCGGCAGCGCGTGCTGATCAGCGCGGCGCTGCTCCACGATCCCGAACTACTGTTTTTCGACGAGCCGCTGACGGGACTCGACGCGAACACGGCCCTGCTGCTGAAGGACCTGGTCCGGCAACTGGCCCAAGACGGGAAGACGATCTTCTATTGTTCGCACGTACTGGAGGTTGTGGAGCGGCTGTGCGACCGCGTGATCATCCTGGACAAGGGCAAGGCGGTCGCGGACGGCTCGATGGCGGAGCTGAGGAGCTCAACCGACGCGGCCACCCTGGAACAGATTTTTCAGCAGCTCACCCACGAAGAGGACACCGAGGCGCGCGTTCGACAGTTCCAGTCGCTGCTGCGGAGTGAGCCGTGAGCGGTTCCGCGCCGCCCGCCGAAACTGCATGGCCGCCCCTGGTTTCGAAGCTGTTCGAATTCCTCGGCGTGGACCAAATCCAATATCAAACGCTGGTCCGCTCCGGATTCCTGATCGACCTGCGCGCGTCGGCGCAGGTTGCCAGCGGCGGTCGCGAGACGGAGACGCCGCTGCGGTCGAGCCTGACTCTCTACGCAGTCTATAGCGCGTTTCTCGGATTGCTCGCGTTTGCGATTCCCGCCGGACTTTACGGGCGGGTGATGATGATTTTCGGTATGACGCTGATGGGCATGATCATGCTGGTGGACTTCGGCGTGACGCTGGTCGTGCCGGAAGATCTGGTGATTCTGGGCTGGAGGCCGATTAGTTCCCGGACGTACTTTGCGGCAAAGCTCACGAATGCCCTGGCGTTTATCGCGATGTTTGCGGGGGCGCTCTTCACGCTGCCTTCGATTCTCGGAGTCTTTTCGAAGGGCGCGTCGATGCTCTTTCCATTGCTGTTTCTTCCCTGCGCGGTTCTCGGCTCGGTCTTTGTCGCCGGGCTGGTGGCGGCGAGCTACGCAGCTTTGCTGCGAGTATTCAGCGCCGAGCGGTTCCGGAGCGCGGTGAACTACCTACAGATCGCCATGATGGCGACATTGATGGTCGGATCACAGCTCGGGCCGCGGCTCGAGGGCCGAAACGCGCTGCGAGCGATGCGAGGTCAGAGTCTCGACACGGCTGCCTGGTCGTGGTGGGATCTGCTGCCGCCGCACTGGTTTTGCGCGCCGAGCGAGGCGTTGCTTGGCGGCGCCGGAGCCCGCACCCTAGCGCTGAGCGCGATGGCATTCACAGTGACGGCGGCGCTGTTCATCGTCCTCACGCGATCGCTTTCGTTCAGGTATCTAGAGCAGGTCCACGGGAGCGGAAGCAGCGCGCCCAGCCCGAATCGATCGTCCGACGGACACACACCTTTGATTCTGAGAGCTATTTCCACTCTCTTTCGGACAAACGAAGAAAATGTGATGTTCAACCTGATTCGGATCGTGATCGCGCGGGACCGCCAGGTACGTTTGCGGGTCTACCCGATGATGGCGTATTCGCTGGTCGTGTTGCCGGCGATCATCCTGTTTCCGGCAAGCTCCGGCGAACGGCACGTCAGCATGGGCCTGATGAACATTACCCCGCTGATCGTTCTGACTCTGCTGCCGAGCGTGATATTGCCGCTCTTGCCGTACGCGGGAGAGTCGCAAGGCGCATGGATATTCGAATTGACGGGCTTTGAAAACTCAGGGTCCGTGGCGAGCGGAATCAAGAAAAGCCTCTTTTGCCTGTTTTTGGCGCCGCTGGCCAGCATCAGTCTTGCGGGGCTGGCGTTTTTCGTTGGCATGGGGCAGGCCGCGCTGTGGGTGGTATTCGGGCTCTCGTCGTCGATGCTGCTCACGCAGATCGCGTTCATGGGGTTGTATTCGGGCTTGCCGTTCACGCGAAAAATGGTGAAGGGCAAAGCGGCCAGCAGGATGGCATACGTTCTACTCTGTTACTTGGTGATTGGCGCGCTCGGGGCGCTCGCATATTTCGTGCTGGACACGACAATTCGGGTACTGATCGCAACGGGTGTGTTGATTGCGGGGGCAGCGGTGCTGAATTCGATCGGGAATTCAAATTTTCGGCCGTTTGATGTGGGGCCTCAGACGGATGAACCTGTCGGGCTGATTCAATAGCGGGTAGCTGCATATCGCGCGTGAAAGTGCGAACGCACTAGGACCTTTTAGGCCGCTGGGAAGAATTCAAAGGCGCTTAGGCCAGGACGCGGAGGGAGCGCTTGGTGACGGTGACGTGGTCGCCGGAGGGCGGGATGGCGGAGGCGGGCAGCGGAGTTTCGCGCTTGGGATACTTTGCAGCGATGTAGTCGTTGACGAGCGCCTGAAACGCGGACGACAATTGATCGTAATTGCCTTCGAGCGTGGTGAATTTCTGGCCGTCGATGTAGACGGGGCAGCGCGGCGTTTCGCCCGTGCCGGGAAGGCTGATGCCGATGTTGGCGGCTTTCGATTCGCCGGGGCCATTGACGATGCAGCCCATCACGGCGAGCTTGAGCTCCTCGACGCCTTCGTAGTGGCGTTTCCATTCGGGCATCTGATCGCGGATGTAGCCCTGAATGCTTTCGGCGAGCTCCTGAAACGTGGTGCTGGTGGTGCGGCCGCAGCCGGGGCAGGCGGTCACGCTGGGCGCGAAGGTGCGCAGTCCGAGCGATTGGAGCAGCTCGCAGGCGGCGTAGACTTCGTCGCGGCGATCGCCGTTGGGGCGCGGCGTGAGCGACACGCGCACCGTATCGCCGATGCCTTCGCCAAGCAGAATTCCCATCGAGGCCGCGGACCAGACGAGGCCTTTCGCGCCCATGCCTGCCTCGGTCAAGCCGAGATGCAGCGGCTGATCGGTTTTCGCCGCGAGGTCGCGGTAGATATCGACGAGATCGCGCGGGCGCGACACTTTGCACGAAATGATGATCTGATCCTTGCGCAGGCCGGATTCGATGGCGAGTTCGGTCGATTGCAGCGCGGAAAGGACCATGCACTCGTTGATGATTTCCTCGGAGGTCTTGCCGAGATTCTTGTCCGTATTTTCCTGCATGCGGCTCATCACCAGCTCTTGATTGAGCGAGCCGCCGTTGACGCCGATGCGGACGGGCTTGCCATGGTCGCGCGCGACCTTGCAGATGGTGGCGAACTGCTCGTCGCGGCGCTGGCCGTGGCCGACGTTGCCGGGATTGATGCGGTATTTGTCGAGCGAGCGGGCGCAATCGGGATACTTGGTCAGCAGGACGTGGCCGTTGTAGTGAAAGTCGCCGATCACCGGGACGTCGCAGCCGGCGTCGAGCAGGCGCTGCTTGATCTCGGCAACCTGCGCGGCGGCATCAGGCATGTTGACCGTGATGCGAACGAGCTCCGAGCCCGCCTGTGCCAATTCGAGGCATTGCTGCGCGGTCGCAGCGGCGTCGGCAGTGTCGGTGTTGGTCATGGACTGGACCACGACGGGCGCACCGCCGCCGACCTGTACCTTGCCGACTCTTACGCCGACTGTTGCGTGGCGTTTCTGTAGCATCGGTATTCTATTGTAACGAAACCGCTCGCCGGGAAGCTAGCGGGCAGACGTCACGGCTTTCTTCGCGCGAGATCATCCAGTATCGCGGCAATGGCCCGGCGCAGGTCCTCGGGCGATCCGATGTCCAGGATGTTTGGGTGCAGCGGCTTCAAGATTCTCGCCACATCGTCATCGGTTTGTTTCGGCCGCCCATACCGCAAGTAGTAGAAGTCGCAGGAGCCGTGGCTCGGGGCCACGATCGGGCTCAGGTCGCTGCCGGGTTCGAAGACCATGTACGTGCTGAGAAGGATCGTCGCGCAAGGAGGACCAGTGCCGACACGTTGCTCCAACTCCTGGCGAAGAAACGCAGCCTGAGTCTTGCGGTTCTCCAGCGAATGGACGTCGATTGCGCCGGGATCAGTCTCCTGGAGAGCGGCTTTCAACTTGGGCCAATCGAGCGGTTCGAGATCGGTCTGTTCGAAGGCGTTGCGGAACCGCTCCAAATCGAGAACCGTGACGTCACGCGTGCCTGCGCCGACGTCAAGTTGGCTGAGAGTCTTGAGGCTGGCGATCATCTCAGCCCGGTAATAGCTTTCTGCGCCCGGTTGGGAGGCCAAGTCTTGCGAGACGGCGGAGTTGAGAACCAACCGAACGTGCACCGGGAAGGGATTCGTCACGGGAAGATGCAACTTGCCGGAGATCTCCGGTTGGTAATACGTATCGATGGCATCGAGGCCCGTCGCCGGGTCCAGGAACTCGACAGACGGCAAACCCGACCAAGATCCGGCGAGAACATCGTTCCGATAAGGCTCGATATCCAGCGATCGCGTGCCTAAGTCATGCTCGCGCGTGGCAGTGTCGTACAATGCCACATTCACACGGAAGTTCCCCGGCATTACGAAAGCGTCCCAGAAGATATCGACCTCGTTTCTTTTGAAATCGCGGTTCATCCTCTCCAGTTTGAATTCCGCCCAATTTCGATAGACATTCGAATGGTCGTCGACGATCTCAACCAGGGCGACCAGCCTGCCTTGAGCAACCCGCCTCGTAAGCTCCTTCCCGGATACGTCGATTTCCACGCGCGCCACCAAGCGCTCGGCAAAGTTCATTCCGAGGAAATCGGTTTTGACCGTCCAGGGAATCTGCTGACATGGGCCTTGCAACTTCCATTCGTCGAACGGCAGGCTTTCGATCGCGGGATCGCCGGAAAGGAACGATTTGGAATCTTGGGTGTCTGCGGGAGTGGATTGGCCGGATGCGATCCACAGCCGGGCGTGGCTGAGCGCGCGAACTCGCGGCGGATCTGAGTTGAGGGAAGCGGCCGGCAGTCCCGCACGGAGGGACATCCCTGTCAAGATTGTGGCAGCGCAAATAAACGAGCTTAGCCGCACCGGCCCGATCTTACACCGCTTCCCGATCGGCAAGGGGTTCGGTCAGAAGGCTGTCAAGACGGTTGAAAAAGCTGTAGGACCCGCATTCCCGACGCGGAATGCGTTGCGGACCTGGACGGTTACAGTTCGGCGCGATGGTGGGCGACGGCGTGCGACTTGCCGGCGCGGGCAGGGGGCACGATGGTCGCCATCTTGCGGATCATCGCGAGCACCAGCCGCTTGTCATCGTCCGAAAGGGTGGTCGAATAGCGGCGGATATCCGCGAGGAAGCGAATCTCTTCCTCCGAGAGCTCGCCGAGCATCTTGCGGGTCTCGCGGTCCTGAGCCGTATCGGTGCCCGGAAAGAAATCGGCCAGACTGATCTCCATGGCTTCGGCGATCTTCGCCAGAGTTTCGAGCGAGGGGACGGTATGGCCGTTCTCGACGCGGGAAAGGTAGCAGCGGAGAAGGCCCGTGCGGCGCTCGATATCGCCTTGGGAGAGTCCGCGGTCGCTGCGGTAGGATCGAATCACTTCGCCGATATTCACCTTGGGCTTTTCTTTAGGCATCGTGTCACTTCCTGCGAGGGTATCCTTCTCTACAACAGACGGTATCTTACGAGTTACCCCAAAAGCGGCACAAGGGCAATTTGGGGGTGTGTTCGTATAAACAACCCCCGGTTAGGCCTCTTTTGGGGGTATGGGGGCTAATTGGAAGGGGCTACAGGGGCCACAGCGGACGGCAAGGGCACGGTTACGTCCTGCTGGAGCTTGAAATCCAGGAGGGTCTCGCTGGGAATGCGGACCTGGTCGCCCTTGGTGACCACCTGCACGGTGGTTCCGGCGCCCGCCCCGATCACGCCGCCAATCGCCGCGCCTTTGCCGCCCCCGGCGATCGCTCCGATGATCGTGCCGAGGACGGCGCCGCCGCCGATGCGCTCGGCGCTCTGCGTGCCGCGGCCTCTGCCGGCGACGTCATAGTCGGTGGAATCGACCGGGACGATGTTGCTGTTGATGCGGATGCCGGTGAGCTCAAGGGTGAGCTGCGCGCCTCCGGAGATGTGGCCGGCGGCCTTGGCTTGCGCGAGCTTGCCATAGACGTCCGCGCCGGAAGGCGCGACAACGGTATCGCCGACAACGAGAGCGCTTTCGAGGCTGCCATGGAACGGGTCACCGATGTGGTTGGTCGAGGAATCGACACTGTCGATCATGCGGACGAAGACGGAGGTGCCGGCCGGGATCGTGATGGCTTGAGTTGTCGGCGAAGGGGACTGTGCGGATACGCTTTGAGGAGGCGCCGGGGCGGCGGGTGCGCTCGTTGGCGCGGCGTTCGCGTCCGCCGGCGGCGGTGGCGCAGCCGCTGCGGGTTGCGCGGGCGCTGAAGCTGAATCGGACGGAGGCGGGGCGGACTGGGAATCGGACGCGGAGTTTGAAGCGTCGGTCGCATCGCCGAAGCCGATGTTCAAAACATCCTTGGTGGCGAATGCCTGTTCCTGGCCGTTGACGCGGAAGCGAATGTTGAGCGGCGAGCCACCGAGGAACTGGCCCTGGATGACGCGCCCATCGCGCATTTCGAGGATGTCGCCCCAGGCGGCGCCGGCCAGAGCGCAAACGACGATCCCGGCAGCGGCGAGCGAAAACGCGAGTAGACCCAATCGGCCGATCGAGCGAATTGAACGTGTCGATGTCGTCATGTGTGTCCCCAGCTTCCGGCAGGGCGAGGTATACATGGCTCGCGCGGCCCGGCCGGATGGCGTCAAGACTTTATGATAGCGCAGGCGTGGGAAGGGGTTGTAGCGGAGGCTAGACGGAAGCGAAGTCTCAGAGCACTGATTGGGCGATGCGGGGCTCGTCGGCGGGATTCTGCGATATCTTGCTGGCGCGCTTATTGGCGTAAAGGGCTTCGTCAGCTCGCTTGAGGAGCTCCTCGGAGGTTTCGCCGGGACGGTAGTCGGTCCAGCCCCGTGAGAAGCGGCAAGGGATCTTCTCCGCGGTGTACTGCACCTCGAGTCCTTCGACGCGGCCAACCACGTGGCGGACTTCTTCGGCGCGACATTCGGGCAGGAGGACCATGAACTCGTCGCCGCCGAGGCGCACAGCGAGATCGGAGCCGCGAATCGCCCGCTGCAGGCGTTCGGCGAAGCTCTTCAGGACGAGATCGCCCGCGGCGTGGCCGAGCCGGTCGTTGATCAGTTTCAAGCCGTCTAGGTCCAGGAGCAGGACGGTGAGAGGGCGCTCATGGCGGACGGCGCGGCTGATTTCCTCCGCCAGGCGCTGCTCGCCCGAGCGGCGATTGTAGAGGCCGGTCAACTGATCGAGCGCGGCCAGCTTGTAGACTTCATTGGTGAGATTTTCGACCTTCGCAAGCGACTGAACCTGGTCGGCAATCTGATTGCGCATGCGCATGATCATAGTCTGCTGGTAGACGAGATAGGTGGCGAACAGCAGCACGATTCCCACGAGAGCGCGCACCGATTGATTGAGGTAAAACGAGTAGGTTCCCTGCTCGTTGTCCAGCAGGGCCGGGAAGGCAAACGACGCTACCGCCACCGTCAGCAGGATCATCACGAGAACGGTGGTCGACCACAGCCACCATTGCCGGCGATCCAGCCTCCGCAGGTTCTCGCGGAACGCTTCGGGCTGGACAGCTCTGTTCTCTTCAGAAAGACGCGTCTCGACCATTCCCCGTATCCGTGGAGATGCCTCCTAATTTAGTAACCCGATCCTGCCCGAAACTCCAATGGTATGTTCCCGCGAGTTTCCAGATTGCCATCCGGGAATGTACGGCCGGTCTGCGAGGGCAAGGATGACCCGCCCGACTCCGACGTGAGTTTCGTTTTCGTGGACGCAGGCCGGCGGAGCCGGATCCGCTGTTTACTAGATAGAAACTGAAGCCGCTTTTTGATCTTGCTTCTTCCGCTTAGCGATTCGCCCTTCTCCACAGCTTGCTCCCCCTTTCGGGCTAGAGTGCGGGCGTCAGGGGTCATCCCCATACATTTTTTCAGAGGAGAGAACTATGAAATTGCTCAAGGCAGCGTCCTTGCTGGCGGTGCTGGCGGTACTGATCGTTCCGGCGGCGCAGGCCCATCAGACGTCGATCCAGAAGACCGTGGCGCGCGATCTGGCGACCGGTCCATTCCCGCCGCCCCACGTTCGTTAGTCTTTGGGACGGTCCATCGGACGGGGAGGAATACGGCCCCGTCCGGCTGTGCTAGGATCTCCTTTCTTCCGAAAGGTGAACCCGCATGGTGTGGCTGGGGCTTGCTGCAGCTGGCCTTTCTATTACGTTCGTGGGGATGCTTCGAGGCCTCGTAGGAGGACTGGTTCTTCGATACAGCTTCTTCTACGCATACCTGCTTTCGACGTTCGTAGGCAATGCGCTTGTCGTCATCTTCTGGTCCCTCCATTCAGCCTCGATAGACCGCTGGTATTGGGTTCTCCAATTTCTTACGCTACTGATTGGCTGCGGTATCATTCTGGAGATTTTTCGGCACGCGCTATCGCCCTACGGCGGTGCGGAAAAGTTTGCGACGGCCGTGGGGCTCGTGACTCTTGGAGGTGTGTTTTGCTTTGCCTTCCTTTATAGAGTCCTGGCACCGCCTTCCAGCCAAGCACTTTTCGAACTTGAGAGAAATGTGCGTACCGTCCAGGCGATTCTTTTGTTTGGTATCCTGGCTGTCGTCTCCTATTACGGCATTCCCCTAGGGAAGAATCTCAAAGGGTTGATCGTCGGGTACGGGCTCTATATCGTGACAAGCTTGGCAGCGCTTGCAATCCGGGCGTACGCGGGGCCGCGTTTTAATGCCACGTGGAACGTAGTTCAACCACTGTCTTTTGTCGTATCCCTAGGGATCTGGCTGGTTGCTTTTTGGTCGTACCACCCCAATCCGGCGCCCGATCCCGGAATACCGCTGGAGGACGACTACGAGGCGCTTGCAAAGAGGACGCGGCGCGCGCTGGCAGAGTTGACGCGCGGGGTGCGTCCGTAAAACCGCTGTAGGTAGAACTCACACTTGCCAGCCGACCAGTATGTTCGTACTATTGCTTCCCGAGTAAGCCGGGAGCTATCCTAGGCCTGTTCTTAGGGACAGGGTTTGCCATGAGAATGCCGCAAACAGGACGGACGAAGAGAGGCTGGCCGGCCAGGGGCGCAACGATCGCGCGTCTGGCAACCGGTTTCGCGTTTGGCCGCATCGTGATTGGTTATATGTGGACACAGGCGGGCCTACGGGTTAACTTGACCACCTCGAACTGGATGTGGAGTTCTTCTGTGGCGTGCTTGTTGCTGCTTTCGGTGCTATCGGCCGGGTCATTTTCTGGTTTCCGGGGCCTTCAAAGATTTCGATTCAAGGCGGTTCAATCGTGATTCAGCTTATCTTTTTCCTGCTGATCGGGGCCGCGCTGCTCTCGTCGCTGGTGTTTCTTGGCCGGCGGGGAGGGGCTCGAGCCCAAGGGGATCCGCGCGCTCTGGTGGAAGCCAGAAAGGCGCTCGATGCGCTGCAGGCAGGGCTACTTCCTGAGGAGCTCGTACATCGGATTTTCGCCAAAGAAGACTTGAGCTACGTCGTTTCGGCTTCCGCGCCGAAGCGCGTGCACGATCTTTTCATCGCGGAGCGCAAGAAAATCGCGCTTTCCTGGATCGATCAAGTCCGCTCGCAGGTGTCGAATTTGAGGCGGTTCCATACGGATGCGGCGCGCTCGTACGCGCAGATCGGCCTCCGGACTGAGTTTCAACTCGCATGCCATTTTGCGTCGCTTCTG
>Ga0335073_10009709_pt1 | contig 13512 bp, 12 predicted proteins | sample Lox_Sample_22_FD_207093 | JGI IMG/M metagenome (GOLD analysis project Ga0335073, IMG submission 207093) | Soil microbial communities from Loxahatchee National Wildlife Refuge, Florida, United States - Lox_Sample_2.2 | ecosystem: Environmental > Terrestrial > Soil > Wetlands | place: USA...
GCGCGAGGAGTCTCTTCGTGCTCTGCCCCCCGACGCCAGGCAGGAACCCGTGATCGTTGGATGAAACTCGAGGGGCTTCTCCGCCACCTTCGCCGATACGGTTGTGTGGTGCGGCGGGAGGGCAAAGAACATACCCTCTGGGAAAACCCGCAGACCGGTCACGCCGAAGCGATTCCCCGGCATTCCGAAATCGCTAATCTGCTGGCCAGGAAAATCTGCCGCAAATTGTCGATTCCAGACCCGCCGGGCTAAGGACTCCGCTTCAACTGAGCGCGGGATTGGCCAACATTGTTATTCTTGACGCGATGAGAATCGGCTGCTTTACTCCACTGCTGTCGCAGTTCCCGCTCGAAAAGGTTTTCGAGAAATTGCGCTCGTTGAATATCACCACGGTCGAGCTCGGCACCGGCAATTATCCGGGCGATCCGCATTGCAAACTGTCGATGCTTTCCGATCGCGCCGCGCTTAAGGATTTTAAGCAGAAATTCGCCGATAACGGATTCACCATCAGCGCGCTCAGCTCGCACGGGAATCCTCTGCATCCGAATAAACAAGTGGCGCGCGCCTACGCCGAGACCAGCCGGCAGACGATTCGGCTGGCGGAAAAACTCGAAGTCCCGGTGGTGATCGATTTTTCCGGCTGCCCTGGGGATTGCGATGGCGCGAAATTTCCCAACTGGGTGACTTGCCCGTGGCCCCCGGAATATCTGGACGTGCTCGCCTGGCAGTGGGAGAAAAAAGTTGCGCCGTACTGGATCAAACACGCGAAGTTCGCCGCCGATCATGGGGTGAAGGTCGCGATTGAAATGCATCCGGGGTTTGTGGTCTATAGTCCGGAAACCATGCTGCGGCTGCGCGCGATCGCCGGGCCGAATCTCGGGTGCAATTACGATCCCAGCCACATGTTCTGGCAGGCGATCGACCCGATCAAGGCGATCCGCGTGTTAGGCGACGCGATTTTTCACGTGCACGCCAAGGATACGCAGATGTATGAATCGAATCTGCCGAAAACGGGCGTGCTCGACACCAAGAAATATACGGACGAACGCAATCGCGCCTGGATTTTCCGCGCCTGCGGCTATGGCCACGCGTACGCGTGGTGGACCGAATTTATCTCGACGCTGCGCATGTTCGGCTACGATTACGTGTTGTCGATCGAGCATGAAGATACGCTGATGTCGCCCGATGAAGGGTTGACGAAGGCCGCCGCGTTTCTGAACCAGATCGTGATTCGGGATCAGCCGACGGCTCCGTGGTGGGTGTAGGAAGAAGGCAGGCCAGAGACCACCCCGCTCAACGCTTCAGGAAGGTGCCTTGTTCCAACTCCTCGAAGGCATGGCGAAGCTCCTGCTGGGTGTTCATGACGATGGGTCCGTACCAGGCGACCGGCTCCTGAAGCGGCTGGCCGGAACAGAGCAGAAAACGGATGCCGTCTTCGCCCGCCTGGACGGAAACTTCGTCGCCCGAATCGAACAGGATCAGCGAGCGATTTTCGGCGTCGGCCGGCGGCGTCGTATCCAGCCAGCCGACGCTTTCGGTAGGCACTTCAAGCGGGCCGGACGCGTTGCAGAATTTCCCGCTGCCGGCGAAAACATAGGCGAACGCGTGACGCCGGGTGTCGACCGGCAAAGTTCTGCGCCGTCCCGGCGGAACGGTTACGTCGAGATAAATGGGATCGGCCGCGATACCGTCGACCGGGCCTTTGGCGCCCCAAAATTCTCCGCACACCACGCGCACCTCGGTGCCGTCGTCTTCGGTGACGTGCGGAATTTCCGGCGCTTTCACTTCCTGATAGCGGGGCGGAGTCATTTTAAGAGACGAGGGGAGATTGGCCCACAGCTGAAAGCCGTGCATGCTTCCGTTGGCGTCGCCCTTGGGCATTTCCTGATGAATGATGCCGCTGCCGGCGGTCATCCATTGCACGTCGCCGGCGGCGATAGCTCCGCGATTGCCCATGCTGTCGCCATGCTCGACGGTTCCGGCGAGAACATAGGTGATCGTTTCGATGCCGCGATGCGGATGCCAGGGGAAGCCGGCGAGGTAATCGGCGGGAACGTCGTTGCGAAAATCGTCGAGCAGCAGGAAGGGATCGTAATCGGAGGTTTGACCGAAGCCGAAGGCGCGGCGCAGATGGACGCCGGCGCCTTCAATCGTCGGTTTGGATTTGACCAGGCGCTTGACGGGTCGGATGGACATATCCCCACTGTATCGGACGTGTCAAGCGGCCCCAGAGTCCTTCTCAGCGCGCGCGAATTTGCCAGACGCCGGGAGAGCTGCGGCGGACGACTGGTGTGGCGTGTCGTAGGGCTCGTTTTGCCCGCGTTCTGACGGACGCGGCTCGAGTTGGATGGACGACCGGTGTGGGCGTGTCGTAAGGCTCGTTTTGCCCGCGTCCTGACGGACGCGGCTCGAATTGGATGGACGACCGGTGTGGGCGTGTCGTAAGGCTCGTTTTGCCCGCGTCCTGACGGACGCGGCTCGAATCGGATGGACGACCGACGCATTATGCAAGAGCCGCGCCCGTCAGGAGGCGGGCTTCTTCTCGTCCCAAGGGGGCGCGTCTAATGGCCGAAAGATGGGAGCACCCCCGCCATGACTGGCGGGGCTGTAACGCGCGCGCGTTACGGATCAACGCAGGTTTCACGCGTCTATGATAAACCTGCTAACGGTGACCAATGTCTCCGCGAATCTTGACGTCACGTTCGACTTGGGGAGTTTCCAAGACACCGTTAGCGATCTCACTACCATTACAGGTACCGTGTGCCTTCACCCTTAGCGGGAGTTCCTCGGGCTGCGGCGAGAGTGGAGTTACTGGCTGCTGGGTCGCCCACACCGCGGACGCTGGAACTGCAGAAGACTATTCCAGCCCAAGCTTCAGTGCACCCGGTACATACACTGCATTGGGGACCACCGTCACGATTACCGGCGCATCGAGCGTTCCGGAACCTTCCGAGGGCATTCCGCTCGCCATGCTCTTCGCCGCGGCGCTGCTTCTGATAAATCCGCAGGTAATCACTTCGAAAGTGCAACGCAGCTGTGGTTCGGCCGAACCCGTCAGGCGTTGGAGATTCGATACGATGACAACATCACCATGACATTACCAACGCGAGAATTGGGATCAAGCGGTCTGAAAATCACCACCGTCGGGTTCGGAGCCTGGGCGGTCGGCGGCGGAGGCTGGGCGTTCAGTTGGGGTCCGCAGGATGACCATGCGTCCATTGCGGCGATGCGTCACGCCGTCGATCTGGGAATCAACTGGATCGATACGGCGGCGGTTTATGGGTTGGGACATTCCGAAGAAGTGGTCGGCTGTTTTCTGCGCGACCTGCCGGCCGCGGACCGGCCGCTGATTTTCACCAAGTGCGGCCTGCAATGGGACGCGGCGAATCCCATGGTGCAGGCGAAACGAATTTCTGATCCCAAATTGATTCCCCAGGAGTGTGAAGCGTCGCTGCGGCGACTGGGCATGGAGCGCATCGATCTGTTCCAGTTCCATTGGCCCGACGAATCAGGTGTTCCTGTGGAGGATTCGTGGGCGGCGCTGGTGAAGCTGGTGGAGCAGGGAAAGATTCGCGCGGCGGGCGTATCGAATTACACCGTTCCGCTGCTGCAAAAATGCGAAGCGATGCGCCACGTCGATTCGCTTCAGCCGCCGTTTTCGCTGATCCGGCGCGACGCCGCGGCCGCGGAAATTCCCTGGTGCGCCGAGCATCGCAGCGGGGTCATCTGTTACAGTCCGATGCAATCCGGGCTGCTGACGGATCATTTCGACGAGCAGCGGGTGATCAAATTGCCGGCCGACGACTGGCGCAGACGAGCGCCGTTCTTCCGGCCGCCGGCTCTCCAACAGAATCTGGCCTTGCGCGATGCGCTTGGTCCCATCGCGCGGCGGCATGGGACCACGGTTTCCTGCGTGGCGATCGCCTGGGTTCTGGCGTGGCGCGGCGTTTCCGGCGCGATCGTCGGCGCGCGATCGCCGGAACAGATTGACGGCTGGATCGGCGCGGCGAATCTCAGCTTGACGGAAGCGGATTTTTCTGAAATTGGCGCGGCGATCGAACGGACGGGAGCGGGAACCGGGCCGCTGCGTCCTTAGGTCCCTAACCGCCGCTACGTTCGACGCGGGCGATCTCTTCGGCGTGCTCGGTTCCGAGAAGCCTGCGGCCATGCACCGCCAGCTCGAAGCGGTCCTTCACGCCGGTCTTTTCGAAGATGTGCATCAGGTGAACTTTCACCGTTCCCGGGGTGATGGCCAGGGCTCCGGCGATTTCCTTGTTCTTCAGCCCGCCGCAGACGTGATGGACGATCTCTTTTTCGCGCGGCGTCAGGCGCGGGGTGGTGCGCCGCTCGATGGAACCGAGGGCGTGATCGGTAAGCGAGCTTTCGATCCAGACATTGCCGCGGGCGACCGAGCGCAGGCACTCGATCACCGCTGGAACCGGCAGGGTTTTCTTGAGGATGCCGCGCGCGCCGAGCTGCAAGGCGCGGAAGCAGTCGATTTCGGCCAGATCGTTTACCCACAGCACCGGCTGGCAGTGCAGCAGCATGCTCTTGACGTCCGAAATGAACTGAAAGACCATCTTCAAGCCAGCGGTTTGATCGATCAACAAGACGTCGGGATGGCGCTGGCGCAGCGATTCGCGGGCCTCCGTCAGGTTTGCGGCCGAGCCGGCGTATTCGAGATCGGCACAATCGCCGAGAATTTTCGCCAACCCTTCTAAAACGATCGGCTGCGATTCGCAAGCGAAGACTGTGAGGCGCTCCAAGGAAAATCTCCCCTAGGAGTATGAGATCGACGGTGGGCTAAGAGGGGTGTAGGTACTAAGTATCGATTTATTACCGTCGTAGGACTTGGCGGGCGCACAGATTGCGTCAGTTCGCGGCGCGATGACGAAAGGCGAAGGACAAACCGGCCAGCGTGACCGCGGCCGCGGTGAGTCCCCAACCCGTCAGCAATCCCTGCTGGATCAGATAACCGGCCAGCGGCGGACCGGTGATCTGGCCGAGCGAGGTGAGCGATTGGGTCAGGCCCAGCACCACGCCTTGTTCATCGCGCGGCGCGGCTTGCGTGATCATGCTGGTCAGCGTAGGCCGCACCAGACTGCCCAGCGCGGAGGCGACGGTCGCGGCGGCCAGCACCGGAATCGAATAGCAGAACGCGAGCAGAACATAACTGGCGGCGTAGGCCGCGAATCCGACGCGGCTGAGCGCGGTTTCGCCGAAGCGCTTCACCAGCCTTCCCAACGCGGGACCTTGCAGAAAAATTCCCAGAAATCCCGCGAATGCCCAGGTGAATCCGACCTGTTCGGGTCCGAACAGGACGCCGTGCCAGTGCAGGCGGCGCTCGGCGTAGAGCGGGAAGCCGGCGGTGAACATGGCGAACGCCAGCGCGAAGGTCAAGAATTCATAGAGCAGCGCGGCGATACGCGGATCGCGGAAGTAGCGCGCGTACTCGCCCCACTGCAACAGCGAGAGGCGCCGTCCGCCGGGGCCGTCGGTCTTCTGCGCGGTTTTCACCGTGGGCAACAGAAACGCGGTGGAGAGAATGCTGGTGAAGGACAGGGCGGCGGCGGCGAAAATCGGGTAGTGATAATCGAAGCTGGCCAGATATCCCGAAATGGCGGGGCCGATCAGAAATCCCATACCGAAGGCGATGCCGATCACGCCGAAGGATTTGGCGCGATCCTCCGGTTTGGTGACGTCGGAGATGTAGGCTTGCGCGAGCGAGAGATTTCCGGCCGTGGATCCGTCGATGACGCGCGCCAAAAAAACCACCCACAGCGACGGCGCGAAGGCCATCACCAGAAATCCGATGAGGGTGCCGCACTGGCTGAGCAGCAGCAGCGGCTTTCTTCCGGTGAAATCGGACGCGCGGCCGAGCAGCGGTCCGGAAACGAGCTGGCAGGCCGCGTACACGGCGATCAGCAAGCCCACTTCCGTAGCCGTGGCGCCCAGGCTTTCGGCGTAAAACGGCAGCAACGGAATCATGATCGTGAGGCCGAGCACATCCACGGCGACGATCAGAAAAATGGCAAGGAGCGGAGCCAATTTTTATGATGACACGGAGTTGGGCGTGTCGATTTCCCAGACGCCCTCGAAATCGACGAAGTACGCCTGCACTTCGATTCCGGGAATGGCGTTGCGGAGGAACTCGGCCGCGCACCGCAATTCCTGCTGGTGGTGCTGCGCTTCTTCGGCGGGGTCATTATGAAACGCTTCGAGTCCGCCGTAAGCTCCGCAATCGGAGTGCAGCTTCAGGATGACGAGTTTGGTCTGGTGCAGGCGAATCGATTTGCGGATCTGTTCGACGACGAAGGCGCGGTCCGATTCCTGTTCGGGCGAAGCGAGCGATTTCGCGCCACCGGCGATTTTAATGGGGTCCGGGTTGAGGATGCCTTTTTTCTTGAGAAATTTGGTGAATCCGGTGTTGAAGCGGTTATCGAAACACCAGACGATGGCGGCGTCGCACTGATATTTTTCGCGCGGCGCGTCGAAGTGGAAAACTTTTTTCATGATGAGTGGCGAGGATACGCGAGAATTATCACACAGCCGCGGGGCCACGGGGTGGTGTGTGAAGATTTGCGTTGATTCACCAGGACCCCCGCCATTACTGGCGGGGCTGTAAGGCGCGCTATAGCCCTTGATGGCGGGCGCGGATTTTCACGCAATACCACAGTGTGGCGGCACGCACCAAGAACGCGCCATGGGCGTGGACACGGTGACTACCCGTTCGGGTGAGTTGCTGGCGCATCGGCCTCGGCTCGGCTGGGACTTATTGCGCGGGGTATATCTTATTTGATCGGCGCAAGGCGGCCGTCGGGTTGAAGCTGATAGCGCGCGCCGCGCCACACGATGGTCCGGCCGAAGAATCCCGCGATCCAGAAAACGAATCCGGCGAGATCCTCGACCGGCAAGAGCAGCCAGAAGTTGCGGGCGCGCAGCACGCGCCAACCAACGGTGTACGCCGCCACGATCCGGCACGCGAGCGCAACCGCGGCCAGCGGCCACCAGCGCACGCCGGCCAGCAGCAGCAGCGCGGCCAGCGGAGTGGTCATGGTAAAAAACTGCCCCAGATAACCTGCCGGGCGCGAGCGCCGGGTGCTGCGCAGCCAGCGCAGCCGATGGGCGATGGTCGCCACCAGGCTCGGCGCGGCGATGTGATGTTCGATCACATAAGAAGAAAGAATCACGCCGTGCCCGGCATCGAAGGCGAGCCGGCCCATCTGGTAATCTTCCGCGAGAAAATCCTTGAGCCGCGCAAATCCGCCGATGGCCGCCAGCACCCGGCGCCGCGCGGCGATGGTCGGACCCACCGCGAAGCGCATCCCTTCAACCATTCGCGCCACCAGGATGCCGCCCATAAAATCGGCGTTCATTCCCGTCGCTTCGAGTTTCGACCAGAAGCGCCGGCCCGGCACGGCGCGATAGGGACAGGTGGCGATGCCGACGCGCTCATCCTGAAACTCGGCGGCGATGGTGCGCAGCATCGCCGGCGTCACGCGCGTGTCGCTGTCGCTCATCACCAGCAGATCGTGCGCGGCCGCGGCCAACAGACGATCCAGGCTGTAGACTTTCGGATTGGCGTAGAGCGGCTCGCCGGTGATCAGCACGCGCGACGGCACCTGGGGATATTCGCGGCGCAGTTTTTCCACCACCGCCAGCGCCGGATCGCGCGGGTCGCGCAACGCGAACAAAATTTCAAACGACGGGTAATCCTGCTCAAAAAACGTTCGCAGGTTGGACTCGATATCGCGGTCGAGCCCGGCAAGCGGTTTCAGAATGCTGACCGGCGCAGTCGCCCCAAGCACCGGCAGGCGCACAGCGAGGTAACGATGCGCCGCGATGATCGAAAGCAGCGAATACAGCGCGCTGATCAGCACAAAAACCGCTAAAACAAAATCCAATGCACCATGCGGCCGTTACCGCCGCAAAGAAGAAATCCCCGCATGGGTACATAGTTTACGCCAATTTGAAACGTGCCGGGTGAAGCAACCGCCGCCCTCCTGCTAACCTATTAACCTATGCCTCTGGCGCACGCGATTATTCTCGGCATCGTGCAGGGCCTCACCGAATTTTTGCCGGTGAGCAGCAGCGCACACCTGATCATCATTCCCTGGATTCTCAACTGGGACGATGGCGGACTGACCTTCGATGTCGCGTTGCACGTGGGGACGCTGGCCGCGGTGGTGGTGTTTTTCTTCCGCGACTGGGTGCAGATCATCGGGCAGGCGCTGGGAATCCGCAACGGCCCGGATCCGATATTGGCGAAAAATCGCGGCCTGCTGTGGCTGCTGGCCGCGGGCACGATTCCCGGAGCGATCGCCGGCGTGCTGTTCGAAAAACAGGCCGAAAGCGCGTTTCGCAGTCCTTATATCATTGCGACGGCCGCGATCGGCGTAGGCCTGATCATGTGGTGGGCCGATTCGGCCGGCCGCAAGCTGAAAGACATCGGCAAAGTTTCCATGGCCGATTCGCTGACCGTCGGCTGCGCGCAGGCGTTCGCCATTATCCCCGGCGTGTCGCGCAGCGGCAGCACCATTCTGGCCGGTCTGTTCCGCGGCATGGACCGCCCCACCGCGGCGCGATTCTCCTTTCTTCTTTCGACGCCCATCATCGCCGGCGCGGCCGCGAAAAAATTCTGGGACGTGATGAAGCACGGCGGCGGAATCCCGCACGACATGCAAATGGCGTTCCTCGCCGGCATCGTCGCCAGCGCGATTGTTGGCTGCCTGACCATCGCCTTTTTCCTGAACTTCCTGCGCCGCCGCTCGCTGGCCGTGTTTGTCTGGTATCGCATTCTTTTTGGCATAATGGTGATTGCTCTGGCCTTCTTCCGTGCGAGCGGGAGATGAAATATCTAGGACCCACGTCCCACCACCGGCTTAATGAAGCTGTGGCGGTAGTGTTTCTGCTCACCGGGCTGTTCGTTTTCTTCAGTTTCGTTTCCTACCAGCCTCTCGATCCCTCCTGGAACACGGCGAGCGGCGCGGCCAAAGCGGTCAATCTTACCGGGCGCGTCGGCGCGTTCACGGCCGATCTGTTCCTGCAAGTTTTCGGACTCGCGGCCTATGCGATTCCGGTGCTGATTCTGCTGCTCGGCTGGAAATGGGTGCGCTCCTCGCCGATCGAGGCGCCGAGCGCGAAGACCATCGGCGCGATTCTGCTGGTCACCTCGACGTGCACCGCTTTCGGAATCTTCGATTGGAAGGCGATCGCCGGCGTGGTTCCCGCGGGAGGGTTGGCGGGAACGCTGCTGGCCGATTACTTGACAGGGTCAATGAATCTGACCGGTGCGATTCTGGTCACCGCGGGATGCTGGATCGTTTCCCTTTACCTGGTTTCGACGTTCCGGATGTCACTGGTGGCCGCATGGCTGCGCGGACCCGCCGGGTTGCTTAAGACGATGATCGCCCGATTGCCGGCGTGGCGCCGCCGCAGCCGCGACGAAGGAGAAAAGACCGGCCGTTTCCGCGTGAAAAAACCCGCCGCGGAGCCGAAACCGGAAACTCCGCCGATTGTCGATCCGCTCGAACCCGCGCAGGCCAAGGTGGAAGTGGAAGACATTCCGATTCGCGCACTCGAAATCGCGCCGGAGCCTCCCGAGCCGGCGCCGGAACCCGCGCCGGAACCCATCGCCGCGCGGCCCTCCGTGTCCGCGCCGAAACAGCGCGCCGATTTCCAGATCCCTCCCACCGATCTGTTGAACGAACCGGCCGCGCGCAGCGCCTACGATAGCCAGGAACTCAAAGAGATCGCCGCGCGGATCAAAGCCAAATTCGAGGAGTTCAACGTCTTCGGATCGGTGACCCAGATCAATCCCGGCCCGGTGGTCACGACGTTCGAATTTAAACCCGAAGCCGGCGTGAAATATTCGCGCATTACCACGCTGACGGAAGACCTGTGCCTCGGCTTGCAGGCCGAATCGATTCTCATCGAGCGAATCCCCGGTAAGCCGACCGTCGGCATTGAGGTGCCCAATTCGAAGCGCGAAGTGATCAGCCTGCGCCAGATCCTCGAATCCGACGAATTTCACGATTCCGCTTCGCCGCTGACCATCGCTTTGGGAAAAGACATCAACGGACGAATCAAAGTGACCGCGCTCGACTCGATGCCGCATCTGTTGATCGCGGGTTCGACCGGATCGGGGAAGAGCGTGATGCTCAATTCGCTGATCATGTCGATTCTCTACAAAGCGACGCCGCGCCAGGTGCGGATGATCATGGTGGATCCCAAGCGCCTGGAATTCGGCCTGTACGAGGGCATCCCGCACCTGCTGACGCCGGTGATCACCGATTCGAAAAAAGCGACCAATGCGCTGCGCAACGCCGTGCTCGAAATGGAGCGCCGATTAAAACTGCTGGCCTCGCAAGGCGTGCGCAACATCGAGCAGTACAACAAAAAAGTTCGCACGCTTGAAGCGCAGCCGCGCAGCTTGTTCGAGGAAGAATCGGCCGAGGAGCCGCTCGAACAGATCCCCTACGTGATGATCGTGATCGACGAATTGGCGGACCTGATGATGCTGGAGCGGGCCAACGTGGAAGAAAGCGTCACGCGGCTGGCGCAGATGGCGCGCGCCGTGGGCATGCACCTGGTGCTGGCCACGCAGCGGCCCAGCGTGGACGTGATCACGGGATTGATCAAAGCGAATTTCCCCTCGCGCATCAGTTTCCGCGTAGCCACGCGCGTCGATTCGCGAACCGTTCTTGACGTGATGGGCGCCGAACACCTGCTGGGCAAGGGCGACATGCTGTTTCTGCCGCCCGGATCGTCGCGCCTGACGCGCGTTCACGCGGCTTACGTCAGCGAAGCCGAAACCAATCGCGTGGTGGAGTTCTGGAAGCAGCAGGCCGAGCCGGAATACGACAAGACGTTCCTGATCGCGCCGCCGGCCGACGACGAAGAAGGCGAGCCGGAGGATTTAGACGGCGCCGAAGATCCGATGTATCACGACGCGGTGCGAATCGTGGTCGAGATGGGCAAAGCGTCGACGTCCACGCTGCAACGCCGTCTGCGCCTCGGCTATGGCCGCGCCGCGCGGATTCTAGATATGATGCAGCGCGACGGAATTATCGGACCACCCGACGGGAGCCGTCCGCGCGAGGTTTTAAAACGGCCGGATTGGCTCGAAGAAGTCGTAAGATAAAAAAATGTCCCGTCGTTTTTTTCTCCTGCTGCCGCTGGCGGGGGCGTTGGCTGCAAAAACTCCGCGTCTGCTGGCGCGTGTTCCGATTTTCGGCTCGGATGGAAAGCCCATCGACCTGCGCCACTATCGCGGCCGCACGATCATCCTGATGATTTTTTCGACCGCCTGCAGCGATTGTATCCACATGATCGGCTTGATGAACGATTTGCAGCAGCAGCTTGGCGGCAGGGGCCTGCAAGTGATCGGCGCGGCCGGGGATCCCGTCGCGAAATACATGCTGGGGCCGTTTGTGCAGCGCTATCGCCCCTTGTTCCCGATCGGCTACATCGATAAAGACGCGATCATCAAAGTCGCCGACATTCCCGATGGCATGCGCCCGATCGTGCCGATTCTTCTGTTCATCGACAAATGGGGCATGGTGCGCGAGCAATACTACGGCGACCACCCGCTCATGAAAAGCGGCGAGCCGGCGCTGAAAGCGGTGGCGCAGGCGATCATCGGTCTCACGCCGGTGGCCGCGCGAGGATCGAAGTAACCTGGGAGCAGGAGGGCGCGATGGCGGTGATCGACTGGTCGCAATGTCCGGCGGTGGAGAGTGTGCCGGGAAAGGTGAGCGGCGCGTGGGTGTTCAAAGATACGCGCTTGCCTGTGGCGATCGTGATTGAAAATTTGGAGGATCTTAGCGTTGAGGAAGTGATGGAGCAGTTTGACGTGACCCGGGAGCAGATCGCTGCCGTGCTTGAATTTGTGGCTCGGAGCCTCCGCGTCTCGGAGGCGGCGCAGCCCCACCAGCCGGTCGATGCTCATTCTCTTTGACCTGGATGCGGATATGCTGCGTGTTTTGGTACTGGCACTATGGGCGGCTGGCAACGCCTCCTTTCTCGACGCGCAGCGGACGCCTGAGCCAGTGGCCACGTGCCACGACGTCTCGCTCGCACGTCCGGCGTATGGAGTTTCGTACCGTGGCTCTGTCAGGAACTCGGATTATGAGTTCTCAGCGATGGTCCCCGAGGGCTTCACCGGATGGGGCGCTGCACCCGTCGCACCGTTCCACGGATTCACGATCTACCTCGACGAGAGGGAAACAAGTTGCATCGTGTTCGAGATTCGCCTTCGCGTCGGAGATGTCTCGGCCGAGCAAGACGCCGCGCCGAACGAAGCGGCGCCAATACGCGTAAGGGTCGGTAACCGCAGCGGCTTACAGACTGTCGTCATCGGACGGCGCAGCGGTGTTGAGTATCAGAATGTGACGGTCACCCTCGAACTCCCGCGCGCCGGGTACACCAACGATGCCGAGATTGTACTGGTGACACCAATGAACGAGGTAGCCCGTACGAAACCCATTTTTTCGAAGTTCCTTGGATCGTTCAAGTTCAACTAACCTTGAACTCTATCCCCTGCGCGAGCGGCAATTCTCCACTCCAATTCACCGTCGCCGTCTGCCGGCGCATGTAAGCCTTCCACGCGTCGCTGCCTGATTCGCGGCCGCCGCCGGTTTCTTTTTCTCCACCAAACGCGCCGCCGATTTCCGCGCCGCTCGTTCCGATGTTCACATTGGCGATGCCGCAATCGCTGCCGCGCGCGCTCAAGAAAGTCTCCGCGGCCGTCAGATTGTTCGTGAAAATCGCCGAGGAAAGCCCCTGCGGAACGTCGTTGTGCCAGGCGATTGCTTCGTCTAAATTTTCAAACTCGATCAAATGCAGAATCGGCGCGAAAATTTCTTCGCGTACCACCTCCATCCGGTGATGCGACTTCACAATCGCCGGCTCGACGAAATTTCCATTCAGCCGCCGCCCGCCGTAGAGCACTTCCCCGCCCTGCTCGCGAATCCGATCGAGACCGCGCATCATATTTTCGACCGCGTCCGCGTCGATCAGCGGACCCATCAACGTCCCCGGCTCCAGCGGATCGCCGATGCGTATCTGCCGGTACACGCTGATCAGCCGTTCGGTCATCTTCGCGGCGATTCCGCGCTGCAAAAACAGCCGCCGCAGCGACGTGCAGCGTTGTCCCGCCGTTCCCACCGCGCCGAACAGAGCCGCGCGGATCACCAATTCCGGATCGGCATCGTTCATCACGATTACGCCGTTATTTCCGCCCAATTCGAGCAGCGACCGGCCCATTCTTTCGGCCACCACCTGCCCCACGTGATGCCCCATTCGGCACGATCCCGTGGCGCTGATCAGAGGCACGCGGCGATCGCGAATCAGACGCTCGCCGATCACGTCATCCTTGCCGATTACCAGGTTCAGCACGCCTTCCCAGTTATGCCGAGCGAGCACTCCATTGCAAATATGCTGCACCGCGATCGCGGTCAGCGGCGTTTTGAGCGACGGCTTCCAGATCACCGTATCGCCGCAGACCAGCGC
>Ga0335073_10009710_pt1 | contig 13511 bp, 12 predicted proteins | sample Lox_Sample_22_FD_207093 | JGI IMG/M metagenome (GOLD analysis project Ga0335073, IMG submission 207093) | Soil microbial communities from Loxahatchee National Wildlife Refuge, Florida, United States - Lox_Sample_2.2 | ecosystem: Environmental > Terrestrial > Soil > Wetlands | place: USA...
CTGGTGACTTCATCGATTGCAGCGCTGCCGTTGTAGATGAAATCATAGGGGGTGGAATTGATTGTGGACCGAACTCTTTTTCCGAAGGCGTCATAAACGAACAAGACACCCGTCTGGGTGTCCGGAGGGTGTCCGATGCTGCGCTCATTCGTGAACATGCCTCTCGTCAAATCGCGATGACTCCCCCTCGGCGGAGTGTGCCTACTCGACTCCATCCAGGCGGACACCTGGAACTGTGTTGCCGCCGGTCGCCGACAAACAAGACATACCATATGTTCATACACTTTAGACATTCTCTACACAACTTTTGATAGCAAACCTTCTGCCTTTCGATTCAATCAATTCCAGTAATGTTCCGCGGAACGGTCAGTAGACGCCCGAATCACTTACGTGACTCTGGGTAGCCGTGCGTAGTAATGCGAGTCGGTTAATGACTACTCCGATATGTCCCTGAAATGGAAGGTGATTGCGGCTGGTATGAGGCACATGATCGCTGTGCCAAAGGAAACAAGGGCAAACTGCCGAAAGGGAGCATTTTGCATAGGAAAGGCGCTAATAGGCCAGTCTCTAGGGAGAATTCCCGAAATGGGATAGAAGAAGTACCGCAACAACAACGCCTGCTCTAGGTGAAAACGCAAAGGGAGGGTTGTTAATAGCGCGAAGCAAGCGAACAGAACGCACGAACTCACAAGCGCAGTGAGCAGTGTTTTGCGGAGCGAGGAAATCGCCACCATACAAGTAGAGAGCCCAACGGAAAAGATGATGGTTCGGATCGCAACCCAAAGGACGGGCACGATAGCCTTCGACCAATCTCTAAAGTCAGAGCAAACGCATCCCCAAAGGAAAAGCGATGCTACGTAAGCCAAGGCCAGTGTGGCGACATGGAACTCTATAGCTATGCACTTTCCAAACAAGTATTCCACACGTCGTACTGGTTGCGTACAACTGACGCGTATCATTCCGTATTGACTATCAACGGCGACGCAATACGCGCTGAACACAATGATGAACAGCTGGAATAAAATTGGCTTCCACGACGCGAAGAAGAGATAGGGAATTATTTCGGCGACGGTCACCGACCCTAAATGGGATGACAGATGCTCGAAATAAAACAACTGAACAACAAACAACAAAAGAAATACGGGGATGCTTGCATATGCGATCAAGGAGATCCGGAAGGCATAAATCTTCGCAACCTCCGCTGCAATTAAGTTAGATAGTCCGGTTCCGCGGATGGTCGCCACTATTCAAGACCCTCCTTCATGCCTGAGCCATATTCTGAAACGTATGTGTTTTCCAGGCCCTTTGTTGCCGGCGAAAGTTCCAAAAGCGCTACTCCGTGGTTAACGATTGCTGCTGCAAGTTGACCGATGTCGTTGTGTTGCACTACGCACAGTATCCCCCTATCCGTCCTCACAATATCAAGTACAAACTCCTGCTTCGATAGGATCTCTTGAGCACGTTCCAGATCGTTGGAGCAGACAAGCATTCTAATCAAGTGTTGTGCTTCGGCCTGAATGTTCTCATCTCGAACAATGCGACCGCCCTTTATGAAGACGACCCGGTTGCAAACTCGTTCGATCTCTGACAGAAGATGGCTAGACACTAGTATGCCAGTCCCATGATCGGCCAGATTTCTCATCAACTCTCGGACCGCGACAATCGCAGCTGGATCGAGCCCATTTGTTGGCTCATCGAGTATGAGAACCCTCGGATTGTGTAAAATAGCCATGGCGATGCCAAGCCGCTGCTTCATCCCCGTGGAGTACTTCCTTACAGATTTGTTTGAGTCAGCACTTAACCCGACATGTGCCAGAGCGTCTCTGACAATACTGGTGTCCCAGTGTCCCCGCATGCGCGCCAGATAAGCGAGGTGATCCCGCGCTGTAAGCTCGGGATAAAAAGCTGGCGATTCGATGAGGACTCCAATCTTAGCGAGATACCGTTTCGGATCGTCCAGAAATGCGAGCCCGTCGATAGAGACGGCCCCGGAATTCGGTTTCAAGAGTCCGGAAATCATCTTCATTGTGGTGGATTTGCCAGCGCCATTAGGACCAACAAAACCTACGACCTCGCCCTCGCTAACCGAAAACGATACCCCGTCAACCACATTATTGCCGCCGAAACCTTTGACGAGACCTTCGACTTGAAGCAATTTCATATCTCGCCCAACCTTTCCTTAGAACCGAGTACGGCTTGGAATCCGGCTACCCCAAAACTCTTATGGTCTTAGAACGTCCTGACGGGGATCAAGCCTGCATCAGCTGCGATTGCAAAATCCTCAAGTGTGGAATATCGCATTGTCGGTTTCTTTCGTTTTATCCATAAGTGTCGCGTTGGGCTAATCAGTAAGCAGTCTATCGGTCCGCCGGTCGTACCCCTTCCGGTAGAGTGTCCCTCTATGTGTGAAGTTGCTAGCGAAATCAATCCGGTAGCTCGGTTCCGAAGTAGAAATCCCCAGCTGCAACAGCCGTGGTTACACGCGAAGCCAAAGTTCCCTCTTCTCAGTGTGAGTCCCCCGGGACCATAGCGGGCGACCTGTGGGGAACCGTTCACAAAACCAGCGGCGTAGAAACATAAGTTTGTTGGTAATGCGACAGCAATCCTATCAGCGAAATGCGCTACGATGGCTGCCAACAGGTCTTTGGGGGTCGTCCAACGCTTGCGTGCTATACACGTGAAGTCCTCGATGATGCTCGAGACAAGATGACCCCCGACGGCAGCAGGCCCACAGACCTGAACTCCGATTTGGACTTCCGGGAAGACAAATATCTTGAAAGCGTCGTCAAACCGTCCCAACATTCTGCAGCCATCGGGCGAAATAATTGATACCGTTGTACGGCTGTCCGCTGCCATGACGATCCACCGTGGAGACCAAGCAGTTGTTATCGTAGACATAGAAAAAGCACGGGGAACTGAATAATTTAGTTCATCACGTCTTCAATCAATTAGCCCCAAATTGCACAATTGCAAGTGGCGTTACAGCAGTGGAAAAATCCGCTGCAATCACCGACGCAAGGGACGTTTGGTTCGTCCCCGCTTTCGTTCTCCAGTCTGAGCCGACCTTCCGCATTGAGGACGGTGAAAGACGGATGATCCTGTGTCTCCGTATGTCCAAACGTCTCCAATTCATGGTTCATAGCGTGCCTCCTTTCTAGTTCCCCGTGTCAAAGGTCATTAAATCAGCAGATCCCCGTCAACGTGTTGAACTGAGGCCTTTCGCACTTGACCACACAGCTCAGTAGCGCCATCTCTGCTGCGCTCTGATACAGCGTGCACATTGTGGCATCCGTCGATAGCTCCTTGCCAGCGACGGCGCGGCTAGCTGCCACGCAGCCGCCAGCACATATGTATTTAGCCCAGCATTGCTGGCACCCGGTTCTAGTTACCACGTTGTTCTGTCGATACAGGGAGATAACAGAGACAGGGCAGGAAAGACCCCCTTGGGCAACTGTACCCATCGCGTAGGTGTCATCCTGCAATAGACCAACGCACGGATAAATGAAGCCATTCGGTGCAACGGTAATTAAGTTCATCCCAATCTCGCATTTGGCCAACAACGGCTGTCGATTGTAAATACGATTGTGCTCTAGCTTCTGCAGTGCCTCATCGCGACGCAAACGTGGGTCGTTGAGACGAGTCAGTTCCTCGTTGAATAATTCTCGTTGCAATGACACGAATTCGTCGACGTTGGACCTGGAAAGCGACAAAGGAAGACCAGACGGTAGAACAACAGGAGAAAACTCTACACGAATGTCACGGAACGCGCTGCGCAATTCATGGAGAAAAGCTCGCAAGAAGGGCAAGTTGTAAGGCGTGCACGTCACGCGCACAGAAACAAACTCCGGTCCCAGTTCCGACCAGAGTTGGCCTAAGTGTTCCATTGCCTTCGCGAAGGATCCTCGTCCGGATGAAGTTGGCCTTTGCATGTCGTGAACCTCAGCAGGGCCGTCCAGGCTGACACTTACACGAACACTGTGCTTTCTCAGCATGACAATAATCTGCCCGTTGAGTACGGTCCCATTCGTAGTAGCGCTCAGCGCGACTTGACGGGATGCTTTCGCGCTTTCGTGAACGATCGTATCGACCGCCGAGAGGAGCTGTGGATGCAGCAGGGGCTCGCCTCCCAAGAGATGAACGAATGTTCCTTTCGCTGAATGTGCAAAAAACAGCTCAGCCGCTTGTCTTACGGTGCGCAACGACATAAAAGCCGGAGCGTCCTTGTTGTTGAACGCACCTTGGTTGGCGTAACAATATCTACATGACAGGTTGCACGAACCGCTTATCACCAGTTGGAGTACAACCAGTTCACGGCCATCAACAAACGCGTTCCGTTGCTGTAGCAGTCCTCCAAGATCATCGTTGCTCAGCTGAGGCTTAAAGAATCCCATTTCTTCCAACTCGGCTAATCCTCGACCTACGCCCGCCGATTCGCAGGAAGCCGTCAAGTCTCTCCTTGAACGAATGTCGGCGCGGACGGCGGTAGCGAAGGACTTCGCTATCCGCGCGATCAGCATGCTCTCCCCGCAAAATAGGTAGGCCTGATTGTGCCATTCGAACACGTGTAATGTAATGTTGTCGGAGACGGATTTGCTTTCAGGCATGAGCGACTCCAGCAAAGTGCATCGGGGAGATCGAAAGCAGTTGTCGAATTGTACTTGCTTGCGGTGAGACCATGAGGCTGGCATAAAGCCTAAGGCAGTGATCTTGATACACCCGTGACATCCGGCATTCAGCAGTAGAGGGGATAGTCGGACAGCCGGAATGAGCAATAGCCTTGGCTACGCAACCCCCGGAACACAGGTACTTAATGTCACAATGATTGCAAGCTGGCATGTTATCCACCAGGCGGTCTTCTGGCTGATAACAGGTTATCGGGATGAAGTCGTCAGAAACGTGCCCACAGCGAAACTCCAAGCGGTCAAACAGATGGTAACAGGAAGAGAGCGAGCCATCAGTGTTGATGCTGACGCTCCTAAAACCAGAACCACACGTGTATCGCTTGGCTCGCCGCTGGTGTATTCCATGTAGGTCCCACCAGATTTGCGGATAGTACCGGCGGGCTCGTGGGCTGTCGAACTCCTCAAGGATAAACTTGCGAAGGGAAGAAAACTGATCATCCAATGCGGAAAAGTCCTCTTCGTTTAGGACATATTCGGGATCGCCAGCTACCCAATCCACTTCCTTGCACCACACAATGGGTATACCGAGATCCCAAATGGCGCGATAATTCTCGAAAAGGTGTTGAGAAGTCCGGTGAGTTACAGTCATGCGTGCACGAGGTACAAATTCAGGAAAATAGCTCTGTGTATTCGCCAAGTAGCTGGGCAGATGTCTACTGATCGAAGAGAACGACCCCATTCCGGAACGAAATACTCTGTAAGCATCATGGCACTGCTCGTCTCCATCTAGACTAACGTTGACGGCTACTCGGTACCGTGCCAAAAGGCTGGAAGCCTCTGGCGTCAACAAAGTACCGTTTGTGGTCGTCGCGAACAGAACGGATCGCTTTAGCCTCTGCATTTGCCCGCTTGTAAAGCGAAGTACAAACTCCAAGACGTTCATATTCAGGAGCGGCTCCCCACCCCAAAGTACGATAGTTAAAGGATGCGAAGCACTGGATCTCGAAATTAGAAACTCTACACTCTGTTGGGCGGTCTCTTTTGTCATGAAGCGAGGTGCGGACGTTTCGATTCGCTCAGCGTAGCAATAACGACATGACAAATTGCACTCGGTTGTGAGGCTCAGGTACACCTCATGGATATCTACTGATGAATTGGTGCCAATGCTGGGGTGGTGGGGCATTTGCAACGTCGAGTCTAGTCTCATCATTTCTTTGATCTGTCGAAGCACCGTTTCGAGGCACTCTTTCCCTCGCGACTCGCCGAAGATAACCCGCGCCTGGTCAATTCCATGTATCTTAACCTTGTTTAGAAAATCAGAAATGTCATCGTCAACCTGCACCATTGCCAACGATTTGCCGTTGAAGACGAAACGCTGTCCTGCCTCAGAGAAGGGTCTCAAAAACGAATACTCATTCTCCATCGGATGAACCCGCTTGATTTGAATAAAACCCATACTGCCTTTGAGTTTGGAAGTTTGCTTCGCGGACTCCGGGGGCCCACTATCTCTTTCAGTTCTCAGCTTAGGCCGGACATTAGTCGTGTGAGACGGTGGAAATCAATGTTCTAGATCACATTCTGAGGTGATCCAAGTCACTCGCAGATCTCCTCCGACTGGACAGCAGTTTTGGCACCTCGTCAGGTTGTGTAAGAGGACAACTACCATCGGCAGTGCTTCGACTCGGGGCGGAGCCCGGCTCGTAGAACTAGAAATCTGACATCCCCCGGATAGCTGAAGAATAAGCCGAGGCGCAAAGGTCAGTGTCAAGGCTCTTAGACCGCGAAGGCGGCGCGCGAAGCGCGGCCTTGACACAGACCGGGCCTCGGCTACGCTCTGGCTATCCGGGGAATGTCATTTTGGAATTGCAACACTAGAGCCCAAGACTCAAACCTTGACCAATCTGATGCGTGTGCGTGGTTTGTGGTTCTATCTTGTGCGCTACTGGCTCCGGTTGAATCGCGGGCGAATGGGACACGTCTCGGCTGAGTGCTTGTCCCAGCGTCGATGCATTATTCGTATAAATCTGCGCGTCATAGCGTCCACGCGAGACCGAGACATAGGCCATGCGGCTGTTGAGCAGATCTTTAGCGTCCAACTCGGTGTCCACGTGAATAAGGACACGGTCGGCAGTCTGTCCCTGGCTGGAGTGGCTGGTCATGGCGTAACCGTGGTCGAGATGCAGATTCTGGCGCGGATCGAGTTCCAGCGCGCGGCCACCGTCCATGTTCAGGCGTAACCGCCCATCTTCGCCGATGCTCTCGATGGTCCCCAACTCGCGGTTTGCAACTCTGAGGTTGTTGGTCGGCGCGGTGAACTGAATGCGGTCGCCTACTGAAAAACTCCGCATATCCTCGCGGAAGACCGAGACGCCCTGCTGTCGGCGTGGATCGTAAGTGCGCTGCGTGCCATTCTGCAGCTCGACTGTCAGCCGGTTTTTCGGAACGTCGATGCTCTTCACTTGTGCGTATGCACCTTTCCCGATCCCGGTCTCCTTCGATGCGCGCGAATAGCGCAGCACGTCCCACACCTCATAGCGTTCGGCCCAGGTGCGGTCCGCGCCGGTGAGGTCTTGGCGCGGCACTAGCGTCCTGATGCGGTGCTCCTCGTCGCTGACGAGGCCGCTCCGCTGCAACTCCGCATGGACGCGCTCGTTGATCTCCATGCGAGAGCGATTATCGGGGGAAATCACCAGGGTATTCTCTGGCGATTTTGCGTAGTTCTTCGCGATGGCGGCGATGCGCTCGTCGTGGCCTTGAATCTCGTGGACTCGGCCCTGCCGGTCAAGATTTTGAATTGCTTCCTGTACTTCACCCCGCGCCAGTTGCTCGACTACCTGTTTCAGTTCTGGGTCTATCTGGCGCACGACCTCTTCGAGCTTCGCCGTTTTCATACCGGCGTCCTGGAGCTGCGCGAAGGGCCTCCCGGCCTCGACCGCCTCATGTTGCCGCCGGTCGCCGACGAGCAACACACGGTCATTCGCATGCAGCCGGTTCAGAAACTCATGCACCTGCCTGGTCGATGCCAGAGAGGATTCGTCGAGTACATAGAGCCGTTTCTCCCCGCTATCCGGCTGCTGTCCACGTACCAGGTGCTTCTGTAGTGTGGATGTCTCGATGCCTGCTTCCCCGAGTTTCTGCGCCGCGCGGGACGTGGGCGCGAAACCTTCCACCCTGAATCCCTCGGCTTCCGCGCCTTCGCGGATCACGGACAGAGTTGTTGTCTTGCCCGCGCCTGCGATGCCATCTAAACCGACAACCTTCTCCCGCGAAAGAAAGATTTCGTCTACTGCCTGGCGCTGCGACGCATTCAGTTCGGGGTGGCGGTCTTCCGTAGCGATACGCACTGGCGGCGAGACTAGCATTGGATCGGCGTAGTCACGCCGATTGCCTTCCTGCATCTGGCCGACGATCTCACGCTCCATGCGTACCATGGCGGCGGTTGTGTACTGTTTGCCAGCACCAACGTGCGAGACTTCGCGGAACTCCCCGGCCTCGATCCGGCGCTCGAACTCATGCCGGACCTGGGCATAGGTGGTTTCTCCCATGCCGCGCACCAGCGCTGTTTCAAGGATCGCGCGGCGGTCCTGTATCGCCGATCTCTCGAAGACATGATCGCGCGCCCATGTCACGGCCTGCTTCGCCTGAACCTCTGGTTGCGGTATCTGATATTGCCCATGTTGGCGCGCCTGTGCGACGACGCGGTCCGCCTGATGCCCGTACTGTGCGGCTAACTCGCGGTGCCTCTGTAAGACTTCTCCAGGCGACAGCAGTTCCTTGCGGTCGCGCGTATGGTGGGCCGCGATCTGCGCCGCTGCGGCGCCGTCAAATCCTTGTTCTCGGAGATGGTCTTTGATCTGTTCACGTCGCGGACTGGAAGCCTCCAGATATTCCTTCGAGTAGCCTCGAATCTCTGGCTGTCCATGCTTGCCGCGCTCCAGCTCATAGCCCAGCTTTTCCAGATGCAGAGCCAACTCGGATCGGTAGACCGCCGTGGCGTAGCGTTGTGACACGAACATCTCATGCGGCTGCAAAGCTCGCACCTGTTTCCCGCTTTCAGGACTGCTCTCGCGCTCGGTCATGTTGAAGATCACGGCATGCGTATGAAGCTGGGGCGCAGCATAGCCATCGACAGGCCGCGCCGTGTCGTGCTCGAAAGTGGCGGCGATGAATTTTCCGGTCGTTTCGGGGGAATGGACATTGCCGATCCGCGCCTGCGTGTATCGCTCAAGTTCCTGAAGTGCCGCGCGTACACTCTCCCGATGGGCTTCCCGCACCCGATCATCGCCGCCCACAAGCGCGGTGAGCGATACCGACTTCGGCGCAGAGAACGTGGCGTCCCAGCCCGCGCGATGCTCGGCGCTTGTGACCTCTCTGCCAAATTTGCCTTCATAGGTTCTCGAAACTTGATGCCGCACGAGCTGCTCTTCGGTGTGCGGATGTTGGCCTTCACTCAGTCGTGCAAAGTGCTCAGAACCAACGCCACCTTGCAACCCCCACTGCTCGGCAAGTCTGCCTTGCCATTGGCTATGACCCTGCTGATCGCGGCTCCAGTAGTTCTGTTCCTGCGAGGCAAACTCCCGCACATGGTAGGTCTGCGCCTGGCTGGCTGACAGCGGTTTCGAGATCGTGAGCATACCGAGCGCTCCTCAAGCCTGAAGTGTTGTTCTTGGCAATCTGTCTCTTATTCGATTCCCTTCGTCTTCTCCCACGCGAACGCCTCTTTGGGTTTGGTCTCGGGCGCACCGATGGTCGAACCATTGATGGTCGAACCAAAGAGCGCGAGCATCGGCGGGGTAGGCTTCTTCGGCGGATCGGCGGGAGCATTCGCGGGCACGGATGGCGCTGGTTTCAGCGCGATCTTTGGCATCTGTCGCTGCGAAAATCTCGGCAGTCGAAATCGGATTCTGCTCATCTTTGTCCTCCATCTCTCGATCAAACTTGGCCGAGGTCGGCCCCATTCGATCGCCTCCCTATCCCGCCCTTTGTGTGAGGACCGGTTCTGCAACACACTCCGCACAGCCAGCAGCAAAAGGAACATCGCGGCTACCCAAAGCAACGGCGTCAAGAGCGAAAAACTCCTAGGAAAAGGCATGGCACTCATGGCATACGAGCTCTTTGGTTGCCCTCGCGGGCGAAGAAGTCATCAAGCAGTTTGCGCGCCTGCTGAAGCTTTCGTGCGTCTGCCTGGTCGCGAATTTTGAGGACCGAATCAGGCGACAATTGTCTGCCTTCCGATGTCGCTTGAGACGCCGCATGGAACAGATTCAAGAGCGCGTAACGCACCGCCCAGACTTCGGCCAATACCAGTTCGGCGGGATCGGCGGGCCGCTGTCGCGCAGCGCACAGAGCAGTCCCGCGCAGCCACTCGGAGAGAGCCTGCCCCGCGCCTTCGGCGGCAGCTTCGATCTCGGCCAGTTCTTCGGGAGTCAATCTTGTGGCCGCGGTCTTGGTGCGGAAGCCGGGCTTTGCCTCTTCTCCGAACGGCAAACTGGATTGGGGATTAGCTGGAGCGCGAGGACTACTCATTGGACGAACCACCTTGTTGCACTACTGCGATTGATTCCGCTGCGATTAAGCTGCGTAATTGCTAGCTCACGGGAAGCTCTTGCCCTTCAACGCGTTTACGTGATCGACGATAGGCACCGCTTTGTCGCAAACAAACATCATCCGTTCGATATTGCAGTCACCCAGCGGAGACTAATTTTGTTGACGCAGCTAAAGTTAACCTGCGTAAACATCGAAGCGCTGTCTGGCGCGCCGCAGTTCCCAACTTGGGGGTGACGTGTCCCCACTTCTTCCGGTGCGAAGCACCGCGTTCTTACAACTCGCCATACTCAAGAGCCAGCGCGTCCCACAGGCGGCGTACTTGCGGAGCCTGCCACGCGCGTCGAAACAGCTTCTTGATGGACTGCCAGTCTTCGCCACGAAAGTTAAACGTAATTCCGTTGTCACCAGCGCGAAAATTCACGCCGATTTCGTCCTTCTCGTCAGCCACCGTGTACGCGAGAAAATAACGGCCATTCCAGGAGATCAGCGCCCGCCTTACATCCAGTCGTTCTAGGATCGTCCTGAATTCCGAAATCTTTGGGTATCCCTCCACGGGATAGAGCGGCGCAAGTCTTCCGGGGAAGGACAACCAAACGGAAAAGCCCTCGCTCGGCGAGCGCACGAATTCGAGACGGTAGTCGCCTTCTTCAAATTTCGGTAATGGCGGATTCAACGGAGCGTCCATTCCCCCCGCCGAAGAGTTCGGATCTTGCAAGGGCTTACCATAGTGAAAATAGTGGCCGCGGGCGCACACGCGCCACAGGGTCGGCCAGAACGGCCGAAGCGCCTCGTTTAGCCTCTCGATATTGGGGAAGTCTAGCTCGTCGAGGAGAAAGTAGAGGTTCCGGGCGACAAAGATGGGTCTCGGCCGCTCTTCTGTCGGGTTTTTTAACATCCGAATGGTGTGGGTGACGGCGCGCCGAACATCGTCGCTTCCGATCTCTTCCGGTTTCTTCGCTTCGGCTTGCCGATCGGGCGGGAGATGTGCGACGAAGAAAGAGTCCAAATGGGTCTTGTTTGGTTTGCGAAGCAAACCGTAAACAGCCTGGAATGCCTCAAGGATTCCGGCAAGAGATTCATATGAAATCTCCGTCTGTGCGGTGTTGGCAAATCTCTCCACTCCGTGCAGACAGAAATAGGCAACGGCGGTCCATTCTGCTTGCGAGAGCGGGAGCTTTGAGTCTGCCTTTCGGCGAATCATTAGCAGAGAATCGGTCGGCTCGGTAAGCAGACTTACCAGCTCAAGTCGTTCTTCTTTTGAGGACTCAAGAAGCTGCTTTGCCGCCTCCGATGTGGAAACGGGTTCGCCGCTCTTCATGGACATGAGCACCTTTAAGCCCTCAAGCTTTAAACGCAGAGCCTCGGAAATACGAATGGAGATCACTGGCTGCTGCGCTATCGCTGCCTTCTCCGTCGTGAGCTCTCTTTCGGTCAATTTCGCCTCCTACGCGTAACGATACAGCTTGACTATATGTGTACACCTGCGCTACCGTCAAGGGCAATGTCGTCCACGAGGGGCGGATGAGTCTCCCCTCAGGAGTAGATGAACCATGCCCCAGCCAATCGTGATGAAAAAACCAGCCATGCCTCAGCTCGTCAACACGCGCAAGGCCGCTGAGATTCTCGGACGTTCAGCAGCAACATTGAAACGATGGCGCGCCGAGGGAGTCGGGCCGAATTGGATAGAACTGCAGGGTCGGGTTAGTTATGATGTAAATGTTCTTTTGGAATACATCCAGAAGAACACACGAGTTGCTTCCGTGCGGGCTGCAATGGAGGAAGCTCGTGAAGCTGTTTAAGAAAGCGAAGTCCAAGTTTTACTGGTATGACTTCACGGTGCGCGGACAGCGCTACCGTGGGTCAACCAACGAAACAAAAGCGGCCAGGGCGGCAAAGGTTGCTGGTCTGAAACTCGGCCATGTAGTCGAGAATACAGATCCGCTTCCCCAAAAAGCTCCTGTGTTGCTGGAGTTTTCCCGGCGCTTCCTGGAATGGCTGGACAGGGTCAGACTGGAAGACAAAACCAAAACCTACTACCGCGATGGCTGGCGCCTCCTCAAGACGACAACCGTCGTGAACATGCGATTGGATCAGATCACTAGGGACGTTATCGAAACATTGAGGTTCTCGGGCGCGTCCTCAAATGCCAATTGCGCGCTGAGAACGTTAAGAAGAATGCTGCACAAGGCGGAGGAGTGGACACTGATTCGCCACGCTCCGAAACTCAAACTGATGAAGGAATACGGACGTTCACTCAGGCTTGACGATGAAGCGGAAAAGAAATTGTTGGCGGCCGCTGCTGCCTGCAATTGGCGGAAACGCAGCCTTCAACTTTTCCGAGACATCATCATCTTGATGCGCGATACCGGCATGCGGAACGAAAGAGAGCTTTACCGGATGCGCATCGAGAACCTGGATTGGGAGAATCGCGTGATCTTCGTCCCCGACAGCAAAACCGAAGAGGGACGTAGACGCGTGCCAATCAGCAATCGCGCTTTCGACATTCTGAAAGCACGATGTGGCACGAAGCGCGAAGGCTGGGTTTTCCCTTCAAAACGCGCTGAGTCCGCTCACCTCACTACGATGGCGAAGAGATTTCGCGAAGCTAGGAGAAAAGCGGGGCTTCCCGAAGATCTTGTCCTGTATTGTGGGCGGCATGATTACGGCACGCGGATTCTGAAGAGAACCGGAAACCTGGCTGCCGTCATGAGAACCATGGGACACAAGGATGTGAAGACTGCGATGCAGTATCAGCATCCTGAGCTAGAGATCGTGCGCGCTGCGCTCGATCAGGACACAGCGGTAGAGAAACGGGCGTAGCCGGATTGAGTTACGGCACACTTTACGGCACACCCAAAACATCGACTCCGGTAAGTGATTGAAAAGGTGGTGAGCGCGGAAGGAATCGAACCTTCAACCTACTGATTAAGAGTCAGTTGCTCTGCCAATTGAGCTACGCGCCCACGGTGGGAATCGTGCGACAGGACGAAACAAAAATTATAACATCCATCCACTGCGTGCGCTGATCGCTTCGCTCAATCTCGGATGTCCTCAGCCGCGCGCACTTGCCGGTAGGAAGCGAAGCGGCGGAGAAACCAAACTTCGCGTTCCTCGCGCAAGCCGGATCGGAATTCCGAAAAATGCGATTTCGGAGCGCAACAACAGAACCACCATGGAGACATGGCAACTCAGCCGCGACGAGGTTCAGATCGCGGCCGACGCGCTTCCGATTTTCACGAGCGCTGGCGAATTTCGGCAGCCAGACTGCCGGATTCGCTCGTCGCAGGACGCCGAGGGGGTAACGGTTGAACTACGACCGCAGGCCGATGCTCGATCGTGCCG
>Ga0335073_10009712_pt1 | contig 13511 bp, 10 predicted proteins | sample Lox_Sample_22_FD_207093 | JGI IMG/M metagenome (GOLD analysis project Ga0335073, IMG submission 207093) | Soil microbial communities from Loxahatchee National Wildlife Refuge, Florida, United States - Lox_Sample_2.2 | ecosystem: Environmental > Terrestrial > Soil > Wetlands | place: USA...
TTCACGGTTTGCCATTTTTCGGCGCCGGCACCTTGTAGCGGGGTTTCGAGCTTTTCACTACCCTGCGCGGAGAAAATTCCATGCTCCGCGTTAAGCGGCGGCTTGCCCGCTTTGTCGAGCGGATGCATCGGGACAATGCCTAGCTGGCCGTTCTGGCGGACGAAAACCGCTGTGGAAGCGCGATAGAGCGGGTGCGGCGGATTCACGCGGGGAGGCGGGCGCCGGTTCGGAACGCCGCCGTGACCGTAGTTGTTGTAGTAGAGCGGCGGCGAGTAGAACCAGCCACCGCAGCCAGCGTCAAAGAGCCAGCCACCGTAGTGGTAGGGAGCCCACCCCCAAGGCGCGAAGCTGGCAAAGGTCCAGCCGAAGCCGGGATCCCAGAACCAATTCCCGGAACTAAACGGTGACCAGCCCAAGCCGGCGCCGAACGGCTGCCAGCCAAAGCCGTAACCGCCGCAGGAGAACCAGTTTCCGTAGAGGGACAGATCAGCGAAGCCGGGGAGGTAGGAGCCCGCGGCGGTATATTGCATTGACGTGCTGGTGGCGTTGGAAACCGTGTCGATCCGGCCCGAAACCCAATGGTCGAAATCGTCTTCCTCGGGAAGGCGATCGATGGCCACGGCAGTTTCGCGCGCTTTCATGGCCAGCGACTGGCCCTTGGCCAGCTGAGTTTTTTCGTCATTGTGAAGGACGATGAGGCGGCCAGAGAGGACGTCAACATTGCTGCCGTCATCGTAATTGTTCATTCGGAAAGAAGTTTTGGTGCCGGCCTCGATGGTGAAATCGCCGCCCGTTACGCTGAAATAGTCATCGCCAGCGGGATTTACGTAAAAGGACGCGGAACCCTGACGAAGCACGAGACGGGTGGTGCGTGCTCCGTCGTTGAGAGAAAGATCGTAAAAATCCAGGACCGTATTTTCGTTCAGGAAAGCCATCGCGCCGTTTTCAAATTCGACTTCGGCGCGGCCGTTATCGGTGGCTACGACGTAGCCTTGGCGGATGGGAAGATTGGCCTGCGCGGTTTCCCAGGTGGCTTTGGAGTCCGCGAGCGGATCGCCGTGGGCTGCACGGGTGAAGCGAACGTCGCCCTGCACGAGGCTGAGGCGAATGACGCGCGCGTGGCTGGAGTCAGCTGCGGCAGGCTGGGCCAGGGCGAAACAAACGAGCGGCGCAAGGGTCAGGGCCAGCTGGCACATAACACGAAATTTCATGGGCCACCCCCGGTCGGGACTCTCCAACTGTTAGACGGACGTAGCACGAGGCCAGTTACGGCCGGTCGCAGCATAGTCCCGCCGCGAGGAACGCGGGTCAAGCGGTTCGTTTGCTGGCGAGTGCAGCTGAGCGGACCCGGCGGTGCGGACAGGTAAAACGTTTGCCGATGTGCCGCATCCAAAACAAAACGGTATTCGATGGTTGACACGTTTGCGATGAATAGCTAGTTTCGAGTGGACGAATTTCCGCAGGATCGCGAGGGGTCCGCAAGGCAGTGAGGCAGACGTGTGACTTGGGTTGAATTGGTCTGACAGAAAAATGATTGAAGCTTAAGAAAACCTTGGGGGTGTCAGATGTGGCGCGTACAGAAATTGTTCGCAATGCTAGTAGTGTTGCTGATCGGGTTGGGGGTGGGAGTAGCCGCGTATGGACAAGGTGGGGCGACCGGGGCCATCAGCGGCACGGTATTAGATTCCAGCGGTGGAGCGATTGCATCCGCAGAGGTACAAATCATTGATTCGCGTACGGAATCGGTAGTACGCAAAGTTACGTCCGGACCCGAGGGGATTTTCGCAGTGCCACTGTTGCCGCCGGGCAACTATTCGGTGGTGGTGAACAAGTCCGGATTTGCCGAAGCGAAAGCGACGGACATTGAAGTGCGGGTGACCGAAACGACCAGCGTGACTGTAACGCTGAAGCCGGGCGCCGTAGCCGAAACAGTGCAGATCACCGCGCAGGTCACGCAGGTCGAGACGAGCAATGCGACAACCGGGCAATCGTTGGGGACCGCGACGGTGCGCGAACTGCCGCTGGCGACCCAGAACTACCAACAATTGCTCACCCTTTCGACCGGCGCGCAGAGTGATTTGAACAGTGCGTCGCAATTAGGCCGCGGCAGTGTGAAGTTGTTCGTGAACGGACAGCGCGAAGACAACAACAATTTTCTGATCGACGGCATCAGCGCCACGGATTACAACGTGGCGCAAGCGACGTATGTGCCGCTGCCAAACCCGGATGTGATCCAGGAATTCAAAGTGCAAACGTCGCTGTACGACGCGAGCCAGGGGCGGGACGGCGGAGGGAACGTCAACGCCATTCTGAAGTCCGGGACCAAGGAGTTTCACGGAGACGCCTACGAGTTTTTCCGCAACACGGATTTGAATGCGAACGATTTCTTCCTAAACCGCGAAGGGCTGACCCGGCCGCAAATCAATCAGAACATTTTCGGCGGTAGCCTGGGTGGCCCGGTAGTAAAAGAGAAGCTGGGCTATTTCTTCATGAACTATCAGGGAACCCGCCAGAAGAGCGGCGATTCTCCCGGAACGATTATCAGCACGAACATTCCGTTGTTGCCGGCGGTGCGGTCCGTCGCCAATCTAGAGAGTGCTTTCGGGTTGCCGAGTATCGATCCCGTGCTGGCCAACGCAAATAGCACCGGCCTGCTCCAGATTCAAGATGCGACCGGACAATTCGGGCCGAAGGGCGGCGATTTCTTGATCCCCTCGGGACAAGTTGCGCCAGGTTGCACCGCGGGCTGCACGCCGGGGCTGACCAATGGCGCCGTAAACACGGGGACGTTTACGGTCAGCAAACCGGGGACATACAACGATGACCAGTTCACGACGAACTGGGACCGCGAGTTTCGCAGCGGGCAAGACAAGGTGCAGGTGCGGTTCTTTTTCTCGGATTCCGAGAGCGTGTTGCCGTTCGGCGGAGGCGACCTGCAGGAATCGCTGGGCAGTACGCTGGCGAGCAGCATCAGCTCCGCCTCGCTGAATTTTCCATTCGACACACCGGTGCACGCCCGCTTCTTGAATGTCACCGAGACGCACCTGTTTTCGCCGACGTTGGTCAACGAATTTCGCTTTGGATTTGTACATATCAACGACCAGTTGAACAACACGGCGCCCGTGACGGCCCAGGACATCGGTATCGACCGCCCGACCAACAATGTGACCGACTCGATCTATAAGTTTGTGCTGTCCACCTCGGGATTCGAGATCGGCCCGGCACCCTTCGCGAACCAGCACCAGGACCAGAACAACTTCGACCTCACCGATACGCTGAGCTGGGTAAAGGGGCGGCACGTGCTGCGATTTGGCGGCGAGTACACGCGGGTGAATTTAGACAAACTTTTTCCGCAGGTGTTCAACGGCGAGCTGTTCTTTACGAATACGCCGAGCGGCGGACCCATCGGCACACCGACGACCGACTTCCAAAACTTTCTGTTGGGAGCGCCGCAATTCAGCTTCGGCGGCGGCGGCGTGTACAATCATGCCTACCGCAGCAACAACTACGCCGTGTTCGCGCAGGACGACTGGAAGATCCGCAACGACTTGACGCTGAATCTCGGTTTGCGAACTGAGATTTTCGGAGCCTTTTATGACCAGGATTGCCATATCGGAAATCTCGATCCGAACTTGGCCAATGCCGGGCAATTCCCGTTTATTTATCCTTCCTGCGTGAAGGGCTTGAATCTGGCGGGACTGACGGGCGCGGCGAGCAACACGACGCTCAACAACAATTATTCGACCGGACTGGGGCCGCGAGTGGGATTGGCCTACGACTTGTTCGGCCATCACACGACGACGATCCGCGCGGGAGCCGGGATTTATTACGTGCGCGAGGATGTGGGCGATGTGGACCAACTCTCGTTCCAAACGCCGTTTTTGCCGGTGGCGTTCGGCGGCGGTGGACCTGGTAGCCTGGGCAACTTCTTTTTGACCGGTGCGAATGCGCTTCCGCCGGGAGGTACGCTGGACCCCGCGTTTGTGCCCTGCCTGAGCACGTTCGGCGGCTTTCCGGGGAACGACACGACACAGGCGGCCATTTACAACAACGCGACGGGGAGTGGATGCCCTGGACCGTTGGCCACTGAAGGGATTTTCGGTCTGGCAGTACCACGGCATTTCGTGGTGCCCAGCACGCAGCAGTGGAACCTGACGGTGCAGCGGGCGCTGGGTAAACAGTGGGTGCTGGAAGTAGGTTACGTCGGTACGCACACCGTGCATCTGCGCGAAACGCGCGACAATCTGGAAGCGCAGGAAGCCAGCCCGACGAATCCGATTAATATCAGCAGCCCGTTTTGCCCAAACAACGTCTGTGTCATCACCACCAACACGTTCGACAACGCCGTCGCTCGTTCGCGGGCACAGGGCATCAACGGTTATGCGGGATACCAGTTGTTCGCGGATGATGCCTATTCGCACTACAACTCGCTCCAGACGACAGTGTCGCGCCGTTGGGGCGCCGGTTACTTCCAGGCGGCCTACACCTTCTCGAAGTCGCTGGACGCGACGTCGACCGGGAACACGGCGTTCAACACCGCGTTCAACAACGAGACAACTCTCGCGGATTCCTACGGCCCTTCCGACTTTGACCGTACGCACCGCCTGGTGGTCAGCTATCGCTACGAATTGCCATTCTTCAAGGGAGTCGAGGGCGCCAAGGGCGAGCTTTTGAGCGGTTGGGCGCTGAGCGGCATTACGATTGTGCAGTCGGGCCTGCCGTTCTCAGTGCTGGATTCCGGTGCAGGAACGGCGTTCCTCGGCGCTGGATTTACTCCGGGAACCCTCACGGGAAGCCTGGCGAGTGGCGCAACTATTGGAAGCGGCTATAGTAGCGGGAGCATCGGCAGCCGTGTGACCAACGGCTATTTGAATCCGGCTGCCTTTTCGCCGGCGTCTCTACTCTATCCGACGATCTGCGATCCGGTGAACAATCCCAATTTTTGCACCACGGGCTTTGGAGATCTGGCGCGCAACACGTTCCGCGGTCCCGGGCAACAGAATTGGGACTTCTCGCTCATCAAGAATTTCAAGCTGACCGAGAGGCAGAGCCTGCGGTTTACGGCCGACTTCTTCAACTTGTGGAATCATCCCAACTTCGGAAACCCGACGGTGAATGACGTGGAAACCATCGGCGGAGCGAACAGTCCATTCGGGAAAATCACTAGCTTGGTGGGAACACCACGGTTGATTCAGTTCTCGCTGCGCTGGGCATTCTAGCCGAGTGGCGCGGGCCACGACGCAAGGTGATAAGTTCGAAGGGGCTCTCGCTGTGAGCGCCCCTTGTTTATTTTGTGTGTGGAATTGGTGGGCTATTGTGGCTGCCGCGCCGGCTTGGCCGGGCAGGCGAAGATGAAATCGCTTGGGAAATTGAGGTTTGAAGACCGCCCCGCGACAGCGTGGTAACATCTTGCGGCATTCGCCCGCCGGGCTGCGGGGGCGAGGGGATTGGTTATGGCACGGATTGCATCGCGGATCGCGGAGTTGACGGGCGAAGGAGCGCTGGCGGTATTTACGCGCGCGAAAGAGTTGGAGCGCGCCGGGCGTTCGATCATTCATTTGGAGTTGGGTGAGCCGGATTTTCATCCGGCGGCGCCGGTGGTGAAGGCGGTACAAGAGGCTGTCGCAACCGGCCGGGATCGCTATGTTTCGACGCGCGGGATCCCGCCGCTGCGTGAAGCGATCGCGGAGTATTTGCGGCGGACACGGCGAGTGAAAGCTGCGACGGAGAACGTCATTGTGGCGCCAGGCTGCAAGATGGCGCTGGCCATGGCTATGATGGCGCTGATTGAGCCCGGCGATGAGGTCTTGTACCCGGATCCCGGATTTCCGATTTACCCGTCGTTCACCCGGGGACTTGGCGCGAGGGCCGTCCCGTTCGGGCTGGTGGAGAAGAATGCGTTTCAGCCTGACTTGGATGAGATTCGCAAGAAGATTACGCCGCGAACCACCACGCTGATTTTCAATTCGCCGAACAATCCAACCGGCACGGTATTCAGCGGAGAAGCGCTGCGGGAAATTGCCGAACTGGCGAAGAAACACGATTTGTGGGTTGTTGCGGATGAAATCTACGCGCGGATTTTGTTTGGTGGCGAGTACGAGTCGATCTGGAGGCTGCCGGGAATGGCGGAGCGGACCGTCATCATTGACGGCTTCTCGAAAAGCTTTGCGATGACCGGCTGGCGGCTGGGATACGCCGTGGCGCCAAAGCACGTAATCGATGCGATGGACCTGGTGGTGCTGAACACGTTCACGTGTACGGCGGAATTTACCCAGGTTGCGGCGATCGAGGCGCTAAACGATTCGACCCGTGCCGTCCCCGCGATGGTCGGGGAATACCGCCGGCGGCGAGACTTGTTTGTGCAGGGGCTGAATTGTGTCCCAGGCTTCCGGTGCCAGACGCCGGGCGGCGCGTTTTACGCCTGGGTGAATATCGAGGACACCGGGCTCGCGGCTGAGGAGATGCAGAAGCTGCTCCTTGAGGAAGTCGGAGTCGCGGGAATTGCAGGCGCTGCTTTCGGAGCGAATGGCAAGAATTATTTGCGATTTTCGCTGGTTAGCGCGGCGAGTCTGCTGCAAGAGGCGCTCGAACGAATAAGACACGTATCGGTGAAATGGAGCGCGGCGGTCGCGCGGTAAACGCGAGCGGACAAGTGGGGAGAAAGCGAATGATGCTTAGGCCGAAGGCCGCGTGGCGGCGCATACGAGTTCATTTGGTGGTGTGCTGTGTCACGTTCTTGTGTGGCGGGTCGCGCGCAGCAGCGCAGGCCAAGCCGTTGGCGGGCTCCGATGTGCCGGAGATTTACGAACGCCTGTTGAAGCAAATTGAAAAGATTCCGATTTACGATAATCATTCCCACGCAACCTTCCCGGACGATCCCGACATGGACGCGATGGCCGCGCCGCCGGATGAAAGTTCCGTGCTGCGGCTTCGCGACGACAATCCGGAATTTGTCGCGGCGGCAAAGGCGTTATTCGGTTACCCGTACGCGGACTTCAAGCCGGAACACGCAAAATGGCTGATTGACAAAAAGAAGGCCGCCGAAGCCAGCGGGAGCACGGCGTACTGGGACAGCATCCTGGACAAGCTGAATATCGAGACGTGCCTGGCAAATCGCGTGGCGCTCGCCCCGTATCTGGATCCGAAGCGTTTTCACTGGGTGTTTTTCATGGATTCGGCGATGTTTCCGTTTGACAACCACGCGCAGGCAGCGAAGAACGGCGATATGGGCGTGTACATTCCGCTGCAGGAGAAGGTTCTGCAGCGATACATGAAACAAGAGAATGTGAGCGGGCTGCCGGCGGACTTAGCGGGCTACGAGGATTTTGTGCGGCGCACCGTCGAAGACAACCAGAAGAAGGGCGGCGTCGCGATGAAGTTCGAAGCGGCGTATTTTCGGTCCCTGTATTTTTCGGACCCGCCACGCGAGAAAGCCGAAGAAATATACGCGAAGTATCACGCGGGGGGCGTGCCGAGCGAGGAAGACTACCGCACGTTTCAGGATTACATCTTCCGCGTGCTCGTCGATGAAGCGGGGAAGCGCAATCTACCGATGCACTTTCACAGCGCGGTAGGCATCGGCGATTACTTCAGCATGCGCAACGGCAATCCGCTGAACCTGGAAAATGTCGTCCGCGATCCGCGCTACAGCAAGGTAAAGTTCGTGCTGATCCACGGCGGGTATCCCTACACGCTGGACATGATTTGGATGACGGCGGCGAAGAACGTGTACACCGACTCCTCGTTAATGGGCTACTACGTCTATCCGTCGGAGCTGAAGCGGATTCTGAAGCAATGGATTTCGCTGTTTCCGGACCGGATGATGTTCGGCTCGGACGCGTTTCCCTTCAACGACGCGGTCGGAGCCGAGGAAACGTTCTGGCTGGCGTCACGCTCGGCCCGGACAGCGATTGCCGCCGCGCTGGCCGAACTCGTATCGGAAGGCGCGTTCAGCGAACACAAGGCGCTGGAACTGGCGCGAATGTATCTGCACGACAACGCAGCAAAATTATACGGAGCGCAATGATGAGCGGCAAAGCGGAATTCAAGTATATCCCGTGGAAAACCGTGCAACGCGAGCAGTTAAATCCGCTGATCGATCGGGAAATGGTTGTGGGCGACAAGGTTATGCTGGCGCGGGTACTGATGAAGAAGGGCGCGCACGTCCCGATGCATCATCACCACAACGAGCAGGTAACTTACATTCTGGAAGGCGCGTTGAAGTTTTCAATTGATGGCAAAGAAGTGGTGGTGCGGACGGGAGAAGTGCTGTGCATCCCTCCGCACATGCCACATGAAGCCTGGGCGTTGGAAGATACGGTGGACCTGGACGTCTTCAATCCGCCACGCGAGGATTGGCTGAACAAGACCGACGATTACTTGCGGCATGGTCGGTAGCCGCATCGCTCGGCCGCGCCTCCCGCAGCCGACTCGAAAGTGCGCCTGTTTTCTTCATCGCACAAGACCTCTAAAGAACGTAGACAAACGCCCGTAGTGTTGTTTACCGTAACAGGGTGGCCGAGCCAGGCGTGGGGTCATACCTCTGAGGGGAGAATCATGAAGAGGCAACTTAGTGTTGCAATTTTGCTGCTTGGGACGGCGTGTGCCGCAGGAGCGCAGGACGGGGCGTCGCCAGACACTAACTCGGCTAGCCGCAACGTCGCCCCGGAATTTACCGCAGCACCCACGGAAACATTGACTTTGCTTGCGGCGCCGGTAAACGCGACGACGCCGAAGGTGGTGACCAGTTCGGTCCCGTCCTCGAGCGACAGCGAGGCGGCGTATGCGGCTCCGGAGCCAGCGCCGGCCCCTGCGCCCACTCCGAAATTCTTGTATGGCGGTCGCGACGATTTTCGCTGGCAGTTGGCGATTGGCGCAGATTGGTTCCGCTTCCGTTCCTCGCGGTTTAACGCCAGCGCTGTGGGCCTGAAGACGGGCGTGACGTACTTCACAAACGATTGGTTTGGAATCGAAGGTACGGTCACGACCGGCTTTGCTCCGACGATTCTCGATAACGAGCACGTGAAGCTGCTGACCTACGGCGTAGGGCCGAAGATCGCCTGGCGCGAACGTCGCTGGGAGCCCTGGGCGCATGCCATCTTCGGAGGCGCGCACGAGCAGCCGCAGACCGCGGACGCCAGCAGAAACGCTTTCGATATCGAATTAGGTGGAGGCGCGGACTACCGATTCAATCCCCGCTTTTCGGGGCGGCTGGAAGGCGACTGGGTACGCACCACCTTCTTCAGCCAAAGCCAGAACAATTTCGTGCTGGCCGGCGGGGTGGTTTTTCACTTCTGAGGTCGCGGCCCGGTCTGATAAGCAACGAAGGCTAGTACAGACCATGAGTTGAGCCTTCTGCTTTGATCTGCCCGTTCGCGGACGCCAGCTGATAGTCATCTCCTGCCAGGCCTTTCCAGTCCTTCACATTGAACGAGCCGCCCGCCAGAACCCGGTGCACGACGATTCCCCTGATGCTCAGCGGCGTGTGACGCCGGCATGTTTCGGGCGGCCTTTTGGCTTCGAGGAAGAAGGCCGGACCACCGATGATTTTGCTTTGGCCATCAGCGTCGAGAAGAACCGCAGCGCCCTCTTCCACCGCGATAGCGCGCACCTGCGCTGCCCAGCCGTCCTGCAGAATTCGCGCGAGAAACACGATGAGGCGACCGAGACGGCCGCGCTTAACGAAGTGCGTGTCAGTGATAACACCAGCCAGCAGGGGGATCCGCAGAAAGTCCCGGGAGAGAGTGACTTTATTGCCGTAAGGATCCGCGAGGGCTTCAGGCGAGTGTATGGTGTCAATCATCGAAGAAAAAGAGAATTCACCGAGGATAGCGAGGCCCGCGCTCGAGCCGCCGATCGGTTTACCTTGCGCGATGTGCTGGTTCAGCGCGTCTTGCACCGGAGTGTCTTGCCAGAAGCGGATGTAGTTGGATTGGTCGCCGCCGGCGATGTAAATGGCGTGGGCGTGGTGAATATGCTCGAGTAGCTTTGGGTCGTCGGAGTCTTCGCGCTCTGAAAAAACGATGGTGGCTGCGGAATTTAGCCGACAGAGGGCGCGAATTTCTTCGTCCACTTTTTGCGCGTAGTCGTCTTCGGTATTTGCCCGCAGGATCAGAAAATCCCCGCCATTGGCCCGTTCGCACAGCCATTTAAGAGCCGGGTCTTGTTCGCCGCCGCCCATGAGCGCGAAGCCAGCGCGAGGTATTGCTGTGCTGTCGTTCCCGTTACCGGAGCGAAAGTATTTCCATTTCGCCGCAGTGGGTTGTGCGCCGCAGAAGAGGTTTAGGGCAACAGAAAGAGCGAGGAGAACTGTGGCGTGACCGAGTTGTTTTGGCCGCATGGTGGCTGGAAGAGCTTAGCAGATGGACAGCCGGGACTTGCACGGAATGGCAGACGGTCGCCCGATCCGTTGGCCGCGTGAGCCTGACTCGCGATGAATTTACTTTTGTGGAAGGAGCGTCTCGTACTTTGTGACGTCCATCTTTTCCCAGTCGCCGCGCTCGATACCTTCGCGGATTTGCGCGGGAGTCTTGCGCTTCTGGGTTTGCTCGTAAGAGTAGAACGCCTCGCGTTCACAGGTGCCGCAGACGGCCGCGTGATGCCCGGTAAAGCAGTCCAGCAAGCTGCCGTGGCCCTGGCTGCGGTCGCAGTGGCAGTAACAGGGCTGCTGATAGAGCACTTTCTTGACACGCGCCGCGAGCGTGTAAGCGTTCTGAGCCAAAGCGTCCTGAAACAGAGACGGACTTAGCGTTTCCGGAAGGGGACCGGTAGGCGCGGCGTTGTGAAACGCGGGAATCGGTTCCGCCGCCGCACTTTGCGCAGCGTCGCCGGCGGCCTGCGAATTAGCGTGCTCTGGAAGCAGGACCAGCGCTAAGGCCGTCAAAACCAGAACACTTCCGCCGAAAAGTAAACGCGTTCTGTGCATAGGCTCTCTCTCCCGTCTTTCCTTGCCGAGCAGCCATGATACTGCCGGATGTGGCGCTCTGAAAATCCTATTTCATTGGAGCAATTTGGCGGTCCCTTTCTAAGGCAGCTTCGCCACGCCAATGCGAATTGGCTCGAGTCTCGTGACGTCCATCACTTTGCCGTCATTCAAGTTGTCGATCTGACTGTTCGCGATGAAATAGAACTCGTCGCCGCGAATTGCACCGGTGGTGGGCAGAACGGTGAAGTTGCTGCGGTTTTCGAGCACGACTGTCTTTGCGACGTGCAAGCCGTCGGCCGAGAGCCGAAATGCCGCGATGCGCGGCGAGCCGATGCCGTTCTGTACGGCGATCAGGCTTCCTCTATGCCAGTAGAGGCCATCAACGCCGGCCAGCGTGCTGTGCGGGCCTGGGTCTACGTCGCGGCTGTCCCCGGTAGAGACATCAATACGAACTACGCCCAAAGCGTCGGCCACATAAAGGCTGTGGTCGTCGTCCGCGAGGGCGATCCCGTTCGGATAGAACAATTGGCGGTGGACCCGCAACGCGTCAAACCTTTCATTCGACGGATCGAATCGCAGCACGGTGTTCGCTAGACTATCTGTCGTGATGACCTCGCCGCTCTTGCGCACCACCAAATCGTTGAAACCGTGTTTGGCGGAATCGCGTGGCTTGTAGCGGCCAAGCAGCGCCCCGGCGCCGTCGAAATGCAACAATTCAGTCTGCCCGGCCTCCGCGAAGGAATTGGCCCAAATCGTGCCGTCCACCGGACTGACGCGAATGCCGAGCACCGGCAGTAACGCGTAGCGCTCCGCGGGAACAAAATCCGTGGCCGTTCCGTCGCGGGCGATTTGCACAATTTTTCGCCGGTGCAGGCTGCTCAGATAAAACACGCTGCGCCGCTCGTCGAAGGCCAGCCCCTCGGGAACCAGATCCTTTTCGGTGGTTCGAAACGCTTCGCGGGCTTGTGCCACCACCGGAAAGTCGCGATGGACACGTTCGATGAGCGCTCCGAATTCCTTGCTGTCCTTGAATTCCATAAACGATGGCGAGCCGGACGGGTCGAAGCCCTCACGCAGCGTCAGACAATCCTTGATTAGGTCAAGAGCTTCGCGCGTCTCGCGCAAGTGCTGCTTGTCGACAGCCAGGAGGTAGAGCGTCGCGCCGCGATCCGGCAGCCTGCCGCGAAGTTTCTCAAGAGCCGCGATTTCCTGGCGAATCTCCTGAGCGTCGCTCGGCTCCGCGGGCGCGCCTTTCACTTCCTCTTGTTCTTGTTGCGCGTTGGCGGTCAGCGAGCCTAAGAGTCCCAAAACAAGAACCAAGGAAAAGAACGGAACGAGCGACGCTTGGAGCATGGAAGAAAGCCGTCTCATGATTTTGTAGACGGACAGTGCCCTAAAGGTAGAGCCGAAAAAGATCGGACTCAGGCTGGCAGGGGCTGCACTGCGCGATACGTGCTTCCGGCCCGCGGAGCGGAGACCGGCCGCGTCTCGATATGCCGCGCACGCAGATGGTGATGAACGCGCCGCGCCCAACCGCGTACAAAAGCGAAATTCAGGGTGCCGCCGATCACCGAACTGGCCAGCGGGATCAAACGCCCCACCCATTTTTCGGCGCTCTCTTGCCCAATCTTGATAGCCAGCCGCTCCGCGATCCGGGGGCCTAATTTCTCCACGAGTTGTTTTTCAGCCAGATCCTTTCCGTAATCCACGCCCGTGGCTGCTGCGGCGGCCAGCCAGAGTTCGAGGCGGCTGTCATCGGTGGGCTGATCGAAACCATAGAGCAAGCAAAGCTTTTGGATGAGGCGCAGCGTCAAAATGGTGAGCAGGCCGGCGTCGGGAATGATGGTGATCATTCCGCCGAGACCAAAGCCCGCGCCTTCCAGTAGAGCCAACCGTTCGGTATCGCGAATTAACGAGCGCGCGATAAGGTCCAGGCGTTCCAGAGGAACGAAGCGCATGTGGCGGAAGTCGGCCACGTCCAGACGGTGCTTCTTCTTGAGATATTTGCGGAACTGTTCGCGGTCGATTTCAATCGAGCGCAGGCCGCGCAAAAGTCCAAAGCGGGCGAAACGGCCGAGCGCCGATGTTTTGTGTAACCCTGGCATGACTTTCCTCATCCATACTAGGCCCATTCGGACCCTGCGGGCAACCCCGCTGCGGCTTCCGGTGCCCAACTCGATTGGATGCGCCGCAAGCCGTAACGCTCCAAGCAGACGGGCTGGCGGTACTACTTGACGGGGCAAATCTTTTGGGTAAACTGCGTTTTTCTCTATGGCCACCTTGCCACAAATTACGCCGTCCGAAGTCGTTCACGACTTCGACTTCCCGCAGCGGGAAGCCGCATTCTTTTACGGACTCTTCCTCAGAGGCCATTCTGCCGAGAAGCTTCGCAAAGATATTGAAGTCCCCGCGCTGGTGCTGGCCAAGTGGCACCGGGAGGCCGAACGCGAGCCGGAACTGCGCGATATTTTTACCCGCATGGTGGAGTATCGCCGTCACGTGCTCGCGATTTTCGACACGCTGGTCGGTTCGGACGTCCAAAGCGATCGTCGGGTGCAGTAAAATCCCTTCTTTCCTCCCTGTTTTT
>Ga0335073_10009714_pt1 | contig 13510 bp, 10 predicted proteins | sample Lox_Sample_22_FD_207093 | JGI IMG/M metagenome (GOLD analysis project Ga0335073, IMG submission 207093) | Soil microbial communities from Loxahatchee National Wildlife Refuge, Florida, United States - Lox_Sample_2.2 | ecosystem: Environmental > Terrestrial > Soil > Wetlands | place: USA...
TTCAGCCGGATAATAGAGTGCATAAGAAATCATTGCTATAGGCAGTTGAAGTGGGTGTGCATGAGCCGGGACGTGCCGGACGACGTGGTGGTGGACGCGGTGCTGACGGCGAGCCGGACGCTGGTGGCTGTGGCAGAGCAGTCGCTCGGGGCGGCTGCGGAGGAGACAACCCTGGCGCAGTATCGGGCGCTGGTGGTGCTGGCGTCGCGCGGGTCGCAGCGGCTGGTGGACCTGGCGCGGGCGCTGGAAGTGACGCCGCCGACGGCGGGAAGGATGTGTGACCGGCTGGTGCGTAAGGGCCTGATCCGGCGGCACCGGGCCCGCTCTGACCGCCGCGAGGTTCAGGTATCGATCACCGCTGCGGGCAGGCAGGTCGTGGACCAGGCAACCGCACGGCGGCGGGACCTCATCGCCGAGATCCTGAGCCGCATTCCCGTCCGCCAGCAGGCGGCCGTTGCCGCTGCGTTCCGGTCGTTCGCCGCAGCAGCGGGCGAAGTGCCCGACAGCCAGTGGCCCGAGCAGGTGGCCGTGACAGACGCTGCCGGCGAGCCGAAGGCGCGGCGCACCCCCACGGCAGCCGGTGCCGCGGGGCTCACATGACCGGGACGACGACCGGCATCCCCCGGCTGAACACACGGGTCGCGGGCTGGCTGCGCGGGTCGCGGGCGGGCTTGTTCGTGATCGCGATTCTGGTCGGGGCTGGCTCGGGCCTGGGCGCCGTCGCGTTCCGGTACCTGATCTATTTCGTTACGTGGCTGGCAACCGGCCACGTCCAGTTCGGCCAGGCGGGATATACCGGCAGTGCGCACTTGCCGTGGCTGGGCCTGGGGTTCTTCGTGGTCATCCCGGTGCTGGGCGGCCTGGTGTACGGGCCGCTGATCTACCGGTACGCGCGCGAGGCGCGCGGGCACGGGGTTCCCGAGGTGATGGTCGCGGTGGCAGAACGTGGCGGCCGGATCCGCCCGCAGGTCAGTGTCGTCAAGGCGGTGGCGTCGGCGGTGTGCATCGGCACGGGCGGGTCGGTGGGCCGAGAGGGCCCGATCGTGCAGATCGGCTCAGCGCTCGCATCGGCGTTCGGCCAGTGGACGCGGATGCCGGAGAACCGGATGCGGATCCTGGTTGCGTGCGGCGCGGCCGGGGGGATCGCGGCGACCTTCAACGCGCCGATTACCGGGGTGTTCTTCGGCGTGGAGATCATCCTGCGGGAGTTCTCGGTGGACGCGCTGTTCACGGTGATGCTGTCGGCCATGCTGGCCGACGCGATCGCGATCCCGTTCCTGGGAGATGGCCGGTTTCTGTCCGGATTCCCCTCCGGCATCAGCCTGGTCCATCCGGGCGATTACCTGCTGGTCGCGGTCCTCGCCGTGGCCGCGGGCCTGGTCGGGCTGGGCTTCAAGGCCGTCTTGTACAAGATGGAGGACGGGTGGGACCGGCTGTGGGGCAACCGGCCGGAGTGGGCGCGCCCGGCCGTGGGTGGTATCGCACTGGGCTTGCTGCTGCTCGCGCTGCCGCAGATGTACGGGGTCGGCTATCCAGTGATGTACAAGGCGGTGGCCGGAGACTACGTTCTGTGGTTTCTGATCTTGCTGGCAGCGGGCAAGATCCTGGCCTGCAGCCTGACCCTGGGCATCGGCGGCTCGGGCGGGGTGTTCGCGCCATCGCTGTTCGTCGGCGCCACCTCCGGCATGGCCTTTGGCGAGATCGCCCAGCATGCCTTCGGGCCGGGCGCGGGCCCGCCTGCCCTGTACGCGGCCGTAGCAATGGGCGCGGTGTTTGCCTCAGCCGCCCGCGCGCCCCTGACATCGGTCGCCAGTGTCGTGGAGATGACCGGCGACTATGCCCTCACCCTGCCGGTGTTGCTGGCCGTCGCGATCGCGACCGCGATGTCGCGTGCGCTGAGCTACGGCAGCATCTACACGGCCAAGCTGCTGCGCCGCGGAACCGACATCGACCGGGCCGCGCCGTGGCGTGCCTTCGGCGACCTGAAGGCCGCCGACGCGATGCGACCCTTCCCCGCGCCCCTTCCGGTGCCAGCCCCGCCCCACACCGCCAGCATGGGCAGCGCCGGGCCCGCAACCCCGCCAGCACCGGCGATCCTGGGCGAGGTTACCGGCCACGGCGACCCTCAGGCTGTGTACGCGGGCGAGTCACTCGCGCTGACCCTGCGCCAGCTCGCCGCCTACGGGCGGGACGGGCTGCCGGTCCTGTCGGCCGATGGCCGGGAAGTCCAGGGCTGGATCACCAACGCCAGCGTGCTGCAAGCGGTAGCAAGCCAGATCGGCGCGTCTTCACCGCACGCACCAGCTGACGGGGCCGATCGTCGGCCGGGCACCGCAGACAGCCTGCCGCCCGACCCGCTGCCCGGCTACCAGGTACTGGAATTCACGATCAGCGCCGAAGCAGCCACGGCAGGCCGCACGCTGGGCAGCATTAGCCTCCCCGCGGGAAACATCCCGGTATCGGTGCTGCGTGACCGGATCCTGCGGGAACCCGACCCCGACCTCGTCCTTGCCGCAGGCGACCGGGTCAGCGTGCTCACACCCCCGCCTGGCTCTCCGCGGTGAGCTGCGCCAGCCAGTCGCGGCTTGCGATGGCGATCCTGGCCGGCACCCCGAGCTCGCGGAGCTGGTCGGCCGCGGCGGCCATCTCGTCGGTGCGCCGCGCGGCGTGGGTGATGCTGCCCTCTTCGAGGCGGTTCAGCATGTCCATGCCGATGTCCTCGGCGATGTTCTCGCGCAGCCAGTCCTCGCAGCCGGCGGCGCGTCCGGCCCGCAGCGACTCGGTCACCGCCGCCGCCATCCCCTTGTAGAACACGCTGCGGCACAGCTTGCGGCTCGCCGCGGCGCCCGCCGGCCCGGCGATGGCCTCGGCGTTCCCGCCCAGAGCGGTCAGTGCGGCCGCGACTGACGCCGCCGCCGCCCCGCTGACCAGCATCGGCGTCCCGATACCGCGGCCGGGAACCGGGGCCATCATCGCCACGTCGGCGAACGCGATCCCCCGCTGCCGGGCGCTGGCCGCCAGCCGCTGCTTGAGCTCGGCCGAGGAGGTGTTGAGGTCCGCGTAGAGCACCCCGCGCGAAAGGCCAGGCTCTGACGCGGCGAAGGCGCCCTCGGCCTCGTGCGCCGTGGTGAGGCTGAGCACAAGATCCGCCCCGGCGCACGCTTCGGCGTCGCTGCCGGTCGCGACCACCCCCTCGGGCGCGGCGACCGCGGGGTCGTAGCCACGCACGGTCACCCCGGCCGCAGCCAGGTCGCGGCTGATCGCCGAGCCAGCCTCGCCGAGCCCGAGCACGGCGACCACCCTGATCTCGGCACGTTCCTCGCTCACGGCGCTCCTCTCCTGCATGCCCGTCACCCGAAGACTGCCACCCGGTAACGAGCGAGGCCAATCGGGGCATGCCCGATCACCGGGTCGGGCCCCGACGTCTAGGAGGATGGCGCCAGAAGGGTGCCACGGGCGGAAAGGACTCTGCGGTGAAATACCTCAACGAGCAGATCGGCCGGCTGGCCCAGGGCCGGGGAGCCGGCGAACACTGACGTTCACCGATCACCGTTGGGGCTGCCCTGGCCCGCCGGGTGCACCGAGCGTGCCGCGTCTGTCAGCCACTGCTCCAGCGCGGTCCGGGCCTGCGCCGGCGAGAGGCCAGCCACGAGCTCGCGGACCTCGGAGGTGGTGAGGCTTCGCGGCATGGCCACGAGCTGCATCGCGTGCAGCCGCATCGCCGGGCTGGGCTCGGCCCCCGCCTCGGCGGCCAGAAACGCGGTGATCCGGTCCTCGTATTCGGCCCACAGCCGCAGCAGCCCGGAGCGGATGGCCGCGGACTCGCCGTAGCCGCGGTGGAAGCCCTCGAGCCCGGCTGCCGGATCGTCCTGGCTCCGGATCTGCGCGGCGAGCTCGCCTGCCACCGCCTCAGCGGGCGTCGTGCCGGGGCGGCGGGCCGCCAGCGCCGCGATGATCTCGTCGATTAGCCGGTTGTCGGCGAACGCCAGGTCCTCCTTGGCCCGGAAGTACACGAAGAGCGTCTTGACCGAGACGTTCGCGGCGTCGGCGATCTCGGCGACGGTGACGTTGTCGAAGCCGCGCTCCTCGAACAGGCGCTGGGCGGTCCGCACGATCGCCGTCCTCGTGAGGGCCTTCTTGCGCTCCCTGAGCGGCAGCGCGGCGAGTTGCTCCGCGGTCACATCACCGACCATAGCAGGAAAACGAGCTTGACACGAAAAAGTAAGTAACTTACCTTACCTATTGACTCACCCATAGGTCGTGAAGCGCGGAACCCGCGCGGGATTCGGAGGGCCGGGGAGCCCACCTGGAGGGAACGATGTCTGCGCAGACTTCCACCAGCACCGTCACGGACAAGTCGCGCCGCGCGATCATGCTGATCCTGGTGCCACTGATGCTGGTGCTGTTCATCTCGAGCCTGGATCAGACGATCGTGGCGACCGCGCTGCCGACCATCGGGCGGAACCTGCACGACCTGACCGGTGCGCCGTGGGTGGCCACCGCTTACCTGCTGACCAGCGCGATCACCACGCTGCTGTTCGGCAAGCTCGGCGATATGTACGGCCGCAAGGCGATCTTCCAGATCTCGATCGCGGTGTTCCTCGTCGGCTCGGCGCTGTGCGGGACGGCGCAGAGCATGCTGGCGCTCGTGCTGTTCCGCGGGCTGCAGGGGGTCGGTGGCGGCGGGCTGAACTCGCTGGTCCAGGCGATCACCGGCGACGTCGTCGCGGCCCGGCAGCGGGCCAGATACCAGGCCTACCTGGGGATCGTGGCCACGGTCGCGCTGATCGCCGGGCCGTTCCTCGGCGGGCTGTTTTCCGACGATCTGTCCTGGCGCTGGATCTTCTACATCAACCTCCCGATCGGGATCGTGGCGCTCGCCGCCGTGGCCGCGTGGCTGCACCTGCCTCGCCGCGCCGGCTCCGGGCGCATGGACGTGGCCGGGGCCGTGCTCGCCGCCGTGGTCACGACCACGCTGCTGCTGGGTGCGACTTGGGGCGGGGCCCGATACGGCTGGACCTCGGCCCCGGCGCTCGGGCTGCTCGTGATCGGCGTTGCCGCCCTGGCTGCCTACCTCGCGGTCGAGCGCCGGGCCGCCGAGCCGATCACCCCGCTGCACCTGTTCCGCAACTCGATCTTCACGATCGCTTCGGCGCAGTTCCTGCTGGCCACGATGGTGCTGTTTGTGGCGATGCTCTACGTGCCGCTGTTCGAGCAGACTGTCCAGCATCGCTCGGCGTTCACCGCGGGGCTCTTCGACATCCCGCTGCTGGTCGGCCTCGTTGCGGCCACCGCGCTGGCCGGGCCGCAGATCTCCCGCTCCGGCCGGTACAAGGGGTACCCAGTCATCGGGGCCATCCTGACCGGCGTCTCGATGGGGGTGCTAAGCCTCGCCGGCCAGCACACCGGCGCGCTTGAAATCGCCGCGGTGATGGTCGTGGCCGGCGCGGGCATCGGCTTCTTTGTCCAGGTCGCGCTCCTCGCCGGGCAGAACGCGGTCGACCACCGGTATCTCGGCGTGGCGACCGGCGCGCTGAACTTCTTCAAGAGCATCGGCGGCGCGCTCGGCGCGGCGGTGTTCGGCGCGATCCTCGCCGCCGCCCTTCCGGCCGTACCGAGCACGGCGCGCTATGTCTCCGCGTTCGCAGCCGTATTCCGGTGGACCGTCCCGTTCATGGCCCTGGCCTTGGTTCTGGCGCTTCTGATGCGGGAGAAGCCGCTGTCCGAGGAGATGATCGAGGTCGCCAGGGGCGAGGCCGAGGTCCCGGAGTACTGACCGGTCCCGACCGGGCAGACTAGGCGGGTGGACGTGCTGACGGTCACCGAGCTTGGCGACTCATCCGTGGTGCTGCGTCGGGCCGAGGTGGCGGACGTGCCGACGATCGTGCGGCTGCTGGCCGCCGATCAGCTGGGCGCCGCCAGGGACGGCGTGACGACACCCGATGACCTGGCCAGCTATGAGCGGGCGTTCCACGACATCGATCGCGACCCGGCGCACATCCTTGTGGTCGCGCAGTCCGGCCCGGACGTCGTGGGGACGCTGCAGCTCTCGTTCATCCCCGGGCTGGCCCGCCACGGCGCGCTGCGGGCGCAGATCGAGGCCGTGCGGGTGGCGGACGCCTGGCGTGGCCGCGGCCTCGGCGCCGCGATGATGGACTGGGCCATGGCCGAGGCACGGCGCCGGGGCTGCGCGCTGGTGCAGCTGACCAGCGACAAATCCCGGTCCTCCGCGCACCGGTTCTACGAGCGGCTCGGCTTCGTCGCGTCGCACGAGGGGATGAAGCTCGCTCTCTGAGCCGTGCTCCCGGGCCGATCGGGCTGGGCGCCCGGTCGGGACCCGGCCGCCAGGCGAGCCGCCTTCGTGGTCAGGTACTGCTGCTCGCGCAGGTTCTTGGTCAGGGCGGCGGCGGTGCGGAACTCGGCCGCCGCCGCGGCCTGATCGCCGGCCTGCTCGAGCAGGTGAGCACGCACGGCGTGCAGCCGGTGATGGTCGCCCAGCCGCTGGTCGAGGCCGTCGAGCAGGGCAAGGCCCGCGCCCGGGCCCTGCGCCATCGCCGCTGCGGCGGCCCGGTTCAGCCGGGCCATCGGGTTCTGGGTCATCGACTCGAGCACGCCGTAGAGGGTGAGGATCTGCGGCCAGTCGGTGTGGTCATGATCGGGAGCCTGGTCGTGAAGGGCCGCGATCGACGCCTGGATCTGGTACTCGCCGACCTGCCCGCGGGGCAGCGCCTCGGCGATCAGCCCGAGGCCCTCGACGATCAGCCGCCGGTCCCACCGGCTGCGGTCTTGCTCGGCGAGCGGGATTAGGTCGCCGCCCGGGCCGCTGCGCGCCGGCCGCCTCGCCTCGGTGAGCAGCATGAGCGCGAGCAGGCCGGCGGCCTCGGGTTCTTCCGGCGCGGCGGCGTGAATCGCCCGGGCCAGCCTGATCGCCTCGCCGGACAGGTCGGTGCGGGCCAGATCGGGCCCGCTGCTGGTCGTGTAGCCCTCGTTGAACAGCAGGTACACGACATGGAGCACCTGCGCGAAGCGTTCCGGGCGGTCATCGTGAGCGGGCAGGGCGAACGGCTGGCCAGACGCCTGGATCCTGGCCTTGGCCCGGCTGATCCGCTGGGCCATCGTCGACTCGGGAACCAGGAACGCGGCCGCGATCTCGCGGGTGGTCAGCCCGCCGACCGCGCGCAGCGTCAGCGGGATCGCCAGCGCCGGGCTGAGCGAGGGGTGGCAGCACATGAACATGAGGATCAGCGTGTCGTCGCGCCCGGGCGCGGGGTCCGGGCTGGCCACCGACCACGAGGCGGCCAGCTGCTCCCTCCGGCGGCGTGCCTCCTCGCTGCGGTAGGCGTTGGCCAGGCGGCGGGAGGCCACCCGGATCAGCCAGCCGAGCGGGTTGTCCGGCCGCCCGTCGCGCGGCCAGGCGGCAGCCGCAGCGATCAGCGCCTCCTGCGCCGCGTCCTCGGCGTCGGCGAAGTTCCGGTAGCGGCGCACGAGCGTACCGAGGACCTGCGGCGCCAGCTCGCGCAGCAGGTCCTCGGTGGTACCCGGCGTGGTCACAGCTCCGGGTCGGGGGCGCTGAGCACCTCACGCACCTCGATCCGCTGCCTGATCGGCACCCCGTCCGGGCCGGGCGACGCCGACGCCCGGGCGGCGATCTCGATCGCCCGCTCGGCCGAGTCGACGTCTACCAGGCGGTAGCCGGCCAGCAGCTCCTTGGCCTCCGGGTACGGGCCGTCGGTGATCACTGGGGCGCTCTTCCCGTCGCTGACCACGAACCTGGCCTGCTCAGGCCCGGCCAGGCCCTGTGCGTCGACCAGCTCGCCCAGTTCCGCCAGCTCAGCGTTGAGAGCTATCTGGAACGCGATGTGTGCCTGGATATCCTCCGGAGCCCACTCGCTCATCGGCGCGCAGTCCGACTCGACGCCTCCGTAGTTCTGCAGCAGCATGTATCGCATCGCTCCATCCTCCCTGGTCGTGCGGGGCTCCGTCGGCGCCGCTCACCCAGGTGTCATCGCCGCGATCCGATTCTCGACATGATCGGGCCGGAAATTTACTCGGCTTTCCCGGCCGGCTGCGGCGCAGGAAGCGTCTCGCCGGTCTCCAGCAGCGTCTTCAGGCTGGCGAGGATCGCCGGCCCTGCCCCCGACCCGCACCCGCCGACCCGCACCCAGCCACTCGCACCCGCCGACCCGCACCCGCCGACCCGCACCCGCCGACCCGCACCCGCCGACCCGCACCCAGCCACCCGCACGAGCGACCTTTACTTCGGCTCAGTCAATTTCATGGGCAATATGCCCGATTTGCGGTCCTGAAACGAAGTAAACGTCGCTGTGAGGTGCCGCCGGGAATGTTGGCTCGCAGGCGGGGGTTGTGGTATGCATAGTTCTGTGAGCCCGCTATGGCGGGACGCGGCCTTTCTGCGGGCCGCCCGGCAAGGTAGCCGACTATCGAATCCGTCGCCTGAAGAGCTGCGAACATTACAGGGCTTTATCGCCGAACGCTCCGAGGCGTTCCCCGCCTGACGTAGCCACCCACCAGGGCTTCTGCGATCTGGGCGGAGCAAGAGAGCCTTCCCAGCGGAAATCACGCGACCTCGCGGGCATGCGTCTCCACGCCCCCGCCACGAGCTCTTTCAGCGTGCCCAAATTGGGCGCCGCCATCTTCGAAAGGAATCATTTATGACCACCATTACCCACGAGCAGCCGGTGGCTGCAGACAAGCCACCGGTGGTGGCCGCGAGCAAGCGGCCAGCACCCGCTGCCGACAAGCAGCCGGGGGCGCCGACGGCCGCGGCTCAGACGAGCGGCGACAGCGCACCGATCCAGGTGTCGGGAATCCTCGATATCGCGGACGGGCGTGCGTTCGTTCGCACGTCCGGCTACCGGATGGGCCGCGACGACGTCTACGTCCCCGCCGGCCAGATCCGTCAGTACGGCCTGCGCCGCGGAGACCACATCACGGGAACCGCGCGCCCAGCCGGGCAGGGCGGCGGCGACCGGCAGGGCCGCCGGGCCAAGACAAACACGGCGGCGAAGCATCCTGCGCTCGCACAGATCAGCGCGATCAACGGCCTGGAGCCGGAGCGGTCGAAGACGCGCCCCGAGTTCGACCAGCTGACCCCCCTCTACCCGCAGGAGCGCCTCCGCCTGGAGGCTGGCTCCCCGTCGTCCGTGGCACGGATCATCGATCTGGTCAGCCCGATCGGCAAGGGTCAGCGCGGACTGATCGTGTCCGCGCCGAAGGTCGGCAAGACCATGGTGCTGAAGGCGATCGCAGAGGCCGTGGCCGCGGGCAATCCCGAGGTCCACCTGATGGTCGTGCTCGTCGGCGAGCGCCCGGAGGAGGTCACCGACCTGCGGCGGACCGTCGACGGCGAAGTGATCTTCTCCACCTTCGACCAGTCCGCCAGCGACCACATCATGGTCGCCGAGCTCGCCATCGAGCGCGCCAAGCGCCTTGTCGAGCTCGGCACGGACGTCGTCGTGCTGCTCGACTCGATCACCAGACTCGGCCGCGCGTACAACCTCGCCGCGCCCGCCAGCAGCCGGATCCTGGCTGGCGGGGTGGCGACCTCCGCCCTCCAGCCGCCGCGGCAGTTCCTCGGCGCGGCGCGGAACATCGAGGAGGGCGGCTCGCTGACGATCCTGTGCTCGGCCCTGATCGACACCGGTTCCCGGATGGACGACGTGTTCTTCGAGGAGTTCAAGGGGACCGGCAACATGGAGCTGCGGCTGCGCCGCGAGCTCGCAGAGAAGCGCCTGTACCCCGCGGTCGACGTCACGTCGTCCGGAACCCGCAGGGACGACCTGCTGATGCCGCCGCAGGAGCACGCCGCGGTCGACAGCCTGCGCCGTGCGCTGGCCGGGCTGGATCCGCAGCAGGCGCTCGAGCTGCTCCTGGACAAGACCCGCGACACCGCGTCGAACGCCGAGTTCCTGCGCCAGGTCCAGCGCAGCACCCCGAGCGCCCGGCTGGCGGCCTCCGCTTAAGTGACGGGGCGGACGCCCGCCGCGTGCCGCCGCGCCAGCTCGCGGTACACCTCGGGGTTGGTCTCGACCCACTGCTTCGCTCCCCCGGAGATCTCGCCGACGACCCGGGCCGGGACGCCGACGGCAAGCATGCCCTCGGGGATCACCATCCCCGGCGGGACCGTGCAGCCGGCCGCGACCAGAGCGTGGCGGCCCACGACCGCCTGGTCCAGGACGGTCGCGCCGTTGCCGATGAGCGCCTCCTCGTGCACGACGCAGCCATGGACCACGCACAGGTGGCCAACCGTGGCACCCTCGCCGATCTCGGTGACCGGGTCGCTGCCCCCGTGCAGGACCGAGCCGTCCTGGACGTTGGCGCCCCGCCGGACGACGATCGGACCGAAGTCGGCGCGCAGCACCGCGCCGTACCAGATCGACGCGTCGGCTTCCACCAGCACGTCCCCGACCAGAGTCGCGGTCGGCGCGATCCACGCCTGAGGGCTGACCTTCGGCTCGCGGCCTTCAAATGAGAACAGCGGCATTCGCCCATGATGCCCTAGCGCCCGCAGGGGCGGGCTCACGGCCAGCGGCGGCTTCCGCCCCCGGCTGGCGGCGCTCCTGCCGGCCTGCCAGCGCGAGAGCCCGCCCAAAAACCCCCTAGTGTGATCCAAGTCATATGTGTGATTAGCGTGGTTCCTGCATTGACGTGCTCGTTTGTGGTGCAGGTTAGGGACTCAGCAGCACCCCCGCGTGCGCGACGGTCACCAGCCCCCGGTGATCCCGTCGCCCTGAACCGCGCAGCGTCCGCACGCCGCTGGCCTCGCTCGGCCCGGTCAGCACTCTGGGTGACAGCCGAGCGCAACGCAGCGCGCGACCAAAGGCACCCCCGTGTCCCACCCAACCGCCAGGCATCAGTGGCCGCCGCGGCGGCCGCCTGCCCACCCCGCCCCGTACGACGAAGGCGCCTACGACCGCGGTCCTTACCAGGTGGCCGTCGACGGAGCCCGGTACGGCGACGGCGGCTACGAGGAAGCGCCGTACGACCTGGCCTCCTTCGGGCAGGCCTGGCGCGAGCGCGCCTTCGTCGACCAAGCCAGGTACAAGGAACCTCGCTACGAGCGAGCCCAGTACGGCGAAGGCTTCTATGACGGCGGCCGTCACCAGGAAGCCCCGTACGGGCAGGCCTTCTACGATCAGGCCCGGTACCACCAGCCGCAGTACGGCCAAGGTCTGTACGGCCAAGGTCTGTACGGCCAAGACCCGTACGAGCAGGACCCGTATGAGCAAGACCCATACGAGCAGGACCCGTATGAGCAAGACCCGTACGAGGAAACCCGCTTCAACGAGCCACGCAGCGGCGAAGCCCCGCACACCACCTACCACCGGCCCGTACCCGCTCGCCGCAAGCCCGGCGCGCACCGGCACGCCAGGCCGGCGCGGAAGCGGCGCAAGCCTGTGCGGATCGCCGCGGCCATGGCCGGTTCGGGCCTGCTGGTGGCGGGGGCAGTGCCCGTGGCGGCGCACTGGTGGCACCGGCCTGCCACTCACCCGGACGCCGACCAGGCAAGCCTCCCGGCCACGCCAGGCGCGGCTTCCGCTGCCCAGGCCTCCGGCCAGTCCGCGACGTCCCACAATGCCCTCGACCAGTGGGCGCAGATCCCCATCGGCAAGCACGTCGCCGCCGAGGCGAAGATCGCGCAGCGCGCCCGGCGGCGCGCCGCCGACCACCGGGCATCGCACTCGCCGCAGCCGAAGGCCACCGCGTCTTCCGCGTACCAGAACCCGCTGCGCGCCGTCAGTGATCTCGTTCTGGAACGCGTCGACATGGGGGTCGACTTCGGCGGAGCCGGCCCGGTGTACGCGCTCGGCGATGGGGTCATCACGAACGCTACCGGGGACTCTTCCGGGTGGCCGGGCGGCGGCTGGATCACGTACAAGCTGACCGACGGCCCGGACGCCGGGCTCGTGGTCTACGTGGCCGAGGATGTCAAGCCGACCGTCGAGGTCGGCCAGAAGGTGACGTCGTCGACCGTGATCGCGGACATGTTCAACGGCGGCGACGGCATCGAGACCGGCTGGGCAACCTCGGACAGCAGCACGGCCGAGTCGCAGATGGCCGCGGCCGGCAGCATCAGCGGCGGCGGCCCGTTCCCGACCATGGTCGGGCTCAGCTTCGACGCGGTGCTGGAGAGCGTCGGCGTCCCGGCAGCGCCCAACGCCAACGAGGCCGGCAACGGGCTCCTGCCGGCCGGTTACCCGCCGGTGCCCTAGCCGGGGTCGCCAGAGAACACGACGCCGGCTTGGTTCAGGCCCTGCACCTCGCCCGGGTTCAGGCCGGCCTCGAGCAGAACGGCCCGGCTGTGCTCGCCCGGCCGCGGCGGCGGACCGGGCGGCGGCCGGTCCAGGCCGGGCAGCTCGAGGCCGTGACCGGGAGCGGCCACCAGCGCGGCGCCGGACCCATTCGGCTCGATGACGGTGAGCAGGCCGTGCCGGATCAGCTGGAGGTCGCCGGCGAGTTCGGCCGCCTGACGGGCCTTGACGGCGGGGACGCCCGCGCTGGCCGCGCGCCGCAGCACCTCGGCGACCGGCAGCCGGGCGATCACTTCGGCCAGGCCGTCCTTCGCCTGCTGCCCGGTTCCGGCGAGCCGCACCCACCCGTCCGCTGCCTGGTAGAGGCGGTCGAGCGGGCCGGGGCCCGCGAAGTCCCGCCCGCCGCCGTGCACCGGCGGGCGCCCGGCAAAGCGCACCAGGTGCTCGGACTGCACCAGGCAGGACGCCGCGCAGAGCGTGACGCTGACCTGCTGCCCGCGACCGGTCCGCGCGCGGGCGGCCAGCGCCGCGCACGCCCCGAGCGTGGCCAGGCCGGCGGCGATCACGTCGTTGACCGGGACCGTGAGGAAGACCGGGCTGTGTGCCTCGTCCGGGCCCGCCTGGGACCGCATGATGCCGCTCATGGCCTGGATCACCGGGTCGAAGCCGGGACGGTGCCGCAGCGGCCCCGCGTCGCCGAACGCGCTCACCGACACGCTGGTGATACCGGGGCTGACCTCGGCCAGCCGGTCGTGGGAGATGCCGAGGCGCGCGGCCACACCGGGACGGTAGTTGTCCACGACCACGTCGGCGGAGCGGGCTAGCCGCAGGAATACGTCCCGCCCGCCCCCGGCCAGGTCCAGCATCAGGCTGCGCTTGCCGCGGTTGAAGCCGGGGAAGCCCACGCCGCCACGGCCGGCGTGGGCGGTGCGGTACTCGTCGCCGCCTGGAGGCCGCTCGACCTTCAGCACCTCGGCACCGAGCTCGCCGAGCAGCGCACCGACGTACGGCCCGGCGATGATCGTGCCAAGGTCCAGCACCCGCAGGCCGCCCAGGGGCAGCTCAGCGGGCCCGGCCGGGCCCGTGCAGTGCGGCGCGGATCGCGCAGGCCAGCCGCGGGCGACGCCGGAGATGTCCTCGGGGCGCTCGGCCGCCGCCCGCCGCAGCGACGCCGGGGTGCCGGACAGCCCGACGAACACCCCGGGCATGACCGCGCCGCCGAGTTCCGCGCGCAGCCC
>Ga0335073_10009715_pt1 | contig 13510 bp, 14 predicted proteins | sample Lox_Sample_22_FD_207093 | JGI IMG/M metagenome (GOLD analysis project Ga0335073, IMG submission 207093) | Soil microbial communities from Loxahatchee National Wildlife Refuge, Florida, United States - Lox_Sample_2.2 | ecosystem: Environmental > Terrestrial > Soil > Wetlands | place: USA...
TGAAGTCCACGTGGTATAGATCAGGCCATTCTCGAGAAGCAGCGCCGAGCGCTCCTCATAGGACGCAGGATTGAACGTCTGAATCCCGTTATTGCTTCCGGTGCCGCTGCCGGGGTAGGTGGCGGCAACGTCCGTCGGCGACATCAAGTCGGCGCCGGTGGTCAGATCGACGGCATGCAGGCGATGGTGATAGTTGTTGCTCGAATCCCTCGACATGGTGACGACGAACATTGTTCCGTGCGGACCAGCGCCAAGATCGATCACAGGAGTCGACGTGATTCCGATTTCCGGCTGCACCTGGCCGCATCCACGATCATCGCTCGGCGTTTCCGTGCCGGGAATGAGCGAAGCCTGCCAGAGCGCGGGGCCCGGCGTATCGGCGTCGAAGGCGTAGGCCACGTCGTGCTCGGTGACGACGAAGACGACGTTGTGCTGCGCGCTGTTGATCGTGAGATTGGGGACGTACAGCGGCTCGGCGTCGACGAGGCCAGTGACCTGGAGCGTGCCGAGTTTGCCGAAGGCCGTGGAGTTCACGCTCGCGGTGGTGAGAATCGTTTCGTTCGGGTTGAGGCCAGTCCTCATGGCGTCGTTGTGATAGGTGAGGACCTGCGCGTTGGTCGGCGGCGGGCCACCGGCGTTGACCGTCAGCGTAGCGGCAGCGCTTGTGCGGCTGCCGAGCGAGTTGGTGACCACGGCCTGGAATGTCGATCCGCTGTCGGCGAGCGTCGTGAGGGGCGTTGTGTAGCTGGCGGACGTGGCGCCGGGGATATTTGCGCTTGTGGCGGCGTTCTGCCATTGGTACGTCGGCGGGGGATTGCCCGTTGCCGTCACGCTGAAGGTAGCGGTCATGCCAACGACCACGGCCTGATTCGAAGGCTGCGCGGTGATCGAGGGCGCATAGTCGACGGTGAGCGTCGCCGCGTTGCTCGTCATGTTGCCGACCGGGTTAGTAACGACGGCGCGGAAGGTCGCGCCATTGTCGGCCGCCGTCGTCGTAAACGTGTAGCTAGACGACGTCGCGCCGTTGATGTTGGTGGTGCCACGCTGCCACTGATAACTCAGCGGCTCCGATCCCGTGGCGACGACGGTGAACGTTGCCGGCTGTCCGGCGTTGACCGTGGTGTTCAAAGGCTGGGCGCTAAAGCCCGGCATCGTATCAACCGTAAGCGTGACCACGGAACTCACGATATGGCCGGCTGAGTTGGCGGCAACGACCTGAAACTTCGACCCGCTGTCTGCGGTAGTCGTGACGGGCGTCGTGTAAGTCGCCGCGGTGGCACCGGGGATATCGGCGCCCGTCGACGCATTTTGCCACTGATAGGTGGGTGCGGGACTTCCGCTCGCCGTGACGCTGAACGTGGCCGTCTGACCTACCGCAACGGTTTGGCTCATGGGCTGCGTGGAGATCGACGGAGCGCTTGAACCTCCCCCAGGGTTACCGCCTTCGCGAGTGGACCCCGCACACGCGGAGAGCGCGAGAAGCGCAGCTAGAACCACGAGCAGATCGAGCTTTGATCTCAAGACGCTGCCTCTCAAGTCGACCCGAAATTCTGGCGGTCGAGGATCAGTTACCCCGTTCGATGGAGCAGATTCGCCTAGTGGTACGTTCGAGCGCCGAGGAGCCAAACTCTTTTGATCGGCGCGTCGGGGAGAGTCTAGCTGTCGGCACAGCGGGAGACACCTGTACACAGGGATAGCCTTAGGACAGGTCCAGGTGTGGGCTCTCTCGTACTACGAAATAGGCGAATGCCGCGAAGGCACCGCATTGGCGATTCGTGGAGCGGGACGGATCGGTCTTTGTTAGTGGGCCCGCTAGGATTCGAACCTAGGACCAACGGATTATGAGTCCGCTGCTCTAACCGGCTGAGCTACGGGCCCGCACGGTTCTCCCATCTTATCGCAAAGCTGCCCTTGGGAGCCTGGGATAGACGCGCCAATCTGCGCACTCTCCGGGAAAAGACACGTAAGGAATGAGGCCAGAGGGACTATCGAGAACGCCTAGGCGGAAGACGCCATGGCGACAATTCGCTCGCGTCCGAGGTCGTAAATATAGTAGTCGCCTGGCCGCAAGGCAACCAGCTCGCGCAGCCGGGTCTGTGCGTCCTCGAGCCCCTGGACGGCCTCAACCCAGACCGGGTCGCCAGCCGGGAGCTTCCGAAAGATGTCGTAGGTTACGCTTACCATTGGTGCCTGCTGTCCGTGTCTCGGTTGATGGTTCTCTCTGGCAAAAGGATTCGAGCAACTTCGGTGCCACCGAAGAAGCGCAATAAGTGAATGAAAATAGAGGTCTTCTGATTTCCTGTCGTCGAGCAATGCGTGTAGTTTTTGTCGAGAACCGGAAGTTTCTTCGAGTCGTTGATTGCGGCGAGACTTTGTGCCAAGTGCTGCATCATAAGTGAGATAGACTCACCCGGGTGTGGAGAAGTAAAGGGGGGATGGGCAGGTTCCTCCGGGAGGAGCGTGCGCAAATGGCTTCCGCAAAAGCAAGTCGCGGTTCGCGCAAGGGTCGGGCCGGGCGATTACCCAGGCGGGACCGCGCCTTGAACGAGCTCTTGGAGCTGCTGCACGATGCAATCATCGTGCGCGATCCCCGAAGCGCCATCCTCTACTGGAATCGCGGAGCCGAAAGGATTTACGGGTGGTCCTCTGAAGAGGCGCGAGGCCGTGTTACGCATGAATTCTTCAAGACGGAGTTCCCCGAGTCCTATGAAGACATGCACAAAGCTCTTTTTGAGAGCGGGGCTTGGGAAGGCGAGCTGACCCATCACACCAAGGATGGCAGGAGGATATTGGTCGAGAGTCGACAAGCGTTGCAATGCGACGGTCGCGGGCGGCCGAGCCGGATTCTCGAGGTCAATCGAGACATCACGGCCCGGCGCGAAGCCGAGGAGTCGCTGCGCAACCTCTCCGCCCGCTTACTGCAATTGCAGGACGAGGAGCGCAGAAGGATCGCCCGTGAGCTTCATGACAGTACCGGCCAGAGCCTCGCGGCGCTGGCGATCCATCTCTCAGCCGTGAGCGAGCGGGTTGCCGGGACCGACCCAGTTGCGGCCGACATCCTTCGCGAAGCGCTGCTTCTGTCAAAAGAAGCGTCGGATCAGACTCGCACCCTTTCCTACCTGTTGTATCCACCCACGCTGGACTTCTCGGGATTGCCTTCCGCGCTGGAGTGGTTCGTCGAAGGCTTTACCCAGCGCAGCAAGATCAAAGTAGACCTTGACTTGGCACTCGGCGAGGAGCGCGCTCCGCAGAGTCTCGAAACCGCGCTTTTTCGAATCGTGCAGGAGAGCCTCACGAACATCTACCGGCATTCGGGAGGATCGTCAGCGCTCGTTCGGGGCAAGCGACAAGGCAACGTCCTGAGCTTGGAAATCAGTGACAACGGGAAGGGAATTCCGCAAGAACGGCTTGCAGCACTCGTCGGACCGGGAGGCCAATTAGGCGTCGGCATTCGTGGCATGAAGGAGCGCGCCCGCCAGCTGGGTGGCCGGCTGAGAATCAAGTCCGGAGACTCCGGTACGACGATCATGGTGGTGTTGCCGATTCCCGCAGACGCAAAGGGACGGGAGGCCGATCCGGTCGCTAACATCCCGGCCGAGTAGCTACGTTCTCAGGCAGACCGGAGTCACCGGAGTGCGCCTAGACTCCCTCAAGTCTTGGTGATCCGGGGCTCAAACCGCAAGTCGGCTATGGCCAAAGGCATACAGCGAACCCCCCTAGGAAGTTACAGCATGCCTCGGATAGACCTTGGATCTCGCCCGGTCTATCTTGGCACTGGTTACGCCGCAGACTGCGTCGGCCCTGTCTGAATCTTCGGCTGTTTCGAAGAACGCGCCGCCTTTGCGCCGGCGCATCGTTTCGATTCCGCCACGTAGCCACCGGCGATTTGGGCCGCCGGGAAGAGCTGATGCAGGCCCGTGGGAAACTCAAAGGGAGAATCAAACACGTGCGCGCTCATCTGAGTACTCTCGAAGCTCCCGTAGCGAACGATTGCAATCTTTCTATCTCAGCCGATGAATCCGTTCTGGTAGCGCAGGCGCGACACGGTTGCCGTGACGCGTTCACGACCCTCGTGCGTCCACAGATGTCGAAGGCTTACCGAGTCGCCCTGCGCATTACGGGGAACCGGGAAGATGCAGAAGATGCCATTCAGCAAGCCCTGCTGAAGGCCTATTCCCACATCGACCAATTTCACTCGAAGTCACGGTTCTCAACGTGGCTTCTACGGATCACGATCAACGAAGCGCTCGGAAAGCTGCGCAAACAACGCGCCGAAAAGGCTCACCTCTTCTACAGCGCGTCAGAGGATGGCTCCGATCCGGCCGAAATGGTTCGCGCGGGTGACGACGCACGGCCCGAAGTCGTCTACGCAAAGCGCGAGAAGCAGCGTCTGGTGCGAGAGGCGATCAACGGACTTCAGGGGACCTCGAAGGCCGTTGTCTGGCTGCTCGGCCTCGAAGAGCGGCAGACGCGGGAGACGGCCGAAATCCTGCACCTCTCCGAGGCTGCCGTGAAGGCGAGGTTTCTGCGCGCGCGCCGAAAGTTGCGCGCGTGTCTGGCGGAGCAAGTCTGAGCCGGACGCCTGCTGCGGCCATTGGGCTCCCGTTCGATATCAGGCAGATTCCTGCAAGATGAAGGCTCGAAAACGAGGCGGGCGCCTGCGTCCGCAGACTGCCGGTTTGCAGCCGCAGCGCGCGACCGAGCCATCCGAGCCTGTCCTTGATTGTTTTTCCGATCGTGTATAATCGAGCTTCCCGGTCCTCTCGAGGGCGATGACGTTCCTGCAAAGCCTGTTCCTGTCGTACGGTGCGCGGCGACTCGACTTGAGGGAGGGATAAACGTGAAGATGGTGCGAATTATCATCGCCGACGATCACGATCTGATGCGCCGCGGCGTCAAGGCGCTCTTGCAGTCACATGCCGGTTGGGAAGTCGTGGGTGAAGCGCACACCGGGCGCGAGGCGGTGAGCAAGGCCGAAGAGCTCAAGCCTGACGTCGTGATCCTCGATATCAGCATGCCCGACCTCAATGGCATCGAAGCGGCTCGGCGCATTCGCAAGTCTTCGCCGAGCACCGAAGTGCTCATTCTCTCCGTGCACTATTCCGATCAGCTGATTCGCGAGATTCTCGAGGCAGGTGTGCGCGGTTACATCGTGAAGTCCGATTCCGATCGCGATCTCGTGATCGCCGTCGAAACGCTCGCGAACCACAAGCCCTTTTTCACGCCGCGTGCTACCGAAGTGATTCTCAGCAATTTCAATGGCCCTCGCGCGGGCGGCGATTTGCCGGAATCGGTCCGCGACCGCCTCACTTCGCGCGAGCGCGAAATCGTCCAGCTGCTTGCGGAAGGGAAGAGCAGCAAGGAAGTGGCATCGTCGCTTTGCATCAGTGTGAAGACGGCCGAGACGCACCGCGCGAACATCATGCGCAAGCTCCAGCTGCATACCGTGACCGATCTCGTCCGCTACGCCGTTCGGAACCAGATCATCGAGCCGTAGACACGCTCCGTCTGAATGTCTATAGGATCTGCCGGTGTGTGTCGGGGCCCGGGTTTGTCGTAATCGCCTCCCTACAGCATCTTCCCTGCTGCTTTAAGAGCTAGCCTGTATATTCTCTCCGCGTCCTTTCAGGGATGATCCACGGCGCGGAGAGTGATTTCCGCTAGGCGCAAGGGGAAGGGGAGTCGAGGGGCCTTGAGAGAAATCAAGGCTTGCGGGCTGGGCCGACTCTTCTTCCTTCCTTGCGGGACACGCATGTTCCACTTGGCAATTCGCCGGACAGACATGAGCCCCGCGTTCGCACCCTTGAATGGCCTCGCCGAAGTACCCGCGGCGTTGGGGAAATCGGCCGGGCTCGCGCAGGCCGAGGAATCTTGCACAGGAGTGGGCATGGGACGGGGCGAAGTGCTACCGAACGCTCATGCTATGGTGACCGAAACGCATCTACGGATTCTGATCGTGGACGACCAATCGCTCGTTCGCAAAGCGGTCCGGCAGTTGTTGGAGTCGCATCCGGGCTGGCGGGTCTGTGGCGAGGCGGCGGACGGTCAAGAAGCGATCGATAGGACGCGGGAGCTTCGTCCCGACGTCATCATCATGGATTTGAGTATGCCGCGCATGAGCGGGCTCGAGGCGACGCGCGAGATCCATGCCGCTTTCCCCGAGACTCAGATTTTGATCCTGACGCTGCATCACTTTCCCCAGTTGGCCAAGACGGTAGAGCGCGCCGGCGCGCAAGGGTGCGTTCTAAAATCGGATTCGAACCGGCATTTGGTTGCCGCGGTCGCGAGTTTGAGCAGGTCGCAGCCCTTTTTCGGTGCGTGAGCGCTGTCGTTCATCGCGGCGAAACTTCCCGTAAAAAACATAGAGCGCGATGGGCGCCGGGCCGTTAAGATGGATTCATGGCTCGAGGATGGGAAAGCAAGTCTGTCGAAGACCAAGTCCAGCAGTCCGAAGCAGCTCCGGCGAAAGAGACGAAGGAGAAAGGCCGCCAGAAGACTCCCCTCACGCCTGCGCAGGTCGAGGCGCATCGCCGCAGGGAAGTGCTGATTCTCTCTCGTGTTCGCGTGCAACAGAATTTGAAGGCGAGCGGGAATCCGCGCTACACCGATCAGCTCAATCGCGCGCTCGCCGATATCGAGGCGCAACTCGCGGCACTCGAGTCCGAAGATAAGGAATAAGAAGAATTTGCCCGGTCCACGGGCAGACCACAGGCTCAGTCCCGCGGGGATTCGAGCCCCGTGTCTTCGACAAACACGACGCCCACACCGTTCTGGTTCTGTTCGCGCCCGCCCTCGCAATACACGACCGCACCGCGCAGAGAAAGCACGCTCGATCGATTTTCATCGCCTGACGCTTCGATCACCACGCGCAACTCCGATTGCAGGCGCGGCTGCGAATGCAGGTAGAGGTACGCTCCCTGAATGCTCAGGTCGCGCACGGTCGCCTTCTCTTCAAACGCGCTGCCGTCGTCGCAAAGCCCGCTCACCGTGGCGGTGAAGTGCAGGCGGCGGCGCTGGCCGAGCCGCGCGTCGGGCAGCTTGAGATTGACGCCGCGGTCGGTCAAATTCACCGACATGCCTTCCATCGCCGCCCACGTTGCGGGGAACTCCTGCCTTGCGGCCGAGAGAAATCCGTCGATCGTGCGGCTCGAGGAGTCGGGGTCGTGGTGAAAGAGAACCAAGTGTCCAACCTTCGACTCGCGCGCGACCTTTACGCCTTCAAGCCAGCTCGAGTGGCCCCAGCCCTTGCGGTTCGTCGCGAGCTGTTCGGGCGAATACTGAGCGTCGTAAATGAGCACATCCGCGCCGTCGGCCAGCTTCCGCAGATTCTCGTCCATTTCGGGAATTCCGGGTTCGTTGTCCGTTGCGTAGACGATCGAGCCAACCGCCGTATCGAGCCGATAGCCGAGGCATCCTTGCGGGTGATTCAGCCACGCGGTGCGGACTTTCACGCCCTCGACTTCCCACTCTTCTCCGCCGGCCACCTCCCGAAACGAGCGCATCGAACGCATGGTGGTGACGTCGACGGGGAAGTACGGTTTGGCGAGCTGCGCCTCGAGCACTTGCCGCAGGCTATGCCGCCCGAGGGACTCCGATTCGAAGCTGCAGAAATGAAAACGATTTTGCACTTCAAAGAACGGCTGGAAGAAGGGGATACCCTGGATGTGGTCCCAGTGATAGTGCGTCACCAGGACGTGCGCTTCGATCGCCTCATGCGATTCGGCCCAGTGGTTATTGGGCGCGCGCAGCCGGTTGCCCAGCATGCGCAGGCCGGTGCCGCAGTCGAAGATGAAGCGCGTGCCGCCAGGGGCGATGAATTCGAGGCAAGCCGTGTTTCCGCCATAGCGCCACGTGTCGCGCTCCAGCGTCGGCGTAGAGCCGCGTACTCCCCAGAAGACCAGCTTGGCTGTGTTTTGCGTCATCCCAGGGCGAACTGCGACGCCTGAACGCCTTCCCCTGAAATCCCCCAAGAGCTAGCAACTATTCGATGTTAGGCGGCGCCTCCGGGGCGAGTCAATCGAGTTTCGCCTGCAAGCGACCAAACCGTACTTGCCGTTACGCTGGAGTACCTGTGATTGATCGGCACCGTGCGCCGGGCACGCTCTGCGAGTAGAATCCACTCAATATGGACCTGCACGTCCACGGTGAATCGGAGCCTCCGCACACGCACAGCCACCATCATGGCCATGGCCACGCGCATGGCTACGGTTTGGGCGATGCCGCTACCAGCATCTTGGGCACCGCGGTGGTGGCCACGCTATTTCTGGTGGTGGCCGAACTCGCAGCCGGATACGCAGCACATTCGATCGCGCTCGTCAGCGACGCGGTACACAACCTCACGGACGTGCCTACGCTGGTGATTTCGTGGTTTGCGACGCGCTGGGCGAAGCGGCCGCCGACACCCGAAAAAACCTATGGCTATCATCGCGCCGGAATTCTCGCGGCATTTGTGAATGCGATTGTCTTGTCGCTCGCGGCTCTCTTCGTGCTCGGCGAGTCGATCGAACGGTTTCGCGCGCCCGTCGGGGTGCGCACCGGCCCGATGATCTGGGTGTCGTTGCTGGCGCTGGCGATCAATGGCGGCATCACGCTGGCCGTCCACCGCGGGCGACGCGACCTGAATGTCCGCACCGTGTGGATTCACAATTTGGGCGACGCGCTGTCGAATGTCGCGATTCTCGTGGGGGCGCTGATCGTGCGCTCGACTGGTGCGGAGTGGATCGACCCGGCCCTCGGCGTGGCGATCGCCGCGATGGTCCTATGGTCGGGGGCGGGCATCTTGCGCGAGAGCGGGCACATCCTGCTCGAAGGCTTGCCGCGGCGGATTCGCCTCGAGGAAGTAGCGGCGGCGTTGCTCCGCGTCGAAGGAGTGCAGGAGGTGCATGACATGCACATCTGGACGCTCGGCGACGAATTGAACGCGCTCTCCTGCCACGTCCGCATCCCGGATATGCACATGGACGCGAGCGAAAAGCTGCTCGCGTGCATCCGCGAAGTCCTCGCGCGCGACTTTCACATCACGCACACGACGGTTCAGTTCGAGCGCGCCGGCCTGCCCAAAGCGGGACTCTACATGCCCGAGCCCGCGCAGGGTGCGGAGAGGTCTTAGGCGACAGGTGGCAGGCTGCGGAGAATCGGCCGTCGGGGACGCCCCAAAGGGCTGCCGCGCTGCAGGCCTCGGCGCTACACTTAGGCCTTAACCTTCCTTGGGGCTCGCTGGCACTTGGGGCAGAAATGCGAACTGCGTCCGGCGACGATCGCGCGCCGGATCGTCGCCCCGCAGCGAAAACACTTTTTGCCGTCGCGCTGGTAGACGCGATGCCGCAACTGGAACTCGCCGCGCTGGCCCTTCGAATCGACGTAATCGGATACGGATGATCCGCGCAGGCGGATCGCTTCGGTCAGCACATCGCGCACCGCCCGATACAATCGCGCCATCTCGTCGCGCTTCAGCGTCGCGCCGATCCGCATCGGATGGATTCGCGCGCGCCACAGCGCCTCGTCCGTGTAAATGTTGCCCATGCCGCTCATCACGTGCTGATCGAGCAGCAACGCCTTCACACGCGCGCGGCGCGCGCCTACCGCCGCCTTGAATTGCGCCTCGGTCATCTCGAGAGGATCGGCGCCGAGCGATTGCAGCGCCTTCGCGCGCGCTCCATCGACGAGTAGCTGCATGCTGCCGAAGCGGCGAATATCGGTGTAGCGCAGCTCCTTGCCGTCATCGAGCGCGAGAAACACATGCGTATGCAGCGGCACGGGGGCTTCCGGCGGGCACGTCACGATTTGCCCGGTCATGCCCAGGTGGATCAAGAGCACCAGCTCGTGCGCAGCTTCGTCCGTATTCGCCGAGGCAAGCTCCAGCAACAGAAATTTCCCGTGCCGTTTCACCGCGCGGATTTGCTTCCCGGGGAGCTGCTCTTCGATCGCGGCGGGATTTTCGATGAAATCGGTCTTGCCGAGGCGCACGTCGAGAATCCGCCGACCCGGCAGTGCTTCCCTTAATCCGCGCGCGACCGTTTCGACTTCAGGCAGTTCCGGCATCTCGATTTACAGAATCACTTTGCTTCCGGAAGAATCGCAAACACGCGGCACGGACCGCCCGAGCCGCCCTCCATCTTGATCGGCGCGGCTATCAGGAACGCGCCCGTCGCCGGCAACTGATCGAGATTGGCCAGATTTTCGAGATTGTAAAGCCCGGCGGGCAAGTCAACGTGGTGCACCTCGAAATTCTTCGATGCGCCGTAGTCGATGCTGAGCGTATCGATCCCGAGCCCCACCGCTCCGCGCGCCACCAGCAATTTCGCGGCATCGGCGCCGAATCCGGGGAAGTGCATCACGCCCTGCGCGTCCTGATTGCGATAGCGCTTCTGATCCGGCCAGCGCGACGCCCAGCCCGTCCGCAGCAGGACGATCGCGCCCGCCGGGATGGGGCCGTGCTCCGCCTCCCACTGTTCCACCCGCGCGTCCGTTAGCCGATAGTCGGAATCCTTCGCGCCTTCCTCGCGGACATCGATGACCACGGCCGGGCCGAAGAGATGGGTCACGGGGATCTGGGCGATCGACGCTTTCCCCGGAGCAAAGTGCAGGGGCGCGTCCATGTGCGTGCCGTAGTGCTCGAGCGTCCAGAAGCTGCGCGCGAGGTAGCCATCCTTCTCATAGGTCGCCACCACTTGCGTCTCGAATGTCTTATCGTCGCCCGGCCACGACGGCAGCTTCCCGTTGATCGTGTACGTCATGTCGACCACGCGCGTCCGCCCCGTCGATATGCCGGCGAGTTGCGGGAACGCCGTAGCGGCCGAGGCCGCCGTGTTCTCGCCGTCGCTTCCGTCCTTGGCCAACGCCAATCCGCAAACGCCCGCCAGTGCCGCAACAAGCCACACGGCCATCACCCCTCGCATCGAAAGTACCTCCGAGGCAGCCATTCTATACGACTTTCCTTTGTTGAATTTCGTCCCGATTTCAGGGGAGGGGAATGCCGGGCGACGCCACAATGCCGGCCATCTTGAGGATGTCGGCGTACTCTTCGTCTGTCAGCGCACAAATTGTCAGCCGCGTATTCTTGAGGAACTTGATCTTCCGGAGTCCCTTGCTATCGCGCATCTCCACCAGCGTGACGGGCCGCGGCAGGCGCTCGATCGCTCGCAAATCCATTACCAGCTTCTTGGCCTCGGAGTCGTACGGATCGGGATACGGATCGCGGGTCACTTCCGCCAGAGCGTAGATCGAATGCTCCGGCTTGCCGTGATAGCAGAGCGCACGGTCGCCCTTGTGGACTTGCTTCAGCTGGCGCAGCGCGTCCGGACGGCTCCCCGCCTGCCTCCACATCTCCTTGCCCTTCACGAAGAGTGTGTCCCAGTGGTAGACCCGGGGATCAACGGCCAATAGCCAGCGTCTTGGTTTGGAGGGAGCTTGGGTCATCCTGTCGAAAACTGCCGGGCGGCACTATACACGGAAGTCGAAAGCAGCGGAAGCCTTCTGTGCAGAAATTTCGATTGGGTGGCCAGTCAGAAGGCGGAAAATCGTCTAAATTCGCCTACCCGACGTCCACAAGGACATCGTCGCCGCGCACCTCCACCGGGTAGCTCTCGACGCCGATCGTGGGGTTCTGCACCACCTTGCCGGTCGTTACGTCGAATTGCCAGCCGTGCCAGGGGCACGTCACCACCTGACCCTCGAGCTCGCCCTCGCCGAGAGGCCCGGCCTCATGCAGACATATGCCGCTGATAGCGCAGAACTTGCCGCCGACATTCGCCAGCGCCACCGCCGTGCCGTTCACCTGCACCTCGCGGATTTTTCCCGCCGGAATCTCGCTTTTGCTCGCCGCTCTCGCAAACGCCACAGTCGCTCCTTGGGTTAGCCAGCGCCGGGTTGCCCTGAGTTCCTTCGAAGGGCGCCTCGCCGGCTCTTCCTTTGGCAATCGCAACGAAAACCCGCCGGCCGGAGGCCAGCGCTACACCTCTAGTGGTGATAGGACTTTTCGCCCGCCTCAATCCGCACCGCCATCCGGTTTTGCGCCTCGGGCAACGGGCAAGTGGTATACGGGTTATACGCGCAGGGCGGATTATATGCTTCGTTGAAGTCCAGCACCACGCTGCCGTCCTTGGCGATCGTCGTATCGAGGAATCGGGCTGCGCCATAGGTTTCGTGCCCGCTGGTCAAGTCGCGAAACACGAACTCGAGGTCCGATCCATCCTGCTCGGGGTCAAGCTGGAACTTATGCCCCATCAGCGTGAATTCGACGTAGCCCCGAATCTCCTCCGGTCCCGCGTCGCCCATCACATTCTCGATCATCACGGTCTTTGGCTTCGGGTACGGCACGTACCGCCCCACCACTCGATACGCCGGGTCGACGGGGAACCAGTGCAGGCCGGTAAAATCCTTGCGCAGCTTGCTGTTCTTGTCCTTTAGTCGGATAGCGTAGCGGTCGCCGCTCGCGTGGACGTATAGCGTCAGATCACCCAGCACCAGCCGGTCGTCCGAATCGGGCCGCATCTCCGCGGTAGTCACGGCGGCGCCGCGCATCGTGGCCGCGACGTCCGACTTCAGATGTACAACGGTTTTTCCGCCGTGAAATTCGAAGCTGCCGGCATCGGCCGGCACAGGCGCGGGCAAGACGATATCGTTCAGTGGGCTCGACCCGAACTCGTTTGAGCCGTCATGCAGCCAGAAAAGGCCGCTCACGGTCAGCCAGCCCGTGTCCGAGGTTAGGTCCGCCTGATACGCCGCGCGCCATTTCTCCACCGCCGCGCGATAGCCTGGATCGCCATCGGCCGCCTCGCGAGCGAGAGCGCACGCCGAAAACGCGCACGCGGCCAGGGCTGCCGTGGCCACTGCCACCTTCCACGGAGCCTTTTTTCGTTTTCCCATGCGAATCATTCTAGATCGGCTGCCCGCACGCCCGGCAATAGTTCGCGATAACCGGGTTTCTCGCTCCGCAGCGGCAGCAATAGCAGATGCCGGGGCCGGTCACCGCGAGCATCGGGACGCGTGGCTCATCCGTGCAGGCCCAGATCAGCGCGACGAGCCAGCCGACCACGGTCCAGCCGAGCAGGATGTTCACGAGCAGTATCCCGGTGAACGACCGCTTGTCGTGCCCGATGATCGACGGCAGAAAGTAGAGCAGCGTGCAGAACGCGAAGAAGAACATAAGCGCTCCCTCCGGCGCAGCCGCCCTCCGGCGGCCTGACGCCCTGCCCTAAGATACGATTCCGGCAGCCCGCTTGTTCCCTGACTGCTCGACCTTGCCGACCAGCTCCGCGAACTTGGCCTCGCGTTCCTTCTGATCGAGCCCCTGATAGGCCTCGGCGATCTGCGTCGTATTCATCGAACAGAATTTCGGCCCGCACATCGAGCAGAACTTCGCCTCCTTGTAGAAATCGTCGGGCAGTGTCTCGTCGTGCATGCGCCGCGCCGTCTCCGGATCGAGCGAAAGCTCGAACTGCTTGTTCCAGTCGAAAAGGAACCGCGCGTAGCTGAGCGCGTCGTCGCGATCCCGCGCGCCGGGACGGTG
>Ga0335073_10009716_pt1 | contig 13510 bp, 14 predicted proteins | sample Lox_Sample_22_FD_207093 | JGI IMG/M metagenome (GOLD analysis project Ga0335073, IMG submission 207093) | Soil microbial communities from Loxahatchee National Wildlife Refuge, Florida, United States - Lox_Sample_2.2 | ecosystem: Environmental > Terrestrial > Soil > Wetlands | place: USA...
GCGAGATATCCGGCGGCAACGTCGCGGTCGGCCGAGTCTCGCAGCACCGCGACCATGTGGTCGGCCGCCTCGTCGGTCAGATCGGGCCGGTAGAGGCCGGCGAGCAGCTTGGAGCCGAGCCCCCAGTGACTGCGCACCAACGCGATGAGGGTGGCGTTGAGGTCTGGGCGTATGAATACTTCGGCGGCGCTGGCATAGGTCCCGAAGAACACCAGTCGCCGAACCAGATCCGGTCGCGTCGCGGCGAGCGCGACGGCAACCGGCCCGGCCTGGGACATGGCGAGCAGATCGACCGGCGCACCGGCGTGGGTCGCGACGGCGGCCAGCTCGGCCACGCTCGCGTCCAGCCCGAAGTCGTCCACCGGACCGGGGGAGCGTCCGGTTCCGTAGCGGTCGTACATGACCAGTGCGCGGGTTCCGGCTAGTCGTTGAAACATCGAGGAGCGCGGGTCGCGGCCAGCGGCGATGACGTCGATGTTCGATACCCAGCCGGGCAGCGCGATCAGCGGCTGCCCGCTCCCGACGGCGCCAACGGCGATCCGGCGGTCGCCGGCGGTAACGTGACTCACGCGCATCGCTCGCAGCGGGGTCGGCGGCGCAACATTGTGGCGGAGAATCCGCAGCTGCAGTTCCTGCATGGCAGCCGAAGGCTCGAGCCCGAGCTCGTCGGCGAGCCGGTCGGCGTAGCGCTGGTAGGCCGCGAGCGCGTCGGCTTGGCGTCCACACGCGTACAAGGCCCTCATGAGGACGAGGTGGGCGCGTTCCCGGAGCGGATGTTCGGTGGCGAACGCCTCCAGAGCCGGAAGGTCGGGAGAGCCCTCATCCAGGCGAAGCTCATGCCAGCGCTCGGTCGCCTGCCGGCGCGCCTCCTCGAGCCGGATCGCCTCAAACCGGGCCACTGGCGACTCGGCGAACTCGGCGTAGGCCGCACCGTGCCACAGGCTCAGAGCTTCGCTCAATGACCCCGCAGTGTCTGCCCGCACCAGCTGGTCGAACCGCCGGCTGTCCACTTCGTCCTGGCCAACGGCCAGCCGGTAGCCGGGAGCAACGGTCTCGATCCGCGTGAACGGCATGGTCCGGCGCAGTCGAGACACCTGGTTGTGCAGCGCTGCCACGGGATCGTGAGGGGGATCCTCCGGCCAGACCAAGTCCACGAGGTTGTCAACGCTCACGACAGCGCCGGCCCGAGCCAGCAGGCTGGCCAGCAGCGACCGCTGGCGATCACTGAGCGCGACTATCCGCCGGTCCGGGCCAATCACGGTTACGGCGCCGAGTACCAAGAACATCAGGTGCCATGATGCCAGCCTCCGGCACGGCGGCGTAGACACGTGACAGCGAGTTGACAGGCGTGCCACCCACACTCGCCGTATGGACACGACCAACGCCGTGCGGGGCCGGCTCAATGCGGCCGTCCTTCGCACGTCCGACGCCTACGGCCACCTGATGATGGGACGGCGCAAACGACGGCTGTTCGACAGCCTTCCGCCGACTGTGGTTGAGATCGGGCCCGGAACCGGAGCCAACCTGCGTTATTACCGGCCCGGCAGCCGGCTGATCGCGATCGAGCCGAACCGGCACATGCACTCACCGCTCCGGAAGGCGGCGCAGCGCTACGGCATCGAACTGGAGCTGCGTGACGAAGAAGCGGAGGCTATCGGCCTGCCCGACGCGAGCGTCGATGCCGTGGTGAGCACGCTTGTTCTCTGTACCGTTCCCGACCCGGCTGCGACGCTCCGCGAAGTCCGCCGGATTCTCCGGCCGGGTGGCCGGTTTCTCTTCCTGGAGCACGTCCGGGCAGGCCAGAGCCACCCTGTGCTGCGCATGGTTCAGCGCTCCGTGGCCCGGCCGTGGCGCTGGTTCTTCGAGGGTTGCGATGTGCTGCGCGACATTGAGGCGACCCTGGCCAGGACGGGCTGGGCACACCTGGAGGTGCAGAGATACCACGTGCCGACCCTGTTCCTTCCGATCAACACCCAGATCGCCGGGACCGCGCTCCGGACTAACCTAGGGGAGCGCACATGACCGGGTCACGACCAGGAATGGCGGCGGCGCAGGTGTGGGTGCTCACGCTGACGTCGGTGGCCTCGCTAATGGTCGCGCTGGACGTGCTGGCCGTCTCGACCGCGCTGAGCACCATCCGGGTGCAGTTGCACGCCTCTCTGGCCGGCCTGGAATGGACCGTCAACGCCTACGTCCTCAGCCTGGCCGTGCTGCTGATGAGCGGGGCGGCGCTCGGCGACCGGCTCGGCCGCCGGCGGCTGTTCACCGCGGGCATGGGGCTGTTCATCGCCGGGTCGGCCGCCTGTGCGCTGGCGCAGAACATCGGCTGGCTGATCGCGGCCCGCGCGGTCCAGGGCGCCGGCGCCGCGGTGATGCTGCCACTGGCGCTGGCCTTGCTCAGCGCCGGCTTCCCCCCGCAGCAGCGCGCCAAGGCGCTGGGGATCTTCGGGGCCATCACCGGCCTGGGCGCGGTGCTCGGCCCGCTGGTCGGCGGCGCCGCCGTGCAGGCCATCACCTGGCCGTGGATCTTCTGGATCAATGTCCCGATCGGGCTGGTCACGATCGCGCTTACCCGCGTTCGGGTCGGTGAGAGCTTCGGGCCGGACCCGGTTCTGGATCTTCCCGGTCTGGTGCTGGTGACCGGCGGGGCATTCGGGTTGGTCTGGGCGCTGGTGCGCGGCAACCCGGCCGGCTGGGGCAGCACCGAAGTGACCGGCTCGCTGGCCGCCGGGATCGTGCTGGCGGTGGCGTTCGTCGCCTGGGAGCTTCGCGCACGGCAGCCGATGCTGCCGATGCGGCTGTTCAGGTCCCGCCCGTTCACCTCGGGCATCGCGGCGATCTTCTTCATGTGGGGATCGGCGCTGGGCACCGTGTTCTTCATGGCGCAGTTCCTGCAGACCGCACTGCACTACACGCCGCTGGCCGCCGGTCTTGGGCTGATGCCGTGGGGTGTCACGCTGATCGTCGCCGCACCGTTCGCCGGGGCGCGCATCCGCCGCGCGGGCGAGCGGCCGTTCATCACCGGCGGGCTGGTTCTGGTGGCCGCCGGGGCTGCCTGGCTCGCGCTGGCCGCCCGGCCCGGTCTTGCCTACTGGCAGGTGCTCGTACCGCTTCTGCTGACCGGGCTGGGGTTTTCGGCCGCGCTCCCGGCCACGCAAAGCGCGGTGATGAGCCACGTCGCGCCGCAACACATCGGCAAGGCGTCCGGCACCTTCACCATGCTGCGCCAGCTCGGCGGCGCGTTCGGGATCGCGGTCGCCGCGGCCGTGTTCGGCGGCTCGGGGTCCTACGCCTCAGCCCAGTCGTTCAGCAACGGGTACGGCCCAGCGCTCGGCAGCTGCGCCGCGCTGGCGCTCGCCGGCGCGCTTACTGGCCTGCTCGCCCCCACCCGGCCACCCGCCAGCGCACCAGCTGACCCGGCCCGGACGCCTGCACCGGTCAGGGCGCTCTCCCAAGCCACGACGCGGCCATCGCGCCCGCGAATGTCAGGACCCCGATGATCGCGATGCCCACGGCCGCGCTGAGCACCCCTATCTCGCTGTGGCTGGCGATCGCGGCCAGCATGCCCACCAAGGCCGCGAGCATTGCGAACGCGCCTGCCGAGAAGGCCGTGCTCATCGACAGCCGGGGCCGCGTCGTGGCGAGCTGGCGCGGTGCCTGGACGTCTATCAGCCCGGCTGGAAGGTCGGCGGTGACCGCGGTCAGCTCCGCATAGGTCCGTGACGTGAACACCTGCCCGACACGCATGCCGAATTCGTCCCGCGTCAGCCGGCCCTGCACGAACGCTGCCTTGAGCACCCCGATCACTTGCTCGCGATCGGCGTGCGAGGCCCTGAGGCGTCCGTGGGCCGCCGCGTCCACTGCGTTATGGTCTCCGGGCATTGGCATCACCAGCGCTCTTCCGCGAACACCCAAGAGAATCGTAACGCTCTGTTTCCGGCCGGCCTCAGCGGGCTGGACCGGCGCTGGCTTGGCGCAGAGAATGTGGAGATGAATTCACCGGGAGTGTTTGCGGATCTGGCCGCCCAGCGCGCGTGCTGGCATCCTGTCGCGTTCGCCGGTGAGGTCGCTGCCCGTCCCGTGCACGCCGACCTGCTCGGTGAGCCGCTGGTGGTCTGGCGCGGGGCCGACGGCCAGCCGCGGGTGATGTCTGATCTGTGCGTGCACCGCGGCACCGCGTTGTCTTTGGGCTGGGTGCAGGGCGACGAACTGGTTTGCCCCTACCACGGCTGGCGGTACGGCGCTGACGGCCGGTGCGTGGCGATCCCGCAGAAGGACGACCCGGCGGCGGTCCCGGCTAAGGCCCGGGTCCGGGCATTCCGGGCGCAGGAGCGGTACGGGCTGATCTGGGTCGCGCTGGACGAGCCGCGGTGGCCGCTGCCCGAGGTCCCTGAACTGGAAAACGGCGAGTGGACGGTTGTCTCGGCCGGGCCGTACCGGTGGCGCTGCGACGCGGCGCGGCAGGTGGAGAACTTCACCGACTTCGGGCACTTCCCCTGGGTGCACCCGGGGCTGCTCGGCGACCCCGGCCGGCCGGTGGTCCCTGCGCACCAGGTGCGCGCTGACGGCCACGTGCTGCGGTATGAGATCGTCCGTCCTGAGGCACCCAACAGCGAAGACTTCCCGGTATTCGGCAACGAGCAGGCCGGACCGCCGGAACGGCGCAGCCGCTACGAACTGCACCTGCCCTACACGATCGTCTTGCGGCTTGGCTGGGGCGGGCAGCGCGGCATGGTCTATTTCTTCGCCTCGCAGCCGGCTGCCGCCGACCGCTGCGCGGGCTACGTGGTCATCGGCCGCAACTACAACACCGACCAGCCAGACCAGGTGATCCGCGAATTCGAAGACACGATCTTCGGCCAGGACCAGGTTGTCGTCGAGTCGCAACGACCCGAGCGCGTGCCGTTCGACCTGGCCGCCGAGCTTCACCTGCGCTTCGACGCGGTCGCCGTCGCCTACCGAAAGGCGATGCGCGAGCTCGGCCTGGCAGCCGGCACCCCGATCGGAATCTCAGTCGAATAGCAAAGACAGGAATCTTCGGACACCTCAGCCGAACTTTTCGGGTGCTGCCAGTCCCGCTGGGATAGCCGTGAGGTCTGCCTTAAGCCGGATCAGCTGCCGTTCACCGAGGATCATGGTCAGCTGGTCTTCTATCGCCAGGACGGCGGACTTCGCGGCGGCGGCGAACGCAAGACCCCGGTCGGTGAGGCAGACCACGCGCCGGCGCCCATCGGCACCGGCGGCTTGACGGGTCAGGTAGCCCAGCGACTCCAGCTCGTTCAGCAGATGGTTGAGCGCCTGCTTTGACAGGCCGACATGGTCGGCCAGCTCCGTCGGGCGCATGCCCTGAGGGCCAGGGAACCTGAACAGCTCCAAGTGCGAGGCTCGCACGTCGTCGAAGCCAGCCGCGTGCAGCCGCTCCAGCAGGACCCGATGCGTGGCCTCGGACGCCAGCCGCAACAGTGCGCCGATCCGTGGCTCGGTGAGCCCGGGATACGAGCCCGTTGACATGTCGTACAGTATACTGTACCTTCTCGTAAAGTGAACTGTACGAGTGGGGGCGGAAACTATGAATCATCCGCAACCGGGTGAACTCGATCAGGTGATGGCGTCGTTTGCCCGCGGCGACGCGACAGCCTTCGCTGGCTTGTGGCTGCCGGCGGAAGAAGTGACGATTTTCGGCGCCTTCGGCGGTTATGAGCGCGGGTGGGAACAGGTCCGTCCGAGACTGGCGTGGGCCGCCTCGCAATTCCGGGATGGCACGTGGACCTGCGAGCAGCTATCAGCCCACTTCGGAGCTGACGTCGGCTACACCGTCGGGATCGAGCACGCACGCGCAACTATCGGCGGATCCCCCGGCCGCCAGGACCTGCGAGTCACGCATGTCTTCCGCCGCTCCAGCGGCGGGTGGCAGCTGGTTCACCGCCACGCGGATCCGCTGACAGGGAAAGTCGCCCCGCACAGCTGAATGGCCCACTCATCCGCCCGCCCGCATGGCTCAGCGGTCGTGGCGGTGGTGGGCGGACCTATTGACTAGCAGGACGACCGCGACGAGCGCGGCGATCCAGAGCCACGGAACGCCGAAGGTGAAGGCCCACAGGACGTGCGAGACGATGGACAGCCCCGCGATAACCAGCACGATCAGCAGCAGCATCCGGCCGAATCCGCTGCGGCGGCGGCGCCGGTACGGGACCGCGGAGTCGCCTGGCCCGGCGTTCCTTGCGGCCCCGGAGGGCTCAGGGTCCGGCAGGTCGTCGAACAAGCCGTCCAGGTCGCCGCGGGTCTTCGCAGCCATCGCCTTGCTGACGCGCTCGTCGAACTCGGCCTGGTCGAGCCTGCCGTCGCTGTAGTGCGTCCCGAGCTGCTCGGCGACGGCGTTGCGCTCGGCGTCGGAGACCCGCAGGTGCTGGTCGGAGTAGCGGATGCGGCGCGACCACTGCTGGCTAGAGGTAGGAGACATGTCGCGGCCCTCCTAGCGTGATCCGTGCTGAATGGAGTCGAGCAGCGAGCTCGCGATGGACTCGTCGGTGCCTTCCTCGGGGACGAGCAGCAGGCAGGCCAGATAGGCCGCGATGCCGACGCCGCCGAAGAAGGTGGAGACGACGAAGGCCACGCGCACGATGGTGACGTCCACGTTGAGGTAGTCGGCGAGGCCGGCGGCGACGCCGGCCAGCATGCGCCCGTGGTAGGCGCGGCGGAGTGGCGGGCGGCCGGCGGGGACCGTCGGCTCTGATTCGGTGTTAGCCGTTGAAGTATCCATGCCTCAAGAGTGCCTCTCTCGCCATCGGCGCGGTATCCGGAACAGCCCTGGCTCGACCCTGAGCCATCCCTGTCAGCCTAGGGGCATATCAGGGAAAGACCCGATGGCCTGGATGAGGGAAAACGGGCGATGATGGTGAGGTGCACCAACAGACCGAACCGACCGAGCAGGCGTGGCCGCCGAACGGGTTCCACGGCCCCCCGCGCTGGCACCGGCGGGCGGAGCGCTGGCGGAACCGCGGTAACGGCCAGCCATTGCGCCGCGACCCGGAAGACCGCCTCGCGGGCGGGGTAGCGGCCGGCATTGCCGCCTGGCGCGGTTTCAGCCCGACCACCGTGCGCATCGTGTTCGTGATCGTGACGCTGATCTCGCAGGGCTGGACGATCCCGTTCTACCTCGGCGGCTGGCTGCTGATCCCGGCCAGGGGCGCGGAGACCAGCATCGGAAGCAGGGCGCGGCGCGATTCCCGCGGCATCGCGCTGGCCATCGCGCTCGCCTCCCTGATGTGCGTGGTGCTGGGCCTGGCCAGCGTGCTCAACGCCGGGCTGATCAACACGTATGGCTGGCAGCAGGTCCCCAGCGTGGTGCTCCTGGTGCTCATCTGGCGGAACGCATCCGATAACGAGCAAGCGGTGATGCGGCACCTGGTCGAACCGCTGGAAAGCCTCAGTGGCGGCCAGGGGATGCGGCGCGGCCTGGGGTGGCGCCTCGTCGCGGCGGTCGCGTTGCTCGGGGCCGGGTTCGGCTGGCTGCTGACAGCGCATGAGAGCGTCGCCCTGCTGCGGCCGCTGGCCGGCGTGATCCTCGTGACCGCGGGAATCGTGGTGCTGCTCGGGCCGTGGTGGCTGCGCATCGCCAGGGACCTGGTGCTGGAACGGTCGGCGAGGGCCAGGGCGGAAGAGCGTGCCGACATCTCCGCCCGCGTGCACGACTCCGTGCTGCAGACGCTCGCGCTCATCCAGCGGCGCGCCGACGATCCGCAGCAGGTCGTCCAGCTCGCCAGGGCGCAGGAACGGGAGCTGCGCTCCTGGCTGTTCGAGGGGCGCACCCTCGGCGACGGGGACGCGACAACGGTCGGCGAGGGAGTCAGGCAGATCCAGCGGGACGTCGAGGCCAGGCACGGGGTGCCGGTCGAGGTAGTCACCGTCGGCGACTGCCCGCTTGACGACGACCTGAACGCGCTGCTCGCGGCGGCCCGCGAGGCGACGGTCAACGCCGCGAAGTGGTCCGGCGCCAGCGTAATCTCGGTCTACGCCGAGGTGGAGCCGAAGCAGGTTGAGGTGGCGGTCAGAGACCGCGGCAAGGGCTTCGACCCGGGCGCCGTGCCTGACGACCGCAAAGGCCTGGCTCAGTCGGTCCACGGCCGGATGAGCCGCCACGGCGGCTCGGTGACGGTGCAGTCCGCCGTGGGGGAAGGGACGAAGGTGACCTTGACGATGCCGCGGTCCGCCGCGTCCGCTGAGGCGAAGGGAGGAAGCCGGCGATGAATACCCAGGCCCGGACGCTGCCGCGGGTCGTGCTCGTGGACGATCACGGCCTGTTCCGTTCGGGAGTCCGCGCCGAGATCGGCCGCCAGGTAGAGGTGGTGGGCGAGGCGGATGACGTCGGCCCGGCGATCGAGGTGATCGACCGGCTGCTCCCCGACGTGGTGCTGCTCGACGTCCACCTGCCAGGCGGCGGCGGCCAGGCGGTCATCACCGCGGTCAAGAAGGAGCACCCCGAGGTGCGCTTCCTCGCGCTGTCCGCCTCGGACGCGCCGGAAGACGTGATCGGGGTGATCCGCGCGGGCGCTCGCGGATACGTCACGAAGACGATCAGCACCGCCGACCTGGCCGACGCGATCCAGCGGGTCGCCGACGGCGACGCGGTGTTCTCGCACCGGCTGGCCGGGTTCGTGCTCGACGCGTTCGCCGCCGCGCCGTCGACCGCGGAGGTGAAGCCGTCCTTCGACCCGGAACTCGACCAGCTGACCAGCCGCGAACGGGAGGTGCTCCGGCTGATCGCCCAGGGATACACCTATAAAGAGATCGCCCGCGAGCTGTACATTTCCGTCAAGACAGTGGAGAGCCACGTCTCGTCGGTGCTGCGCAAGCTGCAGCTCTCCTCCCGGCACCAGCTGACCCGCTGGGCCGCGGAGCGCCGGCTGACCTAAGGAGGCGACGATGCCGGTCGTGCAGGCCAACAACATCGAGATCTACTACGAGGTGCAGGGCGAAGGCGAACCGCTCGTCCTCATCCCCTACCTCGCGGCCGACCAGGCCTGCTACGCCTTCCAGGTAGCGGACTACGCCAAGCATTTCACCTGCTACACCGTCGACCTGCGCGGCGCGGGCCTGTCGGGCAAGCCGGACGGCGTCTACACGACCGAGCTGCTCGCCGCCGACATCGCTGAGTTCATGCAGGCCGTGGGCATCACCAGCGCTCACGTCAGCGGGCTCTCGCTCGGCGCAGCGGTCGGCACGTGGCTCGCGGCCAAGTACCCGTCGCTCGTGAAGTCGCTGTCGCTGCACAGCGCGTGGACGGCGACCGACCCCTACCTGCGGGTCGTCGTGGAGGGCTGGCGGACCATGGCGAAGGCGCTGGACAGCGTCACGGACATGGTCATCCAGGGCATCTTCCCCTGGTGCTTCACCCCCGAGCTCTACGCGGCCAAGCCGGAGTACATCGACTCGCTCGCCGACTTCGTGCGCAGCCGGCCGATGCCGCCGGTCGACGCGTTCCTGCGCCAGTCGGGCGCCGTGCTCGCACACGACGCTACCGGGGTGCTCGGCCTTATCCAGGCGCCGACGCAGATCACGTTCGGGCGGCACGACGCCGCGTGCTCGACCCGGTTCGCCGGCCCGCTCACCGAGGGCATCAAGAACTCCGAGCTGGTCGTCTTCGAGGACTGCGCGCACGCGCCCATCTACGAGAACGTCGAGGAGTTCAACGCGACGACGCTGGCCTTCCTGACCCGGCATTCCGGCTGATCCACTCCTGGCCCCAGAGCTGGTCGTGGTCGGGCAGCCGCGCTAGCCGCCGGGCGATCCGCTGCCGGTGCGGGTCGTCCCGCTCGCGGATCTGCCAGATCAGGGCTGTCGTGTGCGCGCGGACGTGGGCCCGCCACGCGGTGGTCTGCGCGGCGGTCGCGGAAACCGGCGGCGGATCGATCTCCAGGATCTCCTGGGCGTACCGTTCCAGCAGCGTGCCCAGCGGGCCGCGGGAACCGCGGACGCGCAGCGCGGCGATCTTCTGCAGGTTCAGCAGGCGCTCGGTCTGCGGCGAGGCGATCACCCGCCGGTCCAGGTCCCACGCGGAGCTGGTCAGCCAGCGCGGATTGGCCGTGCCGTCCGGGTTGAGCGCGGGGACGATGTAGGCGGCGCGGCCGCCTGGGGTGCGCTGCCACGCACGGCGCTCGTCCCTGCGCAGCGGCGCGAACGCCCGGCTGTCCAGCTGCAGCTGGCGCTTGGCCCACAGGTACTCCTCGAGGAACCCGGCGTTCTGCGGCCAGCCGAGTTCGTCGAGCGCGGCCAGGACGACCTCGCGGATCGGCGGCCCCGGCTGGGTCGCCCGCTTCCCCGCGCTCGCCGTGCGGCGCAGCTGATCGATCAGCTCTTCCCTGCGCTCGTCAAGCCGTCCGAGCATGGTGGCCTGCGCGACAAGCTCCGCGACAGGCACGTCGTCGTCGCGGGCGTCCTCCGCTAGCTGGCGGGCGACGCGCAGGCTTTCCTCCAGGGTCGCGACCAGCTCATCCCGGACGACAGGCACGCTCACATAGCGGACTGTACCCCGCTGACCATGGTCATAAAGCATGGAAGCCATGCGGTTGCCGCATGGACAACATGGGTACCTCTCTATTTGTGACGGTCAGGCGCCCCAGACAGTGGTTCCCCGCGCGCACGCTGCACCTCGTCGACATAGAAAACCTCGCGGGCGCCGCGCTGCCCAGCCGGGACCAGGTCACCGAGGTGCAGGGGCTGTATGTGGCCAGGCTCGCCGTCGGCGCCGACGACCAGGTGGTGATGGCCGCCAGCCATGTGGCCTTCCTGAACGCGGCGCTCGGCTGGCCGAGCGCCAGGTACCGGGTCAGGTCCGGCCCGAACGGCGCCGATCTGGAACTTCTCGACGTGCTGCAGAACGAGGACGTCGCCGCGCGGTTCACGCACGTGGTGATCGGGTCGGGCGACGGCATGTTCACGCAGGCCGCGGCTACCCTGGCGGCGCGCGGCGTCTGGGTCACCGTAGTGAGCCGCAGGGACAGCATGTCGAGGGCCCTGGCCAGGGCCACCAGGGACGTCAGATACCTGGACGCCGCGCGGGCCGCCGCCGCGTAACCCCAGAGACGCCGAAGGGCGCGAGGGGAAAACTCCGCCTCACGCCCTTCGGGCCCTAGCAGGCAGGTTAGCCGGTGATGATCGCGGCGAACTTCGGCGTGCCGATGCCTGTCGCCTCGTCGAAACCGGGTGTTGTCGGGAACAGGCCGTTGTTGGTGGCGGCCCGCTGCAGCCGACCCTGCCCGGTTATGTCGGTGAAGTACTTCGACGGGTTGGTGCGCAGCCACTGGTACACGAGCGGGTTGATGTTCCCGGTCCTGCCCCCTTGGTAGCTGTCCCTGTCCGCGGTCAGCGCGGCCCACAGCGGCGAGGACAGGCTGGTGCCGCCGATCCCGAACCAGCCGCCGCCGGTGCCGATCGTGGCGCACACGCTGTAGGGCGTGGCCGTGCTGCCGGTGCAGTACTCCGCGTACGGGGTGTACTCGTCGGCGTTGGCGGAGATGTCAGGCACCTGCCGGCACGGCGTACCCGTCGCGGCGAGCGAGCAGTTCGTCGTGCCGTTGCCGTACGTCACGTACGAGTTGTTCACGCCCGGCCCCTGCTGGTAGAACGGCCGGCCCCAGTACTGGCTGGACCCGCCGCCGCCGGCGCCCGTCTCGGCGCACCAGAAGTAGCCGCCCTGGTTGTCGTTACTCGGCGCCGCCGCCGCGGAGCTGCACAGGTTGCGCACGTTCCAGACGGTCTCGGTGCCGGTGGCCGGCGGGCCGGGGTTCGGGTTGGTGCCCGGGTTGTCGCTTTCCAGCGAGGTGCCGCCGACGCTGGTCACCCACGGCTGGGACGGCGGGTCTTCCACGTTCACGATCGTCGTGCCGTCGCTGCGGATGCAGTCGAACGCTCCGGTGTCGCCCGCGGAGCCGAACATGCTCTGGCCCTGGAACGCCATCTGTTCGAAGATGGTGTTCTCCGCCTGGACGTAGCCCGACGTGACGTCGTTCTCGCACAGGCCCCAGCTGGAGCTGACCGTGTCCGCGCGGTCCTGGTTGGCGATCGCCGAGTATTCGTCGAGCTCGGTCTGGCCGGTCTCGTCGTTCGGCGCGTTGTACACGATCACGTGGGCGTCCTTGGCGACGGCCAGCGTCTCCTCGATGTCGGCCGCGACCTCGATGTCGCCCGCGTAACTCTCGTACTGCGGCGGGCAGCTGTCGCCTGCCGGGCAGATCGGGTTCAGCGGGCCGCCGTCCACGTTGACGTTGCTCAGCTGCGGCGTGTAGCCCGGGCCGTAGAACGTGCTCGCCCAGGTGTCGATGTCCGACGCCTGGTAGGCGGACAGCTCGAAGACCGCGGCGTTGACGCGCGAGCCCTGGGTTGCCGGGCTGGCGGCGGGCGCGCCGTAGATGGAGTTGGTCTGCGACGGGGTGAGGCCGCTGCAGCCGGGGCCGCCGCCGTAGCCGTACGGGAAGTTGGTGCCGTTGTTGACGAAGGCGAAGAGCTGCTTGGTGGTCACGTAGGGGGTCTCGCAACTAGCCGACGCGCCGGCGCCGCTGGCCGCGGCCTTCCCGGTGAGCGGCTTGACGATTCCCGAGTGCGCGCGCACCGTGTTGGTCAGGCCGACCACGCCCTGGATGTCGTTCACGATCGACGTAGGCACCTGCAGCGTCCGCGAGTTCTGGAAGTAGCGGATGCCGCGCGGGTCGACGTAGTTGCTGAGGCTGGTGTGGAAGGCGGCCGTGATCTTCGCGCTCGACCCGGTGACGCTGAGCAGGAACGGCGAGTTGGTCGAGCCGACCGTCAGCCCCTGGCTCGTCAGGTACGACGCAACTGCGGCACGCTGGGCCGCGGTCGGCGCGTACTGCGCGTCGAACTGCCCGGCGGACAGGAACTGGTGGTACTGGCTGTTGCCCTGTGTGTAGATGGCCTGCAGTGCGCTGTTCAGCCCTGCCTGGTTCTGCGGCGCCAGCGCGACCTCGACGGTCATGCTGGGTGCGGAGTAGCTCCCGGTCTGCGGGTCAGTCGTGGCCGGCAAGCTGTTGCGGAGGGTGGAAAGCGAGGATGCGGCAGGTGGTGAAGCCGCGGTCGCCGCGTTGGCGCTGGTGAGCGAGCCGGTGAGGGCGATCATCGCGAACCCGAGCAGGGCCACGCCGCCTAGCCGGACCGGGCGATGGAGTTTTAGCATGCAGAACCTTCCTTTACACAAGAACAAGGTCAGCTATGCCGGTTATAGACTCATCGAGCGGTTCACGCCACAGTGGATACAAATATTAACTAATCCGCAACTTTTTCTAAGCGCCCGCTGGGTAATCGCTCACAAGCCGACGCCCGATGATCATCTTCTGGATCTCGGCGGTGCCCTCCCCGATCAGCAGCATCGGCGCGTCGCGGTACAGCCGCTCGATCTCGTGCTCTGTCGAGTAGCCGTAGCCGCCGTGGATCCGCAGGCTGTCCTCCACGACTTCCTTGCAGTACTCCGCCGCGAGGTACTTCGCCATGCCCGCCTCGA
>Ga0335073_10009717_pt1 | contig 13510 bp, 15 predicted proteins | sample Lox_Sample_22_FD_207093 | JGI IMG/M metagenome (GOLD analysis project Ga0335073, IMG submission 207093) | Soil microbial communities from Loxahatchee National Wildlife Refuge, Florida, United States - Lox_Sample_2.2 | ecosystem: Environmental > Terrestrial > Soil > Wetlands | place: USA...
GACCTTTGCGATCGTGGGGGCTGGCCTCACGGTCAATATCGCAACGGCAATAGGTCTTGTCAATCCTCGAATGACTGGCAGATTGGCCTGGAGAATTGGCTTCGTTCGCCTTTTCGCTGGCGGCGGTGCCTGGTTACTGTGGGGCAGTTGGGGTGAATGTGACCGGGAGGGTAGCCGGGCAGCGGCCCCACGGTGACGGGATCAGGCCAATGTTTTCGGCCGGGATGGCCAGCCGTACATCCGGCAGCAAATGCAGCACGGTCTCGACCGCGTTCTTGGCGATGATCCGGGCCGGGACCTGTCCCGGGCACCCGTGCGGCCCGGCCGACCACGAGAGGTGAGACCGGTTGCCGATCTCGTCCCACAGGTCGTCGCTGTGTGCGCTCGGGTCGGCGTTCGCGGCGGCCAGCCCGAGAATGAGCGCGTCGCCCTTTGCCACGGGCTGGCCGCCCAGTTCGACGTCGCGCAACGCGAACCTGGCTGGCAGGTTCGCCTGCGGGGGATACCGCCACAGCACCTCGTCGAGCGCGTCGTCCACGCCGAGCCGGCCGCCGCGCATCCGGCCTGCGAACCGGGGATCGGTGAGCATCAGCCGGAGCGTCTGCGCGATCCAGGTCACCTCGCTCTCCAGGCCCGCCGACACCATCAGCACGATTGTCTGCAGGACCTCGGCGTCGTCATGCAGGTTCTTGTGGCTGACGAAGGTGCTGGTCAGGTCGTCGCCGGGCACCGCCTGACGGGACCGCATGAGATCGGTGAGGATCTCCTCGTACCGCTTGTTCGCCTGGTTCGTCGCCTCGGCGTCGTCACCCCCGCCATACAGGGTGTGCAGGCAGTCCAGCAGTTCCTTGCCGAGCGCGACATCCAGGCCGATCATCTTCCCGACGGCGAGCATCGGGACCACCGCAGCGTAGTCGGATACCAGGTCAGCCCGCCCGTTCGCGGCGAACCCGGTGATCAGGTCCGTGCAGATCTTCTTGTTCTCCCGGCTGACCTGGCGCAGCGCCAGCCCGCTCACCGCCTCGTCGAGCGGTGCGCGCAGCCTGCGGTGCACGTCGCCGTCCTTGAAGAAGGCGTGCTCCCTCGGGAACATCGCCGGACCGAGGTTAGAGTCGGGCGGAATCCGGCCTTCGGCGTAGTCCCCCCAGTTGTTCGGGTCATGGGAGAACAGCCGCTCATGCTTGACGACCTGGCAGATCTCGTCGTACCCGAGTACCAGCCAGGCGTTGACGCCAGGCTCAAGCTGAACCGGGGCGACTGCCCCCCACTGGTCACGCAGGCGCTGGTAGGCGGCCTGTGGATCGCTGGTGGCCGTCGTCTCGGTGAGCGCGGTCAGGCCGTGCAGGTCGGACAGCCGGCCGGCGACCCGGGCTGGCGCGGGGACTGCGGACGTCATGATTGCACCTTCTGGTTGGCGAGGGCGTGCTCTACAACAGTGATGAGGGCCTTGGCCGAGGCTGCCCGGTCCCGCGCGTCACAGCTGGTGACTGGGGTGCGCGGAGGCAGGTCGAGGGCTTCGGCGAGTTCGTGCTCGCCGTACCACGGGCTGTCCGGGAACTGGTTGACGGTGACAGCGAACGGCAGGCCGGCGGTGTGCGTCTCCAGCTGGTCGAGCACCTCGAAGCTCTGCTCAAGCCGCCGTGTGTCGGCGAGCACGAGCGCGCCGACGGCCCCTTCGGCCAGCCCTTCCCACAGATCCCAGAACCTTCGCTGTCCGGGCATGCCAAACAGGTAGAGCACGAGCCGCGGCGAAACGGTGATCCGGCCGAAGTCCAGCGCCACCGTCGTGGCCTTTTTCTCCCCCAGGCCGGCCAGGTCGTCCACACCCACGCTGGCCTTCGTCATCATTTCCTCGGTACGCAGCGGCGGGATCTCGCTGACCGAGCCGATCAATGTGGTCTTGCCGACCCCGAACGCGCCGACTACGAGGATCTTCACCGATCGCTGGACAGTCTCGGCCAGGTAGCGCCCAGACGGGCCCGGGGCGCCGTCAGGCGAGCTTGCGCAGGCCATGGAGCAGCTCCTCAAGGACCGCACGGCCGGCTGGCGCGTCGGCGGGAGTACGCACCAGCAGATGACAGGAATCGACCAGGTCGGAGGCGACGACCACAACCACGCTCACCGGCAGTTCCAGATAGGCGGCGGCTTCGGCCAGTGAGAGCAGGCTCCGGCACATGCCAAGCAGTGCCCGTTCCGTCCGGCCTGCCGAGACCGGGAGCGGCTTGCCGGGCGACGCGGCAATCACGAGCGTTTCCGGCCTGATGGTGTTCCTGGTAGGAACGGTGCGGCCGCCGGTCAGGACATAGTGCCGGACGGGACGGTCACGGTATTCGCCCGTGCTGCTCATGCGCCGGTCCCGTCAGTCCTCGCGCTGCGGTGTGCCGAAGTTGGATTCCCCGATCTTCAGCACCTGCGCCTGCATCTGCTGGGCGATCAGCGCCGGGTCCACGCCCTGCTCCGTGATAACCGCCAGGTGCGAGCCGTCGCCGGCGCCGCGTACGAACAGATAGCCGCCGTGACCGTCGAACTCCACCATGACTTGCCTGGCATTGTCCACGCCGGTGCCGAACTGCCGGGCCAGGCTTTGACCGATCGACTTGAGCCCGGCGCAGGCCGCGGCGAGCCGTTCGGCATCGTCTCGGCTCGTCTCGGCCGAGTGCGTCCGCACCAGGCCGTCGGCTGACAGCACCACCGCATGCTGGACGCCGCGCACCACCATTACCTCGTCAAGCATCCAGTTCTGCTCGACAGTCATGACAGCTCCTGCTCTGCTGAGTTGTCCGGCTCGCCGGCGCGGTCATCGACACCTGCGTCTCCCCGCAGGAACGCGTTCATCCACGCGCCCGCCTGCTCTGGAGACTGTGACTCGGCCGGGCCGGCATCGGCTGGCGCGGTACTGTCCGCCGGTGGGCCGTCCGTCGCCGGCTCAGCCGCTGTGCTAGCCGGGCTGGCAGCCTCGTGCCTGGGGGAATGCCGGCGCGGAAGCGTCCGGCCGTCGGCCTCGGTGACGGCCGCCGGCTCGTCGCCCGCTGCCGGCACGGTCGCCGGCGGCACCGCCAGCACGTCAGCGGGCGCTACGGTCTCCACCAGATCGTTCGGTATGCCGACGACCGCGCGCACACCTCCGTAAACGGATTCGGACACATCGACCCGGAGCCCGTGCCGTTGCACGTACTGGCCGACGACTGCCAGCCCCGTCTGAGGGAACTCGCCCAGCTCTTCAAGCCCGATGAGGCGGGCACCGGAGGCGATCTCGCGCGCCTGAGTCAGCCGGTGATCATCGAGGCCGATGCCGCAGTCGTGCACCTCGATCACCGCGCCGCGCTGCACTGCCCGGATCGTCACCGGCACAGACGTCGTCGGCGGCGAGGACTGAGTGGCGTTGGCGAGCAGTTCGGCGATCAGGTGGATGAGCGGCTCGACCACCGTTGCCGCTGCCGCGATGTCCGGATCGCCGGCCACCTCGATCCGCCGGTAGGCGATGATCCGGCCGGCCGCGGCCCGTACTACGTCCACCAGCGGGAGCGGCTCCGCCCACTGCTGGCCCGGCCACTCGTTGCAGAGCACCGCCATCGACTGCGCATGCCTGGCCTGCTGGGCCGCGGCGTGGTCCACCCGCATGGACACATCGAGCACGTCAGGATCACCCGGGTGGCGCTCCGCCATCAGCGTCGCCTCCTCCTGGATGCGGTGGGCCGCCGTCTGCACCCGGCGGGAAAGGGCAACGACCGCCGAACGGACCGAGTCGCTCCGGTCCCCAGCCCGGGCGGCCTCGGTCACCAGCTGGTCGAGCAGCTTGGCCAGCTCCGCGTCGGCGTCGTCTGGCTGCTGCGCTGACGGCACGTCGCGCCCCGCGAAGGCAGCAGGCATGCGCTGCGTGACCGTGTGATCGAGGGCTTGGCGGAGCGCGGTTTCGCGGAAGGCCAGGGCCTGCTGGGCCGCTCGGCTCTGGTCAAGGCGCGCGCGCAGCGCGCTCTGCTCGTCGGCCATGCTCTGCTCACGACCGCGCGCCTGGGCCAGCCGTTCCTCGTGACTGGCCAGCTGGCCCTGCTGGTCGGCGATCCGCCTGGCCTGCTCCGCCAGCTTGGCCTCCTGCTCGCCTGCCCGCAGCTCCAGCTGGGTCAGATCGTCACGCTGACGGCGACCTGCGCGCCAGGCCAGCCAGAGCAGAACAAGCACCGCGATCGCGGCGGCGACAGCGACGGCGTCGGCCGCCGTAATCCAGGCGCCGGCCGTGCCTGACCGGCGCAGGAACGAGGCAGCGGCGGCATAGCCGCCGAGGCAGCAGGTGAGGATGGCTGCAGCGGCATACAGCCCGGGCCGCGGAGGTGGAGCTGGATTCGGAGAACCGGTCATGACCTGCCTTCACAATGCTCGCAAAATTACATAAAGGCACCATTATTGATCATTTGTGCATTAGAACGGAAAAAGGTCGCCGACAATCGTACTCGCGTTCCGCTCTTTTGCCGCCGTTTCCCGTGAGAGGCCGCTAGCAGTCTGCTGGGGCTGGCCGGGCAGACTGCTAGCCACGCCCACTGTGATCACCAGCGTCGACGACGCCGGTCCGGGCCGTCGCTGCCGGCTGTATCGGCGCTGATCGAGTTCGGCTCGGCGCTCCATGTGCTGCGCGACCCCGGACATCACGATGCGGCCGAATGGGCGGCGGGGATCCGGGCCAAGATGAGCCAGCGAATGGCGGCCTCGACGCAGTCGTGGTGGTGGACCGCCCAGGCTATTAGGGCAGCACCGTTTGTTACCGCCTATTCAGCAGCCGACGATTTCCAGGGATCGCTCGGCCGGCTGCGCTCGGTACCCCCATCCAGGCTGGCTGGCCAGCTGCATGCGGCCGGTGTCCCGGTCGGGGGATGCGCGGGCGGCCCGGCACAGGTCGCGCTCGCGGGAGCCGGCGGCCAGAGCGCCGGAGCCGCCCTGGTCGCTGGGGCCTGCCTGCTAGCCCGTGACCACCACAGGGCCAGCGCCGCCTGCCAGGTGCTGTGCTACCCCGTTCTGGACTTCGGCCAGGACACCGAGTCCGCCCGGCTGTTCAACGGTGTGTTCCACAGCATCAAGCCTGGCAGCTGGGCCGAGGACCAGTACCTTGCCGGGCAGCCTGTCACCGAGTACGCGGGCCCGCTGCGGGCGGCGAGCCTCGCCGGGCTTCCGCCGGCCTTGGTGATCGGCGCCGGGCATGACCCTCTTCGCGACGACGCCCGCGCCTACGCCGCCCGCATGGACGCCGACGGCGTCGACGTCACGCACGTCGAGTACGACGCCACGATGCACGCGTTCCGCAACTTCGCCGGGGTGCTGTCAGCCGCCGACCACGAGATCGAGCTCATCGCGGCCACGCTCGCGGCCGTGCTCGCAGGCCCGCCAGACCGGTGATCTTACTTGCTGGGCTGCGGCAAGTGCTGGCAGTTGATCTTCGGGTCGATGCCCAGGTAATTCAGTGGGCCCGCGATGATCGTCACGGCGATAGTGGCCGCCTGGCTGCAGTTCGCCGGCGGGCTCGTGTAGTCATGGCGCTGACCCGCGGCGACAGCGCCGATGATCAGCCACACAATCAGCACCAGAGATGCGACGTAATGCATAGCACCTGCCAATTCATTCCATGCCGCCACCGGTCATGACTACATATCGCAGACGCGCTGACGCCCTGTCCAGCGTCTGCTGCATCGCTCTCAGTGTGGTTCGTCCGGCGCCTGGCCGAAAGAGGCAAATGCCGCGCCGTAGGGCAGCCGGGCTAGGCCGTGCTCCTGATGGCTGCTGGGCGGGATGACGGCGTGGCCGGCATGGCCCGACGGCGTTGCCGGGCGATGAATGCGGCGATGGTGTAGTCGCGTGTGCAGCAGGGCCGCATTCTTAGCCGTGTGACCGCCCGCCTCTCGCCAACCCAGGCCCGGCGTACAGCATGACGCCACTGGCCTGGGGCGGTCCTACCAAAGGCCGGGCGCGGTCGCGCGCTCGATCTCGAGCAGGGTGCGCTTGCGGTCGAGGCCGCCTGCGTAGCCGGTGAGCTTGCCGGTGCTGCCGATCACCCGGTGACAGGGAATCACTATGGACACCGGGTTGCGGCCCACGGCCGCGCCGACATCCCGCGGATCCGTCCCCGCTCCCAGGCAGCGCGCGAGTTCGCCGTACGTGGTCGTCTGCCCGTAGGGCACGGCGGCGATCAGCTCCCACACCCGCCGGTCGAATTCGCTGCCCGTGACCTTGACCGGCAGCTCGAACACAGTGCGGTCCCCGGCAAGGTACTCACTGAGCTGGCGCGCGACGCCGGTGAATCCGCCATCCACCCAGCGGCCGAACGCCGTCCGGTCGGGCCGAGGCCAGTGCCGCCGGAAGTACAGCCCGGTCAGCGCGGTTTCCTCCCTGACGACCGTCAGCTCGCCCAGGCTCGTTGCCAGGACTGTGTGCACGGTGTCTGTGGCCGCGCCGGCAGCCACCGTCATCGTCTGCTTCCTTCCGCTTGGCCGTCCTTCTCTCAGCAAGCAGACGTGCCTGACGGGCTGAACGTGAGATCGCCGACCGGGCCGCAGGCTCAGGTCAGTTCTTCCACCTGCTCAGCGAACACTGACATCTGAGACATCAGCCGCTCGCCCAGGGTCGCGCTCGTCACGCCGACGTTGTCGACGATGAGCTCGGCCCGCAGCATCATCCGCTCGAACTCCGCGCTGCCGCGTACCCGGGCGAGCTTGTCCTGGCTGCCGCGCAGCAAGAAGAAGCCGCCAAGTTCGCCGCCGTGCTGCTCGAGAAGGACCGGCTCGAAGCTCTCGATCTCGCCCTGCTGCTGCAGCCGGGAGTAGTACTCCGTGGCTTCGCTGAAAACCTTCAAGGCCTGCCGCTCCCGGCCCCGTACCGGAAACCCGAAACCGACAAACAGTCCTGAGTCAGTCATGATGGATCCCCCCGTTTTCACGCTGCACCCCGTTGATTCGAGGCTAACGAGATCAGGCCTGTCCCGGTAGTGCGGGTTCGAGCGCGGATCTGAGCACGCCGACGGGCGGGTTCAGGTCGGCGACCGGCGGCGCGTCTTTGAAGCCGTACAGGTAGGGCGCCGAGAGCACCACGGGGACGTGGGTGAAGTTGCCCGGCGGCTGCTGCTCGCTACCGCTGAGCGGCAGAAACTGACGCGGCTGGCGCCCACCCGGCTGGCGCCCACCCGGCTGGCGCCCACCCGGCTGGCGCCCACCCGGCTGGCGCCCACCCGGCTGGCGACCACCCGGCTGGCCGAGCTAGCCGACGATGCGCTGCGCCGGTGGCAGCCAACGCCGCGCCACTGGCTGCGTGGCGACCGCGGCGACGAAACGGTCCTCGCCGACCCGGACCGGCTGGCGGCGGCACTCGACGCAGTGCTGGATAACGCCGTCCGGTTCACAGCGACAAGGACTCGATCGAGGTGTCAGTGTGCGGCCAGGGCAACGAGGCCGCGCTGACCGTCGCCGACGCCCTGGGAACAGGGCATGATCCGGTTCGCCAAACCTGAAGCCTTACTCGCCGGTCGTGCCGTCGATCAGTTCCCGGGCCACATCCAGGTGCCCGGCGTGGCGGGCGTACTCCTGCAGGACGTAGGCCAGGATCCATCCCAGGGTGGGCCGTACGTCATCGGCGCTGAAGCGGCCACCAGCAGCGGCAACGTCGTCCAGTTTGGCCTGGGTGACGATCGCCCGGGTCCGCTCGCCGGTGGCGTGCAGCGCCGCGATAAGGGCGGCTGCTGTATCGCCAGGTCCGGCATGCCAGTGTCCGGCCTGGTCTTCGTCACCGCGCGGGTCGGCGACTTGCTCAGCCCGGAAGCCCCAGCGAAACCACCGCCGCTCCATGTAAACGAGGTGCTTGACCAGTTCCAGCGGCGCCCAGCCGGATGGCACGCGGCTGGTACGCAGGTCAGCGTCTGACAGGCCCGCGATCTTGCGGCCGATCACCGACCGGTAGTAGTCAAGAAAGCCCAGCAGCAGCTCTTTTGGATCGGCAATCTGGCGATCAGGCTTGCCTTCGATGGCCATGCCATTCCCCTCTCGAACTCCGGGCGGCGGCCGGCCACTAGGCCACTAGGCGACGCCGCTGCGCACCTGGCGGGCAGCCGCGACCAGGTTGCGCAGCGCGGGTTCGGTCTCGGCATAACCGCGGGTTTTCAGCCCGCAATCGGGATTTACCCACAGGCGATCGGGCTGCACAGCCTTCAGGGCAAGTGACAGCGCCTCGGTCATCTCCGCGACGTCCGGAATACGGGGGGAGTGGATGTCCCAGACGCCGGGCCCGATCCCGCGCCCGAACCCGGCAGCGGTCAGGTCGGCGATGAACTCCATCCGGGAGCGGGCCGCCTCGACGCTCGTCACATCGGCGTCCAGCGCATCGATGGCGCCGATGATCTCACCGAACTCGCTGTAGCACATGTGCGTATGGATCTGGGTGGAATCGGCGGCTCCGGAAGTGGCCAGCCGGAATGCCCGCACCGCCCAGTCGAGGTAGGCCTCCCGGCCTGCGTGCCGCAGCGGCAGCAGTTCGCGCAGCGCGGGCTCGTCGACCTGGATGATGCGGATCCCCGCCGCCTCAAGGTCGGAGATCTCGTCCCGCAGCGCCAGCGCGACCTGCCGGGCGGTGTCGCCCAGCGGCTGGTCGTCGCGGACGAACGACCAGGCGAGCATGGTCACCGGGCCGGTCAGCATGCCCTTGACCGGACGGGCCGTCCGGGACTGGGCGTACGTTGCCCAGCCGACCGTGACCGGCTCCGGGCGGCCGACATCGCCGTGCAGGATCGGCGGCCGGACGTAGCGGGTTCCGTACGACTGGACCCAGCCGCTGGCGGTGGCGGCGAACCCGTCGAGGTGCTCGGCGAAGTACTGCACCATGTCGTTGCGCTCGGGCTCCCCGTGCACCAGCACGTCCAGGCCGATGTCCTCCTGCAGCGCGATCACCCGGTCAATCTCGGCCCGCATGACGGCCTCGTAGGCCTCGCTGGTGATGCGCCCGGCCGTGTGATCGGCGCGGGCGCGGCGGATCTGCTCGGTCTGCGGGAACGACCCGATCGTGGTCGTGGGCAGCACCGGCAGGCCGTCCGCCTGCGCAGCGCGGCGGCTGGCGTAAGCGCTGCGCGCCGAGCCGTCGCCGAGCACGTCCAGCCTGGCCCTGACCTCGGCGTTCACCGCAGCCGCCGGCGGTCGCGGCGCGGTGAGCTGCACGTTCACAACGGCACGGCCCTCGGTCAGGGCCCGGCCAAGGGCGACGACCTCGTCGACTTTCTGCCGGGCGAAGGCGAGCCGCCCGGCGAGATCAGGGGCCAGCGACCCCTCCGCGCTCAGGTCGAGCGGCACGTGCAGCAGCGAGCACGATGTGCTTACGGTCAGCTGCCCGGCCAGGCCAAGCAGTGAGGCGCACACCGACAGCGTCCTGGGGAGATCCGCGCGCCACACGTTCCGGCCGTCGACCACCCCGGCGACCAGGGTCTTGGCGCCGATTCCGCCGATCTCCGCCAGTGCTTCCCGGTTGCCAGGCCCGGTTACCAGGTCCAGGCCGATAGCCTCCACCGGGCTCGCGGCCAGCACCGGCAGCGCCTCGCCGATTTCGCCGAAATAGGTGCTCACCAGCAGCGCTGGACGCTGGTCCAGCGACCCGAGCTTGTCATAGGCGCGGCGCAGCCCCTCGAGCTCGCCGTCAGTCCGGTCCGCCGCCAGCACCGGCTCGTCCAGCTGAACCCATCCGGCCCCGGCCGAGCGCAGATCTCCGAGCACCTGCGCATATACGTCCAGCAGCCGGTCCAGCAGGACCAGCGGGCGGAAGCCCGGCTCGGCCGGCTTCGACAGCAGCAGGAACGACACCGGGCCCAGCAGCACCGGCCGGGTCTCGATGCCGGCGAGAGAACGCGCCTCCCGGTATTCCCGCAACGGCTTGTCACCGGCAAGCCGCAGGTCCGTTCCTGGCCCGAGTTCGGGCACCAGGTAGTGATAGTTCGTGTCGAACCACTTGGTCAGCTCCAGCGGCGCGACCCCATCGCCGCCGCGGGCCATCGCGAAGTACCTGTCCAGTCCGCGGCGTCCAGCGAACCGCTCTGGCACCGCATTGACCATGACGGCAGTGTCCAGCACGTGGTCATACAGCGAGAACGTGTTCGACGGGATGCTGGTCAGCCCGGCGTCGCGCAGGGTTTCCCAGGTCTGCTGACGCAGCGCCGCTCCGGCCGCCTCCAGGCCGGCGGCATCGCTCTGGCCAGCCCAGAATGCTTCCGTTGCCTTCTTCAGCTCCCGCCGCTGGCCGATCCGCGGGTATCCCAGCACGGTCGTTTCCATGGCCATGTCTCCCTCGTCTAGCCATCAGCCACGGCTCACGGACGGGAGAACAAGGCGCCTGCGGCAGCCGTGTCCTCAGCCCTCCCGGGAGGCCATGGACCACCGCGCACCGGCTGGTGCGCGGGCGGAGGCAGGTCTTCGGACTCACGGGCATGACGCCTGGCTGGCGCCTCCTACTGGTCGTCGCTTCCCGGGCTGTGGGCCTAGTGCTTGATGACGACGCTCGTTCCCGTTCACCGCTGCGGGGCAGTGCCGGACTCGCACCGGCTTCCCTCTTGCGACGCACCCCAGCCGCCGGCCAGGCGCGAACCACCCGCAGCAGCAGTATAGGCAGCCGCTTTGTGGCTATACCCAAAGACGAGGGCTTCATATCTGATTCCACAAACTACAGCGATTCCGGCAAAACCCGAGGCTGGTCAGGCCTGCCCGGCGCGCCGGATCGGGATAGTCGCCGTCAGCGTGGTGCCGCCAGCAGGCGGGCTGGCGATCTCCAGACGGCCGCTGGCTGCCCCGACGCGGTCCGACAGGCCGATGAGTCCGGAGCCGCGGGAGGGGATGGCCCCACCCTCGCCGTCGTCCCGGACCAGCAGCCGCGCGACACCGTCGTCGACGCGGACGTCTACCCGCACCAGGGAGGCGTGGGCGTGCTTGGCCGCGTTCGTCAGGGCTTCCGATACGACGTAGTAGATGGTGACCTCGACGTGCTCTGGCAGCCGCCCGTCGGCATCCACGCTGACGTCGACCGGAATCGTGGCCCGGCGCGCCAGCGCCCGGAGCGCCGGCCCGAGGCCACCCCTTTCCAGGACCGCGGGATGCAGGCCGCGGGATACCTCCCGCAGTTCATCGATCACCTCGGCCAGTCCATCCGAGATGCGGGACCACTGCTCCGCCAGGCGGCTTTGCTCCGCCGGCAGCCTGGCCTGGGCCGCCCGGACCTGAAGTGCAAGCGATATCAGCCGCTGCTGCGTCCCGTCGTGCAGGTCGCGCTCGATGCGCCGGCGGCTCTCATCGGCAGCCGCGACGACCCGGGCCCGCGATGCGGCGAGGTCGCTGGCTGCGCGGCGGCGCTCCGCCAGGCTGGTTTCCAGCGAGTCGGCCATGCTGTTGAACGATCGCTCGAGGCCGCCGACCTCTCCCGGGCCGGTTTCGGGCATGCGCACGGTCAGGTCCCCGCCGGTCACGCGGCCGGCCATCGCCGACGCCTGGCGGACCGGCCGGACGACCGACCGGATCAGGTAGCCACCGGACAGCACTATGAGCACAATCGAGGCGGCCACGCTGGCGGACGCCGCGCCGAATGCCTGGCTGGAGGCGACGTTGGCACTCTGCTGGCCGGCCATGTAAATCCGGTTCTCGTCGTTCATGAACTGCCCAAAGCTGTCCCGGATGGCATCGACCTGGTGTTTCCCCTGCATCGTGACCGCGACGGTCTGGGCCGAGGCTGGGTCCCGCTGCGTGGCGGCAACCACCGGAATTGAGTAATTCCTGATGTACGAGGTGCCCGCGGCCACGATCTCCTGCGCTCGCCTGGCCTGGCCCGGGTCCCCCCCCGCGGCCAGGCGCTCCAGTACGGTGGCCTGACGCAGGAACTCGCCCTGAGCTTGGTGCCAGGCCGGCAGAAACTCTGGGGCGGACGTGATCACGAACCCACGCTCCGTGGTCTCCACGTCAATGAGCAGGCGCTCCAGGCGGTTCGCGGCGATGAGTACCTCCTGCGCATGACTCGCGCCGGACTCTTCGTCGTTCAGGTCGCCGACCGACTGCGCGAGCAGAACGAAGGCGAGGCCGATAACCAAGGAGACGAGCACGCTGACCGCAATCGCCCGCCTGGTGAGGCTGCCCCCTTTGCGCCTCCGGTGCCTGACTGCTGCCACCATTCCCCCTGCCTGTCTCGCTGAGGTGCGGAAACGGGCCGGTAGCGTTGGCCAAGACTACACGTAGCGACAAGACGGTGACCGGGGCATAGTGGGCGAATCACGCAAGCGCATCGTCTTGGCTGATGACGACATCCTGCTCCGTGAGGGCATAGCGAGCCTGCTTGACGGGGCTGGCTTCGATGTCATCGGCCAGGCCGGGAATGCGCACGAATTGCTGGAGCTTGTTCGCGAGCGCGGACCGGACCTGGCCATCATCGACATCCGGATGCCCCCGGGCTACATGTGCGAGGGCCTGGACGCCGCCCGCGAGATCGGGGAGCAGTTCCCGGCGACCTCGACCCTGGTCCTGTCGGCGCATGCTGAGGTTGAGCAGGCGATGGAGCTGCTCGCGGCCGGTGAGGGCGTCGGTTACCTGCTCAAGAGCCGGGTGACTGACATGGCAGAGTTCGTCGAGACGGTCAGCAGGATCGCGGCCGGTGCCAGTGTGGTGGACCCGGCACTGGTCCAGGAACTCATCGCGGCCCGCCGCCGCGACGATCTGCTCGAGGGGCTCACCGAGCGCGAGCGTGAGGTGCTGGCCCTGGTCGCGGAGGGCCGTTCGAACGTCGGCATCGCGCACCGGCTGTGGATTACCGAAGGAACCGTGGAAAAGCACGTCCGGAGCATCCTGTCGCGGATGCGGCTCCCCGAAACCGAGGACGACCACCGCCGGGTTCTCGCGGTGCTCGCCTACCTGGAGTCGCGCTGAGGCACGCCCGCGCAGCCGATGATGCCGCGGATTGCGGTCCCCGACAATCCGGCTTTGGGCATGAACGTCAGCGCCGGGGTGTCGGCGATCATGTCCTCGAACTCTTCTGGGGGATAGGCGGACGTGAGGATCACGTGCGGCCCGGCAGGCCCGCTCTGCTGGGCAAGACCGCGGGCGACCTCGAAGCCGGTCTCGTCACCAAGGTCGACATCAAGAAGGACGACGTCCGGCTGCAGCTCACGACAGACCCGGTATGCCTGCGCCCCTGTCGACGCGATGCTGATCACGGTGACCCCCTGACCCTCGAGGAGAGCGCTGGCGGCGCGCAGGAAGTCAGGGCTGTCGTCAACGATGACGCACCGCACAGGCATGCTTCCAGCTTCCATGCCGATGCAGTCCGCGGCATTACTGCTACCCGGAAGATCGGCCCCCCAGCCAGCAGGCACTGGACTTGGGTGCTAGCAGCGCAGACGCCGCGGGCCAGGATGGGCGAATATTGTTAACGAGAACAAAGCCCGCTGCCAGGTACATCTGACAGCACTGTAGTTCCCACCCCCCGCCGGACAGGGCCGGCGCTGCACGAGGACCACCCCCCGGTCCCC
>Ga0335073_10009719_pt1 | contig 13508 bp, 13 predicted proteins | sample Lox_Sample_22_FD_207093 | JGI IMG/M metagenome (GOLD analysis project Ga0335073, IMG submission 207093) | Soil microbial communities from Loxahatchee National Wildlife Refuge, Florida, United States - Lox_Sample_2.2 | ecosystem: Environmental > Terrestrial > Soil > Wetlands | place: USA...
CGGTTCCGGTCGTGCTCTCCACCGCGCTCCGGCTCCCCTTGGGCCGGACCAGGATGTCGTAGGCGGGCTGGAAGTTCGCCGACACCTTGCCGACCGTGCGAGCCTGCGCGGTCCGCGACGCCGCGGTCAGCACGGTGAACGCGGTCGCGGCGACCAGCACCCCGACGATCAGCGCCAGCGCCCGGGCCGGGCGGAACCGCACCTGTGACCAGGCCAGCCTGCCCATTCACCACACCTCTCGTGTGCCCCGCGCCCGTCCCCGCGCTGAGACTATGCTCGCGCCTTACCTAGTGGCAATGCAAGCCGGGGAAGAGCGTCGGTGCGCGAGACTGTCACGGTGATCCGCGAGACCGTGCCGCTGCCCGCCGGGTTTCGCATCGCGTTCGACCCCGGCACGCAGTTCGTCGGGCCGGACGTGCTGTTCGGCGGGTCGCCGCCGCGGCTGCTGCGGCTGAACGCGGCGGGCGTTCGCGCGCTGCAGGAACTGCGGGGCGGACCGGTTGGCTCGCCCGCCAGCGGGCGCCTGGCCCGGCGGCTCACCGACACCGGTCTCGCTCACCCGCGCCCGCCGGAGCCCGGGCAGGACGCCGGTGTCACCGTCGTGATCCCGGTCAGGGACCGTGCCACGGAGCTTGACCGCTGCCTGGACGCGCTCGGCACCGATTACCCGGTCGTCGTGGTGGACGACGGATCGCAGGACGCGACCGCGACCGCCCGGCTGTGCCGGCGGCACGGCGCGCGGCTGGTGCGGCGCCCGGCGCCGGGCGGGCCCGGCCCCGCGAGGAACGAGGGGCTGGCGCTCGTGACCACACCGCTGGTCGCGTTCCTCGACAGCGACTGCGTGGCGGGCCCGGACTGGATCCGCGAGCTTGCCGTGCACTTCGCCGACGCGATGGTCGGCGCCGTGGCGCCGCGGGTACGGCCGGTCACGGGGAACTCCGCGGCGGGCCGATACCTGGCGGCCAGGGCCCCGCTCGACATGGGCCCGCGGGAGGCGCGGGTCGCGCCGCTGACCCGGCTGTCCTACGTGCCCACGGCGGCCCTGCTGGTCCGCGCCGGCGCGCTTCCCGCCGGCGGCTTCGACCCGGGCCTGCGCTACGGCGAGGACGTCGACCTGATCTGGCGCATGATCGGCGCGGGCTGGCGGGTGCGCTACGACCCGGCCGGTGAGGTGGACCACGCCGAACCGGGCCGCTGGGCGGCGGTGCTCGCCCGGCGTTTCCGTTACGGCAACTCGGCGGCACCGCTGGCCCGCCGGCACCCCGGCCTGGTGCCGCCGCTGATCCTGCAGGCCTGGCCGGCCGCGGCGGTCGCCGCGCTGCTGGCCGGCCGGCCGGTGACCGCGCTCGCCGCCTACGGCGCGGGCACCGGCCAGCTCGTCGAGTTGCTGCGCGAGTGGGGCGTTCCGGCCAGGGGCGTGCTCGGCGCGATGGCCGGGTCGGTGCGGCAGACCTGGCTCGATACCGGGCGGTGGAGCGTGCAGTACGCGCTTCCCGTGGTCGCGGCCGGCATGGCCTGGCCGGGTGGCCGCAGCCGGAAGACGAGGATCGCGCGCCGGCTCGCGCTGGCGTCCCTGGTCCTGGGGCCTCCGGCGGCGGAATGGCTCCGCAGCCGGCCGCGGCTGGACCCGGCCCGGTTCTCGCTCGGCTACCTGGCCGACGAGGCAGCCTACGGAGCGGGCGTGTACCGGGGAGCGCTGGCCGGTCGCATCGCAGCGCCGCTGCTGCCCCGGATCGCCTGGCGCCCGCTGCCCGGGCCCGCGAGAAAACGGCGTCTTCCCGGCGGGCGGCCGGAGCAGTAACTTGTCGGGCATGCTCACCGCCAGGGTTAACGGCACAGACATCGCGTACTCCGACAGCGGAGGCGACGGCCCTGCCGTCGTGCTCAGCCACGGCTACCTCATGGACCACACGATGTTCGACCCCCAGCTATCCGTTCTGGCCCCCGAATTCCGGGTGATCACCTGGGACGAGCGCGGCTTCGGAGAGACCGGTGCGGACGAGCCGTTCTCGTACTGGGACTCGGCCCGCGACGTGCTCGGCCTGCTCGACCACCTCGGCCTGGACCGGGCCGTGCTCGGCGGCATGTCGCAGGGCGGCTTCCTCAGCATGCGGGCGGCGCTGCTGGCGCCGGACCGGGTGCGCGCGCTCGTGCTCATCGACACCCAGGCCGGCCAGGAGGACCCGGCGGTCGCGCCGGGCTACGAGCAGATGGAGGAGATCTGGCTCGCGCAGGGCCCGGAGCCGGTGCAGGAGATCGTCGCCTCGATCATCCTGGGCGGTGTCGACCCGCAGCCGTGGTATGCCAAGTGGGCGCTGCTCGACCGGGACGGGCTCACGCATTCGTTCCGCTGCCTGATGGACCGCGACGACATTACCGGGCGGATCGGCGAGATCGGATGCCCAGCGCTGATCGTGCACGGCACCGCAGACGCGGCGATCCCGATGGCCAGGGCCGAGGAACTGCGCGACGGCCTCGGCGGCCCGGCTGAGCTCGTCGTGGTCGAGGGTGGCTCGCACGCCGCCAACATGAGCCATCCGGACCCGGTCAACGCCGCGATGCTGCGCTTCCTCCGGTCACTGGGCTGACACAGGAACTGTGATACTGTGAAACTGTGAAGAATATCACCGTCTCGGTTCCCGATGAGGTCTACCGCAACGCCAGGGTCGCGGCAGCGCAGCGCGATACCTCGCTGAGCGCACTGGTCGTCGCGTACCTTGAACGGCTGTCCGGGCGGATGGAGGAATTCGCCAGGCTCGAGGCACTGCAGCACGAGGTCCAAGCCGAGATCGGGCAGTTCCGGGCGGCCAGCCGGCTGGGCCGCGACGAGGTGCACGACCGTGCAGTTCGTTGACACGAACGTCCTGCTCTATGCGATATCGCGGGACCCCGCTGAGCAGGACAAGGCCAAGCGCGCCAACGACATCATGACCGGACGCGACCTGGCACTGTCCGTCCAGGTGCTGCAGGAGTTCTATGTGCAGGCGACCCGCGCCAGCCGGCCGGACGCCATCACGCACCAGCAGGCAGTCCGGCTCATCGAGTCGTTCCGCCGCTTCCCCGTCCAGGACGTCACCAGCGCGATCATGATGGCTGCCCTGGACGCTCGCCAGCGTTTCCAGCTCTCGTACTGGGACGCCGCGATCATCGAGGCCTCCCGGGCGATGGGCTGCACTGAGGTGCTGTCCGAAGACCTCAACGACGGCCAAGACTACGCGGGCGTCCGGGTCACCAACCCGTTCCGCTGAGTATGATAAATGTATGAAACGGATTACGGTCAGCCTTCCCGATAAGCTCGCGGAGCAGGTAAAGCGCGACGCGGGCGGCGAGCGCCGGGTCAGTTCCTACGTGGCTGCGGCCCTCGAGGATTATGCGGAACGCGAGAATCTGGAAGAGGTCCTCGCCTCCTGGGATGCTGAGACCCCGGTGCCGGAAGAGGTCCGACGGCAAGTCCAGAGCGAACTGGACAACGCGGGTCTCACCGGCACCTCCAAGCGAGACGACAGGTTAGCCGGGTGAGGGCTGGCGCAACCGTTGGGTTGACCCTCGATACCGGTGCGCTTCTTGCGCTGGACCAGCCCAGCAAGAGTCTCGCTATGCAGACCCGCCTGGATGAGACCCAGCGGCGCGGTGGCGCCATCTGCATTCCCATCGGCGCGATCGCGCAGGCGTGGCGCAGTTCGCGGCAGGTCCGCCTGGCACGGCTGCTGAAGTCGCGAGACATCGACATTGCCATCATGACCCCAAATGTTGCGCGCAGCGTGGGTCTGCTGTGCGCCCGCACCGGCCACGACGACGTCATCGACGTTCACGTGGCGCTGTGCGCGAGGGAGCGCCGCCATGCCGTCGTCACCAGTGACCCCGACGACCTGTCGCGGATTGACCCCGGACTTCCAGTTGTCAGGGTCTGAGCTGATTCAATCCGTGCGGGTGAGCGTGTCGAAGGCCTGCTCCATCAGGTCGGGCAGGTCAGGGGTCCCGTCGTTCTCGACCCAGGTAAGGATCGCGGTGCTGGCGGCGGCCAGGCAGGCGGCGACCGTGACCCGATCCTGGAACGAGGGCGTGTGGTCCTGGCTCGCGCTGAGCGCCTGCAGGATGAGCTGCTGGGTGGCGATCTGGTCGGCCCACAGGCGATCGCGCAGCGCGGGGGTCGAGACGACGAGCTTGTTCTGGGCGAGAAACGCGTCGCGGTCGGTGCTGTAGACCTGCCGTAGCCCCTGGACCAGTACCGTGCGGATCCGCTTGACGAGGGGCCAGGCGGCCGGGGTCTGGGCGATGAGGCTGGCGATCAGGGGGTCGTAGCTGTCGGACAGGGCCACGTCTTCTTTGGTGGGGAAGTAGCGGAAGAACGTCATGTGCGACACGCCGGCGGCGGCCGCGATCTGCTCGACGGTGGTCGCGTCGTATCCCTGGTCGCGGAACAGCCGCAGTGCGCCAGCGCGGATGCGGTCTCGGGTGGCGGTCTTCTTGCGCTGCCGCCAGTCCGGCCCGGTCACAGGGTCATCGGTCACAAGGTCATCGTCGCGCACCAGCGTCCGTTTCTGCGCCCGCGGGTGCCTGCGGTGGGGGCGCGTCGCCGGAGACCGCGCGGCCGGGCAGGTACCGCAGGCTGGGGAGGATGGCGGCGACGGCGACCGCGGCGCAGATGAGCATGACTGTGCTCATGCCGTGCAGGAACGCCGTCCCGGCCGCCGCCCGCAGGGCGGGCCCGCCCGATCGCAGGTGCCCGGCGATCGCCGCTGCCTCGCTGATCGAACGGCGCGCGGTGGCGGCGTCCCCGGCGGGCAGGGCGGCGAGGGCGGGGTGCAGATCGCGCACGTAGGCGGCGGACAGCACGCCGCCGAGCACGGCAACCGCTATCGCCCCGCCGACCTGGCGCAGCGCGCTGTTCGCCGAGGCGCCGATCCCGGCCTCGTCGCCGCCCGCCGCGGCCATCACCCCGTTCATCGCGGCGGATATCGCTGCACCGGTCCCGAGCCCGCCCAGGGCCAGCCCGGCGGCCACGACGGCGTAGCCGGTGGACAGGTGAATCTGGCTGAGCACCGCCAGGCCCACCGCTAGCAGGGCAAGCCCGCCGGCCACGGTGATCCTGGTGCCTGCCGCCCGCACGACCTGATCGGCCGCCCCGCCCGCGATCAGGAGCCCGGCCATCATCGGGAGCAGCCGCACCCCAGCGCTGGCCGGGCCGTCGCCGAGCACGCTCTGCAGGTACTGGGGCGTCACGAACAGGATCCCGAACACCGCGACCGACACCGCGACGGTGGCGGCGGTGCCCCACGCGAACCGCCTGTCCCGCAGCAGCGCCGGGTCGATGACCGGGTTCGCCGAGCGGCGCTCGCGGACGGCGAACGCGGCGAGCAGCACCGCCGACCCGGCAAGCAGCGCCGGAGTGAACGGCGCCGTCCAGCCGTGTTCCTGGCCATTGATAAAGCCCCATACCAGGCACGTGACCGCGGCCGGGCCGAGTAGCGCGCTCGGGACGTCCACTGGCCGCGCCGCAGGGCTGCGCGACTCGGGCATCAGCACGGCGCCCGCGGCCAGCGTGACGCATACGGCTGGCACGTTGACCCAGAACACCGAGTGCCACGAGAAGTGCTGCAGCAGCACACCGCCGAGTACCGGCCCGAGCGGCAGGCCCAGCGCGATTCCCGCGGTGAGGATGCCGATGGCCTTGGGCCGGTCGGCGTCGCCGAACGCGGCCGAGACGACCGCCAGGGACAGCGGGTACACGATCCCGGCACCAAGGCCCATCAGCGCCCGCGCGGCGATCAGCTCACCCACCGAGGCCGACAGCGCGCACCACAGCGACGCCGCCAGGAACACCGCAAGCCCCGCCAGCAGCAGCCGCTTGCGGCCCAGGCGGTCGCCGAGCATCCCGGCCGGCAGCATGACGCCGGCGAAGACGAGCGAGTAGGCGTCAACGAGCCACTGCAGGTCGCCGGTGCCCGCGTGCAGCGCCGCCGAGATGGCTGGCAGCGCGATGTTCAGGATCGTCAGATCCAGGTTGATGACGATCACGGACAGGCACGTCACCCCCAGCATCCACCACCGTCGCCCCTGCACCGGGCCTCCAAAGAGTTAGTGACTAATATATTAGTTACTAACATAACGGCGCTCAGGCCCATGGCGCAAGTCGGTGATTCCGGTAACGTGGCGCGCGCGCTGAGCGCAGGGAGAAGGGATGCAGCTTCCTCCCGGGAGCCGGTGCCGCCACACTGGCCTGCGAGGGTTAGGCCCCAACCGGGGAGGTCTACCTGGTCGCTTGGCCCGGCAGCGCGGTGAGCACGTCGGCGAGTCGGCCGAGCTGGTCCAGGGCCTCCTGAAGCTGCACATATGTGCCGGGCGTGGCGGATCCCTTGGCGGGCAGCTTGCCCAGCGCGCATGCCGTTCGGGCCAGCGTGACCAGGACTTCGGGGATAGCTGCCTCCGGGACGCTGCTCAGATGTGTGCCGCGGTAGTTCGACAGGATCGCCTGGATTGCCTTGGGCAACCGAGACGAGTCGGGTGTGCCGTCGGCGAGTAGGTAAGGCAGATGCCATGTCTTGGAGTCCGCGGCGCTGCCCACGTAGGCGAAGCACTGCGCAGGCAGGTGGTACTTGGGATGCAGAAGATCGTCGTGATCACCCTCGCCGAGCCAGGCCACGGCGCTCGGTGCGGTCGGCAGCAGACGCAGGCTGGCGCCCGAGGAATCGTCGCGCGTCCGGTAGATCCCGTCGATGCTGAGCCACCATAGGTCGACTGGCGCCTGCACCTGATCCAGCCGGGCGAATACCCGATCGCAGTGGCCGCCGGGGACGAGGTCGCGGGCATACAGCATGATTCCGTCGCTGACGGCGATCGAACGGACCTTCTGTTCGTCGGCGTACCGGAGGGCCTGCGCGAGCGCAAGGTCTACCGAGCGCTCGTTCCAGGCCAGAGAGCCGGGGCGCTTGACCTCTACGATTAACCGCTTGATGCCGAGCCTGGTGAGCACTAGGTCGGCATAATCCACCTGATTGTTCAGCTCCGAAAGGCGCCAGTCCAGGACCATCGTGAACAGGTCCTCGAGGATGTTCTCCGCCACCTTCTCGGCGGCCGTCCCGAATCGTGCCTGCTGCGCCAGCCGTTCCTCGCGCTTGGACAGGAAATCAGGCCAGGCGGCAGCCAGCCGGTCGCAGCAGCGTCCGTACGAGGCCAGCGATGCCGCGGACGTCAAAGTCACCGGGATGACCACCCATCTGTAGGCAGTGCCGAGACTCCGGGGGCCCGCAGACGATGTGCGCCGGCGCCGGGGAGGGGCTCGCTTGTGTGACGCTTACCGCGCCGCGACGGTATACGCGGCGGGCAGGTAACCCGGCCGAACCGGAGCTGACCTGGTGCGCAGCAGGCAGCGCCGGCCGATACTGGTTCTGTGCGGCAGGTGCTGTGCCCGGTGCTGGTCGGGCGGGGGGAGGAGACCGCCCGCCTTCAGGCTGCCCTGGCCGCGGCACAGGGCGGGCGCGGCGGCACCGTGCTGGTAACCGGCGAGGCCGGGATCGGGAAGTCGCGGCTCATCCAGGAGGCCGCGCGCGGGGCAAGCGAGCGGGGCGCCGTCGTCCTGGCGGGCCGGGCGGTGGCCGGAGGCGTCCCGACGCCGTTCCGGCCGTTCGCCGAGGCGCTGGCCGCGGTCGGCCGCGCGGGCCTCCTGCCCGATGATGAGGAACTCGACGCGTTCCGGCCCGCGCTCGGCCGGCTGGTTCCGCAGTGGCGGCAGCGTGAGGCGCCCGGCGATGACTCCCTGGTGTACCTGGGGGAGGCGGTGCTTCGCCTGCTGCGCGCGCTGTCGGGCGACGCGGGGTGCCTGCTGGTGCTCGAGGACCTGCACTGGGCCGACCGGGAGACGCTGGCGCTGCTGGAATACCTCGCCGACAACCTGGCGGGGGAGCGGGCGCTGTGCCTGGGCACGCTGCGGGACACCGGCGGCGCGCAGACCGCGGCGCTGGCCAGCGCGCTCAGGGCGCGGGGCTCGGCGGCCGTGCTGCCGCTGAGCCGACTCGATCCGGCGGCCACGGCGGAGATGGCGCTGGCCTGTGTCGGCGCCGGCGACCTGCCGGGCGCGGTGCAGTCGCTGGTGGCCGAACGGGCCGAGGGCCTGCCCTTCCTCATCGAGGAGGTCCTGGCGGGCCTGATCGGCGAGGGATCGCTGACCGAGCAGGACGGCCGCTGGCTCGCAGCCGATCTGGCTGCCGCCGGGGTTCCCGGCACGTTTGCCGACGCGGTGCAGCGAAGGCTCGACGGCATGAATGCGGATGCCCGCGGCGTGATCTGCGCGGCTGCGGTGCTGGGCCGCCGGTTCGACTGGGCGCTGCTGGGGCCGGTCGCTGGGCTGCCCGGCCCGGAGGTGGTGGCGGCGTTGCGGCAGGGTGTCGGGTTGCAGCTTGTCGCCGCCGACGGGGACGGTTTCCGGTTCCGGCACGCGCTCACCCACGAGGCGGTCCTGGCGGGCCTGCTGCCGCCGGAACGGGCGCTGCTGGCCGGGCAGGCACTGGCCGCCGTGCAGGCCGCGCATCCCGGCCTGCCGGGAACGTGGTGCACGCTGGCCGCGGAGCTTGCCGAGGCCGCGGGCGACGCGGCGCGGGCGGGTTCGCTGCTGCTGGAAGCCGGCCGCCGCGACCTGGCTGTGGGCGCGCTGGCCAGCGCCGAGCACACGCTGACCCGGGCCAGGGCGCTGATCGGCGCGGACGGCGCACTGCGCACCCCGGTCGACGAGGCGCTGACCGAGGTGTTCGCCCAGTCCGGGCAGGTGGACCGGGCGATCGAGATGGGCAGGACGCTGCTGGCCCGGCTGGACGGCCCGGCCGGGTCTGCCCGGGCCGCGATGCTGCACCTGGGGATCGCGCGGGCGGCGATCGCGGGCGCACGCTGGGCGGAGGCCGATGCCAGCGTGGGGATCGCCCGCAAAGTCGCGGGCGCCGATACAGCTCAGGTGGATGCGTGTGCGGCGCAGGTGGCGGCCGGCCGCGGGCTGCTCAGCGAGGCGGAGGAGCTCGCGCGGGTGGCGCTGGGCGCCGCCGAGAACGGCGGCATGCCGGAGGTGGCGTGCGAAGCGCTCGAGGTGATCGGCCGGGTCGCGCGGCAGCGTGACCTGGACGCGGCCGAGCAGGCGTTCGAGCGGGCGCTGACCGTGGCCACCGCGCACGGGCTGCAGCTGTGGCGGCTGCGAGCGATGCACGAGCTGGGCACGATCGACCAGCTGCGCACCGAGAGCGTGGACCGGCTGGAGCAGGCACGCGAGCTGGCGGTGGCCCAGGGCGCGCTGGCGCTGACCGCGACGCTGGACCTGCAGATCGCCGCCGGGCTGAACAAGCAGTTCCGCGCCGATCAGGCGCTGGAATCCGCCCGGCGGTCGGCGGCGGCGTCGCGCCGGTTCCGGCTTGCCACGCTGCCAATGGCGATGATCTTTCAGGCCACGGCGCACGCGATCCGCGGCGAGCAGCAGGACATGGAGGCCATGATCGCCGAGGCCATCTCGCTCGCTCCCGACGACCCGGATGTCCTCGGCTGCTCGTGGGGGCATTGCCGGGCCACGTTCTGCCTGCTGACCGAGGACCTCGACGGGGCGTACGCGCAGATGGCGACCGGGGCTGGGCTGCTGCTGAGCTCCCCGGCCACGATCGCGCCGCCGTTCCTCGGGCTGTGGCCGCTGCTGGGCGCGCTGCTCGACCGGGACGCCGATGATGCCGCGGCCCGAGTCCGGGCGGCGCACGGCACCCGGCATCTGGTGGTCGCGTCTCTGCTCGACTACGCCGGGTCCATCGGGCCGGGCCGGGCCGGCAGGCGCGGCGAGGCCGAGGCGGCGTTCGCGGCGGCGGACGCGCAGATGGGGCCCCTGGTCGCCTGGTACCGGCAGTACGCCCGCCGGGTCTGCGCGCAGGCCGCACTGGCCGATGGCTGGGGTGATCCGGTCGGCTGGCTGCGGGAAGCCGCCGCGTACTTCGCCGGGCGAGGCGACGACCGCGTGGCGGCTGCCTGCCGGAGCCTGCTGCGCCGGGCCGGCGCGCCGGTTCCGCGGTCCCGGGCGGGCACCGACGCACTGCCCGGCCGGCTGCGGGCGCTCGGCGTGACCGAGCGTGAGGCCGACGCGCTGTGGCTCGCAGCCCAGGGGATGGGCAACCGGGAGATCGCCGAGGCGCTGTTCCTGTCACCGCGCACGGTCGAGAAGCACGTGGCCAGCCTGCTGGCCAAGACCGGGCTGCGCCGCTCACAGCTGGCCGGGTACGTCGCCCGGCTGGACTGACTGCGTATTACCGCGGGCTATCTGGGTATCCGCCGCGCAGCGGATTGGGTGCGATCACCGATGTGACGACCGCCGACGGCGCGCCACGATGCCGGAAAGCGGGGCAGCGGGCCCGGCTGCGAGACGCGGGGAGATGCCCCATGGCCGCCGATGCTGTGAACGCCGGCAGCGCCCCGACAGCGGGCGACGGCGCCGGGGTGCTGGCCCTGCCCGGCGCGCGGCTTGCCTACCAGGTGACCGGCGAGGGCCCTGCCGTGGTACTGGTTCACGGGTTCGGGCTCGACATGCGCATGTGGGACCTGCAGGCTGGGCCCCTGGCCGCGCGGTTCCGGGTGGTGCGCTACGACTGCCGCGGGTTCGGCGCCTCCGGGCCGTTCGACCCCGCGATCGGCTACACGCACGCCGGGGACCTGCTCGCGCTGCTCGACCACCTGGGCATCGAGCGTGCGGCGCTGGCCGGGCTGTCGTTCGGCGGCCGGGTGGCGATGCAGGCGGCCCTGGCCGCACCGGAACGCGTCGCCGGCCTGATTCTGCTCGACGCCGTGCTCGACGGCGTCCCCTGGGACCCCGGCTCGGCCGGGGCGCTCGACGAGACCGCCCGGCAGGCCCGGGGCCGGGGACTGCAGGCCGGCCGGGAGGCTTGGCTGGCGCACCCGCTGTTCGCCGCCGCACGCCGGGAGCCACTGGCAGCCAGCTCGCTCGCGGCCATGGTCGCCGGCTACCCGGGCCAGCACTGGATCGGTCACGACCCGCACCAGCAGGACGGGCAGCGGCCGATCGACGCGCTGGAGCACCTGGCGCTGCCGGTCCTGGTGGCCGTGGGGGAGCAGGACGTGCCCGGCTTCCTCGAGATGTCGGCGGTGCTCGCCCGCCGCATCCCCGGTGCTCAGTACCGCGTCGTCGCCGGTGCCGGCCACATGATCAACATGGAACGGCCCGCCGTGGTCAACGAGCTGCTGGCCGGGTTCCTCGGTCAGCTCTTTCCGGCCCAGGCCCGGTCCCGGGCTGCGGCGGCCAGCGGACAGGAGCGGTGAGCGATGGAACCAGTGAAGGTGGCCGCCGTGCAGGCTGCACCGGTGCTGCTGGACCGTGACGCCACGGTGGCCAGGGTGGTCGCGCTGTGCGAGAAGGCCGCGGCCGAGGGCGCCCGGCTTGTCGCGTTTCCCGAGGCGTTCGTGCCCGGTTACCCGGACTGGGTGTGGCGTACCCGGCCCTGGGATGCCACCGCGTCCAGCCTGTACGCCCGGCTGCTCGATCAGGCAGTGGTCGCCGGGTCGCCCGCCACCGCCGTGCTGGCCAGGACCGCACGGCGGCTGGGGATCTGGCTGTCGGTCGGCGCTGACGAGCGGGACGAAGCCGGCTCCACGGTCTACAACTCCTTGCTGCACTTCGCCCCGGACGGGACGCTCGCGGCCCGGCACCGCAAGCTCATGCCCACGGGTGGCGAACGCCTGGTCTGGGGCACCGGCGACGGCTCCACGCTCGACGTCGTCGACACCGGGTTCGGGCGGCTGGGCGGGCTGATCTGCTGGGAGAACTACATGCCGCTCGCCCGCGCGGCACTGTATGCCCGCGGCGTCGACATCTACCTGGCGCCGACCTGGGACAACTCGGAGGTCTGGGTTCCCACGCTGCGGCACATCGCCAAGGAGGGCCGCACCTACGTCATCGGCGTGACCTCCTGCATCCGGGCCAGCGACCTGCCGAGTGACCTGCCCGGCCGCGCAGAGCTCTACGGTGATGCCGACGACTGGCTGTCTCGCGGCAACAGCGCGATCGTCGGCCCCGGCGGGGAAATCCTCGCTGGCCCGCTGACCGGCGAGGAAGGAATCCTCTACGCCGAGATCGACGCCGGCGAGGCCAGGGCCGCCCGGATGCAGTTCGACCCCGTGGGCCATTACAGCCGCAGCGACGTGCTGCACCTGTCGGTCGACGCCACCGCGCGCGCCGCCGTCTCGTTCCGGCCCGGTGACGACGCTGGCGAGCCCGCACTGCCGCCCGGCGAGCCGGGGTCCGGGCCGGCCGAGGCCGGGGTGACGCCATGAGCACGCTCCGGATAGCTGCGGTGCAGGCCAGCTACGAGCTAATGAACCATGACGCCAACATCGAGAAGGTCGCCGGCCTGACCTCGGCCGCCGCACGCGAGGGCGCGGAACTGGTCGTGTTCCCCGAGGTGTTCGTGCCCGGGCCGCCGATCTGGATCGACACCCAGCCGATCTGGCACGGCGACGAGGACTGGTACGCCCTGCTGGCGCGCAACGCCGTCGTCGTGCCCGGCCCAGGCACCGAACGTCTCGCCGCCGTCGCCGCCGAGCACGGGGTGTGGCTGGCCGTCGGCGTCGACGAGCGGGAGCGGCACGGAGGCACGATCTACAACACCGTGCTGTATTTCTCTCCCAGTGGGGAACTGGCCGGCCGGCATCGCAAGCTCGTGCCGACCGGCAGCGAGCGGACCGTATGGGGGATGGGCGACGGCTCCACGATGCCCGTCGTGGATACCGGGCTGGCCAGGATCGGGGGGCTGACCTGCTGGGAGAACTACATGCCGCTCGCCCGCTTCCACATGTACGCCCAGGGCGTCGACGTGTGGGTAGCGCCGACCCTGGCGATGGGCGATGGCTGGATCGCCACCATGCGCCACATCGCCAGGGAGAACAGGATGTTCGTCATCGGAGTCAATCCGGTGCAGCACGCCGACCAGATCCCGGCGGGCTTCCCGGCCCGCGATCGGCTGCTTCCGCCCGCCTACCTGGAAAGAAACGGCCCCTGGGTGGATGAAGGCAACAGCGTCGTCGTCGCGCCGGATGGCTCGGTGATCGCCGGCCCGGTCCGCGAGCGCGAGGAAACCCTGATCGCGGACCTCGACCTGCGCAGCGTTGCCATCCAGCGCCGCCATGTTGATCCGGTCGGCCACTACAACCGTCCCGACATCTTCCGGCTGCACGTGGATACCTCGCCCCGTCGCGCGGTCACCTGCGGCCACGGCATCGCATCGGACTCACAAGGAGGCTCGGATGAACACCTCGGCAACTCCCAACGCTTCACTGCATGACCAGACCAGCCCCTGCGATGGCGTTCTGGTGGACCCGGCCTGGCTGGAAGCGCACCTGCACGACCCGTCGGTACGGGTGGTCGAGGTCGACGTCAGCGCCGCCGGCTACGGCGAGTGGCACATCGACGGCGCCACGGCGTGGAACGTCTACGCCGACCTCAAAGACGCTGACTACCAGCTCATTACCGCGCCGCAGGTGCG
>Ga0335073_10009720_pt1 | contig 13508 bp, 11 predicted proteins | sample Lox_Sample_22_FD_207093 | JGI IMG/M metagenome (GOLD analysis project Ga0335073, IMG submission 207093) | Soil microbial communities from Loxahatchee National Wildlife Refuge, Florida, United States - Lox_Sample_2.2 | ecosystem: Environmental > Terrestrial > Soil > Wetlands | place: USA...
CACCGACAATCTGTCTAATTGCTGCGGACGTCTCGGCCGATCAGAATGCTGCGCGGCTCACTGCTGCGCTTCGGCGCCGATCGCCCGGCGTGAAGCTGATCGGCGCCGGTGGTCCGCTGATGCATGGCGCCGGGATGGACGCCATGTGCGACAGCAGCGACGTCTCGATGGTGGGGCCGCCGGATTCGGTGCGCACGCTCCGCTCGGTCGTGCGCGTGTGGCGCCGGCTCACCGCGATGATCCGCGAGCAATCGCCCGACGTCGCGGTACTCATCGACAACGAAACGCTCAACGTCCTTATCGCGCGATGGCTGCGCAAGAGCGGTATCCCGACAGTCTTCTTCTTTCCGCCACAAGTCTGGTTCTGGGGGCGATGGCGGCTCAGGTGGATGGCGCCTTATATCACGCGCGTGCTGTGCGCGTTTCGCGAGGAGGCCAACCTTTATCGGGCGGCGGGAGTCGATACGGTCTGGACCGGGCATCCGTTGCGCGATGTGGTCCGCGTTCGTGACGACTCGGCCGCCGCGGTGCGCGCGATCGGTCTTGATCCAGGCCGCCGTCTCGTTGTGCTGATGCCGGGCAGCAGGCCGCAGGAGCTCGACGCGCACTGCGATCTGATGTTTGCCGCGGCGAAGATCCTGCGGGCGCGTGATCCCAATCTGCAGTTCGCGGTGCCGATTGCCTCGGACGCGCTGCGCGAGCGTCTGGAGCTCGAGGCGCGGCGCAGCGGCCTCAGCGATCTCGCGATCTACGCGCCCGATTCGTTCGGCGTGATGAGCCATGCGCAGGCGATTCTGCAATGCGCCGGCACCGCGACGCTCGAAGCTGCGCTGCTCGGCATCCCCTCGGTGATCGTCTACCAGTGTGATCATCTTCGCTATGCCGCCGCGCGTCGAATCATGTACGTGAAGTACATCGGGATGGTGAACATCCTGCTCGGCGAGATGGTGCAGCCGGAGTTTTTCCATTGGCGAATCGCACCGGAACAGCTTGCGGCGGAGATGTGGTCGCTCATGACCGACGATCTGCGGCGCAATCGAATTCGTGCGCGGCTGGCCGAGCTCGCAGATATCATGGGACCGCCGGGGGCGATGGACAACGCTGCCGCGGCGGTGCTCGACCTGGTCTCGAACGGGGCAGGCGTCGCCGAGAGCGAGGGCATTGTTGAAGATGGCAAGGCCGACCGGCGGATGGCGGCAGCGGACTAGGATTTTGACTCCGAGGCCGATGCGCGCAACGATCGCGCTTCGAGATGGTTAGCAATGGCACGAAGACCACCGCCAAGATGCCGCTGGCGGGCAAGATTGCGCTGGTCACAGGGGCATCGCGCGGAATCGGGCGCGCGATCGCGCTCAAGCTCGCAGGCAGCGGATGCGACGTCGCGGCCAACTACTTCAACGCGCACGACGAGGCGGAGTCGCTGTGCGCCGAAGTTTCCGCGATGGGCCGCCGCGCCCTCGCGCTCCAGGGCAATGTCGCCGACCCCGAGAGCGTGCGCGAGGTATTCGAGGAGCTGGGCCGCACCTTCGATCGGCTCGACCTCCTCGTGAGCAACGCGGCGAGCGGCGTGCTGAGGCCGCTTGAGTCCGCGTCGCTCAAACATTGGCGCTACTGCATGGAAACCAACGCCTTCGCGCTGGTGACGTTGATGCAGCGGGCGGCGCAGATGATGCCGCGGGGCGGACGCGCGATCGCTATCTCGAGCCTCGGCGCCAGCCGCGCTCTTCCCGACTACGGCCTGATCGGCGCGTCCAAGGCGGCTCTGGAAGCCGTCGTGCGCTCACTCGCCTGCGAGCTCGCCCCGCGCGGCATCAACGTTAACGCCATCAGCAGCGGTCTGGTCGATACCGACGCGCTGCAGGCCTTCCCGCATCGCAAGCAGATGCTCGCGCAGTTCAAACGCCGCTCGCCCAAGGGCCGCGCGATGCGCGCGGCGGAGGTCGCCGACGCGGTCTACCTTTTGTGCCTGCCCGAAGCCGCGATGATCAATGGACAGACCATCGTCGTCGATGGCGGATTCTCGATCGCGGGATAACGATGCTGGGTGATTCAGGCCTCGCCGGCAAATCGGTGATCGTCAGCGGCGGCAGCCGCGGTATCGGCCGCGCGATCGTCGAGGCGTTCGCTGCCGAGCGGGCCCACGTCACCTTCCTCTATCGCGAGGATCGAGCCTCCGCGCTCGCCGTCGTCGAGAGTGCGCGCACTCAGAACCTCGAAGTTACGGCGGAGCAAATCGATGTGCGCGACGCGCCGGCGTGCGCCGAGCTGGTCGATAAAGTGCTCGAGCGTTTCGGCTGGATCGATGTCCTCGTCAACAACGCGGGTATCGTGCGTGACAACCTGTTACCGATGCTCGAAGACGACGACATCAACGCAGTTCTCCAGACCAACGTCGGCGGGACTTTCAACCTGACCCGCGCCGCGCTGCCCCCGATGATCTCGCGCCGCGCCGGCAAGATCATAAACATCAGCTCGGTGGCCGCCAGAAAGGGCGGCCGCGGCCAAACCAACTATGCCGCGAGCAAGGGCGCGATTAACTCCCTCACCCGCGCGCTCGCCGTCGAGCTCGCCCCGCGCGGCATCAACGTCAACGCGGTCGCGCCCGGCGTTATCGAAACCGACATGTCGGCGCGCGTCGTATCTCAGGCCCAGGACGAAGTTATGAGCCGCATCCTGCTGCGCCGGCTCGGCACACCCGCCGACGTTGCCGCTGCGGTCGTGTTTCTCGCCTCGCGCTTTGCGGATTACATTACCGGCGAGATTCTGCACGTCGACGGCGGATTCAAGATGGAGTGACTGGATGTCATCAGCCCCCCTAATTACCCACGACGAAGTTTCAGCCGTCTATCCCAAGGTCGCCAGCGCCATCGCCGACGCGCTCGCGCGCGAAGTTGACGAATGCCAGCTGGGAAGCCGCATCATCGACGACCTCGGCGCCGAATCGATCGATCTGCTCGATATCGTCTTCCGCCTCGAGCGCGGCTTCAAGATCAAGATTCCGCGCAATCGAATCGCCAGCGACGCGCGCGGCGATTTGCCCGAATCGGAATTCGAGCACAAAGGTGTCGTCACCGCGGCCGGCCGCCAGCGCCTCCAGGAGTATCTGAGCGAAGTTCCACCCGAGAGTTTTCCCGCGACGTTGCGGGTCGATGACATCCCGCGGCTCTTCACCGTCGAAACTTTCTGCAAGGTCGTCGCACGCGCTCTGGCTGAGCAGGCCGCAACCGCCTGACGCGGGGCAAGTCTCCGCGAACCGCCGTTGAGATTTCTCTTCGTCGAATCGATAAGCGAGTTTCAATCGGGACGCGGCGCCCGTGGCAGCGTGCGGATTCCGCGCGACGCCAAGTTCCCGCCTTGCCTCATCGCCGAGGCGATCGGCCAACTCGCAGGATGGATCGCAATCGAGCATTCGCAGTGGCGGCTCAGGCCCGTTGCCGGCCTGGTCGGCGAGTGCGTGATCGCCGCTGTGCCCGCCGCCGGTGATCGCGTCGAGCTGGCCGTGGAAATGGACACCTGCGACGACGACGCGGTTGCCTACTCGGGCTCCGCATCTATCGACGGCCAGCCATTCGTGACGCTCGAACGATGCGGCGCGCCGATGCTCGCGCTTGGCGATTTCGACGATCCCGATGCGATGAAGAGCCGCTTCGCCTTGCTCCGCTCCGCAACGGCCCCGGTCGAGTTCGCCGCGCCGCTCAACGAGGCCGTCGAGTTGCACAATGTGGCTGGCGCCGACAGCGCCCGCTGCTCGATTGTCACGCCCGCCGATGCCTCTTTTTATGCCGATCACTTTCCGCGTAAGCCCGTGTTTCCTGCTACTCTCCTGCTCGATGCGGAAATCCGCCTCGCCGTGCTGGCCCTCAAAAACCGGCATGGCGGACGCATGCCCGCGACCCGCGCGATTCGAATCACCGACCTCAAGCTCAGAACCTTTATCGCCCCTGGCACGGCGGTCGCTCTGAGCGCCGGCCTGCGCGATTCCGACACCTCGTCGGTATCCTTCGCGCTGGACGCTCACGTCGATAACAAGCGGATCGCCTCGGCCGGCCTGACTTTCCAATGGCTGTGACCAGTAACCCGCGCCGCCGCGTCGCAATCACCGGGATCGGGCTCGTCACGCCCCTCGGCAACGATCTTAACTCGACCTGGTCGGCACTTATCGCCGGGCGCAGCGGGCTCTCGAGCATCACCAACTTCGATGCTTGCGGCTTTCCGGTGCGAATCGCCGCCGAGGTCAAGGATTTCGATCCCGCCGCGCGCATCAGCGATCGCAAGATGCTGAAGTTCGCCAATCGCCTCAATCAATTCGCGCTCGCCGCCGCGGAAGAAGCCATCCTCGACGCCGGGGTCGCGCCGCGTCTGGAAACCGCGGCGCGCTGGGGATGTATCGTGGGCGCGGGCATGATGGGCATCGGTTATGCCGAACTGTCGCGCCTCCAGGCGCGCTTCGCGCCCGCGGGCGAGTTCGATCCGCGGGCGATGATCGCCGCGGGAACCGAAGCCGCCGACCCTGTCGTCTTCTGCCGCAGCCAGACCAACGCCGGTATCGCGCTTTTGGCGCGGCGCTTCGGCATCGAGGGCTACTGCAACTCTGTTCACACCGCCTGCGCTTCAGGTGGACAGGCGGTGGGCGCGGCGCTCAAGCTGATCCGCCGCGGACGTGCCGACTTCGCGCTCGCCGGTGGGTTCGATTCGATGATCCATCCCGAGGGCGTCGCCTCGTTCTGCCTGCTCGGCGCGCTCTCTGCCGACAACGATTCCCCCGAGCGTGCCAGCCGCCCATTCGATCGCACGCGCAACGGCTTCGTGCTGGGCGAGGGCGCGGGTTTCCTCGTGCTCGAAGAGATGGAGTCGGCGCGCCGGCGCGGCGCGCGAATCTACGCCGAGCTCGCCGGCGAGGGCAATTCGCTCAGCTGCTATCGAATCACCGATTCGCATCCTTCGGGCGATGGCGCGATCCAGGCGATGCGCCGCGCGCTCGCCGACGCCAATCTCGAGCCGCGCGGCGTCGGCTACATCAACGCGCACGGCACTTCGACGCTGATGAACGATCGCAGCGAATGCGCCGCGATCAAGGCGGTCTTCGGCGCCGCCAAAGATCGCGTCCGCGTCAGCTCGACCAAGAGCATGATGGGCCATCTGATTGCCGGCGCCGGCGCGGTCGAAGCCGCCATCTGCGCGCTCGCGATTCGTCACGCTACGATGCCGATGAACGCCAATCTCGGCGACGACGATCCTGAGTGCGATCTCAACTTCGTTCGCGAGCGCGCGCTCGCGGCGCCGATCGAAGCCGCGCTCTCGAATTCGTTTGGCTTCGGCGGCTCGAACAGTTGCCTCGCCTTGCGCCGCGTTGCGGCTGATTCGTAATGGATCGACCAATTGTCATCACCGGGCTTGGCGCGATCTGCGCGCTCGGCAAGGATCCCGGCGCTATCCTCGATGCACTGTACGCGGGACGTTCGGCAATCGGCCCCATGATGGAATGGGCTTCAGCTGACACGCCGCCGCCGCTGGCCGCCTGCATCCCGGACCTCGCGCCGCGCGAGCTGGTCAGCGATCGCAAGCTGCACAAGTTGATCCGGCGCACCGATTTGTTGGGTCTGTATGCCGCGGAGCGCGCGATCGCCGCGGCTGGTATCGCAGCTACGCGCGAGACGCTTGAAGCTGCGGCGATCGAGGCCTTCAACGATCGCACCGGGATCTACGACGCATCCGGCGGCGGCAATTACCAGGACTCATACGAATTCTTTCCGCTGATGAGCGCGGCGCGGGGCGAGCTGCGCGTCTATGGCGAGGAACTGACTTCGCAGGTCGACCCGATGTTCCTTTTGAAGTCGCTGCCCAACAACGTGCTGTGTCATCTCGGCATCCGCCAGGGCTTCAAGGGACCGAACTGCTGTTTCGTCAATCAAAGCTCGAGCGGTCCGCTGGTGATCGGGCAGGCGCTCGACACGCTCCGCGATGGCGAGGCCGATCGCGTCGTGGTCGTTGCCCACGATGCTCCCGTCGAGCCGCAATCGATAGTCTATTACTCGTCGCTCGGTTTGCTCTCTCTCACATCGCTCAAGCCCTTCGACGAGCGTCATGACGGCACGGTGCTCGGCGAGGGCGCGGCCGCGATGATGCTCGAAACGCGGGAATCTGCCGCCGGCCGCGATGCACCGGTTCTCGGCGAAGTTCTGTCTGTCGCCTGCACCTCGGAAGCCGGCGGACTGCTGCCGCTGCGGCGCGACGGCGACGGGCTCGCGCGTGCGATCGAAGCTGCACTCGATTCGGCTCGCCTCGAGCGCTCCGAGATCGGCGCGATCGTCGCGCACGGAAACGGCACGCCGGCCTCCGACGACTCCGAGGCCGCCGCGATAAAACGCGTCTTCGGTTCGTCGGTCCCGCCGATTACTTCCTTCAAGTGGGGGATCGGTCATCTGCTCGCGGGTGCCGGCATGATCGAGGCGGTGCTCGCGCTTAAAAGTCTCGCCCACGGAACCGTCCCCGGTATCGCGACCTTCGAGAGTCCCGCCGCCGCCAGTGCCGGCCTGCCAGTTTCGCGCGATGCGCAGACTCCGCGCAGTCCGATCGGGCTTGTCCTGTGCCGTGGCTTCGGCTCTTTCAGCACCGCGCTCATCGTTCGCGCTGGTGGCTCGAGCCGCTGATGCCTCAAAACGCTTCGCGTCTCCGATGCGGGATCGATACGGTGCAGCTCGCACGTATGGAGCGCCTGCTGGCCGAAACGCCGCCCGCGGACCGCATCGACGTTTTCTGCGACGAGGAGTTGCGCGAGGCCGGCACCGGCGCATCCGCGACTGCGTCGCTGGCGGCGCGCTTCGCCGCCAAGGAAGCCTGCCTGAAGCTGCTGCCGCGCGAGACTGCGCTCGGCGCAATCGAGCCGCGCGACTTTGCTATCTGTCGCAACGGTTACGGTGAACCTGCCGTCACGCCGAGCCTGCGCGCGCAGCAGATCCTCGACCAATATCGCCTTGGACCGATCGCGGTGTCGCTCACCCATGACTCGGACAGCGCTTGTGCGGTTGCGATCGCGACGCCGCGCGAGACGCGAGTCACCGCCCTCGATCGCGCCGCGTACAACCTCTTTCCGGTTCGGCGCGGCACCGCACTAAGGAATCTGCGGCGCGCTTTTGCAGATCGAGTTGACGAGGAGGAAATTCAGCGCCTGGCGCGCGCCTCCTACGGACATCTGGCCAGATCGATCGCCGAAGTCCTGGTGGCAACGGTCGTTCCGGGCGCGCACCGCCGCGCCAGGGTCCGTATCGAGAACCCTGACTCGCCGCTGCGGGCCAAGGATATCGGCCGCGGACTGCTTTTTTTAACCGGCCACTTCGGCAACTGGGAGTACGTGTTGCCGGCCGCGATTGAGCAATTTCCCGAATGGCGCGGGCGCTTTCATTTTTTGCGCAAACGGCTGCCCGGTTTTCTCGATGGCTTCGTCACCCGGCGCTTTACGCGCGCTGGCCTCGGCGTGATCCCGACTCGCGGCGGACTCGACACCGTGCTCGACCGCCTCGCCGCGCGCGACGCCGTCGTGTTCGTCTTCGACCAGCACGCCGGCGGCCGCGACGGAATCACGGTCGATTTCATGGGCCATCCCGCATCGACCTTTCGCAGCCTCGCCACCATCGCGCTCTCAACCGGTGCCCCCGTCATCCCCGGCTCGAGCTATCGCGAGCCCGACGGCACTCATGTTCTTCACTTCGAGGATCCCCTCGAAACTATCGATACGGGGAATGCCGACGCCGATCTGCGGGCGAACACGCAGATGTATAACGCGGCGCTCGAGCGCATGATCTATCGGCATCCCGAGCAATGGTTCTGGCTGCATCGCCGATGGAAAGACGCGCGGGGCCGCGTCGTCTGATCTCATGTGCGGTCGAATGCCGCGGCTACAACAGGGCTCTGAAGATCGCGCGCCGACCGGAGCATCGCGGCTTGCAGCGCCTCGGATCCGGCGCTCGCGGGAAATTTCTCGATATGCAGCGCCGTCCTGGCGAACGGCAGCGGCAAGTAGGAGCAATCCCAGGAACCGAATCGAATTCCGCGCCCTGCCGAAGTAATCGTCAGGTAGATCTGCGCGTCCGCCGTGCGGGCGAGCTCGAGCGCGCGCGGCTGCGCAACACACGCGGGGCCGCGCGGTCCGTCAACCGCTATCAGACCCAGATCGCCGGCCTCGATACGCCGCGTGAATTCCAGCGCGCCGCGCACATCGCGATCACCCGGCGAGGCCATGACCGAATCGATATCGAAGTGACTCAGCATCGCCGCGAGCAGGCGTCCGTCGAGGCTCGGCGTCAGCATCACCACCAGGCGGCGGCCGGCGTTGTTGACCAGATGCGCGTAGGCGAGAAGCTGCAGAAACATCCCGTGATAGGTGAAAAGCACGACGCGCGGACAGTTGATCACCTCGGCCTGGCTCTCCGTGCTCGGCGGATCGAGCCTCCACGTTCGTACGATCAGGCGCAGCGGCACGATCGCGATCGGCAGCAGAATTTTTTCCAGCACGAAAAAGCGCAATCGCCGTCCTCGATTTGATCGATTCGCCATTGAATTGAAATGAAAGCCCAGCGCTCAGCATTCTGGACCCGATGCCGAGGTTCAAGTAGCCGCGCCCGCCGCATCGACGATCGGCCGCTACAGTTTTCGTGATAGTTCGCTCGAAAATCCTCGATCGCTATGTCGCGCGCGAAGTTGCCGTGCCGATCGCGATAAGCCTCGGCGTCATAACGCTGGTGCTGGTGGTCGCGCGATTGCTCAAGCTGATCGACCTGATCGTCAACCAGGGCGTGGCCGCGACCGAGGTGCTCGCGCTGCTCGGATACCTGATGCCCAGCCTGATCGCGCTGAGCCTGCCGATGGCGGTGCTGCTCGGCACGATGCTCGGTATCGGGCGGCTCTCGGGCGACCAGGAAATCATCGCGGCGCGCGCGTGCGGCGTCAGCTTCGGGCGCATCGCGCTGCCGGTAATCGTGGTCGCCGCGGCGATCTATCCAATCGAGATGCTGACGGCGATGAAGATCGCGCCGGCCGCGAACGTGAAGCTGCGCGGCGAGCTCGTCGACCTGATGCATACGCGGGCGACGGCCGGGCTGCCGGAGAAGGTGTTCAATCGCAACTTCGACGGCATGGTGGTGTACTTCGATCGCGCCGAACCGCCCGGCACCAAGCTGGTCAATGTACTGATCTCCGACAATCGCAATCCTTCCGCGCGCTCGATCATATTCGCCCGCAGCGGTCTGCTTGTGCCGCATCCGGGCGACCTCGCGGTTACGATGCGTTTGCGTGACGGATGGATCTACGGCGGCGACAAGTCGCGCGACGCGCGCCACGTCGTGCAGTTCGATACTTACGATATTGCGATGACGCCCAAGGAAGGCCTCAGGTACGCGCAGCCGCTGCCGCTGGAACTGACGACCGTGGCGTTGTGGCATCAAATCAAGCGCGCGCGCCACGCCGGCCATCCGGACATTCCCGCAGAGATCGAGATGGCGCATCGATGGACGATTCCGATCGCGATCTTTCCGTTTGCGCTTCTCGGCATGACACTCGGACTCACTCCCGTTCGCGGCGGCCGTTCGGAAAGATTCGCTTTCGCCCTGATGCTGTTCTTCGTGTACTACGTGCTGATGCGCGCGGGTGAGGCGTTTGCGCAGGCGCATGTGATCGAGACTTACGTGGGAGCCAGCGTGCCTGACCTGCTCTTCATCGCGATCGCGATTGCTCCATTTCGCCGCACCGTTCTCGATCGCGGTGAGCATGGCGAATCGATCTCCTACCGGCTGCGGCGCTGGATGGATGGGCTGCTGCCGGGCGCCGGAGCCGCGAGTTGATGAGGCGAATCGCACCGCCAACCGCCTTCGGGCTCGTGTTCCGCGGATTGCTCGAGCCGTTTATGCTCGTGGTGGCGGCCTTCACCCTCGTGCATCTGCTCGCCGACGCGGCCGATCAGTTCAATAACATCACCGCGAACTCCGCCGCGCTGGCCGGAATTGAGTATCTCGGCCTGCGCATCCCTTTCATCGTGACCAAGCTCATGCCGGTGTCATTGCTGGCCGGGGTGATGTTCGGCTTTGCGATGATGAATCGGACCGGCGAAGTAATCGCGATGCAGGCCCTCGGCATCAGCCGGCTCCAGATCGCGATCCCGCTCGTACTCATCGCGATCGGCGCGACCATATTCGACTTTGCGGTTTCGGAAACGATCGTGCCGGCGACCAATCGCTGCGCCGAACAGGTCTTGACCAGGAGGATTCGTGCTCACGACCGGCGTCACGTCGGCGGCGAAAGCTGGTTCCGCACCCGCAATGCATTTATCGTGGCCGAGGACTACAATTCGGCGCGCAAGGAACTCAGCGATCTGACTATATTTCGATTTGACGGTTCGTCGGAACTGCGCGCCGTGACCCTCGTTGATAGTGCTACCTGGACCGGCCGGAAATGGCGCTTCGAGAACGTTCACTCCATCGCCATCGGTGATCTCGGTAACCCCGGTTGGCATCGCACCGATCAGGACATGAATTTCGACCTCCTGCCGTCTGACCTTGAAAATCCCCAGAAGGTGAGTCCCGACGACTTCAGTCTCGCGGAGCTGAGTCAATTCATTCGCGGTTTGCGGCGCGTCGGGCTGAACGCGCAGCGCTATGTTGCGGACCGCGACCTGAAATATGCGATGCCGGTATCGTGCCTGATACTGGCGGCCATCGGTTTCGCGCTCAGTCTTGATCCGTTGCCGCGCCAGGCGGGCCTCGCGCGCAATATCGGGTACGCCCTCGCCGCCGGGTTTGGCTATTGGCTGGTGCTCGGGTTCACGATGTCGTTTGGCAAGTCCGGTATCCTGCCGCCCTGGCCCGCGGCATGGTTGCCGAATATCCTGTTCGGCTCGATTGCTATTTCGATATTCCTGATGGGCGAAGAAAAGTAACCTGCCGTTGATCGACGTAACTGACTATTCGGCAGCGGGCTGGGTTCGGACCACGCCGGCGGCAATTCGCTCGCGATGGTATTGCGAGCAGCTCGAGCATGGCGAGATTCTGCTCTTCAGGGATTCGCAGGCGCTCGTCGCCGATTCTGCGCGCGCCTCGCTGTTGGCTGTGCGGGCCGGCGAGGTCGCGCACAAGAACGTTTCTTATTCGCCGGCGTCGCAAAAGCTCCAGGGCTTGCGCGGCGGCTCGGCCGGGGCGATTCGATCGGCGCTCAAAGGATACAGCGCGGCAGCGATTGGCTTCTGCGCCGGCTTGCTCGCGCCCTATGCCGAGAGCTGGCGAATCGAGCTGTGCAGCTTTCGCCCGATCGAGGAGCGTAATCGCGATCTCTCGCCGAACTCGCGCAACGATCTGTTGCACCTCGATGCGTTTCCCGGCAGGCCCGGCAATGGCGCGCGAATTCTCAGGATGTTCACCAACATCCATCCGCAGCGGCCGCGAATCTGGATGACATCCGACCCGATGCCGGTGCTGGAACGCGACCATGAGTTCGCCGCGATGGTTCGCGCCGCGATCGGCCACGCCGAGTCGAGGCCGGCCCGCGCGGCCGCGCGCCTCGTCCATCTTGCGAAACTGGCTGGATTCAAAATTCCTGACCGCTCGCCTTACGATCGCGTGATGCTCGATTTGCATGCCCGTATGAAAAGCAGCGGCTCATTCCAGGCGCGATGCAGAAAGTACCGGCACGAGTTCGAACCCGGCGCGAGCTGGCTGGTTTTTACCGATGCAGTGCCCCACGCGGTTCTGGAAGGTCAGTACGCGCTTGAGCAATCATTTTTCGTGCCTCGCACCGCATTGGTGGCTGCTCAATCGGCGCCGGTATCGATAGTCGAATCGTTCAGCGGTCATCCGATGACGCTTTGAACGCAATAGATAATTCGACTGACTATTCGTAAAGTGTCGAGCACCTTGCAACCATCGACTAATCGCGCCGCGCCGGCCGGCTCCGGGCCGGATTGCTTCGACTCGTCGCTCGCGGAATTCGAGACCAGGGTCTTTCCGATTGATTCGATAATCGATTTGCTGAGCTCGACTCATGCTCCCGAGAAAATCGCCGAGTATCGCGCGGCGATGGACAACGGCGCGAAATTTCCGCCGCTGTCGATCGTCCGCATTGCCGGGCGTTATTTTCTCGCCGACGGCCACAAGCGCCTGGGTGCGTGCAAAGAGCGTGGCATGACGCAGGTCACCGTCGAGCTCTGGCCGCTGCGGCGAATTGTCGCCGACCTGTATCGCCAGACCGGCCGCAGCCTGCGGCGGGTTGCGTCGCTTATCGCCCAAACTCCGCGCGACCCCCAGGCGCGAAAACGCTGGCGGCGCTTTTACTGGGACACGGTACTGCACTGGAAACGTTTTTTTGTGACGCTGCCCTCCTTGATCGGCGGCCGCGATCGCGAAGATTCGCCGCCGTCCTCGTCCGTCTTCTTGCGACTGGTCAGGGAATGCCTGCGCTTTCGCGGCCATATCATTCTGATCGCCCTGACCTTGGGCGCGCTCGGCGGCGCCCAGCTCTATCTGACCTGGATCGCGAAGCTGTGGACCGACGGTCCGCTGAAGACCGGCGATCGCGCGGCGATGGCGCATCTCGTGCGCCAGGCGAGCTTCGCGGCCACGGTGCTGGTAGGTGCGCTCTTCAGCTCGCGCTACGTTCTCCAGAGCCTCGACCAGCACCTGGTGCAGGACTTGCGCGATCGCGCGCAGCGGCGGCTGCTCGAAGTTGAACTTTCGTCGGTGCGCCGCTTTCAAATCGGCGAGCTGATGTCGCGCATGTTCAACGACGCGCTTTCGATGAGCCAGTTCGTGCGCGAGATCCTCCGCCGCTGGATCGGCGAAAGCGTGGTGCTGGTCGGCGCGCTGGTGATGTTGTTCCGACTCGACTGGCAGTTAGCAATGATGATCGCGGTCGCGGGACCGATCGTCGGCGGCGTGCTGAGCTACTTCGGCGGGTTCATCAGGCGCCGCAGCGCCGCCGCGCAGCGCGAAATCGGAGAGCTGAGCGCGACACTCACCGAGCAGCTCGCCGGCTTGAGCACGATCAAAGGTTTTCAAACCGAGTCCGCCGAACGCGAACGATTCGTATCCATCGATACCAGCTATCGGCATCACGTGATGCGCAGTCAGCTCTGGCTGGCCTCGATGACCACGGGCGTGTGGGCGATCACCGCGGCGGCGCTCCTCATTGCGACCTGGTACGGAACCAGCAAGATCGCAAGCGGCCGCTCGACGCCGGGCGCGCTGCTCGCCTTCTGCCTCTACGCGGTGCAAACTGTCGAACCGCTGCGCCGCCTGAGTGAAGTTCACGGCCTCTTGCAGCGCGCGCTGGCATCCGCGGTGCGGGTGTTCGACGTGATCGATATCTCCGCGCCTGAGACGGAAGGCTCGCTCGCGCTGCCCGAGCCGATGCGCGGCGAGCTGGAATTCAGCGACGTAAGTTTCAGCTATGTCGCCGGGCATCCGATATTGCGCGAGTTCCAACTGAGCATCGGCTCGCGCGAGACCGTCGCGATCGTTGGCGCGAGC
>Ga0335073_10009721_pt1 | contig 13507 bp, 11 predicted proteins | sample Lox_Sample_22_FD_207093 | JGI IMG/M metagenome (GOLD analysis project Ga0335073, IMG submission 207093) | Soil microbial communities from Loxahatchee National Wildlife Refuge, Florida, United States - Lox_Sample_2.2 | ecosystem: Environmental > Terrestrial > Soil > Wetlands | place: USA...
TGAGTTCCAAGATCAACTAGACGTGCGGAACCGACCTTAATTCCAGCGTGACCACCCCAGGCCAAGGTGGGATCCGCCAGCGTGACCACCCCGGGCCGGCACTCGCCAGCGTGACCACCCCAGGCCGGCACTCGCCAGCGCGACCACCCAGGCCGAGCCGACATCGTCCGTGCGCCTTGGTGGCACCCGTCACGCGGAGAGCCGGGCGGCCGGCGCCGGAGACCAGTATGGTGGGTTTTGGTGGAGCGAACGCCGACCGGGACCGACCTGGCTGGCGGTGGGAGCCATGTCCTTTGCAGGGCGCGCGGTTACGTCTGCGCGATCGAACTGGAGGTAGTGGCTATGCGTCACCTGGTCGGACTAGTACTCGCGCTGGCAGCTGCAGCAGCGGTTTTCGTCGGCGGAGGCTGGGGCGTCGCCAGGATCATGGCGGCTCATGCAAACGGGACGAGCCTTGTCGGGATGTCGGGCGGACTGACCCTAGCGGCCCTGCTGGGCACCGGCCTGTACCTTGGGCTCCTAGTCGCCGTGCCAGCTATCTCGCCGGTAGGAGCCGGATTGCCGGGGCTCATCCTGCTCGCCTGGTCCGCACTCGAGGTGTTCAAGACGCACTGGGCCCTGCGACTGATCCCGCTGTCCGGGAACGCAGAAGCCAGCGGGTTCCGGACGATGCTTACCATCGGCGTGCTGGCGCTGCTCGGCATGATGCTGATCGTTCCCATCTTCATTCCGTCTCGGTGGCGGCGCCGAGAGCCGGTCGACGAGTTCGCGGATGTAGCGCACGCCGAACTCGTGCACTAAGCGACACGGGCTAGGTACGCCAGATCACTCGCGGCTGGCGCAAGACGAGCTCGAAAGTGCAGCTACGTCACCACTTGCCCCTGCGGGCTGCGAGCTTGGAAGATGGGCGAACGTTCCCCGAACTGCTCGGAGCACTCGTGGCCGGTTCCGTGGCCCTGCTTGTCTTTGGGATTGTGCTAGGAGTGTTGGCCATCTGGGACGTCTGCGGTCGGCCCACCGCCGTCCGCGAGCGGCTTGAGGCGATGCCGATTCTGGGCGCTTCTTACAAGCGGCTGCCCTCATGGGCGTTTCGGGCGTTTGGCGTCTGGTGCATTGCACTCGGCTTTGGCCAGCTCATCTACATCTACGTCATCACGCATGGCCGCTGAGGCGCGGTTATGTGACCGATCCGTCGAACAGTCTGCCGATCTCGTCCGGAGCGCGCATCCGCCACGCATCGACGACCAGCTCACGCAGTCGGCCGGCGTCGACCTGTCCCAGCCTGAGCATGACCAGCGGCCAGCCGTCGTAGCCGGGCGTTGTGAAGAAGGCGTCCGGCTCGCCGAGCAGGAGAGCCTGCTTCTCGGCTTCGTCGCCCACGAATACGACAGCGATGTCGGTGCGCAGCACTCGCGGCTTGCCTGGCCTCCGCTCGGGATAGGACCAGATAAATCCCTGGCCGCCGACTCGGAAGTCGAAGCCGTCGCAGTCGATTTCCTCAACTGCTGGCAGCGTCAGAGCCAGCCGTCGCACGTCATCCTCGTTAGCCATTCGGAGTCACTCCGGGATTGCCGCCGTATGCCACGGGACGATGATAGAAGCCCGGTCAGACAGTCCACGGTGCGTCGATCTCTGCCCGCCCCTACACCTTGACTCCGGGCATCACGACACCGGACAGGTCAGCCTCGACCGGTCGGGCACCACGCAGGCCCGCGCCGACGAACTCCGCCTCGCTCCCTCCCGACTAGCTGCACTCTGACCCGCTGGCCCGCACCGGCTGATCCTCTGCGCATACTCCAGTGATTAGCTCGGGCAAACTACTCATAGCGGGCGCAACAAGTCGGCAGGCGACTAGCGTCCCGCTTCCAGCTGTCGGGCACGGAGCAACGCTGGGGGGCGCGGGCAACCCGCAGAGCCGGTTGCAGCCCGAGGGGAGCCCAGGGCAAGGCAGCCCAGGGAAGGCAGCCCAGGGAAGGCAGCCCAGGGAAGGCAGCCCAGGGAAGGCAGCCCAGGGGAAGGGACTGGGGGTGCTGGGACATCTGGGGCGGCAGGCCAAGCAACCTAATCGGGCCTCGTTGTCGTCTTAGCGGTGATCGCGGGGACTAGGAGCAGGAGGTTGCATGAATAGAAGGCAGACGCGAGCCTTCGAACAGTTCGCCGCCGAGTCCGGGGCCGAGTTGCTGCGGATCGCGACATTGCTCGCGCCCGACCCGCATACCGCCGAAGATGTCTACCAGGAAACATTGCAACGGCTCGCGGCGCGCTGGTCGCGGGTGGATAACCCCAAGGCCTTCTGCCGTCGGGTCATGCACAACATCGTGGTTGATATGACGCGGGCGCGGGCCCGGCGGCCGGAGCTGCGGCTGATCGACGCCGGGGAAAAGAGCGACCCGCGGTCCGCGGATCCGCATCACTCGGTCGAGCTGTGGCCGTCGCTGCGGGCGGCACTGGACAGCCTCACCGTCCAGCAGCGCACGGTTCTGGTGCTGCGCTACTTCGACGATCGCAGTGAGACCGAGGTGGCCAGAATGCTGGGCATCTCAGTAGGGGCCGTCAAGAGCACGGCCTCGCGAGCCATTGCGCACTTGCGTGAGTTCCCCGGACTGGCCGCCATCTTCACCACTACTGACAGCGTGATTTGAAAGGACTGACAATGCCCGCCGTCGATGAAGACATCATCCGCGACATGCTGCACCGGTACACCGATCACGTGCACCCGCCCGCGTCCACCGCGACCGAGGTCGTCGCCCGCCAGCACCGCAGAGACCGCCGCCGGCTCATGTCCCTCGCGGCAGCTGGCGCGGCGGTTGGCACCGCGGCCGGCGTGATCGCCGTCGTGCCGGGGCACTCGTCCCAGGCGCCAGGCGGGACCGCGGCGGTGATCAGGCTGACAGCCGACCAGCGCGTGCTCTACCTCCTCAGCGCCAAGGCAGCCACCCAGCCGCAGAGCCAGGGCCGCGGCCGCTACGCGGTGATGAGCACGCAAGGGAAATACGTGGAAGACACCACCGTCATCGACAGCCGCACCGGGAACATGTGGTCGTATCAGCAAGGTAGCCACGGCAATCCGTCCGGCAAGGCGTTCACGCGACGCTACTCACCGACCTCCGCGCAGTTCGCGGCGATGCCGGCGGGCCGTGCCGCCCTGCGCGCCGCTCTCATCACCCAGTGGAAGAGCGAGCAAAAGTCCCGCCCGCGCCCAGTGCTGAGGAAGGGGCCGAAGGGGCCGACCCTGGTCCCGCGAGTAATCACGGTCAGCGACAATGACATTGTCTTCCAGCAGGCCAACTACATGCTCTGGAACCCGCTCGTCGGCCCGGCCCTGCGCTCGGCGCTGTACAAGCTGCTCGCCGCCGTGCCAGGGGTGAGGGTCAACCCCTCCGCCCGCGACAGCAAGGGCCGGCCGGCCGTCGAGATCAGCCGCACTGACACCAGCGGATTCCCCGGCGGCAAGTCGGACGGAATCACCTACGCCACCTACCAGAGCCCCGCCACGGGCGCCGTACTCGAATCGACGGTCACCTACCCGCCAGGCTCGGACATCGTCACCCCCCAGGACCCGCATGGCAACGGGACGATCACCGACCTGACCGTGTACCTGAGCGTCCACTGGCGCAGCACCATCCCCGCCGACCCCTACGGCGGCTGACCGCGATCGCGCACCAACTCGCTAAGGCGCAGGATCTGCCGGCTGATAACCGGCAGATCCTGCGTCTTGATCGTGCTGGAGGAGGGTCGCCACCGGCAGTCCGGGCTAGACGCAGGCACGCACGGTCCAGGCTGTCGCATTGATAGGGAACGGGGGTGCCGGCAGCAACTCTTGGCACTTCGTGCGCAGCACTTCGCGCTGGTCAATTGCCAGCCGCGAGACGTACGCGCCGGCCGGCCCCACGCCGAGCGTGAACGGCTCCCACCAATCGGCGAACGTGTCGAAGCAGGCTGTGACGGTCAGCGACGACGACTCGATGTCGCTGAGCCCGGCGGCTCCGCACAGCTGCGCGAGGTGGCCCTGGCGCACGCCCGGCAATGCCGCCTCATCTGTGGCGCCCGGATCGAGGTCGTGAACAGCTCGCCAGAACGCCGCCAGCGGTCCGGCGCTTCCGGCGTGATCCCAGACGCACGCGGCTACCACCCCGCCAGGGCGCGTGACCCGCGCCATCTCGGCCAGCCCCGCAACCGGGTCGGTCATGAAGTGCACGACGAGTTGCGCGAGCGTGACGTCGAACGCGTCCTCACCGAACGGCAACTGTTCCGCCGCACCGACTCGCACGTCGACGTCGGGATAGCGGGCGCCAACGGCTGCAACGAAGGAGTCGGACGGATCGATCGCACAGACCGCGCTGCCGCCGAGGCGCTCGACAAGCTCCGCAGTGAGCGCTCCCGGACCGCACCCGACATCGAGCGCCCGCTCCCCATGCCTAACCCCTGCTACGTCGGCGAACTGCACGGCCAGGGGCTCGGAGAAGCGGCCCATGAACCGGTGGTAAGAGTCGGCCGTCACCTCGAACATCACGACGGCGCACCAAATCCGCAGCTGTGGCCTCGGCAACCGGGACCGGTCCGCTTACCGCGCCGGTCAAGCCCGGTGATCCGCATGGCAGCAGTATGCAGCGCGGCTTCTTGCACAGCACAATGCGGTTTGAGACGCTGACCGGAACGGCAGCCTGGGCAGCAGGAAAGGTGGCGGTTGGCGTGCGCGGAGGGCTGGTTGCATGACGGACGAATCCGCGCCGAGTCTGCGCGAGCCAGGTAGCCGGCCGTATCCCGATAGGCCGCCGGGCACGGACACTGTTCCGCAGATCAAGCACATTGTCGTTCTGATGATGGAGAACCACTCCTACGACAATCACCTCGGCATGCTGAGCCGTGCGGGAGCGGACGGCTTAGCGCTCGGTGCCGACGGCAAGCCCGTCGCGACGAACCCGTACTCGGATGGCAAGATCCAGCACGCGTTCCGGATGCCCACGACCTGCCAGCAAAGGGGTCACCCGAGCCAGACCTGGACTGACAGCCACACCCAGCTCGCGGACGGCAAGCTCGACGGATTCGTGACATCCGGCAGCGGCCCGGTCGCAATGGGCTACTGGGAAAGGGCTGACCTGCCCTTCTATTACTCGCTGGCCTCGGTGTTCCCGATTGCCGACCGGTATTTCTGTTCCCTGCTCGGCCAGACGTTCCCGAACCGCCGCTACGCGATGGCGGCCACGTCGCTCGGGATGATCAACGACACCGTGCCCGACCCGCTGCAGTATCCGGCGGGCGGCACCATCTTTGACCGGCTGCACGACGCCGGAATCACGTGGAAGGACTACTTCTCGCTGACCTCGATAGCGTCGCAACTCGCGCTGTTCCCCGCGCTGCTCGTTAAGTACGCGGGCAACCTCGCCCCGGTGGACGAGTTCTTTGACAATGCGCAGGCCGGGACGCTGCCTGAGTTCTGTTTCGTCGAGCCTAACTATGGCCTCGAATCAGAGGAGACTCCGCAGAACATCGCCCTGGGCGAGCTATTCGCGGCACGAGTCATCAACGCGGTCATGCAGGGGCCCGGCTGGGAGAACACCCTGCTGATCTGGACCTACGACGAGCACGGCGGGTACTACGACCACGTCGTTCCGCCCGCGGCAATCGCACCCGATGACATCCCGCCGGACACGAGCGGCCCGGCGTACGCCGGCTTCCATCAGTACGGCTTCCGGGTGCCAGCGGCCGTTATCTCTGCCTGGTCGCGGCCGAACTACGTCTCGCACGAGGTCTTTGACCACACGAGTATCTGCGCCCTGGTCGAGGCGAAGTGGAACCTGCCCGCCATGACCCGCCGAGACGCCAACGCCAACAACATGCTCGACATGCTGGATCTGAGCCAGCCGGCCTTCAAGAAGCCGCCAGATCTCGCCAAGCCGCTGCTTGAAACCGACCCTGGCGCGCTGCTATGCACTGTGACGGGCGCTGGAACCATCCCGCCGCCGGATTCGATATCAGCCTAGGTGTTCGGCGGCGTCAGGACAGTCAGGATCCCAGTGATGATCAGGACGGCCCCGAGCGCTCCGATTTCGAGCCTGGTCGCGAGCGCCGGTCCAGCCCCTGCCTCAGCGTGACGCCGCAGCCACTGTCGGCCCACTAGCGCGAGACCGGCAGCGACGCAGACGACGACGGCCTTGGCGACCAGGAACAAGCCATACGTGGTGGTGACCAGCTTGCCCGGCGAGCCAATGGGAACCAGCACAAGCGCCATAACGATGCCAGTGATCACGACGATGCCGAACAGCCATGCGGCCGCGGTCGCATAGAGCCGGATGATGCCCTGGGCAGCCACTGGATAGTTACGCCAGGCCAGTGCCGCGCGTACCGCATACACCAGCATTCCGGCCCACAGCACCGCAGGGAACAGATGACAGTAGGTCACGAACGCGCCTGCCACCGGAATGACGCCTTCGGGGTGCGAGCGGATTCCCTCGGCGAGCACCACGCCAGACAACAGCACCGCAGCGAGACCCGTGCGGCGCAGCCGTGCCGCGATCGCGGACAGCGCGAACAGGACAGCTTCGATCGCGGCGATCTCGGCCGTTCCGCCGGACCGCAGGCCAGACGGGGGCGGCTGGGCGAGCCTGGCCGCGACATCAGGCCCGATCACGGCCGTCACCAGGAGCGCAGCGGTCGCTGCCAGGCCGAGGAGCGAGCCGCCCAGGGCCAGCGGGCCCGGTAGCTCGGCTGGCCGTTCGCCCTTGTATTGCCGCGACAGCCCCCGGCCAGCAATCCCGCCGAGCGCGACCGCCAGGCCAGCTAGCATCAGACCGCGTTCAATGCCAGTCAGCCAGAGGGCCGGGGTGGACAACGGCACGGCTGCTGCCGACTGCACCAGAGCAACGGCGCCGGTCACTGGTGCTTGCTTGGTGGCAACAAACCTCTCACCGGCACGACAGTATATGTAGCGGTGGGCACTTGGGCCGTTTGCAGGTGATATGCCGCAAGCTTTACCCGCTCGATACTCGGCCGGCCCGAGGCTGGCCCGCGGGCTCCGCGAGCCAGCCGGCGCCGGAGTCTCGTCGTGCTACGGCTGGGCGGGCAGCAGCTTGTAGGTCTGGACCAGGGGCACGTTCTTCGGAACTTGCTTGCCCTTGCCGTTAAGGATGATCGTCATCCGGGTGAAGTAGTCGCGGCCAGCGTGCTTGGGCCACGCCGCCGCCTTCCACAGCACGACGAGGATCGGGTACCTGGTGAACTTGCTCGGGCCGCAGCTTGCGCTGGGCGTGCAGTTATTCACGGCCACGACGCCGGTAGCGAATGCGGACGACGTCCAGGTCGCCCACTTGAGCCTGGGAATGAGCTCGTTGGATGGCATGCAGCCAGGCTGGTCCGTAGCCGACGGCTTGACCTGGCCAGTGCCATTGCACTGGACGAGGACCACCCGGTGAGAAGCGGCCGGCGCTGCCGATGCGGTCAGCGCCGTTCCGGTGATCATTGCCGCTGACGCCACGCCGACAGCGAGCAGGACGCGCATACGAGTAAGCCTCATCGAATGGACCTTTCTAGTGCTGACTTGGTCACTAGAAAGGATGCGGAAACGGTGCCGGCGAATACATTCCGCCCCGCCGCATTCACGTTACATGCATTAGCCGGATCTCGCGCCCGGATATAACCCGGTTTGCGAACGGCTAATGCATGAAACGCGCGAGCGGGGTCGGGGTGCCCGCCGTTTCGCGAGGAATCCGTCAGGACTTGCCGAGCAGCGACCGCAGCACGTACTGCATGATGCCGCCGTGCCGGAAGTACTCTGCCTCGCCAGGAGTGTCGATCCGGACTATTGCCTGGAACTCCTTGTCGTCGGCGCGTACTGTCACCTCGCGCGGGGTGTCTCCCGCGTTCATGGCCTCGATGCCGGTGATGTCGAACACCTCGTGCCCCGTCAGCAGCAGCGTCGCCGCGCTCTCGCCCGGCTTGAACTGCAGCGGCAGCACGCCCATGCCGATGAGGTTGGACCGGTGGATTCGCTCGAAGGATTCGACCAGCACCGCCCGCACACCGAGTAGCGCCGTGCCCTTCGCCGCCCAGTCGCGAGACGAGCCGGAGCCGTACTCCTTGCCGCCGAGCACCACGAGCGGCGTGCCCTCGGCTATGTACTGGCGGGACGCGTCGTAGATCGACATCTCCTCGCCGGCCGGCAGCTTGACCGTGACCCCGCCTTCGGTGCCCGGCGCAAGCTGGTTGCGCAGCCGGATGTTGGCGAACGTGCCGCGGATCATCACCTCGTGGTTACCGCGGCGGGAGCCGTAGCTGTTGAAGTCCGGCCGCTGGACGCCGTGCTCGGTGAGGTACTTTCCCGCGGGACTATCGGTCTTGATCGCGCCAGCAGGCGAGATGTGATCCGTGGTCACCGAGTCACCGAGCATGGCCAGCACCCTGGCGCCATGTATATCGGTGACCGGGCTCGGCGAGATCGACATTCCCTCGAAGTACGGGGGATGCCGGACGTAGGTGGACTCCCGCTCCCAGGCGAAGGTCTCGCCGGGCGGGACGTCGAGGTCCTGCCAGCGCTCGTCGCCGCTGAACACGTCGGCGTAGTCGCGCGTGAACATCTCGGCGGCAACGGCGGTCTCCACGATGTGCTCGACTTCGGCCGGCGTAGGCCACAGGTCCCTGAGGTAGACCGCCTGGCCGGACGAGCCCGTTCCTATCGGCTCGTTGATGAGGTCAATGTCCATGGTGCCGGCCAGCGCGTAGGCAACCACCAGCGGAGGTGAGGCGAGATAGTTCATCTTGACGTCGGGGTTGATCCGGCCTTCGAAGTTCCGGTTGCCGGATAGCACCGAGGCGACAGCGAGGTCGTTCTCGGCGACCGCGGCGCTGATAGCCTCCGGCAGCGGGCCGGAGTTGCCGATGCACGTGGTGCAGCCGTAGCCGACCAGGCTGAAGCCGAGCTTCTCCAGGTAGGGAGTCAGGCCGGCCCGCTCGTAGTAGTCCATGACGACCTTGGATCCCGGCGCCAGCGTGGTCTTCACCCACGGCTTGCGCTCCAGGCCTGCCTCGACCGCCTTCTTGGCCAGCAGCGCGGCGCCGATCATGACCGACGGGTTGGAGGTGTTCGTGCAGGAGGTTATAGCGGCGATCACGACCGAGCCGTGGTCGATCGAGGTAATCGTGCCGTCGTCGAGCGTGACCTCTGCGAGCGCGGTCGGCCGGCCGCCACCCCGGTGCGCCGCGGGGTCCGCGGCCGGCTCGACGCCGCCGCCATTCTCCCGCTCGGCCACGAACGGATCTGACGCCGGGAAGGTGTCGGCGATCTCATCGTCCAGCCTGTCTAGCCGCACATAAGTTCCAAGTGCTGTCCGGAACGAGGTCTTCGCGTCGGACAGCGCCACACGGTCCTGCGGCCGCTTCGGGCCAGCCAGCGACGGAACGACCGTGGACAGGTCGAGTTCGACGTTCTCTGAGTAACGGGGGCGGGCGCCCGGGTCAAGCCACAGGCCCTGCTCCTTCGCGTAGGCCTCGACGAGCGCGACCTGCTCGGCCGGGCGGCCGGTCAGCCGCAGGTAGGAGAGTGTCTCGCCGTCGATGGGGAAGATCGCGCAGGTCGAGCCGAATTCGGGACTCATGTTGCCGATCGTCGCCCTGTTGGCGACTGGGACCGCGGCCACGCCGTCGCCGTGGAACTCAACGAACTTCCCGACCACGCCGTGCTTGCGGAGCAGTTCGGTGATGGTGAGGACCAGGTCGGTAGCGGTCGTGCCGGCTGGCATCTCCCCGGTGAGCTTGAACCCGACCACTCGCGGGATCAGCATCGACACGGGCTGACCGAGCATCGCGGCCTCCGCCTCGATGCCGCCTACACCCCAGCCGAGGACGCCGAGGCCGTTCTGCATTGTGGTGTGTGAGTCGGTGCCGACGCAGGTGTCCGGGTAAGCGGCCAGGCCATCGGCAGACTGCCCGGTCATGACAACCCTGGCCAGGTACTCGATGTTGACCTGGTGCACGATGCCGGTGCCGGGCGGTACGACCTTGAACTGGCGCAGCGCCTCCTGGCCCCAGCGCAGGAAGGCAAACCGCTCGTGGTTGCGCTGGAACTCGAACTCCACGTTGCGGTCAAACGCGTCCGGCCGCCCGAAGACGTCGGCGACCACCGAGTGGTCGATCACAAGCTCCGCTGGGACCAGCGGGTTGATCTTGCCCGCGTCTCCGCCGAGCGCCCGCATCGCCTCGCGCATCGCGGCCAGGTCGACGACCGCGGGCACGCCGGTCAGGTCCTGCATGAGCACCCGGGCCGGGCTGAACTGGATCTCGGTATCTGGCTCAGCAGCCGGGTCCCACTGCGCGAGGGCGGTCACATGCTCAGGCGCGACGTTCAGGCCGTCCTCAGTCCGGAGCAGGTTCTCAAGCAGGACCTTGAGGCTGTAAGGCAGGTCAGCCGCGCCGTCAACGGCATCCAGCCGGTGTATCTGGTAGCTGTTCCCGCCTACGGCGAGATCGGCGCGACTGCCGAAGCTGTTCCCGGTCATGGTCCTGGCCTCCTGGAATCTGCGGGTCCGACGGACCTGCCCTCCGTTATGTCCTGCATGCATCTTGCCGCTTGCTGGGCCACGCGCGCCCGCCGACCCCAGGCTCACCGGGCCCCTCCGCCTCGCTGAGCCGACGGCCCGGATTGCCCGGTACGACGCCGCGACAAGTATCTCGACATCAAGCTATCTCGTGGTTAAGCCTAGTGATGAGTTATCTCGACGTCAAGCTAATCATGGCGCCGCCCGCGATCCGGTACGGCGTTGGGCGTGAGTTAGCTACCGTGGCCCCTCTATATGGGCCACGATGTGTAACGCTCGCCCAATCGCTTCCCGGATTGGCGTGCAATCAGGCCAGGATGCGCAGCCGCTGCGGATCGTAGAACGGGGCGATCTGTAGGCGGGCTGGCACGTCGCGCCCGGCACCGGCCCGCACCGTGAACGCGCCTTGCTTGAGCCACTCCCCAGTGACGCCGTCAGGACAGCTCACCTGCGCCAGGCCGACCGCCGCCCCAACGGTATGGCCGTAGGCAGCTGCCCGGACATAGCCCGCCCAGGTGCCGTCGCGAAGGACGGGCTCGTTCCCGAATAGGTCGATGGTCGGGTCCTCAGCCAGCAATCCGACGACCCGGCTGCGCGGCGCACCCTCGGCCCGCGCCTTCACCAGCGCCTCCCGCCCGGTGAAGCCGCCGGGCTTGTCCCAGGCGATCGCGAACGACAGGCCGGCAGCTATCGGGTTGTCAGTGTTATCGATGTCGACGCCGAAGTCGCGATATCCCTTCTCCAGCCGCAGGCTCGTCATCGCGGCCAGGCCCACCGGCCGGATGCCGAGGTCGGCGCCAGCCGCCATCAGGTCGTCGTAGACACCGAGGCCGTACTCGGCAGGCACGTGCAGCTCGTAGCCGAGCTCCCCCACGTAAGTGACGCGAATGGCGAGCGCCGGCGCGTATCCGACATGAATATGCCTGGCCGATAGGTAGGGGAACGAGGCACTCGACAGGTCGCCGTCCGTCAGCCGGCTAATCAGCTGCCGCGACGCAGGGCCCTGCACTGATAGCAGTGTCGTTCCCGACGTCACGTCAGTCACGGCGACGAACTCACCGGGTCTCGCTTCACGCCGGATCAGCGGCTCGATCCGCCGGTGGATGACGTCACTGGCAACGACGAGGAATTTCTCCTCCTCAAGCCAGGTGACAGTGACATCGGCGACGATGCCGCCCGACTCGTCGAGCCACTGGGTGTAGACGATGCGGCCCAGGCCGGCGGTCACGTCATTGGCCGACAGCCGGCTGAGGACGGCAGCCGCGTCCGGACCCTGGACGATGAGCTTGGCCATCAGGGTCATGTCCAGCACGCCGACTGCCTCACGGACAGCGTGGTGTTCGCGCGCCACGATGCCATGCGACTCCTGCCGCGCGAAGTCCAGCGTGGTCTTCGGGTGCTCGCCGGGCCCGGCAAACCATTCCGGGAACTCCCAGCCTGCGGACTGTCCGAAGTGCGCGCCCTGTTCGACCAGCCGGTCGTGCAGCACCGACCGGCGGATGTTGCGCCCAGTCGACGGCTTCCAGGATGGCCAGACCGCGTCGCCGAACAGCACGCCAAGCTGTTCGGTGGTCCGCTCTTTCCGGAAGCGGCGCGATGTTTCGTAGCTGGCTGTCCGGTCGAGTGCGATGTGCGCGGTGTCAACCGGCGGCACGCCGTCGACGATCCACTGCGCGACAACGCTGCCGACGCCACCCCCGGACAAGATGCCGAGCGAGTTGAGGCCGGCCGCTACGAAGTAGCCATCCAGTTCAGGCGCAGGCCCGATCAGCGGCCTCACGTCCGCGGTAAACGATTCCGGGCCGCAGAAGAACGTCCGAACGCCTGTCTCGGTCAGGCACGGGATCCGGCCTAGCGCCGGGCCGAGGAAGGGCTCCATCCGCTCCCAGTCCGGCGGCAGCTTGCCGAAAGAGAAGTCGCGCGCTACCCCGTCCAGCGACCAGGGCGCGCCGACCGGCTCGAACAGCCCGACCAGCATGCCGTCGCCTTCGGGCCGGTAGTACCCGTAGTTGTCCGGGTCCTCGATCACCGGCAGGTTCGGGTCCATTCCTGGCACGGTGTCAGTCAGCAGGTAATAGTGCTCGGCGGCCTGCAGCGGGACCGACACGCCTGCCAGTGCGCCGAACTGGCGGGCCCACATGCCAGCCGAGTTGACGACGATCTCGGTCTCGATCCGGCCCGCCTCGGTCAGCACCGCCGTGACTCGCTTGCCCCTGGTCTCGACCCCGGTCGCTGCGACGCCTTCGATGATGCGGACGCCGAGCAGGCGGGCACCCTTGGCCAGCGAGGTGGCGACGCCGACCGGATCGGCCCGGCCCTCGTCGGCGACGAAGAACCCGGACAGCACATCGTCGGTCCTGGCCAGTGGCCAGAGAGCGGCAATCTCGCTCGCCGAGATCTCGGTGTCCTCGACACCGAAGCCGTGCATCCACGCGGCCTCACGGCGCAGGGCTTCCTGCCGCTGTGGCGTTGTTGCCAGCGAGATATGCCCGACAGCACGGAAGCCGGTGGAGTGGCCGGTTTCGGACTCCAGCCGTGAATACAGGTCGCGGGAGTACCGACTGAAGAAGAGCGATGTCTCGTCTGTCATCCCGGCTGAGGTGATCAGCCCGGCCGCGTGCCAGGTCGTCCCGGCGGTCAGCGCATGCTGCTCAATCAGGACGACATCCGTCCAGCCCAGATGGGCCAGGTGGTAGGCGATACTGCAGCCGATGACGCCGCCGCCCACGATGACGACCTGAGCACGGTCCGGCAGCCGGCTGCCTGCCATGCGGTCGCCGCCCGGCCTGCCACCAGCCACTACACCGCTCGCCTGGCGACTGTCTGATCGTTCAGTCATGACCCGATCCTAGACAGAACCGGCAGGATCCGGCACCAGCGCGGCTGAACTCCTGCGAATCTAGCGAGGAGAACCCCTATGTCAGACTCTGTCGCCTGCGCGGACGAACCCGCCGTTTCATGCTCATTGCCGCATTCGC
>Ga0335073_10009722_pt1 | contig 13507 bp, 9 predicted proteins | sample Lox_Sample_22_FD_207093 | JGI IMG/M metagenome (GOLD analysis project Ga0335073, IMG submission 207093) | Soil microbial communities from Loxahatchee National Wildlife Refuge, Florida, United States - Lox_Sample_2.2 | ecosystem: Environmental > Terrestrial > Soil > Wetlands | place: USA: Florida...
TATCATGTGCACATCGCATACCGGTATAGCGTGGATGGGGTGAAATACATCGGCTACCGGTACCGTTACGACGGCCATCCCAATGATTCATCTTCGGCGAACACAATCGTGAACAGCCATCCACCGGGCTCGGTGGTAGATGTGTTTTATAATCCAGACGATCCGACGGATGTTTTGCTATCGCCCGGAGTTGACGTGACGGACGTGGCCCTCTCCTATTTCATGACCGGCATCGTTCTATTTCCTTTATGGGCCATTCTAAATAATTTGCGCCAGACAGACTTGCCGTGGGGCCGCGCAAAGGCAGCCGGGGGGCTCAAGCTGATCACCGACATGTTGACAACCCGGTTGCGATTGCCACGCTATCAGCCACTGTCCCTGGCGCTGCTGACGACGAGCATCCTGACGCTCTTATCTGCGGCTGCCATCGCTCTGGGGTTGTTGGCCATGCCTCCGTGGCCGGCTGGTGAATTGTCATTGGCGATCGTAATCATCGGCGGCGCTGGGGTTTACGTGTGGCAATATATGGATGTCCACTCCGGCAAACGGGACCTGGTCATAGATGAAGCCACGCGAACTGTGCAATTACCGCTGACCTACGGCCGGCGCGAGCAATTGCCCATTTCATTTTCGCAAATCCGCTCTGTCTTTCTGAATAAAGTCAGACATCAAACCAAGAGCGGAGTGTATTACACGTATATGGTCACACTTCGAATAACAGGCAGTCCGGAACAAAAGCTGATTAATCTAAACCTCGCTCGCGCGGAATCTCTCGCAGCATGGTTGAGACAAAAACTGGGTATAGCGGCAGCCGCAACCGATCCAGACGCGCGGGCGGCGGATGTATAGACAAATGAAATAAGAGGATTTTCCATTTCCTTTCAAATTAATTGTAATAAGCTTCCGCATTATGAAAACAAAGGTTCTTCTGTCGATTCTTCTAACTGCTGGAGGGTTGTTGTTTCCGTTGTACTCGTCCGCCCAGTCGCCATCGCCGGTCAATTTCCCCGCCGCCAGCCCCGGTTGCACAATCAAACAACGCGTTGGACTTACCGATATCGAAGTTGTCTATTCGCGGCCGGGGATCAAGGGCCGAACTGTTTTCGGCGGGATTGTGCCCTACGACACTGTGTGGCGCACAGGGGCCAATGCGGCGACCAGGATTACTTTCAGCACGCCGGTCAAACTCGAAGGCAACGATGTTCCCGCGGGCACGTATTCACTGTTCACCATTCCTGGCACGAACGATTGGACAATTATCATCAACAAAAACGCAAAACAATTTGGCGCTTTCCAGTACGATTCAAACGATGATCTCGTCCGATTCCAGGTGACGCCAGGCACTTGGGAGGATACCACGGTGGAAACCTTTACGATCGAATTCAGCCAAATACGCGATGACTCAGCCGATCTGCTGCTGCTTTGGGACAAAACCGTCGTGCCGATCCACCTGCAGGTTGACGTCGTGAGCAAAATCGTTCCGCAAATCGAGGCGGCCATGGCGGCGCCGGGCAAAAAGTCGGACGGCTTTTATTTTCAGGCCGCATCGTTTTACTACGACCATGACCTGGACTTGAACAAAGCGCTCGACTGGGCCAATGCAGGGCTTGCGGATAAGCCCATGATCGCTTTTGAAATATTGCACCTGAAGGCGCAGATTTTGGCGAAACAAGGCGACAAAGCGGGCGCTATTGCCGCCGCCAAACAATCCAGCGAACTGGCCATTAAAGCTGAAGGCCCCGGCAATTCTTTCGTATGGATGAACGATCAATTGATTTCGAGCTTACAATAGGCAGATTTCGCTCCGTTTAAAATTCAACACAAACCATCGGTAATTGTCATACTCCTCATGAAAACGCTCATATCCACCATTGCGATCACCGCGCTTGCCTGCGCCCTCACCCTGCCCGTTTCGGCTCAGGAAAAGCGCGTCAGCCCACACGAAACCTTCAGCGCTCGCGTTAGCGGCGACCGCATCACCGTCACCTACGGCCGGCCCTATACCATTAAGCCCGGCACAACCGAAGTCCGTAAAATCTGGGGCGGCCTTGTGCCCTGGGGCGATCCCTGGCGCCTGGGCGCGGACGAAGCGACGTCACTCATTACGCAAAAACCTCTCGTATTCGGCGACAAAACCATTCCGCCAGGCGCATATACCCTTTACATGGTGCCGCAGGAAAATGGCGCGTCTCAATTGGTCTTCAGCTCGGCGCTCGGCGGTTGGGGAATTCCGGTGGACACCGACCATGACGTGGCCCGCGTGGATTTGACAAAAACGGACCTGGATAAGCCAGTGGACCAATTCACGATGGCCATCAGCCGTGAATCGGGCGGCGGCGTATTAAAATTATCCTGGGAAACCACACAATTCTCCGTCCCATTCACCGTCCAAAAATGACGGCGCCTGTCGATTGGCGATTTGTAAATTGTCGAAATTTTCCATGAGCCGCGGCACCGTAGCGCAGGTTTCCAAACCTGCTGTATCGCCGATTTCCAAATCGGCAAATCGTACGACCTCGTGCAATCCGCCGATTTCGAAACCCGCGACACAGCAGACTTGGAAGTCTGCGCTAAGATTCATATGCGCTTTGGCGACCTCCGTTTGCCTCCTGGCATCTCTTTCGGTTGATGCTCAGACCACTAATTTGCCCGCCGCACAAGCCATTCTCCGCGACCTCGAAGATTTTCGTGAGATGGGCAGCGTCCTCTACGTGGCCGCTCATCCTGATGACGAAAACAATGAACTGATCGCCTATCTCTCACGCGGCCGCCATTACCGCACTGCCTACCTCTCGCTCACGCGTGGCGACGGAGGTCAGAATGTCCTCGGCCCGGTGTTCGGCGAAGACCTGGGCGTCGTCCGCACGGAGGAATTGCTCGCCGCCGGCCGCATCGACGGCGCGCAGCAGTATTTTTCACGCGCCATGGATTTTGGTTTTTCCAAGGACTACCGCCAGACGCTGAGAATCTGGGACGAGCAGAGCGTGCAAGCCGACATCGTTCGTGTCATCCGTGAATTCCGACCTGACATTGTCATCACCCGCTTTTCCCTTACCCCCGGCGGCACACATGGCCATCACACAGCCTCGGCCATTCTCGCACTGCAAGATTTCAAACTTGCCGGCGACCCAAACGCATTTCCAGATCAACTGCAGGAAGGTCTAACGCCATGGCAACCCAAACGTATCTTCTGGAATGTTGGCGGCTTTCAAAACCGCGACGCGAATGGAGCCAAACTCATTCGCATCAATGATGGCGGCATCGATCCCTTGTCCGGCGAGGCGTACACAGCAATTGCCGCCCGGAGCCGTTCCATGCACAAGACCCAGGGCCTCGGCAATTTTGCGGGGTTTGGCGGAGGCGGCAGCAACAGGCACGATAGCTTCGAACTTCTCGCAGGCCAGCCTGCAACCAATGACATCATGGACGGCATAAACACAACCTGGTCACGTGAGCCCGGCTGTGCTGGAATAGGCTTTCTGGCGGATGACCTCATTTCGAAATTCAATCCGCAGAACCCCGATGCCATCGTCCCGGCGCTGCTCGAAATCAGAAAGCGTTTGTACACTCTTCCGTTTACTGTCGCCAATGACCCGGTCGTGAGCGAAAAGCGTATGTTAATGGATCGCATCATTCAGGAGTGCCTCGGCCTGACGGCGCAAACGACGATTCCAGATGCCGAAGTCGTGCCTGGCGAAATACTGCACTTACACATGACGGTTGCGATTAGATCAGACGTTGTTCCTGTGCGGTGGGTGCAGACAAGGTTTTCCTCATTTGGCATCGACATTGGCGCCGATCTTTCCACCAACGCCGCTGTCTCCCGTGATACCACCCAGAAGCTCTCCGCTGGTACAACAATCAGCCAGCCGTATTGGTTGCGCGCGCCTCACACTGCGGGCATGTTCCGCGTAGATGATCCAGATCTGATTGGCCGACCCGAAAATCCGCCTGATTTTCCGATTACTTACGTTTTTGACGTGAACGGCCAACCCGTGAGTGTTCCCGATCAACCAGTACAGGTCACAGCCGACCGTGTCAGGGACGAACCTCGCGATCTCACCGTCATCTCACCCGTAACACTCAAATTTGCGGATGGCGTCGAATTGTTCGCTCCCTCCGCAACGCGGCCCATCACGGTCTCTGTCACTGCCGCGAGACCAGATACCAAAGGCACTCTGCGGCTCGTCGCCCCGGATGGCTGGAATTTTTCGCCATCAGAACAATCTTTCCGCCTCGCTGCCGCCGGAGACCAGGCGCAATTTACGTTCAAAGTTACCGCGCCCTCGGCGCCCGCAACTGCGGCCATCGGGGTGACAGCCGATATCAAAGGGCGGCGTTACGACAATGAGCGTGTCATCATCAATTACCCTCACATTCCCCTCCTCTTCTTGCAGCCGCGCGCCCAATGCAATGCAACTTGCCTGAATCTCACCACACGCGGCCATCGCGTAGGTTATCTTCCAGGCGCCGGCGATGACGTGGCTCAATGCATTTCAGATATGGGTTATGACGTCACGACCCTAACCGGCGATGATCTCACCAGCGAAAAGCTGGCGAATTTTGACGCCATCGTCATTGGCGTCCGCGCGTTCAACGTCCGCAAGGACCTCGCATCTCACCTGCCTGCGCTGTTCGATTACGTTAAGGCCGGCGGCAACGTCATTGAACAATATAATCGTCCCGGTTTTGGCGGGCAAAGTGACCAAATGACGCCTTACAGTCTGCAGCTTTCCAATGACCGCGTGACCGACCCGGCGGCACCGATGACATTTCTCGCACCCGAAAATCCGATCTTGAATACGCCGAACAAAATCACGACCGCTGATTTCGACGGCTGGGTTCAGGAGCGCGGAACTTATTTTCCGGACCAATGGGATGACCATTTCACGCCAATCCTCGCGTGCAACGACGTGGGTGAAGCGCCGCTCAAAGGCGAATTGCTCGTGGCGCAATACGGCAATGGTTATTTCGTCTATACCGGCCTCGGGTTCTTTCGGCAATTGCCCGCGGGGGTGCCGGGCGCCTATCGCCTTTTTGCGAATCTCATCTCGCTCGGGAAATGAATTCTTCGGAGGACAATGCCGGCCCCATCGAGCCTTCGGGGCGGGGAAGGCTCGTCACCGTGGCCGAACCGCCAGCCGATCGCCGGGATGAAATCACAGGTCTGCCGGCACTCCGAACGTGGCGCAGCGTCTATCTCTTTGTATTCAACTGCTTCGCATTGTGGGTGCTGTTGCTTCTGGCACTTACATTGTTCTATTCACACCACGATATAGCCGCCGCGGCGATTGGTCCTGCCGGCGCGCACATTGGTGCAAGCGGAACTACTTTTGGCGGCCAGTTGAATCTCCTCGATTATGTTGTCCTCATCGGCAGCGTCGTCGCCATCGCCGCCTACGGGGCATGGCACACGCGCCGCCACCGTAATTTGGATCATTATTTGCGCGGCGACGAGAACGTGGGCTGGCTGACCATTGGGATTTCTGTGGCCGCTACCCAAGCCAGCGCGATTACGTTCATCTCCACCCCGGGCCAGGGTTACGAAAGCGGCCTGGACTTCGTGCAGAATTATTTCGGGATGCCGCTGGCTCTCATCGTCATCGCGGCGGTGTTCCTGCCAATTTACCGCCGCTTGAATGTCTATACTGCTTATGAATATCTTGGCCGGCGGTTCGGCACGCGAACGCGCCTTCTGGGCGCGGCTTTATTTCTCATGCAACGCGGACTGGCGGCGGGCATTACTATATACGCGCCGGCCATCATCCTGTCCACGGTGCTCGGCTGGAATTTGGGCCTCACCATCATTTTGAGCGGACTGCTCGTTATCATTTACACCGTTGCGGGCGGCAGCCAGGCGGTGAGCCTCACCCAGAAATGGCAGATGACTGTCATCTTCGGCGGAATGCTCGCCGCGTTCGCCATTCTCCTCATGAAAATTCCCGCCAGCATCTCAGATTCCTTAACCGTGGCCGGCGCATTCAAGAAAATCAACGCCATAAGCTTCTCTCTGGACCCGAACCGGCGCTATACATTTTGGACCGGGCTGCTTGGGGGATTTTTCCTCTCGCTGTCCTATTTCGGCTGCGATCAATCCCAGGTGCAGCGTTACCTGTCCGGCTCCTCCCTCCGCGAAAGCCGGCTCGGACTCATGTTCAACGCTGTGCTGAAGATTCCGATGCAATTCTTTATTCTGCTTCTCGGCGTCATGCTCTTTGTCTTCTATCAGTTCGAACAACCGCCGCTCTTTTTCAATCAGGCCGCCTGGCGCGAAGCTGTCCGCCATGATCCGGGCCAAAAACTTCAGGGGTATGAGCAGGAATATCAAGCGGCCTGTGCGCAAAAGAAGCAATACCTCGTCCAATGGCTTGCCGCAAAACACGCCGGCGACGCGCCGGCCGAAACCGCAGCCCGGATGCGGGCACTGGCCGCGCAAGATCGCGCGAACACCATTCGCGCAGACGCGCAGGCCCGGATGCAAAAGAACGATCCCGGCGTCAAAAGTAATGACGCCGATTACGTCTTCGTCACGTTCATCCTCAGTCATCTCCCTCACGGCTTGATCGGCCTGCTCATCGCCGCCTTTTTCGCCGCCGCGCTTCAGTCCAAGTCCGCCGAATTGAACGCCCTGGGCACAACCACTACCGTGGATTTCTATCGCCATTTGTTCAAACGCGAGTCGAACGACGCGCATTTCGTGGCCGCCTCGCGTTGGTTCACATTCTTCTGGGGACTGGTTGCGATTGCCTTCGCCCTCTTTGCACACCTCGTCGAAAATTTGATTCAAGCCATCAACATTGTCGGCTCCGTTTTTTACGGCGTGTTCCTGGCGCTATTTTTGGTCGCGTTTTTCCTGAAACACATAGGCGGGACGGCAGTCTTTTGGGCCGCCCTGACCGCGCAGGTATTGGTCTTTGTTCTCTATTTTTCGCTCAACATCAGCTATCTCTGGTACAATCTCATCGGCTGCGCCGCTTGCGTGCTATTGAGCCTTATGATCCAGGCATTTCTGCCCCCAAACAGACAAACGGCAAACCTATGAAACCGGCGACTGCCATCCGTCTTGCGAGCTTCAGGCTGCGTCCGACCGCTGTTCCCTCTCCGCTCCCATCTGTCCTCAGTAGCTTCAGCGAAGGAGGATCGGATGGGAGGGGAGAGGGTCAGGGTGAGGTGAGGGGCTCTCGATTTCTTTCTCGCCCTCGTTCAAAAAATTCATGAATCCCGCCCCTGTCATTTGCTTTGGCCAGCAAGTGTCCGGATTCTTTCCGAAACGCTTTTTCGTTGCCAAAATTCAGACCGCCCGGCGCCTTCAATCCGAAATTGGCGGGGAAATCGCCTTCTTTTGCCACGACAGCGACCATGACCCGCGCGAAACCCAGACCGTCCTTCGTCATCGCAAGACCAACGAACCGGCGATTTTGAACTTCGCCTTTAAAAACCGGATTCAGCGAAAGTTCTCTCCCCAATACCTCAAAGAAATCGCTGACGGCTGGCAGGAAAAAACCATCCTTCAGTTGCCCAATTACGTCAGCCATTCACTGATCAACCTCTTCAAGGAAGCTTCTACCAACACTGTCGCGGATTTCTGCCTCGAAATGTATTGCAAGCTGGGTTGGCTGGACGACATTCGCGTTGTGCGCTCGAGCGATCCCGCCGTGCGCCGCGCCGCCTGCGATGTGCCGGAATTTTTTGTAGATGTTCAATTCGAGAGCAAAATCGTCCGCGCCCGCTATCGGGATGGCTCGTTTCAACTCCATGAAGGCGGCAATTCCTACGTGACGGTGCCCGCGACGCCATTCGGCAAAGAGCAAATCAGCCCTGCGCGCGACAGCCGGTTGCGCTGGATGCAATCGGTTGTCCATTGCACGCATTACGTTGCCGGACCGGGAGAAAAAGCCTATCTTCGCCCCGAAGAAACGCCGGAAATCACATTCGTAGATCGAGAAACCATTGACCGTCCCGATGAAGCCTGCACCGAAATCTCCCCGGAAACGGACTAGTGGCGCGGGCATCTTGCCTGCGAGCTCCATGGCTCCCCACAAAACTGGCGGGGCTGACCTCCCGGTCAGCCAGGGCGCAGGGAAACGCGCCTCGCCCCCCCTCCTCGCCTTCGGCGCGCACCCCGATGATATCGAATTCGGCTGCGGCGGCGTCTTCGCCAAAGAAACCCGGCTCGGCCGCGCCGCGCACTTCGTCATCTGCTCCCGTGGCGAATCGGCCAGCCACGGCACACCCAAACAACGGCTGGCCGAGGCAAAAAACGCGGCGGCCATCCTCGGGGCAACGATTGAATTCCTCGATCTTGACGGCGATGCGCATCTTGAGGTTCGAACCGCACACGCAATCAAACTCGCAGCCATCATTCGCCATAGCCGGCCCGGAACCGTTCTCGCGCCCAGCCTCGTTGAAAACCAGCATCCTGATCATCCGCGCCTGGGTCAACTGGTCCGTGACGCGTGCCGTTTGGCGCGGTATGGCGGTCTTCGCGAATTGCGGAACGCGCCCTCGCACGCAGTGGATCAATTATTTTATTACGCGGTGACGACCGAAGCCGAGCCAATCGGAATTACTCCGGTTCTGATCGATGTTTCCGACCCCGAGATTCTCAAAATCTGGACGTCAGCCATGGAAGCGCACGCAAGCCAAATGGCGACCCGTGACTACGTGGAATTCCAGCTCACACGTGCGCGATTGCGCGGACTGCGCGCCGGCATCAGTCACGCCATTGCTTTGTTTCCAAATGATCCCCTCGTATTGAATTCGCTCTCGCAAGTGAGCCGGGCGTCACGTCAATTTTGATATGGCCGCGACCGATTCACTGAAGATCGGCATCGCCTGCTATCCCAGCGTGGGCGGCAGCGGCATCCTCGCAACGGCCCTGGGCGAAGAATTGGCCCGGCGCGGCCACGAAGTCCATTTTTTCAGCTATGAACGTCCATTCCGCCTGCCGGAAAATTCCCCGCGCCTGAAGTTTCATCCGGTGGCCGTCAATGATTATTCCCTGTTCAAATATCCCGACTATACCCTGCCGCTGTCGGTGCGAATGGCTGAAGTCACCCGCGACACCGGCCTGGATGTGCTCCATGTTCACTATGCTGTCCCTCACGCCACGGCCGCGATCCTCGCCCGCTCGATGTTGCCGCCCGAAATACAGCCGCGAGTGGTCACAACCCTCCACGGAACCGACACGACATTACTCGGCTCCGATCCCGGTTACGGCCCCGCCATTCATCACGCCCTTACCCATTCCGATGCCGTCACCGTCGTTTCAAATTATTTAAAGGACGAAACGCGGCGCGTGCTCGGATTCAACGGCCATGTTGACATAGTGCACAACTTCTTTGCGCCCTGCCCGCCGCGACGCCCGCGCGAAGACGTGCGCCAGGAAATTGGCCTGGCAAAAGGCGAAGTATTGGTCTTTCATTCCTCAAACCTCCGCGCGCTAAAACGCATTGATCTTCTCCTGGAAACAGTGGCTCGTATTCGTCCCCCCAATTCGTTCAAGCTGTTGGTTCTTGCCGGGGGAAGCTTCGATCCGTTTATCGAGGATATCGAACGGCTGAAATTGGGCGACCGCGTCGTCGTCCGTGAGAACGTTTATGATATTGAGGATTATCTTCAGGCGGCGGACATCGGGTTGTTCACCTCCGAAACCGAAAGCTTCGGCTTAAGTATCCTTGAAGCCATGTTTTTTGGCTGCCCGAGCGTGGCCCGGCGGGTCGGCGGCATTCCTGAGGTCGTCGAAGACAACATCAGCGGCATTCTCGTTCCTTCCGATAACCCGGATGCCCTGGCCCGTGAATTGAACGCGTTAATCCACAACCCCGCCCGCCGCGCCGCCATGGGTCAGGCCGCCCAACGTCGCGCGCATAACCATTTTTCCGCCGAAGTCATCGTCCCGCGCTACGAAGCCCTATATCGCCGATTGTGTTCGCAGGAGACGCAATAACCCGTTCGAGTAAGAAAACTCTAACACTGAATTGAATTTGCTTCTGCTGCCCGACAGCTATAGTTTTTGGTTTTAATTGAAACGAGCGAAGGGGGAGTTCAACAAAAAACATGCCAAAACCTGTTATCTGGACAATTGATGATGACCCGGACGTATTGCGCGCCGTAGAACGCGACCTGCGTCGCCACTATGGCGATCGTTATCGAGTCATTTCCGCGGACTCGGGAGTCTCCGCTCTGGAGGGAGTAAAGCAATTGAAATTACGCAATGAATCAATTGCCTTGTTTCTCGTGGACCAACGAATGCCGCGAATGTCCGGCGTCGAATTCCTTGAGAAAGCGATTGAACTATATCCTGACTCCAAGCGCGCCATGCTGACCGCCTATGCGGACACGGATGCGGCAATCCGCGCCATAAACAATGTCCACGTTGACCACTATCTCATGAAACCGTGGGACCCGCCGGAAGACCGCCTTTACCCGGTCGTGGACGACATTCTGGACGACTGGCAGGCCGCCTACTGTCCCGAGTTCCAGGGCGTTCGTGTCATAGGCACCCGCTGGTCAGCACAATCGAACGACATCCGGGACTTCCTCGGCCGGAATTTCGTGCCGCATCAATGGCTCAACGTGGAAGGAGATGAATCGGCAAAAACACTTCTCGAATCTGCCCACGCTGACGCGGCCTCCCTGCCGCTCGTCGTGTTTGCAGACGGCTCCTCCTTGAAAAATCCTCCCATTACGGAAGTCGCGCGCAAACTGGGGTTGAGGACAAAGGCCGAGTTTCCTTTCTATGATCTGGTTGTCGTTGGCGCCGGACCAGCCGGGCTCGCGGCGACCGTTTACGGAGCCGCCGACGGGCTTCATACCTTGCTCATCGAACGGGAAGCTCCCGGCGGACAAGCCGGACGCAGCTCGCGAATTGAAAACTATCTGGGTTTTCCAACGGGACTCAGCGGCACGGACCTCGCCCGGCGGGCGATCGCCCAGGCTCGACGTTTCGGAGCCGAGATTCTGGCGCCCCAGGAAGTCAGAAATATCCGACTGGAAGGACCCTCCCGCGTGCTCACGCTGGCCGACGGCGCCGAAATCGGCACAAAAGCGGTGCTCATTGCCACAGGTATCGCCTTCCGCAGACTGGAAGTGCCCGGACTGGACCGTCTATCGGGATCAGGCGTTTATTACTATGCCCCAATGTCCGAGGCATTTTCATATCGTGACGGCGACATTTACATCGTTGGCGGCGCCAATTCCGCGGGCCAGGCTGCTATGTATTTTTCGCGGTTCGCCCGCCAGGTCACCATGTTGGTGCGCGGTGAGTCGCTTTCCGATTCGATGTCTCAATACCTGGAGAAACAACTCGCAGCCACCAAAAACATTAACGTGAGGCTTAGCTCCGTTGTAACCGCCGTCGAAGGCACGGACCATTGCGAAAAAATCACGATCCAAAACAAAAAAACCCATGAGACGGAAACCGTGCATGCCGACGCGCTCTTAATTTACGCGGGCGCCGTGCCGCGCACCGATTGGCTGGCGGGAATCGTCGAGCGCGACGCTCAGGGCTATATCATTTCCGGCCTGCATTTAATGCTGGAAGGAAAGCGTCCCACCGGCTGGACTGCCGATCGCGATCCGTTTTATCTCGAAACCAGTGTCCCTGGAATTTTTGTCGCCGGCGACGTTCGGCATCGGTCCGCCAAAGGCGTTACCTCCGGAGTTGGAGAAGGCGCAATGGCGGTCAAACTCATCCACCAATATCTTGGACTCTTATGAGCATGACTCCGGAACAGCTTCAGCAAGTTCGCTCCAGTCCGCTGTTTGCGAACCTGCCGGATGATAGACTGAGCTGTCTGCAGGCGGGCAAAATCATCGAAGTCGCCGCCGGAACGCTTCTGGCAATTGAAGGTCAGGAGAATAACCGCTTCCATGTCGTGCTCGAAGGAGAAATCCGTATTACGCGCGACTATGAACGGCAGACGGTCCTGATGCGGGTCGGAAAAGCGGGGACTTACATCGGTGAGATCATGATTCTGCTCAAAATCCCATGGCTCTCCACTGTCCGAGCTACCAAACCGTCTCGATTGTTTGAGTTGGATGAAGCGGGCTTTTGGCAGATGTTGACGTGTTCGAACACGATTGCCCTGGAAGTATTCAGGGCGGCCGCGACCCGCATGCGTAATGTGGAAGGATACACACAACAACGGGAAAAATTGGCATCGCTTGGCACCATGGCCGCAGGTTTGGCTCACGAACTCAATAATCCCGCCGCGGCCGCCCGCCGGGCCGCGGCGCATCTGGCTGAAACCGCCGATAAGGCGCAGTCACTCCTCTGCGGGCTTAGCAAGTCCCTCCGTTCCGACGACTGGCGCCATCTTATAAACACCGAGCTCAATGCCGCGGGCAATATCGGCAAGGCCTCGCCGCTCGACAATCTTGCCCGGAGCGACCGCGAGCAGGCGATCGCGGAATGGCTCGAAAACAATGGGGTCGCGTATGCATGGGATCTGGCTCCGACCTTTGTTACGGCCGGCATGGACATAGCATCGCTCAAGGAATTTATCGAGAAACTTCCTTTAGCGGCCCAATCGAATGCCCTCGCGTGGCTTGAAGTGCGCCTGGGTCTGAAATTGCTGCTGAGCCAGGTCGAACAAAGCACCGGTCGCATCCTCGAATTGGTTAAAGCCATCAAATCCTACACCTACATGGACCAGGCGCCCGTGCAGGAAGTGGACGTTCATGAAGGAATCGAGAGCACACTGACGATGCTTGGCTACAAATTACGGAATGTAACCGTGGTCCGTGAATATGATCGCACCCTCCCCCGCATCACCGCTCACGGAAGCGAACTCAACCAGGTTTGGACAAACCTCATTGATAATGCCATTTACGCCGTAAATGGCACCGGCAGGATTTGCATTGGAACCAGCCGCGACGTCGATCAAATCGTCGTGGAAATCGTGGACAACGGTACCGGAATTCCGCCGGACGTTCAGTCGCACCTTTTCGAGCCATTTTTCACGACCAAGGGTGTCGGGTCCGGCACCGGCCTTGGTTTGGTCATCAGCAATGCCATCGTCGTCAATCGCCACGGCGGCGAGATCGAATTCGAGTCAAAACCCGGTGAAACCCGATTTAAGATCCGGCTCCCCATAACTCCGCCAGGTTCGACAGCCGGTTGACGGCCAAATTTTGAACGGCAAAGGCCCTAAGACGCATAGCATAGACCATGACCATTCGATTTCGCGCTTGCGTCCTGGAGTGCGGTGGCAATCCCGCTTTGTGGGAGCGACACCGCTTTCGAAGGCGCGGCGCCAAGCGAACTGGACGACTCAGCCGATTTCAAACCGGTGTCGCAGCCACCGCGCTCCACAACCATGCGGCGGTTCAGACAGTTTATGGAAATGGCTGATGACACTAGTGTTGTGTTTCAGTAACGGCTATACAATGAGCGGCTCTTTCCAGTCTCGCTTCGTAGAAATTTCTTTCCAACGGACAACGGTAGCGGGAGGCGCAAAAGCCGTTGGCGTTCGGATGCTGTTCCCTCTCCGCTCCAATGGTG
>Ga0335073_10009723_pt1 | contig 13506 bp, 13 predicted proteins | sample Lox_Sample_22_FD_207093 | JGI IMG/M metagenome (GOLD analysis project Ga0335073, IMG submission 207093) | Soil microbial communities from Loxahatchee National Wildlife Refuge, Florida, United States - Lox_Sample_2.2 | ecosystem: Environmental > Terrestrial > Soil > Wetlands | place: USA...
CCGTAGCCCCGGACGTCCGTGTGAACGTACTGTGCCCGGGGTGGGTCGAGACGGCGTACGGTGCGGGCGTCGACCGGGCCTTCTACGACAAGGTCGCGAAAGCGACGCCACTGGGCCGGTGGGGTCAGCCCGAGGACATCGCGGGAGCGGCGGTGTGGCTGGCGTCGCCGGCCGCGGCGTTCGTCACCGGTCAGGCCGTCAACGTCAACGGCGGCGCCGTTGGCTGACACGCTGTTCGTCACGGGCCGCCTGGCCGAGCCGGCCGTGCGCAACATCGCGACCGAGCTCGAGCTCGATCACCAGATCGCCGTGCTCAACATCAGCGTCGCGGCGCTGATGACGACGCGCTGGATCGCCCGCCGGCTCGAGGTGCCGACCGGGGTCGACAACATCGTGATCCCGGGGCTGTGCGAGGGCGACGTCGACACGCTCGAGCAGGCCACCGGCCTCCCGGTGCGCAAGGGCCCGGCCGACGTGCGGGCGCTGCCCGAGTGGTACGGACGCGAGGCGATTCGCGCCGAGCTCGGCCCGCGCGACGTCCGCGTGTTCGCCGAGATCAACGACGTGCAGTCGCTGACCCGGGACCAGGTGATCGACCGGGCGCTCGCGTTCCGGGCGGAGGGCGCCGATGTCATCGACCTCGGCCTGTCGCTCGACCGCTCATGGCTGAACGAGGGGCCACCGACGATCGCGGCGCTGTGCGAGCGCGGGCTGTCGGTCAGCATCGACACGCTCGACGCCGAGCACATCCGGATGGCCGACGCGGCCGGCGTCGACTACGTGCTCAGCCTTACTCCTTCGACGATCGGCCTCGCCACGGAGCTCCGCGCGACTCCCGTGCTGATCACCGAGGAGCCCGACGACCTCGACGGGCTCGACCGCATGGCGGCGCATATGGAGGAGCTCGGTCGCCCGTACCTGCTCGACTCGATCCTGGCCCCGATCAACTCAGGCTTCGCGGCGTCGCTGGCTCGCTACGTCGAGGTGAGACGGCGCCATCCCGAGTCGCAGATACTGATGGGGATCGGCAATCTGACCGAGCTGACCGAGGCCGACTCGACCGGTGTCACCGCCCTGCTGATCGGGTTCTGCCAGGAGGTGGGGATCGGCGCGGTCCTGACGACCGAGGTGATCGGATGGGCGCGCGGAGTCGTCCGGGAAACCGTCCTGGCCGCGCAGATCATGCACCTCGCACAGCGCCAGGCACGGCCGCCCAAGCACATCGATTCCGGGCTCGTCACGAGCAAGGACGAGTCGATGCGCGCGCCCACCGAGGAGGAGTTGCGCGCCATGCAGGCGCAGATCTCGGACGCGAACTACCGCCTGTTCGCCGATGCGGACTGGCTGTACGCCTTCAACGGCGAGCGTTTCGTCCGCGAAGCCAACATGTATGCCGTATTCGATCAGCTTGACGTGGACGACCCGACACACGCGTTTTACCTCGGCAAGGAGCTGATGAAGGCCACGATCGCGCGCGGCCTGTACAAGAGCTATCGCCAGGAAGGCCCCCTGGACTGGGGCATCCTGAGCTTTCCCGAGCCCCGACGGGAGGACATCTCATGAAGAAGATCCTGATCCAACTCGACACCGACCAGCACCCGAGCGCCTTCGACGCGATCGCGGCCTACGACGCCGATGTCGACGCCGTGATGGGCTACGGCGAGATCACCCCGGACAACCTCACCGACGTGGTCCAGGGCGCGATCTTCCCGCGCGGACCCGACGGGCTCGAGAACACCGCGTTCTGGGTTGGCGGCTCGAGGGTGCGCGACGGCGAGGCGGTTTTCGAGGCGGCCCAGAAGCTGTTCTTCAAGCCGTTCAAGCCGTCGATCATGCTCGACTCCGACGGCTCCAATACGACCGCCGCCGCAGCGGTGGCGAAGGTCCGGGGCGCGGTCGCGCTGAACGGCGAACGGGCCGCGGTGATCGGCGTCGGACCCGTCGGACTACGCACGGCCGAGCTACTCAAGCGGGAGGGCGCGGAGGTGACGATGTTCACCTTCCCGCCCGACGTGATGAAGGGTGGATACCGCCGTGCGTCTGGTGTCGCGGTAGCTCAGGAGGCAGGGTTCGAGGTGATCGAACCGGCGTCGAGTGACGAGCTCGATTCGGCGCTTGCCGATCATGCGGTCCTGTTCGCAGCAGGCCCTGCGGGCACTCAGATCCTGCGCCGGCGCGGGTGGGCGCAGAGCGGCGTGCGCGTGGTCGTCGACTACTCGGCGGCAGAGCCCGTGGGCGTCGAGGGCGTCGACCGGGGCGACAGCCTCGAGGAGGAAGACGGGGTGCTCAAGCTCGGCGCGCTCGCGGTCGGCGGGCCCAAGATGAGGCTGCAAAAGGCCTGCATCCGAAAGATGTTCGAGACCAAGGGGACCGTGCTCGATCTCGAGGGCGTCTACGACGTTGCCCTCGAAGCCTTGTGATCCCTACTTGGAGAAAACGAACTTCCCCATCGGTCCGTCGAGCGGGCCGTCGGGGTCCGGACGCCACAGGATCGTGTCCTCGATCTTGCGCGCCAAGGTGAAGTCCTTATCGGTGATGCCGCCCGCCGAATGCGTGGCCAGCTTGACCCAGAGCTTGCCCCAGGTCACGTTCAGGTCGGCGTGATGGCCGGCGGCTTCGCACAGGTAACCGACCGCATTGACGGCCATCAGCGTGGTCGGCCAGCCGTCGGTGTTGTACTTGCGCCGGATCCACTTGTCCTCGTAGTACCAGTTGTCGAGGCCGTACTCGGCGAACTTCCCGGGGATCTCGTCCTCGGTATAGGTGCGGGGTTTGTCCTTCGTTGAGCTCATCTGCCAATCATAGGCTCCGGGTAGCGGGCGTCGACCCCGGAACGGTGTCGTTCGATCTGTGCGTGCTCGAGGACGGCGGAACCGTAATCGAGGAGGTATTCGCGAGCGGCTCGCTCAGCGAGGACAGCGGGCCACTGCTCGACGCGCTCGCGCGCCACGGACCCTATGACCTAGTCTACGGGCCGAGCGGCTACGGCGTTCCGCTCCTGCCGGCCGCCCAGGTGGGAGAGCGCGAGCTTGCGGAGATGGTGCTCGTGCGGCCCGACGAGTCGCGGGTACGGGCCGGCGTCGGGGGGATGCGCTCGCTGCTGAGGGCGCTCGCGGGCAGCGGCCTGCCGGTCATCTTCGGGCCTGGCGTGATCCATCTGCCCTCGGTTCCGCGGTACCGGAAGTACAACCGAATCGACCTCGGGACCGCCGACAAGGTCTGTGCGGCGGCGTGCGCAATCGCCGACCAGTCGCGGCGCTGGGCCATCCCGGTGGACGAGACTGCGATGGTGCTGGTGGAGTTGGGGGGCGCGTTCACCGCGGCGATCGCGATCGCCCGAGGGCAGATCGTCGACGGGATGGGAGGGTCATCCGGACCGCTGGGCGCGCGAGCAGTGGGCGCCCTCGACGGCGAGCTTGCCTACCTGCTGGGGCCGGCACTGCGCAAGGACACCCTTTACAGCGGCGGGGCGCTTGATCCGGCCGGCACTCTCTCGTTGACGGACCTGGACGCACTGTGGGCCTCTGCCGCCCACGCCGAGGGCTGGGCGGCGCTGCTCGAGGCCGCAGTCAAGGCGGTACGCGCCCTGTCGGTCAGTGTGCCGGCGCCAAACGAGGTGGTCGTCTCCGGCCGACTGGCCCGCCTGCCCGGGCTGATCGCAGCGCTCGCGGCGTCGCTCCAGGACTTCGCGCCCGTCGTCGCGGTCGTCCCCGGCCGGGCGAGCGCGGCGGCACTCGGTGGCGCGCTGCTCGCGGATGGATTGGCCGGCGGCCGGAACGCTGCCCTCGCCGAGGTACTGCGGCTGCGCGAATCCAGCGGGACCGTGCTTGATTATTTGCGCGTCGCCGGTGCCGAGACGATCTCGCTCGGCTGACACTCCGATAGTGTGAGGTTTTGGCCGACCGGTTAGGGCACTTGCCCGACCGGTTAATGACATGACTGACCGGTCAGTGTTACTACCTGTCCGATCGGTCAGTCACCTAACCTGCCCGGCCGGGCAGTGACTGTTATCCGCTGACGGTCAGGTTGTGCCGCAGTGCAACCCCTGTTACGTTCCGTTCTGCCCATTTTCCGGAAGGAAGGAGAGAGTCGCGTGGCTGCCACTGCCGATAACAGTGTGATCGAGGGGTTGATCAAGCAGAATGGGACGACGATCGGGGCGGTGCTGGGCCGCGGCTCCGTGGGGGTCGCCGAGGAGGGATCGGATGGCAAGATGCACGCCACCGTTCGGATCCCTCTAGACGAGTTGCAGTTCGAGCCCAGGGTGCTTGTCATGCCGCACGGTGGCGATCTCGAGCTCGAGATCATCAACGACGACAACAACTCCCACTGCGCCGTCCTGCCGAACAACGGCGACGCAAAGTTCATCTGGCTGGTGAACTTCTCGAAGGGGACGGCCAGCCTCAACCTCGACGGTCCGGGCTACTACTGGTACGGATCGCGGACCGGAAACGACGAGGGCGGCGGCCTCACGGGAACGATCGTCGTTGGGGGCGAAGTCCCAGACGAAGCCAAGCTCGACCGTCCACCCCAACCGCGGCCGTAGAAAGGAGCAGCTGATGGCAACTGAGTATGTCGATGCAGGGGCAGCGGTCGATTTCCGGATTCTGAGCCCGGGCCTACCCGGCAAGGCGCCGAACGTGACCAAGGGCTTGGGCTACGACCGGATCCTCAAGGCCCGCGAGGACCCCAACAACTGGATCACGTACTACGGCGCGTACGACGGACAGCGGTACAGCACGCTCGACCAGATCAACACGTCGAACGTCAAGGACCTCAAGCCGGCGTGGGTGTTCCAATGCGGTTCGACGGGCATGCACTCGGGCGCGTCGACGTATTCGCTGGAAGCGTCCCCGCTGGTCGTCGACGGCATCATGTTCGTGACCGGCTTCGACGGCTGGCTGTGGGCGATCGACGCCAAGACCGGCCAGGAGCTGTGGCGCTACCACCGCGCCTCCCCGTATGACGTACGCCTCTGTTGCGGCAACGTCAACCGTGGGTGTGCCGTGGCGGACGGGAAGGTCTTCATGACCACCCTGAACGCTCACGTGATCGCGCTCGACGCGACCAACGGCGAGCTCATCTGGGATCAGACCTACGGCGACGTGCGGGCCGGTGAGAGCGCAACGGTGGCTCCGCTGATCGTCAAGGACATGGTGATCGTCGGAAGCTCCGGCGGCGAGTTCGGCGTGCGTGGGCACGCCGACGCCTTCAAGCTCGCGACGGGCGAGCGTGTCTGGCGTTGCTACATGATTCCCGCCCCGGGAGAGCCTGGGTCCGAGACGTGGCCCTCCGACGGCGAGGCCTGGGCGCGCGGCGGCGCAAATTGCTGGACCACGCCGACGTTCGACCCGGACCTCAACCTCCTGTACTTCAACACGGGTAATCCGTGCCCCGACTTCGACGGGGGAGTACGCGAGGGAGACAACCTGTTCACCAACTGCGTCGTGGCGGTCGATCCCGACAACGGCCAGATCAAGGCGCACTACCAGTACACCCCGCACGATGTGTGGGACTACGACTCGACAATGGAGAACATCCTGTTCGAGATGGACGGGCGCAAGTGCTCGGGCCACTTCGACAAGAACGGCTACTTCTTCGTCCTCGACCGGACGGACTGCAGCCTGATCCGGGTCGTCCCATTCGTCGATCGGATCACCTGGGGTGAGATCTCGGCGGACGGCAAGGTGACGCCGCGAGTCTTCCCCGACAAGGAAGGCGACCCCGTGCACTTCTGGCCCGGCCCTGCCGGCGCGAAGGAGTGGACGCACGCCGCCTACAGCCAGAAGACCGGGCTGTTCTACTGCCCGGTGCAGGACGTCGGCGCGACGGCCACACGGCGGCGCCGCGAGTTCAAGGAGAGCATCCCGTACTGGGGCGCGGGCGTCGCAGTGGACACCGAGGACGTGGCCGGGTACATCTCGGCGATCGATCCGGCGACGGGCCAGGAGAAGTGGCGCTTCCGCCAGGAGCACCCGATGACCGCGTCGGTGCTGACCACCGCCGGCGGGCTGGTGCTGGCCGGCGGCCCCGCGGGCAAGTACTGGGCGTTCAACGACAGCACCGGAGAGCTCCTGTGGGAGTTCCAGTGCGGAAGCGGGCACCACTCGAGCCCCAGCACGTACACGGTCGACGGCAAGCAGTACATCGCCGTCCCGGTCGGGTACGGCGCATGGACCGAGGGGTTCTACCCCGGGGCCCTGGCCCAAGCGGGTGGATCCGCCATCTTCGCGTTCGCGCTCCCGGACTAGACCACAGCGACTGAAGGCATCTGCGATCTGTCACGGCTCCCGAGCCGTGGCAGGTCGCAAAGCCTCGAGAGCTTTCGAAGAAGCATGTGGGCGCTTCTCTCGCTCGGGTTCACCCTGAGCCTCGACAACTTCCGGACCTCGATCGTGCTGGGGGGCTTGAAGCCGACCCTGATGCGCTCGATCAAGACGTCCGCGATCTTCGGCCTGTGGGATGGCGTCGCGCCGCTGGTCGGGATCCTCGTCGGGCACTTCCTGAGCGACAAGATCAGCTCCACCGCCGATATCGCCGCCGCGATCGGCCTCGGCGCCTACGGTCTGTTTGTCCTTGTCAAGGCGCTGTTGTCACCCGAGCACGCCGATCCTGACCTGCGCTTTGCGACGCGCGGGCTTCCCTTACCGTTGAGCGTCGACAACGTGGCCGCGGGCGCCGCGCTCGGAATCGCCGGATTCAATCCCTGGCTCGCGCCCCCCTTGTTCGGGATCATCACGTTCCTCATGTCGGTCGCCGGGCACCAGATCGGCCGCACCGCGGCCCACTTCGTCCCGCGTTTCCGCACCGACGTGTTGACCGGGCTGGCGTTCGTCGCGATGGCCGTCTTCATCGTGATCGGCATCAACCTGCCGGGCGACTGACGCCGAACGCCGACGCGCCGACCGCCTGGCCGCGTACCGCGTGCCCCAGTGGGGTAGCCGAATAGATGGGTGCTCGTCGTCGGCGCCTCGCGGTTTGGAGGCGTTTTGTGCACAAGAACGCAAAACGAAGCACCACAGATATCGGTAGGATCGAATACGCAATCCGGCTCGGAGGAGGGATTGGAGAAGTTCAGCCCGACACCAGCGGCGGTGGCAGAGGGCGCACCACCGGCGTCCACTGCGGTGGCTGCTGCCTGGTTGGAAGCCGCTCCGGCATCCTCTGAGGCGGAGCCGGCGCCGTGGCCGGTGCGTGGACGCGTCAGCAAGTTCGTGATCCCGGAGGTCATCTTCGGCGTCGGCACGCTGGCGGAGGTCGGTGGCGCGGTCCGCAGGGTCGGCGGCCGGCGGCCGATGCTCGTAAGCGATCCGGGTGTGCTCGCGGCCGGCTGGGTTGAGCGCGCGGCACCGCACCTCGCCGAGGTGCAGATCGAGTGGCAGCTCTGGCACGACCTGACCCCCAACCCGAAGGACTTCGAGGTCCAGGCGGCGTTCGAGAGCTATGTGGAGAGCGGTTGCGATGCGCTCCTGGCGATCGGTGGCGGCAGCTGCATCGATCTCGCCAAGGCCGTCGCGATCCTGAGCGGCAACGGCGGCCAGATCCTCGACTACGAGGGCATCGACCGGGCGACCAGCCCGATCCCGCCGATGGTGATGGTCCCGACGACCGGCGGCTCGGGATCGGACGTTTCGCAGTTCTGCGTGGTGACCGACACAAGGCGTCGCTTCAAGGTGACGATCGGCGGTCGTGCGCTCGTCCCGGAGATCTCTCTCACCGACCCCGAGTTGCTCACCACGATGTCCCCCGAGCTCACGGCGTACACCGGGATCGACGCGCTCAGCCATGCGATCGAGTCGGCGGTGTCCGAAGCCTGCGACTTCCTCAGCAAGGAGCTCGCGATCGCCGCGATCCGGGGAATCGTCGAGCACCTTCCCGTCGCCGTTGAGGATCCGTTTGATCTCATCGCGCGCGAGGGGACGGCACGGGCGAGCCTGCAGGCCGGGATGGCGTTCACGAATGCGCTGCTCGGGGCCACCCACGCCATCGCCCACCAGATCGGTGGCGCCCTCGATCTGCCTCACGGGCTGCTCAACGCGATCCTGATGCCGCACGTGATGCGCTTCAACGCCGAGACCCACGCCGACCGGTACTTCGACGTCGCCGGCGCCCTCGGGGTCGCGATCGAGGGGCTCGATGCGAGCATCGCGGCCGAGCGGGCGATCGAGCGCGTCGAGGAGTTGACCCAGGCCCTGGGGATTCCAAGCGGACTCCGGGAGATCGGGGTCGATCCCGCCGATTTCGACGCGTTCGCGGTGAACGCGCTGCGCGACGCCTATATCGCTACCAACCCGAGACCAGTGGGCGCGGAAGATGTCCGCAAGCTCTGCATCGCCGCCTACTGACCGCCCCGCCGGCGTAGACCGGCCGGCACTCGAGCGCCTGATCGGAGTGCGCTCCTCAAAACCGAGCTTCTACGCGGCCTGGCGGGACAAATCGGATCGGCTCGACCACACGATCGAGACCCTCGAACGGATCTCGTCCGCGCTGTGCGCGGCCCCCGCGGGACCCGTTGCCGTGTGCGATGCGGTGGTCGAGGCGGCGGCGCACCACTTCGACGCGCGCTGGGCGGCGATGGTGTTCTCGGGCGAGCACGCAGGAGTGGGGATGGCTCGCGTGTTCGTCCACGCCAGCCATTCCGTGATCCAGCGCTGGGCGGTGCCGCCCCGGATGCTCGAGTTGCTCACCGACCAGACGCTCGCGGCCCAGCGGCCGGTGCTTGCCGACCACGAGGAGGGCCTCGAGTTCGGCGGTGAGCCATGCGTCGTCGTGACGGCGCCGATGCCGGTGCAGGGCGAGCCGGCGGGGATACTCGCTGTGGGGCTGCCCGACGGCGTCGAGGTCTCGCCCGGCGACGTGTCGATTCTGGTGACGCTCGCCAACCACGCCGGGGTTGCTCTCCACAATGCCTCGCTGTTTCAGGAGAACGAGCGCCGCGCGGCCGAGCTCGAGCGCCGCGGATCGGAGCTCGAGGGAACGCTGCGGCGGCTCGAGCAGGCGGGCCGGCGCCAGCTCCTGAGCGAGGAGCGCAACCGGATCGCGCGCGAGCTCCACGACAGCGTCGCCCAGCATCTGTTGACGATCGGCATGAACCTCGAGTGGTGCCGGCGGCACTCGCCAACCCCGCCGGCGGTGCTCGAGCGGGTGCTGTCAGCCCAGGGGCTGGCGCGCTCGGCGATGGACGAGATCCGCGAGGTCATTTTCGAGCTGTCCAGCGATGGGCAGATCGAGCTACCGCGGGCGCTCCGCGATGTGATCGAGGATGTCGAGGCCGGCACTCGACTCGAGGTCGGGCTACGCGTCTACGGGCAGGCCGTCCCGGTGCCGGCCGCCACCCAGCACGCGCTCGTCCAGATCGCGCGCGAGGCGCTGTTCAACGTGGTCCGCCACGCCAGGGCACGCCATGCCTGGGTGACGCTCCGGTGGCGTCCCCAGGTGGTCTCGCTCGGCGTGGCCGACGACGGCGCGGGTAACCACCGCAAGCTCCAGCATCACCTGTTCATCCCTCAGCTCAACGGCAACCACCTCGGGCTGACCGGAATCGCCGAGCGAGTGCGGGAAATCGGAGGCGCGACCTGGTTCGAGCGCCGGCGCGGGGGCGGGGTCAAGCTGAGAGTCGAGGTGCCGCTCGGAGGGTCGGTTGGTCCCGCCTGAGGCGGCCGCTCCGGCCCGCGTCTTGCTCGTTGACGACCACGCGATCGTCCGCCGCGGGCTGCGCTCGATTCTCGAGCTCGAGCCCGATATCTCGGTCGTGGCCGAGGCCGGCGGCTGGAGCGAGGCACTCCAGGCGCTCGATCGCTCCAGGCCAGACGTGATCGTGCTCGACCTCAAGCTGAGCTCCGAGCACGACACCGAAGGCCTCGACCTATGCAGCGAGATCGTCCGGCGCCGGCCCCAGTCCAACGTCGTGATCCTCTCGACGTTCCTCAACGAGCGCCTGCTGAACCAGTCGCTCAAGCGCGGCGCCAAGGCCTACGTGCTCAAGGAAGTCGACGTCGTCGAGCTCGTCCGGATCATCCGTCGCGTCTCGCGCGGGGAGTCCGGGTTCGATGGACGCAGCGCCGCGATGATGCGGGCGCTCGTGGCCGGCGAGCGCGCCGGCGGCGAGGCGGACTTCACCGAGCGCGAGCGCGAGGTCATCGAGCTGGTCGCCGGCGGGTTGACGAACGCCGAGATCGGCCGGCGCATCTTCGTGAGCGAGAGCACGGCCAAGTTCCACGTGCGCAACGTGATGCGAAAGCTCGGCGTCCACAGCCGGGCCGAGGTCGCCTACGCCGCCGGCAAGCGCGGCCTGCTGGACGAACAGAACGCGCACTAGCGGCCTACTAGTCTCAAAATTGTGCGCGTTTCGCCGATCTGTTGGGTGAACGGATCCGATCTCTGATGGTCGCCACCCCGCACGCCCTCGCCGGCGCCTTCGCCTCCCGCTTCGCCCGCACTCCCCGCGGGGCACTTGCCGCGGGCGTGATCAGCCACCTCGCGCTCGACCGGATCCCGCACACCGACTACGCGCTCGACAACCGCAAGGCCATGTTCGCCGACCTCGCCGCCGCCGCCCTCGTGACTGCGCTGCTGGTCCGCCGCCACCGCCTCGCCGCCTCGGGGGCCCTCGGCGGTGTGCTTCCCGATCTGATGATGGTGACCGAGCAGCGCACCGGCCTGCGGGTCACGCTTCCGCTCCACCACGCCAACCACACCTCGATCGAACCTCCGGTCGTGGTCGGCGTGCTCACTCAGCTCCTTACCGCCGCTGTGCTGATAACCGGACTCGCCGGTCCGGTACGATAGGGGCATGGCCGAGGCTTCCGTCCCCGCAGCGCAGCCCGAGGGGCTTGACCGCGAGACCCTGATCGTCGCCGGCGTGGTGATGCTGGGCGCGGTCATGTCGATCCTCGACACGACCGTTGTCAACGTCGCGATCGATCACCTCGCGGTTGCGTTCCATTCCTCGCTGACCACGATCCAGTGGGTCATCACGGGCTACACGCTGGCGCTTGCGACGGTGATCCCGGTGAGCGGCTGGGCCGCGGACCGGTTCGGCACCAAGCGCATCTACATGTCGTCGCTCGTGCTGTTCACGCTCGGATCGGTGCTGTCGGGCCTCGCCTGGAGCGCCGGGTCGCTGATCTTCTTCCGCGTCCTCCAGGGCTTCGGCGGCGGGATGATCATGCCGGCGGTCATGACGATCCTGACCAGGAAGGCCGGCCCTCACCGGATGGGCCGCGTGATGGGCGTACTCGGCGTTCCGATGCTGATCGCGCCGATCCTGGGGCCGATCCTCGGCGGCTGGCTGGTCGACAACGCCTCCTGGCGGTGGATCTTCTTCATCAACCTCCCGATCGGGATCGTCGCGTTCATCCTTGCCCTGATCGTGCTCGACCCCGACCAACCCCAGCCCGCGCACAAGCTCGATTGGCTGGGGATGCTGCTGCTGTCCCCCGGGCTCGCGATATTCATCTTCGGCCTGGCCGAGTCCTCGACCTACGGCTTTGGATCGGTGCGCTCGTGGGGCCCGACGCTCGCCGGGGTCCTGTTGATCGCCGCGTGGTTCGTGCACACCTGGCGGAGCCCCAATCCGCTCATTGACCTGCGGACGTTCGCGCACACGAGAGCGGGGGCGGCCGCGGGCACCTTCCTCCTGTTCGCGATCTCGGTGTTCGGATCGATGCTCCTCGTTCCGCTCTATTACCAGACGGTCCGCGGAGCGTCGGCGCTCCAGGCCGGCCTGCTGCTGGCGCCGGGCGGCTTCGGCGCGATGTTGATGATGCCCCTGTCGGGGAAGCTGACCGACCGCTACGGGCCGACCTGGCTGCCCGCCACCGGATTGCCGTTCGTGGCCATCGGTTTGATCCCGTTCGTGTTCGTCGGCGCCCACACGTCGTACGTGCTGCTTTCGATTGGCAACTTCGTCCAGGGTCTCGGGATGGGGCTCGCGATGATGCCCAACATGACTGCCGCGATGCAGGCGGTCCCGGCCGCCGCGATCGCCCGGACGAGCACGGCCATGAACATCATCCGCCAGGCCGGGGCCTCGATCGGCACCGCCGTCTTGTCCGTGATCCTCGCCTCGGCGATCACGACCAATCTCGCCGGGATCCTCGGGAGCCACGTCACCGGGTCGCATTCCGGAGGGATCGGAACGCTCCAGCACCTGCCCGCGAACGCGCACGCCGCGATCGCTGGGCCGCTCGCCGACGCGTTCGGCTCGACCTTCCTGTGGGCGCTCGTGCTGATCCTCGTCGCGCTGATCCCCGCCGTCGGCATGGCCCTCTCTGGCTGGCGCCGGCCGGCCGCCGCGCCGGTCACCGGTCACCCGGTCATCGTGGAATAGCGCCCAGCCAGATCCACCGCGTCATAGTGTCGACGCGTGGGAGTGCTCGGCGTGAACCATCTCGCGTTTCGAACGCAAGATCCGGATCGACTTCGCGGCTTCTATCTCGAGCTGACCGGAGCCGACGAGCTCGAAGGCGATCACGGCCCGATCAGGGTCGGTCAGACGCTCCTGGTGTTCTTCGCCTCGCTCGAGCACGGCGCCGGCGAGGATCCGGACGAGATCGCCTTCGACGTCGACCGCGCCGGCTTCGACGAGGTGCTGCGCCGCGCGACGGCGCTGGGCTGCGAGATCCGCGGCCCCGTCGAGCACACGGCGTTCTCGAAGGGCTTCTACCTGCGCGATCCCGACGGGCGTCGCCTCGAGTTCATCCACGAGGACCCCGCCGTGTACTGGCGCGAGTAGGGCGTTCCGGCGACCCGATGGGGTGGGCTGAGATGACAATCCGGCCACTCGAGTCGGCCTGTGTTTGCTGATTTCGGCGGCCGAGACCACTCACGCCATGTCCTGCAGCCCCGAGCCGGTCAGCATGTAGCCCGGGGCGAGGGCGGTCGCGTCCTTCTGGACCAGCTCGACGATCGCGGCGCCGGCGATCTCCGGGGTCAAGGGCGCCCCGAATTGCGACACGTATTCGTCCTCGGACTGACCGTTTCGTTGCGCGTATGCCCGGACGGCGGGCCGCCCGACGCCGCCGTGCGGAGTGATACGCGGGAACACCGCTGTGAACGCGATGCCGAGAGCGGCCCGCTCCGCCTCATCGCGGGCGTAGGCCGTGATGAAGCGCTGGGTGGCCTTGGCGCCGGCGTAGCCGCCGCTGAGCGGTGACCCGGCGAGCGCCGCGCCGCTGCTGACGACGACGACCCGGCTGCCGGGCCGCAGCGGCTTCAGCAGCGCCTCGCGCACCCAGTGGAACGCGATCCGGACGTCGGTCTGCCAGTTGAGCGAGAACGTCTCCCACGTCTGGAGCTGGAGCGGACGCGGAAGCGGCGTCGCGCCCGCCGCCAGGATGACGGTGTGCGGCTCGTAGCGGTCGAGCAGGCCGCCGGCGACCGCGGGATCGGCGGCATCGGCAACCTCGGGGGTGATCGCGTCGCTCCCGCCCGCCAGCTCGGCTAGCGCCGCCCCGCTTCGGGCGACGGCGACCACCGGTTCGCCCTGCTGGGATAGGGCGGTCG
>Ga0335073_10009724_pt1 | contig 13505 bp, 11 predicted proteins | sample Lox_Sample_22_FD_207093 | JGI IMG/M metagenome (GOLD analysis project Ga0335073, IMG submission 207093) | Soil microbial communities from Loxahatchee National Wildlife Refuge, Florida, United States - Lox_Sample_2.2 | ecosystem: Environmental > Terrestrial > Soil > Wetlands | place: USA...
CGACGTGTTCGTGCTGGGCGCCAGCTCGTGGCGGATCGAGGACATCACCCCGGACCGGGTGCTGGTCACCCCGGCGCCCGGGCAGCCCGGGCGGCTGCCGTTCTGGCACGGCGACACCCCGGGACGGCCCGCCGAGCTGGGCCGGGCCATCGGGGCGGCGGTCCGTTCGCTGTCTTCGGCCCCCTCGGAGGCTTCCGCGGTGGCTTCCCTGGCCGCGGCGGGGCTGGACGATCTGGCGGCCCGGAACCTGCTGCGGTACCTGGCCGACCAGCGGGCGGCCACCGGATACGTGCCCGATGACCGGACGCTGGTCGTGGAGCGGTTCCGGGACGAGCTGGGCGACTGGCGGGTGGTGCTGCACAGCCCGTACGGCGACCGGGTGCACGCACCGTGGGCGCTGGCCATCGCGGCCCGGCTGCGGGAGCGCTACGGCGGGATGGACGTGCAGGCGCTGCACACCGACGACGGGATCCTGATCCGGGTGCCGGATTCCGACGAGCCCCCGCCCAGCGGCCTGGCCTTGCTCGACCCCGAGGAGATCGGCGATCTGGTCACGGCCGAGGTCGGCGCCAGCGCGCTGTTCGCGTCCCGGTTCCGGGAGTGCGCCAGCCGGGCGCTGCTGCTGCCGCGCCGCCAGCCGGGCCGCCGCACCCCGCTGTGGCAGCAGCGGCAGCGGTCCGCGCAGCTGCTGGAGATCGCCAGCCGGTACCCGGCGTTCCCGATCGTGCTGGAGACGGTCCGGGAGGTCCTGCGGGACGTCTTCGACGTCCCGGCCCTGACCGAGCTGCTGCGGGACATCGCGGCCCGGCGGATCCGGATCGTCGAGGTGGAGACGGCCACGCCGAGCCCGTTCGGCAAGTCGCTGCTGTTCCGGTACGTCGGCGCGTTCATGTACGAGGGCGACGCGCCGCTGGCCGAACGCCGGGCCCAGGCGCTGTCGCTGGACCCGGCCCTGCTGGCGGAGCTGCTGGGCCAGGACGGGCTGCGTGAGCTGCTGGATCCTTTGGTCGTCTCGGAGACCGAGCATGACCTGCAGCACCTGTCTTCGGGCCGGCAATGCCGGGATGCGGAGGGCGTGTCCGACCTGCTGCGGACGGCCGGGCCGTTCACGGCGCCCGAGGTAGCCGCGCGGTGCGTTTCTGATCCGTCCGGGTGGCTGTCTGAGCTCGCCACGGCGCGGCGCATCATCGAGGTGCGGGTCGCTGGGCAGCCGATGTGGGCCGCGATCGAGGACGCGGGCCGGCTGCGGGACGCGCTGGGGGTGCCGTTGCCGCTGGGCATACCCGAGGCGTTCACCGAGCCGGTCGCCGATCCGCTCGGTGACCTGGTGGCCAGGTACGCGCGGACGCACGGCCCGTTCGCTACCGCCGCGGTGGCCGAGCGGTACGGGCTGGGTCCCGCGGTGGTGACGATGGCGCTGCGGCGGCTCGCGGCGGACGGGCGCGTGGTCGAGGGTGAGTTCCTGCCGACCGGAGCCGGTGTCTCTGCGGGCGGGACCGAATGGTGCGACGCCGAGGTGCTGCGCCTGCTGCGCCGCCGCTGCCTGGCCCGGCTGCGCAAGGAAGCCGAGCCGGTCCCGCCGGAGGTGCTGGCCCGGTTCCTGCCCGCCTGGCACGGGATCGCTGCTCGCAGTGGCCCGCGGCGGCGGGCCGACGCCGGGGCGGTGCTGGAGGTGGTAGAACGGCTGGCCGGGGCGCCGGTGCCTGCGTCGGCGCTGGAAACGCTGGTCCTGCCCGGCCGGGTGCCCGGCTACTCCCCCGCCCTGCTCGACGAGCTCACCTCGGCGGGCGAGGTCGTCTGGTCCGGCGCCGGCGCTCTGCCGGGCGGCGACGGCTGGCTGGTCCTGGCGCCCGCCGACGGCGCCCCGCTCATGCTGCCCGAACCCGGCGAGGTCAGCATGACCCGGCTGCACGAGGCGGTGCTCGAGGTGCTCAGCGGCGGCGGCGCGCTGTTCTTCCGGATGCTCAGCGACCGGGTCGCGGCCTTGCACGGCGGTTCCGTGCCCGACGACGCCGAGGTGGCGGCGGCGATCTGGGACCTGGTCTGGGCCGGGCTGCTCACCAACGACACGCTGGCCCCGCTGCGGGTGGCGCTGAGCGGCTCCTCGCAGCGGCGGGCGGCGACGCCGCCCCGGGCAGCCGTCCCGCGGCCCCGGTCGGGCGGTCCTGGCCGGCGGTACGGCTTCGGCCGCCCGCCGATGCCGACGCGGACCGGCCCGCCGACGGTCAGCGGCCGGTGGTCCCTGCTGCCGGGCCGACTCGAACCCTCCGATGCGGCCACGACGGTGCGGGCGCACGCGCTGGCCCTGACCCTGCTGGAGCGGCACGGCGTGCTGACCAGGGGCGCGGTCGCCGCCGAGCGCATTCCGGGCGGTTTCGCCGCGGTATACCCGGTGCTGCGGGCCATGGAGGAGGCCGGCCAGGCCCGGCGCGGCTACTTCGTCGAAGGACTCGGCGCGGCGCAGTTCGCCCTGCCCGGCGCGGTGGACCGGATGCGCGCGCTGGCCGGGGGGGTTTCCGGGGGGTCGTCCCCCCAGGTCGGCACTGTGCTCGCGGCCGCCGACCCGGCCCAGCCGTACGGGGCGGCGCTGCCGTGGCCCGATCGCCCCGGAGATCCTACGCACCGGCCGGGCCGGAAGGCGGGCGCGCTGGTCGTCCTGGTGGACGGATCGCTCGTGCTGTACGTGGAGCGGGGTGGCCGGACGCTGCTGTCCTGGACCGACGATCCGGAACTGCTGGGCCCGAGCGCGATGGCGCTGGCCGCTTCGGTCCGGGACGGCGCGCTGGGCCGGATGAGCGTGGAACGGGCCGACGGCCTGACCGTCGGGTCCGGCATCCACGGCTCCCCGCTGGCCCAAGCGCTGGAGGCGGCCGGTTTCCGTCCCACCCCGCGCGGCCTGCGCCTGCGGGCCGGCTAAGCCCCGCCGAATGGTGATCCATAAGCGACAAAGCGCCATTGGCATAATGGATTACCATTATCTGTCATCTTCTGGAAAGCGCGCATTTCGCGGCTTCCGGGAAAGTAACCTGGGCCGGAGACCAGCGCGGCGGCCCGCCTGCCGCGTCACGATGAGTTCTTTCCCGGGAGAGGTCGATGCCGGATCGGTCGTCACATCAGGGCCTGCCGGAAGAGTGGAACCACGGCAGCCACGCGGCCCGCGGACCGTTCTCCACGTCCGGGGCATCCAACGGTTACGGCGCATCCGAGGGTTACGACGCGTCCGACGGATATGACGGTTACGGCGCCGGGGCGCCAGGCCCGCACCGGGCCAGAGCCACGGAAGGGTTCGGTACCGGGCCCACCGAAGCCTACGGCGGCCCGAACGCCGATGCGCTCGGGGCCAGGCCGGACTCGTACAGCACCGGGAAGACGGACGCCTTCGGGGTCAGGACGCCCGACACCTACGGCGTGCCAGCCGTCGAGTCGTACGGCGCCGGATCAAGCGCGGGCGGCCCCTTCGGGGACGGCGATCCCTTCGGTCCCAGGGCCGCGAACCCGTTCGGGCCGACGGCAACCGCCACGTTCGCCGCGGTGACCACCGACGAAGGGGCCGCGCGCGCGGACACCGAGCGACCGGAGGCCGCGACCGGTGACGCGCCGCCGGGCCGGACGGCCGACGCCCGGGGCTTCCTGGGCGCCCTGTTCGATTTCGGATTCACCTCGTTCGTGACGCCCAACGTCATAAAGGTGCTCTACATGCTGATCGTGATCGGCACAGTAGTAAGCGCCCTGGTGTTTACCATCATCGTTTTCAAGGCCAGCGTGACATTCGGGATCCTGATGCTGGTCTTCGGCGATCCGCTGTTCATCCTGATCGTGCTGGCCATTTACCGCATAATCCTGGAATTCTTCGTGATCACCTTCCGGGTGGCCGAGGACATCCGGGCCCTGCGCGAGCGCGGCGACCTGCACTGAGGCCCGGCGCGTGCTGGCTGTGCGCGTGCAGGCTGTGCGCGTGCTGGCTCAGGCCAGGCTCTGGCCGGCCAGGCTCTCGCCGATGAACGTGAGGGTGAGCTCCTCGAGTTGACGCCGGGTGGCGTCGGGGATGTCGCGCAACGGCCCGGGCCCGGTGAGCACGGCCAGCCCGTGCACGGCGGACCAGATCGGGTACTCCAGGCCCTCCCGGCGCTGCGGGCGCAGCACGCCGGCGTCGACTAGCTCATCGAGGACGGCGCGGAGCTGCCCCAATGGCGTACGGTCCGGCCCGGCCCCGTCGGCCGGGGCGCGGTAGGCGTGATGCTGCGGCAGGGCGAAGGCCGTGGCGAACCACCCCGGTTCCTCGCGAGCGAACTCCAGGTACGCGGTGCCGATCGCGCCCAGCCGCCCGAGGGCCGCGTCGGAGTCGCCGTGCGGGCCGCGCACGAGGGCGACGCCAGCGGCCATCCGGTCGCCGAGCTCGCCCATGGCCGCGGCGCAGACCGCGGCGAGGAGCTCGTCCCGGTCGGCGAAGTGCCGGTAGGCGGCGTTCGGCACCACACCCACCATCCGCGTCGCCTCACGGAGCACGACGGCCTCCGGGCCGCCGGTCCGGGCCAGCTCGAGCCCGGCGGCGACCAGCCCGTCGCGGACGGCACCTCGCGGACGGCGCCGCCGCGGCGCCGGGCGCGTCTCCCCTGCTGATCGAGTAACCGTCACAACCCCAGAATAACAAAGTGGACAGCGTCCACAAGTTGCGTTATTGTGTACAGCGTCCACTTGATGGCGACGGGAGGTTCCCGATGAACAAGAACAAGACACCAGATCCGCCCAGGCCGGCCCGGACGCCGGCCACGGCGGAGTCGCCGGGGCCAGGGCCAGGCCGAGCGCCGATTTCGGCGGCGGAGTTGCCGGGGCCCGGCCGGGGGTGGGTGACGGCCGCGGAGTGGTTCGCCGGGGGGCAACGGATCCCGTACGACCCGGGATCCGCGCGGGTGCTGACCGAGCAGGAGGCGGCCGTGATCCCGGGCGCGCTGCGGGTTTTCGAGCGCGTGGCCGGCGCGGATCCGGACCCGGACGCCGAGTGGCTCACGCTGCTGCCCGGATTCCCAGAAGGCTCCTACGGCTGGGCCCAGGTGGACCGGATGCTCGGCGACGACCTCGGCCCGCGGCTGTACATGGAGCCGGTGGGGCAGGGTGATTCGGATAAGCCAGGCGACTACCGGTACTCCACCGTCGAGCGCTCGGACCTGGTCGAGGCGCTGTGGCGGCACCACGGCGTGCGGCGTACCGTCGTTGTCACCTTCGACTACACCTCACTGGCGCTGCTGGAGTTGCTGCGCCGCCGGCTGGACCGCCCGAACACCGGGCCGGTGATCACGGCCGTGTTCATGGTGAACGGCGGCCTGTTCGCCGACGCGCACACGCACCCGTGGCAGAGCACGCCGCTGCTGCGCACCTGGCTGGGCGCGCTGGGGATGCGGCGGGCGCAGCGCTCGCCGCGCGTGTTCGACGCGTCGATGATGCAGGCCCGGCTGCACTCCCGCGACTACCATCCCGCTCCGGGAGAGCTTGCCGAGATGCGGTCGGCGATCACCCGGCGGGACGGGGCGGCGTTCCTGCATAACGCCGCGGGATTCGTCAGCGAGCACCGCCGCCACGCGCGGCGCTGGGATCTCGCCGCGATCGCCCGCGACCTCGACGGTACGGTCGCCTTCTACATCGGCGGCAGCGACGAGGACCCATACGAGCACCGGCAGGTCGCGGCCACCCGCGAGCGCGTGCCCCGGGCCGAGATCCTGACCTTCCCTGGTGGTCACCTGACCACCAGCGAGCACCCGGACCTGCTGGCCGCCGCGATCCGCGACATCTCGGCCCGCCACGGCGTGGGTACCCCTTCCTCCGAAAGGAATCTGCCATGACCAAGATGACCCCGCTGCTCGAGCGCAACGAGCAGTACGCGCGTGACTACACCCCCGCAGCCCTCGGCCTGCCCACAGCCGAGGTGCTCATCGTCACCTGCCTCGACCACCGGATCGACCCGGCGATGATCTTCGGGCTCCAGCCCGGGGACGCTCCCGTCATCCGCAACGCGGGCGGACGCGTGACCCGGGCCGTCATTGACGACCTGGCCTACCTCGCCTTCCTCGCCGGGCAGCTGGCCGGCGGCGAGCGGGACACGCTCTTCGAGGTCGCGGTCGTCCACCACACGCAGTGCGGCACCGGCTTTCTCGCCGATCCCGCCTTCCGGCATCAGGCCGTCGAGGCGACCGGCCTGCCGGAGGCGACGCTGGAAGCCTCGGCGGTCGCCGACCCGCACCTCACGGTCCAGGCCGACGTCGAGCGCCTGCTCGCCTCGCCGTTGCTCTCCCCGAAGGTGAGCGTCTCCGGCCACGTGTACGACATCGCCACCGGCCGGGTCAGCACCGTCGTGCCCGCCCGCTATCCGATCAGCCCGGGCGCGATCCCGGGCTAAGCGGGGCCAGGACGGTGATGAAGTCGCGGGTCCAGCTGGTGAGGTACTGGGTGGCGGGGCGGACCTGACCGGGGACGGGAGCCCGCAGGGAGCCGCCCGGGGTGCGGGCGACGGCGAGCTGAACCCGTTCGGGGTTGATGTCGAGTTCCATGGCGATGCGCGCCCCGCTGCGGGCCAGGGCCCGGGCCAGGTCCTCGGGAACGCTGGACATGCTCGCGGCGTAGATGAGATCGCCGGAGGCATCCTGGCCGACGGCGCTGCGAGCGACATATTCGGCGTGGCCGAGGGTGCCGCCCCACCGCCACCGGGCCGCCTGCGCGGTCGGCTGGCCGTCCTCGACCGGCAGCCACAGGTTCTGTCTGAGGCTGTAGACCACCTCGCCCGGCGCGGGCACGGTCACACCCCCTACCCCGATCCTGGCCCGGCCCGAGCGGTTGATGACCAGGCTGGCCAGGCCATGACGCAAGGCCCGGAATACGTGGCCTTCCTGTTCGTAGCCGCCGGCCCGCGAGCGCAGCAGGAAGCCGCCGTTGAAGGCGGCGAGCAGGCGCCGGCGCTCGGTGCCGCTGATGGACGGCCCGGCCCGGACCAGCTTGGCATAGGCGGGCCCCGGGTCCTGGCTACCGTTGTGCAATACGTACCGGACCGGGCCGCGGAAGACGGCGACGGTAATGATTGATCCGTCCGCAGTCCGGACGTGCGACACGGTGACGCGCGGGGGAACCTGGGCGGCGGCGCTCGCCGGGGCGGCGGGGGGCCGTGCCGGAGCGGAGGCTGAATGGGTGGCGGACGAGATCGGCGGTGCTGAGCTGCAAGCCGTGGCGGCGCAGAGGCCGACGAGCGCGCCGACCGCGCGCACGGTGCGGGCCCTGCGCTTTGCGGATCTGCCGGTCACCCGGTCAAGGATGCCGGGCTAGCGTGAAAGGAGCATGAAGCGCTCGGGCGGTCTGGGGTGCACGTGGCCGCGAGCAGCGCGGCGCCTACCGCGGGCGGCGCGAGCGGGCGGGCGGCGCCGGTCAGCTCGGCGAAGCGCGCCCAGACGGCCGGGGCGCGGAAGACTCCCCCGGCGCCCGCGACGGGCAGCGGGCCCAGGCGGCGCCGGATGGACTCGGCCAGAGCGGCCAGATGCCCGGCGGCGCACCGGACGATCCGCTGCGCTTGCGGGTCGTGCCCGGCGATCGCGGTGAGGCCGGGGGCCAGCGCGGCCAGCCGGCCACGCTCGGCCGGATGCGCGTTGACCTCACGGATCAAGACCTCGAGGTCGGGCGCGGTGGCCTGCGTCACCGTCCGGTAGATCAGCTCGGAGCCGCCGACCTGCTCATGGAAGCGCAGCGCGGCGCGGACGGCCTCGCGGCCGATCCAGTAGGCGCTGCCCTCGTCGCCGAGCACGAACCCGTGGCCGCCGGCGTAGGCGAAGCGCTCCCCGTCCCAGCCGAGCGCGACCGATCCGGTGCCCGCGATGACCACGATGCCGGGAGCGCCGAGAAAGGCACTGCAGCGTGCGGTGTCGGCGTCGCCGGTGACGTGCACCGGGCAGCCCGCTTGCCGGGCCAGGGTCTGACCCAGCTGGCGGGCCTGGCCCGTCGTGCGCACCCCGGGCAGGCCGACGCCCGCCGCGGTCGGGCCGGCGGCAGCGATGATGTCCCGTAGCTGCCCGGTCCAGCCGGTAGTGAGCAGCGCGTTCATCGGCGGGCCGTCAGGCCGGGCGGTGACCCGGCCGCCTTCGAGCACGACGACCCGGGTTCCGCTGCCGCCGGCGTCGACGCCGAGCAGCCGCCCGGGCAGGACGCTCGCGACCGCGTACAGCTGGGGCGGGCTAGTCACCAGGCTGGCGGCGGCGGGTGCGGCGGACGCGCTTGGCCTGGGCGGCGGCGAAGGTCCGCTCGAGGGCCACCCGGGTGCGGGGCAGGTCCTGCTGCGCGAGCGTGACGAACAGGCAGTCGACCACGGTCAGCTGCGCGATCCGGCTGGTCATGGCGCCGGAGCGGAAGGCGGTCTCCCGGGCCGCGGTGAGCAGGACGAAGTCGGCCGCCTCGGTGATCGGGGACCACGGGAAATTCGTCACCGCGGCAGTTACCGCGCCGTGACGGCGCGCCTCACGCAGCGCGTCGATGGTGTCGACGGTGGTCCCGGTGTGGGACAGGCCGATCGCCACGTCGCGGTGCTCACGCAGCGAGGCCGAGGTGATGGCCATGTGCGGGTCGGGCCAGGCGAAGGCCGGCCGACCGATGCGCTGCAGCTTCTGCTGCAGGTCCAGTGCCACGTAGCCGCTGGCCCCCACGCCGTAGATGTCGATCCGGCTGGCTTTGGCCAGCGCGTCCACCACCTGAGTCAAGGTGGCGATGTCGAGATGGCTAGCGGTGTCCGTGACGGCCCGGGCATCGGCGTGGGCGATCTTCTTGGTGATGGTCGCGGCGTCGTCGTCGGGGTCGATGTCGCTGGATGCGGCGGCGACGGCCGCCGCGTCGTCATGGGCCACCGCGCCGGCCAGCGCCAGCCGCAGCTCTGGGTACCCGCGCAGGCCGACGGCCCGGCAGAAGCGCACCACGCTGGTCGCCGAGGTGCCGCAGGAGCTGGCCAGCTCGGAGATGCTGCGCCAGGCCACCCCGGCCGGATCGTCCAGAACCATCTGGGCCACCCGGCGTTCCACGGGCGCCAGGTTGGGCAGCAGCGCCCTGATGGTGACCAGGATCCCGACGTCAGGGCCTTGATCCGGTCGTACCTGGTGTTCGGCCACGCCGTCAGGTTACCGTTTGCGCCGCCGCCGCTGGCGGCCAAGGAGGCACGGAAAAATCCGGCGCAGGACTCCCGGGTCATGCGGCGGGACGCGAAACCGACGGGGCCAGTTCCCGCTCGCGGCGCAGCGTGTACTCGCGGCGAGGCAGCAGGAGCGGCGTGCCCAGCAGGAGCAGGCCGGCCAGCGCGAGCGCGACGCGGAGGCTGGTGAGACCGGCCAGCACCCCCCACAGGGCGGTCAGGACCGCGATGGCGGCGCTGCCGGTCACCGACCACGCGGACAGGGTGCGGGCGATCCGGTCGGCCGGTATCTGGTCGAGCCGGTAGGTGGCGAGCAGCGGATTGAACACGCTCAGGCAGATGATCAGCCCGAGCTCGATCGCCATGACGAGGACGAGCCCGGCCACCCCGGGACCGACGAACGCCAGCCAGACCGGCCAGCACGCGGCCAGCGTCCCGGCGCTGAGCATGACCTTGTGGCGCCCGAACCGCGCGGCGAGCCGCCGCGACAACCGTGAGCCGATCAGGCCGCCCACGCACGGGACGGTGAAGGCCACCCCGTACTGCCAGGGCGCGAAGTGCAGGTGGCCCAGCATGAGCACCGCGAGCAGCGGCGCGGTGGCCATTATCAGCGCTTTGACCGCCATCGAGTTGAAGAACAGCAGGCGCAGCGCGGGATGGGTCAGGATGTAGCGCCAGCCGTCGAGCAGATCACGGAGGCGCAGCCTCGGGCGGTCGGCCGCGGCGGGGTTGCCTTGGCCGCTAGCCGCGGCGGGGTTGCCTTGGCCGCTAGCCGCGGCGGGGTTGCCTTGGCCGGTAGCCGCGGCGGGGCGCGGCTCCTGCCCGGCCATGGCGCGGATCCCGGCGGCGGACAGCAGGAAACTGACCGCATTGGCCAGGACGGTCGTCACCGGGCCGAAGAGCCCGAACGCCAGCCCGCCCAGGGGTGGCCCGAGCGCGGTGGCGGTCCAGGTCGTCGATTCGAACCGCGCGTTCGCCACGAGCAGGTCCTCGGGCCGCACGAGCGCCTTCAGGTTGGCGCCGCTGGCCGCTTTGAACGTGATGTCAGCGGCGGCGGCGATGACCGATACCACCAAGAGCTGGATGAGGCTGAGACAGCCCAGCGCGAAGGTGGCTGGGACACTCATCATCGCGGCGAACCGGGTCAGGTCCATCGTTACCATCACCGGCCGCTTGCGCCGGAACTCCACCCACGGGCCCAGCGGTACCGCTACCACCGCCCCCACCGCCAGCCCCGCCGCGGACAGTGCCGACACCTCGGCCGGCCCGGCGTGCAGCACCAGGATCGCGATCAGCGAGAACGCGTCGAACGCGAAGCACGTGCCGAACGTGCTGACCGCGTACGCGGCCCACAGCCACCCGAACTGCCGCCCTAGCGATCGTCCTGCTGCCATGTCCACCGCCCCGTGTACAACCCGACGTTGACCAGGACGATCCAAGCGAGGCGAGGCCTGCAGGAGCAAACACCCGGCCGGCCGGCGAGCCACAACGGCGCGTTGTACCGCTAGGGTCGGGTGGCGTGGACCTCGAGGCGGTGCGCACCTTCCTGGCCGTCGCGGACGCCGGGCAGTTCTCCGAGGCCGCCGCCGACCTGTCGGTCACCCAGCAGGCCGTGTCCAGGCGGATCGCCGCACTGGAGAAGCACCTGGGCGTGTGGCTGTTCACCCGGACCGCGCGCGGCGTCCAGCTCACGGTCGACGGGCAGGCGTTCCTGCCGCACGCCCGCGATCTCCTGGCGGCCGAGGAGCGCGCCGCCGCCTCGGTCCGGCCCGGCCGCCGCGCGCTGCGCGTCGACGTGATCACCCGGCGGATTGCTCCGACCGCGCTGATGCGCGAGTTCCACCGGGCGCACCCTGAAACCGAGCTCGACATCGTCACCCTCTTCGACGCCGACACGGCGATCGCCGCGGTCCAGTCCGGGGCGATCGACGTCACCTTCCGAGCCGTGGCGCGACAGCTTCCGGACGGCATCAGGGCCACCAGGGTCCTCGACGAGCCCCATCAGCTGCTTACCGGGCCGACGCACCAGCTCGCCTCGGCGCGGGCGGTCACGCTCGCCCAGCTTGCCGGGCACAGGATCTGGATCCCCGGGATCGTCGCCGGGACCGAGTGGGCGGCGTACTACGAGGAGCTGGCCGCCACGTTCGGCCTAAGCATCGACGCGGTCGGCCCCAACTTCGGCACCGAGTCCTTGCTGGACGCGGTAGCCGACTCCGCGGAGCTCGCGAGCCTGGTCGGCGAGCAGACCCGGCTGTTGTGGCCCGAGGATTACGGTCTGCGGCGGATCGCGGTGCGTGACCCGACGCCGGTCTACCCGCACTCGCTGGTCTGGCGCAGTGACAACCCGCATCCCGCACTCACCACGCTGCGCCGGTACCTGGGCGCCGTCCAGCCCGGCGCCGGTACCTGGACCCCGGGCTGGGCCCGTCGTTAGCGAAGCCGGAGATAGCGCGGGGCCGCTGCGGCCGGCTCGGGCAACCGGAGCGGGGCGGACCCGGGCTGGATGGTGCCGAGGATCGCGGGATGGGCCGCGCCGGTCGCGGCGGTCACCGACCCGGGCAGTCCGTTCCAGGTCAGGAAGCCGAGCACGGCGAACGCGACGGCCTCCTTGGCCTGGGCGGGCACACCGAGCTCGGTGATGCTCTGTACGCGCACGCCCGGTACCGCCTCGCGCAGCCAGCGCAGGGTGGTCTGGTTCGAGCTGCCGCCACCGGACAACACGAGCTCGGTCAGGCCGTGCTGCTTGACCGCCTCGGCCAGCAGGTCGACCAGCAGCCTGGTGACCGTGGCGGCCACGTCCGGGCCGCTCAGGTCGATCCCGGCGAGCATGGCGCGCAGGTAAGCGGCGTTGAACAGCTCACGGCGGGCGCTGCGGGGCGGAGGCAGCTGGTAGTAGGGCTCGGCCTTCAACCGGGCCAGCAGCGGCGCCGACACCGTGCCGCGCGCGGCGAAGGCACCGTCGGTGTCGGGCCCGGCGCGGATGTGAATATGCAACAACTCTGGAACTCACGACGGAAAACAGTAACATGGATCCGTCGCCCCTGGCACCGGAACGAGGAGGGCGGCGGTGCCCGCAGAGCCGCAGCCAGAACAGGTATGGCCGCTGCCGTCGCGGACCGAGATGCGGAACGACCGCACGACGGAGATCGACACGGTCGGCACGCTGGAGTTGCTCCGGCTGCTCAACACCGAGGACGCGGTGGTGGCAGGAGCCGTGGCCGCGGTCCTGCCCACGCTGGCTGACGTGGTCGACCTCGCCGTGGCCCGCATCCGCGGCGGCGGTCACGTGCACTACTTCGGCGCCGGGTCGTCGGGCCGGATCGGGGTGCTCGACGCGGCCGAGGTCGTGCCGACCTTCGGGGTGGACGCCGGGCTGTTCGTCGCGCACCACGCGGGCGGCGACAGCGCGGTGGCACACGCCGTGGAGGGAGCCGAGGACCGGGAGTCCCTGGGCCGCCAGGCGGCGGCCGAGATCACCGCCGCCGACGTGGCGGTGGGCCTGTCGGCCAGCGGGCGGACTCCGTACGTGGCCGGGGCGCTGCGCGCGGCGCGAGCCCGCGGAGCGCTCACCGTACTGGTCAGCAGCAACCTGTCGGCCCCGCTGACGGAACTGGCCGAGCGCAGCCTGCTGGTCGATACCGGGCCCGAGGCGATCGCGGGGTCGACCCGGCTCAAGGCCGCCACGGCGCAGAAGATGGTCCTGAACTCGCTGTCCACGGCGATCATGATCAGGCTCGGCCGGACCTACTCCAACCTCATGGTGTCGCTGTCCGGTACCAACGCCAAGCTGCGGCAGCGGCAGATCTTCATCCTGATGGAGACCTCCGGGGCCAGCGAGGCGGCCTGCCGGGCCGAGCTCACGCGCTGCGGCGGCGGCCTGCGGCTGGCCATGCTGTGCCTGCTGTCCGGGCTGGAGCCGGACGAGGCGGCCCTGGCCCTGGCCACGGCCGGCAGCGTCCGCGCGGCGCTGGCTGCCATCGGAACGGCGAGGGTCAGAACCCCCGTGAGGGAGCCGACGCGAGTCGAGCCGACGTAAGGGAGGCCAGCCACGGAGGCCGGTGAGGCGGTGAGGTTCCGGTGAACCGGAAGATGAGCGGCTACCCAGCGCGGGGCGGGGGTCCGTGGCTGTAGAGCACCTTGGTGCCGTCGGGGCTGCGGGCGGTGGTGGTGCCGTCGGGGTTGAGCGTCACCTGCCAGCCCCACTGGTGGATCGCCACCTGGTGGTGGAAGAAACAGAACAACGCGCAGCCGTCCACGCTGGTCGTGCCGCCGTCGGCCAGATGCCGCACGTGGTGCACCTCGCACGCCGAGGCGGGCTGGTCGCAGCCGCCGGCCCACCGGCAGTGCTGGTCCCGCA
>Ga0335073_10009725_pt1 | contig 13505 bp, 11 predicted proteins | sample Lox_Sample_22_FD_207093 | JGI IMG/M metagenome (GOLD analysis project Ga0335073, IMG submission 207093) | Soil microbial communities from Loxahatchee National Wildlife Refuge, Florida, United States - Lox_Sample_2.2 | ecosystem: Environmental > Terrestrial > Soil > Wetlands | place: USA...
GGTTTCGTCAATTGGGATCGCGCCGCAAGCGGCGTGCGCGCCCGTGGCGGAACGTAATCGCGACGCTGATAGAGAAATGCAATGTTCGCCCTCTCGTCCTGTATCGGGCGAAGGCACGCGGCAGGTCCAGTGAGCAAGACGGTCGAGCCCGGGCCGTGTGCGGCCACAGTGCTATCGCTGTGCACGACGACGCCGATTGTCACGCGACCGGCACGCCAAGCGGCGCCATAACGCGTGTCGCTATCGATGACGGCGACAAGATCACCGAAGCGCAGTGTCTCAAGCCCGCATCGGCGCCGAGTGGGCCCGTCGAACAATTGGATATCGAAATCTCCGCGCCAAACGGAGTTCTTCCCTAAACCGGATCCGATGATGGCAGCGGGCAGCGTATGCGTAACTGGCACTTCCAATTTCCCGTCCCGCGAGCGCAACGCCCAGCGCCGCAGCAGGCCAGGCGCACAATTGGACACCGTAACATCCGGGAAGTCCTGCAATTGCAAGCCTAACCCGCAGGCATAGATCTGCACTCGGTCGCCGATGTTCAAGCGAAGCAGCGTTTTCGGGTCAAAATCCACCAACACGTGATCAACACCTCCGTGCTTTCCCGTGACAAGTCCCATCGCCCCTCGCGCCGGGCCGCTGACCACGCGAGCGCGGTTGCCAACGCAAGAGCTCGTCAGGAGAGCGAGGTTCGGCCCGTTGCGTGCGCCTATAATTTCCCGGCCGTTGTTATGCAGAGCAACGCCAGGTTCGACATGATCTCCCGCAAGTCCTACGCAGGAATCGCCGATTCGATGACTGATCGTGATGCCGCCGGTACCGGGCAGCACGCGCGGCACACCATCCTGACCAACTCGATAAGGGTTCGCGCGCCCAACAGGATGAGCGATTTGGCCCATGACGCACTGCATCACCATTTCGGCGGAGTTGAGCCGCAACCTCGCGAGGTTCTCCTCAAGCATACGCGTACTCCGTTCGTAAATCGTACCAGAAAACCCACGCGTCTTCCCAAAGGCTTTTGATCGGACGGGGGTCCTCTCCCGAAAAATCGAGGTCTTCGACCTCATTCGGCGTCAAGAGGAAATGGGGGGCGACAATATGCGCCACAGCCAGCTTCAGCCCTCCCCAAAGAAAGCCAGCAAGACCTGCCTCCACCAACAGGTGGAGCAAGAGACCGCGTTCGACCGCGACAAAGTCGTCGGTAATTTCGAGGCGTCGGCAGCGGAGACCCCAATCCTGCAAATGACGGCAAAGCCGCGGCGTTTGGTCCGGATCGTTCGATTCTCGCGCGCATAACAGCACCGCGTCGGTCAGCACGGCACAAAGCGCAGCCGCGTCACGCATCGCCGCAATTCCCGGTCCACTGGTTTCACATGAGTTCGCCAAGCGCTCGTCGAGAGCTTGCGCCATCGCTTCCCAGCGCGGCACCAGAGAGTCCCCCGTGCCTACTGGCAAGCAGCTCTCTCTCAGCGCATCGCGAACCCAGCACAGCCTTCCGTCTGGACGTCCCGCCGTGTCGCGCAGTCGCAGCCATAGGCGCAACGCTTGCCGAAGCTCATCCAGGTCACTGGGGCCACCTAGGGATTGCGCCAATAGTTCGGGATGTTGATCGTACAGCATCCAGTTATCGAGGATGCTGTGAAACTCAGGCGCCATCCAGACCTCAGCGCGAGGCGAATGGCCGACCGCATGAGCCCCGGCAAGCGCGCTTATAAAAGCGGCCCCGTCGCGCGACACGCACAGGAGCGGATCCGGCACGCAGCGCCAGGGTCGGCTGCTGATCTGCACGGAAACGTCCGGCCACCCGTCCCGATCCATCGCGCCCTCGTCTTGGTCAGAGGTCGGCCATCATTAACTCGCTCTCGCCTCGGCTGCGAAAGCCGATCGCGTCCTTCAACGCCGGCGTCACGCCAACGAAACCCCGCCCCTCGCGCGTCATGCGGTAGGCGGCGAGCCAGGCTTCCGCGTGCGGTCCCATCGGCCGCATCTCCGACTGGAAGAGCAACGGGTCGATGCCTGTCTTGAAGTCATGGTCAGCGACGAATTGGAGGATCCTGCGTCCGCTCTCGGCCATCTTGGCGCGCTGAGAAATCTCGGCCATTCCCCCCAGATACCGCTGCGAGACGATCTCTACGACGTTCCACTTCGTGTTGGCGTCGAAGGCCTTCTTGATGTCCGGCGCGTCGAGAAGGGTGAGGACCTGCTGGAGATAATGCCCAGTTTCGGTGGCCAGCGAATAGATGTTGCCATAGGTTGAGCGATCGAGCGCGTAGCGCATGTCGAGTCCGAGGCGCTGGACGGTGGCGACGCTGCCGAACGGACGCTGCTCGATTCTTTGTCCGCCGCGGATCACCTCGCCGATCAGTAGATCGCGGAAATACTGCGCAAGCCCGACCATGAACCCGACAAGCTGGCGGTGGAAGTTGCGGTTGACCACCGCGCCCGCCGGCGCCGGGTTGACCCCGTAGTTGAACGCGCGCCGATAGGCGGCCTCCCGTTGTCGCGGCGAATAGCGCAACGGCTGCCACTTTTGCAGCAGGTAGAGGCCACGCGCGCCAGGGCCGCGGTTCATGCGCAGACGTCCGTGCTGGAACAGGCGCTGGAGCACGCCGACAACCTGGAACACCTTGGAACGCTCGTACTGGTAGATGAAATAAAGCTCCGCCGCCGCATGCAGCTGACTCGGCACGACGCTGTCGTCGAAGTCTGGACGGATATGCGGATACCGCATCTCCTCGAAGGCCACGGGGCCCCTGCCGCCGAAGCCGATGAGGTCGAGGAAGCCGTCGCCCGGCGACACACCGTCCGCATCCTTCTCAACAAGTTCGGCGAAGCGATCCTCGAACTGTTGTTCGTATTGACGACGCTCTTCAAGCGGGATCCCCGCGAGCTGGTCGCGGCTGAAACGCTCCCACAAGCGCTGGAGCGTTTCGGTATGCTGGATCGTCATCGATCGTCTCCTCAGCTCAATAGGGGAGTTCTCGTTTCATGCGACCTGCCGGTCACTTTCCCCGGCTCCGCTTCGGGTTTGGCGAAGAACTGAGACCTTCCCAGCGTCGTATGTGTTCAAGAAATGCCGCCAGCTTTTCGTTCCTGATGGCCGCGTCCACGGTCTTCTCCACCTGGCCAAGATGTGCACGGGTGGTGTCGTTCGCGTCTTCCGGCGCGATGATCTTAAAGAACTCGTAGTGTCGGGTCGCAGGCTTGGCCGCGCCGTCCGAAAGCGCCCCCTCACGAATTGGGCGTGGGTGCCGGAGTTCGGAGATCAATTCGTAGATTGCGGTCGCAACTCGTTCCGCGCCGTCCAATATGGCTGTTCGGACCTCGCCGACCGATGCGGTTAGCTCCGTCGCGGCGTGCCTGACGCCATGGATTGCAGCCTCTGATCGCTCGGCGCCGATCGCCACAGCTGCTTTGACGTCGCCGACCGACATGGTCAGCTCTTTGGTCGCGTTGCGAACGTCGTGGACGGCCATCTGCACGTTCCCGGAGCCGGTCGTCACAGCGTCCTTCACGTCGCCAACGGACTTGGTCAGCCCATTGGTGGCGTCGCGAACATCGTGGATTGCGGTCTGCGTCTGCCCGGAGCCAGTCGTCACAGCGTCCTTCACATCGCCAACGGACTTGGTCAGCCCATTGGTGGCGTCGCGAACATCGTGGACCGCTGTCTCGACATTCCCGGAGCCGGTGGTCACAGCCGTTTTCACGTCGCCGACCGACTTGGTCAGGTCTTTGGTGGCGTCCCGAACTTCGCCCGTGGCGTCCTTCACACCATTGATCGCGACCACGGCGTTTTGGCCACCGCCCGTCACAGCCTCATTAACCTTGTCGACAGACGCCTTGACGTCGTCTGTGCGCTGCGCCACCGCAGTTTGTGCGAGCCCCGTCAGCTGCCACATTTCAAACATGCTCGTTGCATTTGCCAACTCTTCGGGGAGGGTTGCGACATTGATTTTGTCCGGCATGACAGCGCCTCCTAATGATGCGTCGCTGCGTTAACGGCACTGGTCAACCAACGTTTCATGGCGGTGGCAGTCGGCGTCCCGGCAGAAGCACCTCCAGGCTTTGCTCAAATTGCGGCGGCAGCGCCGTCGGCACACGCGGCAGGCGTGAAACGCCCTGGCCGGCAAGCTGTTGGGCATCGAAAGAGGCCTGCTCAATCACCAGTCTGAGAAGTCGGAACACAGATTCCCTGTCGCCGGCCTCTGGGGCAACAGTGCGCACGAGCTCCTGCCAGCGGCTTTCCAGGCTCTGCTGGACGTTCAACTCCTCGATCACGCCATTCAGGTACGCAAAGTCTAGGGATGAGGGCGGCTGCACTGCGCGCAAGCCCCCGTATTGGTTGAATGCTCTCTGCAAGCCGGATACCCCGCTCGTCCCGTTGTCGTAGGCCTTCTCGATGTCCTCCAATTCCTCCAGGAACCCGTTCTTCTTGGCGACCTCGGCGCCAATCGACCCCGCCGGGAGCGCTGCCGAGACGTAGATCATCGTCACCCTACCGCCCCAATTGGCTGTTGGGAGCGGGTTTTTGAGGTTGGTCGCTGCAGCAGGAATGGGTCCGACCCCAGCACCGTTCACCTGATAAGGGCCGCCCCGCGCAGTCGCGACTTGGTCAGATATGTTGCTGGGGACGAGATAAACCTGCGTACCAGCCGGCAGCCCTGCTGGCGCCGGAGCGAGCGTGATGCTGTAGGTCCCGTCAGCATTTAGGCTCGGATTCGCTGCGAAAGGGTCCATCTCGTCAGGATCGTTTCTCACGACTCCTTGCGTGTAGTATCCCGATGTGAGCCTTTGGATCACCCGCACGATCAACCAGTAGGCGAGGGCGCGCTTTTCGGTCGCGCCCTTGTCTTTCGGTTTGGCGCCGAGCGCCAGCAAGTCGATCCCGCGATCGAGCTCGAGCAGCAACATATCGAGCAGCACCTGAGGCTCTACCTGTCGGGCGCTCGCGCCGGGAAACAGGCCGTCGAAAATGGTCGAGAGGTTGCCACGGACCATGATGAGCTCGACCAGTTCCCGGTCGTCTTCGAGCAGGTTCGGGTTATAGATTCCATAGAACAGGATCGGCGGTCGGGCGATTCGCAGAAGCCGCAGGCCACCGGCCGGCTTGAACGTCTCGGCAAACAGCTCTAACGCTTGCAAATAGGCCTCGAGCGGTGGCGAACGGTCATAAAATCCGTCCGCACGCATCAACGCCCCCGGCGCCACGATCGCCATGCGGCGGAACCGCTCGATATCCAGCTGCGCGGTCACCCCCAGTGCGCGCAGCCCCTGCGGGGTGCCGTTTTGGGCGCGCGCGATCAGGGTGTCCATTGATCCGGCGATCTCATTCTCCAGCAACAGCGAGCGCAGGTCGCCCTGGCCTTGTTCCTCCAACCATCGATAGACCCGACGATAGGCGTCGATGCCGCGCGGCCAGTCATCGGGGCCATACGCTTCCTGCGCCCCGCCCATGAAGTTGCGCAGCGCGAAGACCACCGCGTCGCGCCGTTGCTGCACCTCGGCAAGCGGGACCTGCAGCAGATAGTAACCGGCCGCGAAGCCGACGCTGGCCAGCGATTCGCCCAACATAACCAGCAGCACAGCCGACATTTCGTCCATCGCCTGGCCGAGACGTCTGTAGTTCTGCGTCATCCCGGGCGATAGCGATCCGACAAATCGCGCCATGCGCCCGTACTCTCCGAGTTGCCGCCGTATTCCGATGACCAGGTCGCGCTGGGTCGGGTCGAGGCCCATCCGGGCTGCGGTATGGCCCTGCACGATCGCGCTGCGGATCGAGTCACCCCAGCCCTGCATTTCCGGCGTGATATCGTTCGTCAGCGGGTTGCTGGCGAGGTCCTGCAGCGCCTTCTCGACGTCGCTGTTGGCAATATTGAACTCTGCGTCTGAGGACGTGGGCTGCGGTGGCGGTAGGGCCAGCGCCGGCGTCGTCGGCGCCTGCAGGAACGGTAGCCCCAGCGCTTCCTGACGGATCCCCGCTGTTTGTGGCAATTCCTGATAGAACGCAAGCAACCCCTCAGCGACCTGTTTCGGATCGCGCGGATTGCTCACCTTGAGCTGATTGCGAAGCATGTTGTCGATAGCGAGGCTAGCCGTGGCGCCTGACCCTGGCCGCGATACGCCGGGGCGAGTCGAGTTGCCGCGCGCCGAGCCGTTTGAACCGGAACTGGCGGCGAAACTGGTCGGAGGGAATGACGCAGACATGGGTTACCTCATTTTAGGCGGCGAGCGCCGCCTGAGCGGCGCCGATCGTGGGGGGAGCGGGCGGATGCTCGCTGACGAGACGCGCGACGACCCGCTTCGACAACGACAAAGGCGGAATGCGTCCGGAGGCGAGCGCGTAGCTAGCGGCGCTGACCACATGGCGCGGCGCGAGCGTGACCTCCGGCGCGCGGCCCTCGGTGAGTCGCCGCGCCGTCGCCTGGATCGCCTCCTCGTCTTCGCGGCGGAAGCTGATCACATCGGCGAGCGCGCGATGGGCGAGATTCCGGCGCGTCTGAAACGCGATCTCATCGACCACGTGCGGCAGGAGCTTCTGCGCCGAACTCAAGAGCCGCGGCGGCATCCGATGGAGCCTTCGCGTGTCGTAGAGGCGTCGCCAGACGCGCTCCATCCGCGCCGCCTGGGGCTCAAAGCCCATTCGCCGCAGCATTTCGGCCAGCATCAGCACGCGCAAATAGCCGGTCGGATGCGGGCCTCCGGGGCGAAAGGTTAACACGCGCGGCGCGGGATGCGCGAGAAACAGCGCCATCCCCCACGCCGCCGCCGGCCCGCCGAGCAGCAGCGCCGCCAGATCGGCGAAGATCTCCTTGTGCCAGCGGCCGTAGATCGCGCCGAGCGCGCGGTCGCCGGAGACAATCAGCACGCGCTTGGCCACCGCGTTCTGGTTTTCCTGCCAGATCCGCATGTCGGCTTGCAGATTGTGGGCAACCTCATGCAAGAACACCGGCTGCCATGGATGGTCGCGATCCCAAGGTACACGAATCATCGGGAACGGATTCGTCTCGCCCAAGAGACGCGCAAGCACGACGCCCCGGCGCTTGGTAGCGGGCGAATATCCGTGTTCCATATAACTGATTGGCGCTAGTGCGTTGCCGTCGAGCAGTCGCGGCGCCTGTTGGCGGACGGCGGCGTAGCAGTCCTCGGCGATGACGTCGTGCGCCGCGAGCTCGGGCGCAAACGCGGCGCCGCGCTGGCTAAAGACCTCATAGAACATGCCGAAGGCGCGCCGGGCCCGATCGATCTCGCGCTCGACGAGAGCGATGTCGATCAGAACCCGCTGGAGAGGAGCGTATCGCCATTCGCGTTCGACAGTCACAAGGCGCTTAGCCGCCTGCTTGTCGATTGCAGCGAGGCGATCGTTCGCCGCCTGAAAATGTGCGGGCGAAGGCGCGTAGGGAAGGTCCTGGGGCCGGATGCCGACGGAGTCGTAGTTGATCCGGGCGAGGCGCCGAGCGCGCGCCGCCAGGCCGATGATCCTGGCCCGCAGGAACGTTCTGGCTTCAGTGAACGCGTCCGGTTTCATAGTGGATGACCTGCCAGTGACGACGATTCCGGCTGTTCCCTCAGCGGCCGCAATTGGCGAGCCGCGTCGGCGCGGGCGCAAAAGCCCGCGCTTCTTTACGTCTCCGCCGTTCAGCGCGAGACGATCGTCAATCTAACCGGGCCTCTGAGGTGATAGGTGCGCCTGTGGCAATGAGGGCAATAATAGCCGCTGCGCGCCACCCCGCTGACGCGGCTTTTGACGCGCCCAACCGCTCCTCCGGACGAAAGGCCCAATCCACGATATCTGCGCCGTCCGCGAGAGCCGGCGGTCCGCAGGGCGGACGGCGCCGCGGCGCGCATCCGAGCGCCGGCGGTCGCCAGCTTCCGCATGGCGCGCGGAGAACGCAGCGCCGTCCCGGCGACGCGCTTCACAATTCCCGGAAGATGCTTGGTCGTCAAACCCCGCTGCACCGCAATCTTTCGGGCCGTGCGCACGATAGCCGGCGCGGCGACCGCAGCATGCGCTCCATGTTTGCGTGCGAGATGTTTTGTCGCCGTCGATACAGCCTTCACGAGCTTACGACGATCTGCGCGCGGCATCGCTGCTGTCTTGGACTTGAGGGCGCTTCGAATCGCGAGACCAGCGACGGCAGGCGCGAGCGCGTCAATTCCGTCCTCCTCCTCTTCCGCATAGTCCGCTACCGCGTCAAGCGCGTCGAACTCATCGCCTTCATCGGCCATGACGTTGCCGATCGTATCGGCCACGCGGCCAATGAGTTGCGCTTGGGGGAGCGGGATCATCTTGGCGATAGGCGCCACAGTGCGCGCCACCTTACCGACAGTACTGCCGACCTTCTTGAGGATGTTTTTGAAACCTCCCCAGAACTCATCGGCGTCCTCGGCCCCAAGCACGTCGGCGACTGCCTCCTCGAGCTCGTCGGTCGCCTCATCGTAGGCTTCAACATCGTCGAGTTGGTCGGTCTCGTCCAATTCGTCGGCCTCCAATTCGTCGGCCTCATCCGCTTCGTCAGCCTCATCGTAGGCTTCAGCTTCATCGTATTCGTCGGCGCTTGCGCCGCGGCCTTCCGGCTCTGCCAGTAAATCTTCCATCAGGTCGTCTTCAAAAGGGTCGCTCATCGAAGGTCTCCTTTTTGGCGGGCCAGGCGCCCGAGTCAGCGTGGGTGAAGCGTCATCTGCGCCGAGCTTTGGGTAAGGGCGCTACTCGGACTGACCACTCTCTGCTCAGTTGAACCAAGCTCTTGATCCGCAGCAGCCCAATCAAACCCCTGGTCCAGCGAGAGCTCGGCGACGATTCGCGTCGCAATTCTGTGCATAGTGGCGGCGATCTCGGCGGCCGAGTCTCCGCGCTCTGCGCTCCTGAGCGCCAAGAGCCTGGCGGTCGGCAGCAATCTCCAAAGGCCGGCGAACCCGCGCGCCGCGATCATGGCACGGGCCGTCTCGAGCCACGCAGTGAACAGTTCCGCTGAGTCGATCGGGCGGACAGCGCCGTTGGCGCGTTGCGCAGACAGTCCCGCTGTTCGCGCAGCAAGCGCGGCGCAGATCTTCGCTGCTGTGGAAGGCTTGGCATCGTCGATCGCGACAACGGCGAGGCGGTCGAACAGCGCCCTTTCATTCGACGCGGAACGCGCCGCGCGTTGGAGTATGCGCAATGTACGCGGCGCGACATCAGCCTCAACCGCGTGCGAAAGGGTATCGATAAATGTGGCGCGGTCCGCCGTCAGAACCGCGGCGACCGACGACAGCGGGGACTCGCTGGCGTCACTTGCAGCGGCGCTTCGCACACGATCTGTCGTCTTCAACTGGATGTTGGTTACCGTATCGGCAACGCAGTCAACCCCTGGGTGAGCCATTTCTTCAACGTCGGCGTTAAATTGTTGCGTTGCTTCCGCGAGAGCTGCTCTTAATACTGTTGGTTGTACTGTTGGTTGTACTGTTGAGTCCTGCGTCATTGTCACATTTCCAACACTGGGTGAGCGACTTTCTTTCCTCGCTTCTAGATATACTAAGACAGAATCCTTGCTTCTGCGAAAGTCGCACGTTGCAGGGCCCTCAGATTGAGTAACTAGGTCGTGTGACGCGATACTACCAGCCGTTCTCCGACCACTGGCCACGTTTTCGACGGAAAGGCGCGAACTGGCGTCGTCAGCGCAACGCAGGAGTGCGCCTCCCGTCTTGGCCCAACACTGGCCCAACACGATCCCATTTGCGCGCCCCAAGCGCTCTGCATATCATTCGACACGCGCGTGGTTCTATTTGCCGTTTCGGCTTAGCTATCGCGAGGTCGAGGAGCTCCTCGAGCGGAATTGGATGTCTCAGACGAGACTCCGCCGTGGTGGTTTCTGAAGTTTGGTCCATTGACTAGTGGAGACTAGAGCGCGATCTGGTTAGGTTGAAGCATATCCAGCGTTCTTGAAATAGTGCGCGCATTCTGTCGGCGTGAAGCAGTCGAGCAGCGCGCCGATGGTTCGCCAGGTCTCGTCGATTGTCCGGGCGTCGGCTTTGCGCAACAAGGTTTTCATTTTGGCGAAGGCCTGCTCGATCGGATTGAGGTCCGGCGAGTAGGCGGGCAGGAAAAAGAGCTTGGCTTTGGCGGCGCGGATGGCGGCGCGAACGGCGCGGCCCTTATGGCTTCTGAGGTTGTCCATGACGACAATGTCGCCCGGCGCGAGGATGGGCGCGAGAACTTGCTCGACATAAGCGCGGAAGCTTGCGCCATTGATCGGTCCGTCGATGACGCAGGGCGCGGTCAGCCCGTCGCACCGCAGCGCCGCCAGAAACGTCAGCGTCCGCCATCGGCCGAAGGGCGCCTTGGCGACGAGGCGTTCGCCTCGGGCGCACCGGCCATGGGTGCGAGTCATGTTGGTTTTCGCCCAGGTCTCGTCGATGAACACAAGCCGGCTTGGATCGATCGTCGCCTGACGCGCCTTCCAGCGCTCACGCCGCCTGGCGACGTCCGGCCGATCCTGTTCGGAGGCGCGAAGGCTTTTTTTTGAACGTTATGCCTTCATGCTGGAGAAAATGCCAAAGCGCATAATAGCTGACGATGAGGCCGCGGTCGGCCAGTTCCTTAAGCAAAGCGCGCAGCGTGAGATCAGGCTTCTCGGCGATCCGCGCCAGAACCCAATCCCGCTCGCGCGCCACAAGGTAAGGCCTGCGCCCGCCCATTTTCAGCGCCGCCGGACTGCCGAGCGCGCGCTGGCGCTGCGACCACTTCACCACGCTGGCCACGCTAACCATGAATGTTTTCGCCACCGAACGGCAGGACTGACCCGCCGCCACCGCCGCGACAACTCGCTCCCGCAGGTCCAAGGAATAAGCTCGAGCCATTCATGCTGGCCTCCAATCCCAGCCAGCACCTTGAATCTGACTCGCGCTGTCTTGTGAATCTCCCATCGATTCAGTCAAAGCAGATCGCGCGCGCTCTAGCCCCTCGTCAGGACGCTTTCGCTCCCGCGAGCTTGAGAAAACCTTCGCCCGGCTTGGGGGGCGGAGTCTGCCCGCTACTGAGGCTTTCCTGGTCGCCCGCCTGCTCAAGACTTAGGCAGAGCATCCGCTGCCGCGCATTGGCTTCTGCCGGCATCCACTCATAGGCGCGCTCGCCGGCCTCTTTAATTTTTCTGCGCAAAGCTTTGAGATCGAGAGCGGCTTCGCGGACTTCCGGACTGAGAGAGAGGATCAAGGCGTTCATGGCGGTCAGGCGTTCGGCGCTCCAGATATGGTTTACTAAACACAATTGTGACGTGGACACATAATCAGATCTCGATACATATTCGTCACATTTTCGTTAACGACTCGTTGCAAGGCGCGTGCCAACTGGCAGGTCCATCGGCCCAGCACTAAGACTTTGCTTGCTGCCGGGCGGCGCCTTGGATTCTGTAACGCGTGGAGAGGCAGCACGTTCCAATTGGCTATCCGTGGCTCCTGATTCAATCTCGGCGGGATGATCGAAGGTTAAAGGCGGGTTAAATCCGAGTAATCCTCGACCGAAGGCTCGTTTCGGAATCAAAGCCGCTTCTGTTCCGTGCTCGCGTTGGCCACGCGGCTAGGGCGGCCCAACACCCAATCCGCCTGGGCCGTTACAAGGAATTACTTGCGGAGGAGCGGGCCCGAGGCGCGGTCAGCGCGGTCGCGCTCGCGTCTTAAAAAGCCCAGCGATACCCGACGCGCGGATTCGCGCGGGCCCAAATCGGGGTGACATCAAACGCGCCGATTCAAATCACGTTGAGCCGAGACGATTGTGGCTCAGCCGAGGCTGGAATGCGGCAATTCACACCGATCTTGGCGTACTTGCCCAGCCCCGCGCCTCACCCGAATCTAAATCCCGAGATCACCTTGCCGCCAATCACGTCGCGAAACGCATGAGCTCCTTTGCTCTCGCCCGCGGCCCCGGCGACCACCATCAGCGGCAAAAGGTGCTCCTCGCGCGGGTGGCACGCGCGCGCCGACGGGGCCTTGTCCCAATGCGCGAGCCGCGCCTCGCGCTCAAGCGCGGGCGCTCTTGCCGTCTCGTCGAGCCAGGCGTCGAACGCGGCCGAGGCCCTCGTGTCGCCGTCGCGGAAATGCCGGAGATCGTGGAAGCTCATGCCGCTGCCGACGATCGCGATCCCCTGATCGCGCAAGGGCTCGAGCGCTTGGCCCAGCTTGATGTGGAAGGCGGGCTCGAGGTCTTTCCTCAAGGACAACATCACGACCGGGATCTCGGCCTTCGGATCGACGATGAGGAAGGGCACGAACACGCCGTGGTCGAAGCCACGCTCGTCGTCGGTCGCGACTGGCAGCCCGGCCGCCTCGATGAGGCGCTTCACTTCCCCCGCCACCTCCGGGTCGCCCGGCGCCGGATAGGACAGCTTATAGGTATGCTCGGGAAAGCCGTAATAATCGTAAAGCATGCCCGGCTTGGGGTTGACGCTGACAGTCGGCTTGTCCGCCTCCCAATGCGCGGTCACGACCAGGAACGCCTTCGGCCGTTCGGGCAGCGACTTCACGAGGCCGGCGAGGTAATCGCGCAAGCCGTCCCAGGCGTGCGGGCCGAAGGGCGGCGGAAATTCGATCCAGAAGCAGGGGCCGCCGCCGTGGGGTATGAAAATCGCGGGCTGGCGGACGGCGGGCATGGGAACCTCATGGGGCGCGTTTGGCGCCTATGGCCTTAATTCACGCGGGGCCTGGGCGCAACGCTCGGGCGTTGGTCACACCCATTACGCCGCGTCGTGAAAGATGATCCCGAGGGTGAAGCGCTCGCCGCTTTTGATGCGGCTGACCCCATGGCGCAAGTTGACGCGATAGGTCCCGCGCGCGCCCTGCACGGGACGCTCGCGCACGGCGAAGATCACGCCGTCGCCTTGCTTTAAGCTCACGACCTCCGCCCGCGACTGCATGCGCGGCCGCTGCTCGGTCAGCACGAACTCGCCGCCGTCAAAGTCGCGTCCGGGCTCGCAGAGCAGGATCGCGACCTGCAGCGGAAAGAGATGCTCTCCGTACACGTCCTGATGCAGGCAATTGTAGTCGCCTGGGCCGTAGCGCAGGAGGAGCGGCGTCGGCCGGGTCTGGCCCGCAGCATGACATCGGGCGAGATAGGCATCGTGCTCGGCGGGATAGCGGACGGCAATCCCCATCGCCTCGTTCCACTTATCCGCGATCGGCGCGAGCCGCGGATAGAGGCCGCGGCGAAGCGCTTGGATCGGCTCGGGCAGCGGTTCGGCGAAATATTTGTACTCGCCCCGACCGAAGCCATGCGCCGCCATCACGATGCGGGAGCGGAAGCGCGCGTCGTCGGGATAGAGGCCCGCAAGCTCTCGGCACGCCTCGCGCGAGATGAGCTTCGGCGCGACGGCGGAGCCGTAAGCGTCGAGGTCGCGCTCGATTCCCGGCCAGTCGAGCGCGCCCTGACCCTCATCCGGCCCGCGGGCCACCCCCGGGTCAAAAGCCCGGGGGGAGAAGGGATGGGCGGCGGCGGAGCGCTCCCCTCTCCCTTTGGGAGAGGGGTCGGGGGCGAGGGAGTG